>Ga0307986_10001553_pt1 | contig 16668 bp, 17 predicted proteins | sample EllFjometageno82_FD_203170 | JGI IMG/M metagenome (GOLD analysis project Ga0307986, IMG submission 203170) | Marine microbial communities from Ellis Fjord, Antarctic Ocean - #82 | ecosystem: Environmental > Aquatic > Marine > Unclassified | place: Southern Ocean | collected 2014-10-09
ATTACTGGTGGTGGACTTGCTGATAATATTAAAAGAGTAATTCCAAGTGGTATGGTTGCAGATATTGATTTAGATAAAATTAAAACAAAAAAAATTTTTAAATGGTTGAAAAAAAAAAATATAGATGATGGTGAAATGTTAAAAACATTTAATTGTGGAGTCGGTTTTTGTCTTATAATAAATCCAAAAAATTTAAATAAGGTTGCAAAATTTTTTACCAAGGAATTTAAGCCATATATTATCGGAAAAATAATTCCAGGAAAAAATAAAGTTAGGCTTAATGGAAAAATTGACTGGTCTTAACAAATTAAGAACTGCTGTTTTTATTTCAGGAACTGGTAGTAATTTTAAAAACTTAATTAAATTTGCTAAAATAAAAAAAACACCTATTTCAATTAATTTAGTTATTTCTGATGTTCGTAAAGCAAAAGGCATAAAATATGCAGATCAAATTAATATTAAAAAAAAAATATTTGATTTCATAGATATTAAGGACACTGAAAAAAGAATTTTGTATTTGTTAAAAAAAGAAAATATTGAATTTATTTGTTTGGCTGGTTTTATGAAAATTTTATCAAAGAATTTTATAAAAAAATTTGTTGGAAAAATAATTAATATACATCCCTCTCTTCTTCCAAAGTATAAGGGTCTAAACACACATTATAAAGCCATCGCAAATAGTGATAAATTTGCAGGTTGCACTGTACATTATGTGAGTGAAAAAATCGACTCAGGGAAAATAATAATGCAAAAAAAAGTTAAGGTAACTGCTAAAGATGATGTGGTCTCTTTAGCAAAAAAAGTTCTTAAGGAAGAACACAAGTTGTACCCTGCTGCCATTATGAAGATTTTTAATTAATCTTTAAAAAAAAAATCGATTTCTATTTTTGCATTTTCGATACTATCAGAACCATGTACAGAGTTTTTATCAATAGAAATTCCATACTTTTTTCTTATGGTTCCCTCTGCTGCATCTTCGGGTTTAGTGGCCCCCATTAATTCTCTATTTCCTAATATTGCATTTTCCTTCTCAAGTACCATTACAACGACTGGTCCCGAAGATAAATATGCACATAAATCATTATAAAAAGGCTTTGTTTCGTGAACCTTATAAAATTGTTCTGCTTCAGATTTCGCTATTTGGATTTTTTTATTTTTTACAATATTGAATCCTTTGTTTTTAAACATTTCTTTTATTTCATTATCTAAATTTCTTTCGACAGCGTCTGGTTTGATAATTGATAATGTTTGTTCTAAATTACTCATAATACTCCTCTATTAGTTGATTTAATAATCTTACTCCAAAACCTGTGGCTCCACCTGGATTTAAATTTGCAGCTTTTTTAGAGAAGGCCATTCCTGCTATATCCAAATGTGCCCATGGTGTTTTGCTTGTTACAAATCTTTGCAAAAATTGTGCAGCTGTAATTGATCCTGCTCCACCTGAATAGTTTATATTTTGCATATCTGCTATTGTTGAGTTTATTAATTTGTCATAATTATCATGCAATGGAAGTCTCCAGACTTTTTCTTTTACTTTTTCACCTACTTTAAATATTTTATTTGATAGATCGTCATTATTAGAAAATAAACCAGCATACTCTTCACCTAATGCCATTATTATTGCACCTGTCAAAGTTGCAAGATCAATCATAAACCTTGGTTTAAATTTTGCTTCTGTAAAGCTTAAAGCATCTGCTAATACCAATCTACCTTCAGCATCTGTATTTAAAACTTCAATAGTTTTGCCGTTATAGGCTTTAACAATATCTCCTGGCCTTTGAGCATTGCCACCTGGCATATTTTCAACTAGACCAACTACACCAACTGCATTCACTTTTGCTTTTCTGATAGCTAATGTTTGAATTAATCCTGCAACTACAGCTGAACCAGCCATGTCATATTTCATTTCTTCCATAAATTTTGCAGGCTTCAAGGAAATCCCACCTGTATCAAAACAAACACCCTTACCTACAAAAGAGAGTGGAGCTTTTTTATCTTTTTTATTTCCATTCCATTCAAGTGTGACAAGAAATGATTCATTTATACTGCCTCTTCCAACTCCCAATAAAGAGTGCATACCTAACTTCTTCATTTGGGACTCATTATAAACAGTAACTTTAATTCCTAATTTTCTTAATTTTAAAAGTCTGTTTGTATACTCTTTTGGATTAAGAACATTTGGTGGCTCAGAAACAAGGTCTCTAGCAAAAAAAGTTCCTTCTTCTATTGCATTAAACCTTAATTCATTCTGAGAATTTATTTTCTTTTTATCTCCAATTACATTTATTAAAATATTTTTTTTATCTTTTTTTGATTTGTAAATATTAAATTCATAAGATTTTAATTTTAATCCATGCAGGAAATAACCTAGAAAATTTTCAAATTTGCTATTTATGCTATCCGAGTTTACAAAGTATTCATTTTTCTTATTACGGTTTATATAGCCATGAAATTCTGCACCCATATTTTCTATATCTGAAGTTCCTATATCTTTTTTGATGGACACCAAAAATATTGTTTTTTTAGAATTAATTTCAAAAAAAAGTAAATTCTTTTTTAAATCACTGTTTTTTAATAGGTCACTTATGTAAGAAAATTCTGAGTTGGATATATGTTTTTTTAAACTGCTAATATTAAAGTTGTCCTCCACAAATAAAATAAGATTAGATGAGGGGTTTTTTGGGGCATTATTTTTATAATTAATCTGAATAGTCATAATTTTTAAATACACTCAATGCGTGTTCGATGCTATATAGGGATAAAAATTAGCAATTTCAATGAAAAAAATTATATTTAAAAAATTATCAGATGAAATTTTGATTCTTTTTATAGTTTTTAGCCTAACACTAACATCGATTGTTTGGATTATTCAGGCGGTAAATTACCTGGATATAGTTACAGATGATGGTCATAGTTTTGGAGTTTATTTTAATTATACACTCTTGTCTTTGCCAAAAATATTTTCTCAATTACTGCCATTTATATTTTTTTTATCTGTTTTTTATATAATTAATCTATATGAAGAAAAAAATCAGCTACTGATATACTGGAGCCATGGAGTTACAAAAATTGAATTTGTAAATAAAATAATTAAATTTTCGTTGTTTTTTTTAATAATGCAGCTCTTACTATCTGCTATCGTGGTCCCATATGCTAATGACAAATCCAGATCTTTTATTAGATCCTCTTCATTAGATTTTTTTCCCAATTTAATTAAACCAAAAAAATTTATAGATACTGTTGAAAATTTAACAATTTTTATAGATTCAAAGAATGAAGATGGAGATTATGAAAATATAATCCTTAAAGACAAAACTAATATTAATAATGTGCAAACAATTATTGCTCAAACAGGAAAAATAGTTTCAGGTGATAATAGTAAAATATTGATACTTTATAGTGGTCAAATTATTCAAACAAATTCTAAAAAAAAAACAACAACTTTTAATTTTGAAGAAACTCAATTTGACTTAAGTAAATATTCTTCCAAAACAACTATGAAGCCTAAAATACAAGAATTAAATACTTTAAGATTACTTCAATGTGCAAAGTTCTTATTTAATAATTCGGTAGGTATGTTGAGACTTAAAAATTTTAATTGTAATAAAAGTTTCTTAAAAAATATAATTCAGGAGTTGTTTAAAAGAATATACTTGCCTATATATATAGTATTGATGGCCTTAACGTCTTCACTATTAGTTTTAAAATCAAAAAATACACCTCATTATTCAACTTTTAAAACTATAATATTTATAATTTGTCTGGCATTTATAATAATTTCACAAATTTTGTTAACTATTTCGGGGGCGAGCTATCTTAATAATTTTTTATTTTTATCATTTCCAATTATTTCTTATATTGTAATTTACAAATATCTAAACACGAGGGTGAAATTTAACTAAAATGTTTTTAAAAATTTATCAAAAATTTATTATAAAAGAATTTTTAATGATTACATTAAAAACTACTTTTGTTTTTTTAAGTTTAATTATTATTATGAGTGTCTTTGATGAATTATCTTTTTTTTCTCAATCAAATGCTAGTTTATACTTACCCGTCATATTAGTTTTGATGAGCTCATTATCTTTTCTTTATATAATATTTCCATTTATTTTTTTGATTTCAGCGCAATTTTTTTTCATCAAAATTTTAGATTCAAATGAATTAAATGCTTTTAAAAATTATGGATTAAGCAATAATAAAATCTTAAGCATTATTGCTCTTACTTCTTTCTTTGCTGGGATCATTATTATTTCTGTTTTTTATAATGTTGCTGCTATTTTAAAATTCAAATATCTTGATTTGAAAAATGAATATACTACTGACAATAAATACCTAGCAAGTGTCACTGAAAATGGATTATGGATTAAGGATGATAATGGTTTAGATGTGTATTTTATCAATGCAGAAAGAGTTTCTACTAATAAATTACATAATGTGGATATACTTGTATTTAATAAAAATTTTGAATTGACTAGAAGTGTTTTTACAACAGAGGCAGATATTTCAAGTAATAAATGGTTAATGTATGAAGCAATAATTGTGCAGCCAAATGGTGCTAGAAGTGTTGTAAATAATTATTCATTAATCTCTAACTTTAATTATGTTAAGATTAATAATCTATATTCTGATTTGTCAGCTTTTAACATTTATGAATTAATGGAACTTAGAAATGATTACAAGAGTATAAACTATTCAATCACTGAGATTGACATGTATATTAAAAGAATATTTTCTTACCCTTTTTTATTAACAGTTATGACCATTTTTTCTAGTATAATTATGTTAAACATCAAACACCAAAGACCAAAGATATTTTATATTGGTGGTGGAGTTTTGCTATCAGTTGTAATTTATTATGTAAATTTCTTCTTTGGTGCGTTAGGAAAAAATGAACAGATTCCAATTTTGCTATCAATTTGGCTACCAATACTTCTTCTTTCAATTACATCTCTTATAGGAATTATAAAATTAAATGAAAAATAAGATAATAAGATTTTTTTTAACGTTGGTCTTTATTGCGAGTTATAATAATCAGGTTAATTCAAAAGAATTAATTTTTGAAAGTGAATATATAGAAATCAAAGATAATGGTAATTCTATTCTAGCTAAGAACGGTGTCAAAATTATAATTAATGATAAAGTTGAAATTACTGCGGATGAATCATTTTATAATAAAATTACCTTAGAGTTACTTCTTAAGGGTAATGTTATATTTATTGATGCAGAAAGAGATATTAAAATTTTAAGTAAGGAGGCCACTTACGATAAAGGTAGTGAAAAAATTTTATCTAAAGGAAAAGTTACCGTATACCTGGCTAACGGTTATACTCTTTACACAGAAAATTTAGAGTACTCTAAGATAGATAGTATTATTCAATCAAGGTTTAAAAGCAAACTAGTTGATCGATTTAATAATGAAACTGTTACTACAAATTTTAAATATTCAAATATAGATAAAATATTTCGAGGTGATAATATTAAAATGACAGATGAAAGTAAAAATTCTTACTTTTTTAAAAAATCTATTATTGATTTGAATAAAAATCTGCTTCTTGCAAAAGATGTTGAAATAGACTTTGCAAAAAATACTTTTGAAAATAATAATAACGATCCAAGATTAAAGGGTAGTGCACTCTCTTTAAATAAAGACGAAACCATTATTAAAAACGGAATTTTTACTACTTGCAAAATTAATGATACATGCCCACCGTGGAGTCTTAAAGCTTCAGAAATTAGACATGATAAGATTAAAAAAACTATTAATTATGAGAATGCTGTGTTGCAACTTTATGATAAACCCATTTTTTATTTTCCAAAATTTTTTCACCCAGACCCTACGGTTAAAAGACAGTCTGGTTTTTTAATTCCTACAATGGTAAGCTCAAAGTCTGGGGGCAACTCTATAAAATTGCCGTATTATAAGGTTTTTGCTGAAAATAAAGATCTAACATACTCTCCTCGTTTGTACTCCAATAAAGACATACTGAATCAAGTTGAATTTAGACAAAAAGAAAAAAATTATGAAAATAATATAGATTTTAGTTTAAAAAAAATGGGCGAATCATCTAAGTCTCATTTTTTTTCTAATTCAATGATAGATTTTGATTTAAATAAATTTGATACCTCAAATTTAGAAATTAATTTACAAAAAACATCGAATGATACATATTTAAAAACAGATAGTATAAAGGCATCTCAAAATTTTAATTCATCATCACTTAATTCCTTTTTAAATTTTAATGCGAGTAAAGAAGACTTAAGTATATCCATTGATTTTCAAGTCTATGAAGATTTGTCTGTAGAGAAAAGTAGTGATAAATATCAATATGTATATCCAAATTTTTTAATTTCTAAAACTTTAGATACATCATTCAATGAATATGGGAGTTTTAATTATGCAGTTAGTGGTTTTCAAAAAAAAACTGAAACTAATATTTCAGAAACTTCATTTAAAAATGATTTAAATTTTTTATCCAAGCCATTTATTACTAAATCTGGATTTAAAAATGATTTTAATTTGTTTTTTAAAAATGCAAATAGTGATTCTAAGAATTCATCATCTTATAAAAATGATTTAAGTTCTAATTTTTATACATCTCTTATTTTGAATTCATCAATACCATTAAAAAAATATTCTACAAATTATGATACTGAATTTACGCCAAAATTTTCTTTAAGATTAAATCCTACTAGATCTAAGAATTTAATTGATGAGGACAGAAGAATTAATATTGTGAATGTTTTTTCCAAAAATAGACTTGGTTTAAGTGAATCTTTAGAGGGTGGTCAGTCGTTAACGATGGGTACAGAGTATAATTTGAATAAAAAAGATGGCTCTGAAATTTTAAGCATGGATTTTGCCCAAATTTATAGGGATATCAATGAAGAGAGGCTACCTATAAAATCAAAAATGAGCACTAAGTCCTCAGATGTAGTTGGTGGAATAAAATTTACACCTAATAATATTATAAATTTTGATTATGATTTTTCATTAGATAATAATTTGAAAACATCTAATTATAATATGGCAAAATCAACTGTCTCTATAAATAATTTTGTTACAACATTTGAATTCTTAGAAGAAAATAATGAAATTGGTAGTGAGAGTTACCTTTCAAATAAAACAAGCTATAATTTTAATCAAAGTAATAAATTATTGTTCAGACAAAGAACAAATAGAAAAACTAATTTGAAAGAATTTTATAACTTAGTTTATCAATATGAAAATGACTGTTTGGTTGCTTCTATTGAGTATAATAAGGACTACTATACTGATAGAGATTTAAAACAAACCGAAGAGCTTTTCTTTTCTTTAACAATAGTACCTTTTGCTAATGTGGGATCTCCTAAAATTTCAAAATAATGCTTAAAATACTAACAGTAATATATTTTATGATAATTTTATGTTCTGGTAATCTATCATTTGCAAATGATGGCTATGAGATAATAGTTAAAGTTAATAATGAGATTATTAGCAATCACGATATTGAAAAAGAAAAAGGCTATTTATCAGCCTTAAATCCTAAAATATTAGATATTCCAGAAAATGAGTTTAAAGATATTGCAAAAAAATCTTTGATTCGAGAGATTATTAAAGAAAAAGAACTGTCAAAATATTATGACATGGACTACCGAGCACCAGAATTAATTCAAATAACAAAAAGCCTCTATACTCGGTTAAATATGAATTCAGAAGAAGAATTTAAGATGTACTTAGAAAATTATAATTTAGATATAAACGATGTGTTTAGAAAATTATCTGTTGAAAGTAATTGGAATACTTTAATATACCAAAAATATAATGAGCAGGTTGTTATAGATAAAGAAAAAATTAAAAAAAAATTAGAATTGGAAGCTTCCAATAATAAGGAAGAAAAGTTTTTTTTACTTTCGGAAATTTTATTTAGTGCAAAAAATAAGGAAGAGTTTGATGATAATTATAAAAAAATAAATGAAACAATTAATAATACAGGTTTTGAATCTGCTGCAACAATTTATAGTCTATCAGATACTGCAAAGTTTGCTGGTGATATTGGGTGGGTTAGCAAAAATGATATTTCTGAAAATATTTATAAACAAATATCTACTTTAGAGGTAAATGAATTTACCAAACCTTTTAAAATTGCTACAGGTTTTTTAATAATAAGTGTTAGAGACATAAAAATAGAAGAGAAAAAAAATAACCTGGAAGAGCAATACAATAAAATTGTTTCTAAAGAAACAAATAGGCAGCTTAACCAATACTCAACAATTTATTTTAAGAAGATTGAAAAACAGAGTTTTATTAATGAAAATTAAACCAATTTTGATAATTGCAGGAGAACCTAACAGTATATTTTTAGAAATATTTTTTAAAACAATAAAAAAAAAAAATATTAATAATCCTATCATTTTAATTGTTTCAAAGGATCTATTTTTTAAACAAATGAAACAATTAAATTTTAATTATAGGATAAGACTAATAAGTGAAAAAAATATTAATCTTAAAGAAATTGATAATAAAAAGATAAATATTATAAATGTTGATTATAAATTTATAAATGCTTTTGAAAAAATTACTGATAAATCTAATAAATATTTAACAAAATGTTTTTCTATAGCTTTAAAATTGCTTAAAAGAAATACTTTTTTAGGTTTAATTAATGGGCCTATTTCTAAAAAAAATTTTTTGAAAGAAAAATATTTAGGGATTACTGAATATTTAGCAGCCAAGACTAAAAGAAAAAATAAAGTTGCTATGCTTATTTATAATAAAAAACTTTCTGTTAGTCCTTTAACAACACACATACCTTTAAAGCTTGTTTCTAAGATGATCTCAAAAAAAAAGATAATTAATCAAGTAAAATTAATTAATCAATTTTATAAAAAACAAATTAAAAAAACTCCACGAATTGCAATTACCGGTTTAAATCCTCACTGCGAAAGTAATTATGAGTCTAGTGAGGAAAAAAAAATTATCATTCCTGCAATTAAATTTTTGAATAAAAAAAATATTAAGATAGATGGTCCTTTTCCTGCTGATACAATATTTCTAGAAGAGCAGTCAAATAAATATGACATTATTATTGGCATGTATCACGATCAAGTACTCACGCCAATTAAAACTTTATTTGGTTTTGAGGCTATAAATATCACACTAGGATTACCTTTTTTAAGAATTTCACCAGATCATGGGCCTAATGTTAAGATGTTAGGAAAGAATAAATCTAGCCCTGAAAGTTTAATTCAGGCTATAAAATTTTTAAACAAATAAATGTTCATTAAAGCTAAAAAAAGTCTCGGACAAAACTTTTTAATAGATAGAAACATACTTGAACAAATTGTTGATACAGTTAATGTTGAGAATAAAGAAATATTAGAAATAGGCCCAGGTACTGGAAACTTAACCACTTATATACTTAAAAAAAATCCTAAAAAACTTCATGTTATAGAAAAGGATGATGATTTATCTGTTTTATTGAGAGAAAAATTTAATGACAAAATAAATATTATTAATGATGATATTTTAAAAGTATCCGAGAGTAGCATTTCTAATGAAAAATTAACTGTTTTTGGAAATTTACCTTATAATATATCTACTGAAATTCTTTCAAAATGGATTGTCAATTTAGAGAATAATTTTTGGTTTGAAAGTTTGATTTTAATGTTTCAAAAAGAAGTTGCAGATAGAATTATTGCTCCATGTAATACATCAAAATATGGCAGATTATCTATTTTATCAAACTGGAAACTTAATATTAGAAAAATAATTGATATAAAACCTGAAAGTTTCTCTCCAAGACCTAAAATAAATAGTTCATTGTTATTATTTACTCCCAAGTTAAACTTTTTTGAAATTGGTGATGCAAAAAATCTTGAAATGATTACCCGTATTTTTTTTAGTCAAAGAAGAAAAATGCTTAAAAAACCATTTAATCAAGTTTTCAACAACTCTAAAAAAGTTTCTGAAAAATTTAATATCGATTTAAATTTAAGACCTCAAAACCTAGAGCCTGAAATATACTTTAATCTAGTTAAAGAGTATGAAAGTTCAAGAAGTTAGTTTGTTAACATGCTTTCTTATATATTCTTTATCATAGTCTTTTGATCCATTGTTAATTTCAGCTTCAATTAGGTTATTGATTTTAGAATAACAATCCTCAAGGTTATCATTTATAATTACATAGTCATAATTGATCCAATGCAAAACATCTCTATCAAACTCTTTCATTCTCTCTTCTACAATTAATTTATCTTTCATGTCTCTATTTGATAATCTTTCAAATAAAACTTCTTTACTTGGTGGTAGTATAAAAAAAGTGATTAACTTATAATTTAATTTTTTATTTTTGATTTGGTCAGCTCCTTGCCAGTCAATATCAAATATTACATTTTCTCCTTTGTCTAATTTTTCTATAACCGGTGTTCTTGTTGTTCCATAAAAATGATTAAATACTTTTGCATATTCAAAAAATTCCTCATTTCTAATTAAATTTTCAAATTTTTCTTCATTAACAAAGTAATAATCATGCTCTGGAATTTCATTGTGTCTTGGCTCTCTCGTTGTGTGAGATACCGATATTTGAAATTTTTTATTTTTTGATAAAAGCTTAACTAAGGTTGTCTTGCCTGCCCCAGATGGGGATGATAAAATCACCATTATCCCATCTTTTGTTTTGGACATTTAAATTTTTAGTTTGCTTTGCCTTCAATAAATTTAACAGCATCACCTACTGTCAATATTTTTTCAGCCTGACTATCAGAAATTTCTGCTCCAAATTCTTCTTCGAAGGCCATTACTAATTCTACTGTGTCTAAGCTATCTGCACCAAGATCATCTATAAAACTTGATTCATCTTCAATTTTTGCTTCATCAATTCCTAAGTGATCTGCAACAATTTTTTTTACTTTGCTTGAAATATCATCTGACATATTGTTCCTTTTTGTTATATTTCGTTAATAGTTTAAAAAGTAGTTTTGTCAACCCAAATACATGCCTCCATTCACATGTATTGTTTCTCCATTAATATAATCAGAATTTTTGGAACCCAAGAAAATTACAGCATTTGCTATATCCTCTGGTTTTCCAAGTCGATTTGATGGAATTTTTGCAATTATTGCCTCTTTGTGCTTCTCGTCAATTTGATCTGTCATCGCTGTGCTAATGAAACCAGGAGATATGCAGTTAACATTTATATTTTTTTTAGCATACTCAATTGCCAGACTTTTGGACATGGCAACAATCCCTGCCTTTGATGCTGTGTAATTTGCTTGGCCCACATTGCCAGTATGTCCAACTACTGAAGTAATGTTAATGATTTTTCCAAATTTATTTTTTAGCATTTTTTTTATTGAATATTTGCACATTAAAAAAGTAGAAGTTAAATTAACATCTATAACCTTGGTCCACTCTTCAAGGCTCATTCTAATTGTTAAGTTATCTTTAGTGATGCCAGCATTATTCACTATACAATCAAGTGATCCTCCTAATTCTTCAGTTGCAGTGTTTATAAAATTCTCAATTTTTTCATGCTGAGAAATATCAAACTTGATTATTTTAATATTATTAAATTTTTTTCTTAATTCTTCTAATTTTTCTATTCTAGTTCCTGTTGCTAAAATATTAGCACCGTTTTCATAAAACTTTTCGACTATTGAATTTCCTATACCTCCAGAGGCACCAGTCACTATTATATTTTTATCTTTTAAACTATTCATTAATATTTATTAACTTTATATCTTCCTCTGTATTAATTGCACTAACTTTAACATTTCTATCAATTCTCTTAATTAAACCTGACAAAACTTTGCCTGGTCCTATTTCAATAAATTGATTAACTCCCTTATTAATCATTAATAAAACACTTTCTCTCCACCGGACTCTACTTTCGATTTGCTTTACCAGTAATCCTTTTAATTCATTTGAATTTATTATTTCCTTACCAGTAACATTGGAGACAAGAGTATTTTTGGGTTCCACAAATTTTAGTGTGGAAATCTCTTCTGCCATTATTTGGGTTGCTTTATTCATTAGTTTACAATGAAAAGGAGCGCTTACAGGTAATTTAATACTTTTAATACTAGCAGCCTTTAAATCAATCATCATTTTATCTAGGTCATTGATATTTCCACTTAAAACAATTTGACCTTCAGAATTATCATTTGCAACAAAACATTCATATTTAGATTCATTGTCTTGAATAATTTTTTCTATTTTTTCTATTTCAGAACCAAGTACTGCAACCATTCCACCTACACCTTTTGGAACTGAACTTTGCATCGCATTACCTCTAATTTTTAATATCTTAAGTGTGTTTGTAAATGATAAAGATCCCGCAGAAGCTAAAGCTGAATATTCTCCTAATGAATGACCAGCAAAAAAAGAAGCTTTGTTTAAATCAATATTGAATTCTTCTTTAATTAGCTTGAATATCGAGTAACTAACTAAAAATATTGCAGGCTGAGTGTTTTCGGTTAAGTCCAGCTCATCTTTAGGTCCATTTAAGATTAAATTAGAAAGAGAGAAGCCGAGTGTATCATCAGCTTCTTTGAATAAATTTTGAACTAAATTATATTTGTCGTATAACCCTTTGCCCATTCCTACTAATTGAGAGCCTTGACCTGGAAAAATAACAGAAAACATTTGAATATCTAAATTTTTTTATGGTTTTAAGTGTTGTAATTCGATTATTATAATAGTATATCCTCACTTTTTATTAAAGAACATTTATGAATTTATACGAACACACAATTGTTGCTAGGCAAGATACTAGTCCAGCTCAGATCAAACAACTAACAGAGAAGTATTCCAAAATTGTTGAAAAATATGATGGAGAGATAGTTCAAACTGAAGAGTGGGGATTGTTAAATCTAGCCTATGATATTAAAAAAAATAAAAAAGGCACTTATATTCATTTTAAAATTAAAGCTTCTGGTAAAATTATTGATGAGTTAGAAAAAAATGAAATAATTGATAAAAATCTTTTAAGATACATGACTGTTAAAGTTAAAAAATTTGATTTAGAGGCTAAATATTTTTCAAGAAAAGATGAATATGAAAAAAAAGAATACAAAAAAGACTATAATAGAAATTAATTATGCCATCAAAAAAAAGAGCTGGAAATAAAAAAGGTAACCAAAGTAATTTTGCTAAGCTTAGTATTTTTCAACCTAATAAATATAAATTCAAGAAATCATGCCCTCTATCTATAAAGGGAGCTCCAAAAGTTGATTATAAAGATATAAGATTACTAAAAAAATATATGTCTGAGAATGGAAAAATATTGCCTTCAAGGATTACTAATGTTTCTCAAAAGAAACAGCGAGAGTTATCGCTGTCAATTAAGAGAGCTAGAAACTTGGCATTAATTTAATGAAAGTTATACTTTTAGAAAATTTAAGAAGAATTGGATCAATTGGAGAAATTATAGAAGTTAAAAGAGGATTCGCTAGAAATTTTTTGATTTCAAATAAAAAAGCTCTTTATGCTTCAAAGGAAAATATTGCAGAAGTAGAAAAAATTAAAGCTGAGTTAGGAAAAAAAGATAATGAAAAAAAGAAAGAAGCTCAAAAAATTTCAGAAAAAATTAATGGTAAAGAATATGAAATTAAAAAATTAAGCACAGAAAATAAAGAGCTTTATGGTTCAGTTAAACCAACTGAAATTTCAAAATTAATACATGAAAATGATAAACTTGATATCAAGCCTTCAATGATACAGCCAATAACTGAAATAAAATCAATTGGTAAGTTTAAAGTTAAAATAATTTTACACTCTGAAATTGACTCTGAAATTACAGTTAACGTGGTTACGGCTGATACTATTCAATAATTATACAACTTTCTCCCCAGCACATAATTTTTATTTTTTTATATCTGTTTTCAGATAATATTTTGATAAATGGAAAATAATTTAAGCATCGTTAAAGACACCTTTAAAGAACTTCCTAATAACATTGAGGCTGAACAAGCCGTAATAGGATCGATATTAGTACAAAATGAAATATTTGATGAAATAAATACTATTATTTCAAGTATTAATTTTTATGACCCTATGCATCAAAATATTTTTTCAGCAATAGAAAGTCTTATTTATAAAGGAATGCTCGCAAACCCTATTACTTTAAAAAACTTTTTTGAAAATGAAAAAGATGAATTAAATGTTCCAGAATACTTAGTTAAAGTTACTAAATTTTCTACACCACCCAGACAGGCGATTGAATATTCAAGAATTATTTATGACATGTTCGTTAGAAGAGAGTTAATTAAAATATCTGAAAATACAATTGATGCTGCAAAACTTAATGCCTTAGATGTGAACGGGCAAAATATTATTGAAAACTCAGAAAGACTTTTATTTGATCTAGCTGAAAAAGGATCTTTTAATTCATCATTAGTTAAATTTGATGAAGCAATGAAGCAAACTATAGAGATGGCTTCTGCTGCATATCGTAATGAGGAGGGAATTGTTGGTGTTCCAACTGGACTTAGAGATTTGGATGATAGATTAGGTGGACTTCATAACTCCGATTTAATCATTATTGCTGGAAGACCTTCTATGGGGAAAACAGCCTTAGCCACAAACATAGCTTTCCATGCAGCTCAAAAACTCCAAGAAAGTGGAAAAAAATCTTCTGTAGCTTTTTTCTCACTAGAGATGTCTTCAGAGCAATTATCAACCAGAATTTTAGCAGAACAGTCTAGAATTAAATCAAACGATATTAGAAGAGGAAAAATTTCTGATGAACAGTTTGATAAGTTCATTGAAACTTCAAAAAATATATCAGAATTACCTCTATACATAGATGAAACTCCTGCAATTAGCATTGCTGCAATGAGTAATAGAGCAAGGCGTATCAAAAGACTTTTTGGTTTAGACTTGATTGTAGTAGACTATATTCAATTAATGAGAGGATCAGGGAATAATAGAGATGGTAGAGTTCAAGAAATTTCCGAAATCACTCAAGGACTTAAAGCAATGGCCAAAGAGCTTAAACTTCCTGTGATTGCACTTTCACAACTATCTAGAGCTGTTGAACAAAGAGATGATCATAAACCAATGTTGTCTGATTTGAGAGAATCCGGATCAATTGAACAAGATGCTGATGTTGTAATGTTTGTTTATAGAGAGGCTTATTATTTGGAAAGAAAAGAACCAAGACCAGCAACTGTAGAGCATGCTGAATGGCAAGCAAAAATGAATGAAGTTTCTAACCTTGCTGAACTTATTATTGGAAAACAGAGACACGGACCCACTGGTAATATTATGGTAGAATTTGAGGCAATGTTTACTAAATTTAAAGATACTCAAACCAACTAATATCCAATATATAGTATTATTAAATGCTATCTAATTCTTACCAAAACATAGTACTCAAAAATCCTAAATCAATTTTTTTACTCTTAATTATTACATTATTAAGTTTTGGGTATTTTGCTAAAGATTTTAAACTAGATGCTTCTTCAGAAACTCTACTAATCGAGGGAGATCCAGATCTTGAATATTTAAGGGAAATAAACGACAGATATGGCTCTAAAGATTTTTTAGTTTTAACCTACACTCCGAATGAGGGAATGATAGCTGACTCCTCAATTAATAACCTTTTAAGTTTAAAATATAAAATTCAAAGTTTAAATTGGGTTCATAGTGTCATTACTTTGTTGGATATACCATTATTAAGCAACTCTGAAGCACCTCTTCAAGAAAGACTTGAAAGCTTTAAAACACTAAAAGATGAGGGTGTAGATAAGGAAAGAGGTTTTAAAGAAATATTAAACAGCCCTGTGTTTAGAAATTTTGTAATTAGCGAAGATGGCAACACAAGTGGTATTATTGTCTACATCAAAAAAAACGAACTTGAAAATATTGAAAATAAAACAAAAAAAGAAATTGAAGATTATAAAGACATTTTAAAGAAAGAAAATCATGAGAATATTCTTCAAATAAGAGAGATTATTAAAACTTATGATGATGCTGGAAAAATATATCTAGGTGGAATTCCAATGATAGCAGATGATATGATGTCATTTATCAAAAGTGATATTATAGTTTTTGGTCTAGGAGTTCTTTTATTTATTATCGCCACTCTTTGGTTTGTTTTTAGAAAATTAATATGGATTATAGTTCCAATTAGTAGTTGTTTTTTTTCAGTTCTTATTATGACTGGTCTTCTTGGTCTTTTGGGATGGAAAGTAACTGTAATTTCTTCAAATTTTATTGCTCTAATGTTAATTTTAACAATGGCAATGAATATTCATATGAGTACCCGTTTTTTACAATTAAGAAAAGATTTTTCAAATTCAAGTAACTTTGAAATAATTTCCATGACAACAAGCAAAATGTTTTGGCCAATTATTTATACAGTACTAACAACAGTGTGTGCGTTTCTTTCTTTAATATTCAGTGGTATTAAACCTATTATAGATTTTGGATGGATGATGACTTTTGGATTAATTACATCTTTTATTATTACTTTTACTTTATTACCTACGTTGTTGGGCTTTGTGTCAGATAATAATGTTAACCTCAATAAAGATAGTGATTCAAAAATTACATCTTTTTTTGGAAAAATCTCTATTAATAATAAAAATATAATATTCTCACTAACAAGCTTGGTTATTATTCTTAGTGTAATTGGTATAAGTCGTCTTGAAGTAGAAAATAGTTTCATAAACTACTTCAAC
>Ga0307986_10001554_pt1 | contig 16668 bp, 16 predicted proteins | sample EllFjometageno82_FD_203170 | JGI IMG/M metagenome (GOLD analysis project Ga0307986, IMG submission 203170) | Marine microbial communities from Ellis Fjord, Antarctic Ocean - #82 | ecosystem: Environmental > Aquatic > Marine > Unclassified | place: Southern Ocean | collected 2014-10-09
TTAACATCTGTTTGTTCAGCAGAAGAAAGTTCAATTTTTGCTTTTTCAGCAGCCTCTTTTAATCTTTGAAGAGCTAGCTTGTCAGCTCGTAAATCTATACCATTATCTTTTTTAAACTCTCCAATTAAATAATCAACAATTGTGTTATCAAAATCTTCTCCACCTAAAAATGTATCACCATTAGTAGACTTAACTTCAAATACACCATCGCCTAATTCGAGAATGGATACATCAAAAGTTCCACCACCTAAATCGTATACAGCTATTTTTTTATTTTCTTTTTTTTTATCCAAACCATAAGCTAGGGAAGCAGCAGTAGGTTCATTTATAATTCTTAAAACTTCTAATCCTGCAATTTTACCAGCATCTTTTGTTGCTTGTCTTTGAGCATCATTAAAATAAGCAGGAACCGTTATTACTGCTTTAGTTACTGCTTGCCCCAAATATTTTTCGGCTGTCTCCTTCATTTTTATCAGAATAAAAGCTGAAATTTGTGAAGGTGAGTATTTTTCACCTTTTGATTCAATCCAAGCATCACCTTTTTCAGAATTAACTATTTTAAAAGGCGCTGCTGCAATATCTTTTTTTACAGTTGAATCTTCAAAATTTCTTCCAATTAATCTTTTTACAGCAAATATTGTGTTTTCAGGATTAGTTACGGCTTGTCTCTTTGCAGGTTGTCCAACAAGTTTTTCGCCGTCGTCGGTGAAAGCAACAACTGAAGGAGTTGTTCTTGCACCTTCTGTATTTTCTAAAACTTTGGGCTGACTACCCTCCATGATTGACACACATGAATTTGTTGTTCCTAAATCTATTCCTATAATTTTGCTCATAATTTAAATCCTATCCTTCATATAAGTGTTAATTTTCAATCTACAAGTTCTGACAAGTATTATAAATTGTCAGAATTTTCTTTATTTTCCTCACTTTTTTCATCTTTATTTTTAGTTTTCTTTGAAACACCCACTAGAGAAGGTCTAAGTAATCTGTCTTTCATCATGAAACCCTTTTGAATTTCTTGAATAATTGTGCCAGGTTCTTTTTGATCATCTTCAATCTCCATCATGGCCTGATGAAAATTTGGATCAAGTTTTTTCCCAATTGAAATTAAAGGAGTAATCCCATTTTTTGACAAAATAGAGACCATATCTTTATTTATAATATCAAAATGCTCTAAAGTTTTTTTTAAAGCTTCTGAATTTTTTAAAACATCATCACTCTCTAGTATCTGTTTTGATCTTTCCAAATTATCTATTAAGCTTAAGGTTTCTTTTGCAAATGCAAAACCCCCATAATTAAAAGCATCTTCTCTTTCTTTTTCAAATCTTCTTCTCTGGTTTTCCATTTCAGCAAATGCTCTAGCTGCTTTATCTTCTAATTCTAAAATTTTTTCTTCCAGAGTAATCTCTTTTGTTTGTTCGCGATTTTCTGAAGTATTTGTTTGAGTGTCATTTTTTGGCTGGTCAACATTAACGTCTTCAGCATTGTTATTTTGTGTGTCAGAGTTTTTTTTTTGATCTTTTTCCATTGAGACTTATATGGTATGAAATTATAAAATTGCTAGATGCTAAAGAAAAAAATTACAAAACTATTAATAGGCACAAATAATAGTGGAAAATTAAAGGAAATTAGGGGTTTATTACCTAAAAACCTGGAAATTTACTCTACATCAGACTTTAAAATTAAAAGCCCAACAGAAAATGGAAAAACTTTTAAGGAAAATTCTTTAATTAAAGCTAGATATTTCTCTAAAAAAACAAAAATGGTTTGTCTGTCTGATGATTCAGGGTTGGAGATTGATATTTTGGAGGGCAATCCAGGTATTTATTCAGCCAGATGGGGTGGAAAAAAAGGAGACTTTGTTAAAGCAATGAATAGAGTTTTCAGAGAATTATATAAAAAAAAAGAAAATTGGAAAACTAAAAAAATTAAAGCCAGGTTTATTTGTGCATTAACTATTTTTGGACCTAACCACAAGACAATAACTTCTATAGGAAAAGTAGAAGGATATATTTCATCTTCCATGAAAGGAAAAAATGGATTTGGTTACGATCCTATTTTTACACCAAAAGGAAAAAAAATTACTTTTGGAGAAATGAATCCTTCTCAAAAATATAAAATAGATCACCGATCTAAAGCTTTTAAAAAAATTAAAAAATTTTTTTAAATTTTTTATTTTCTATTTTATAAAAATTTAAGATATGATTGATTTTATTATCTTTAATTTCAAAAATCCCAACCTTTCCCTGGAATAAAGTTTTTTTATTAAATAACTTTTCATCTACAATATAGTTGTTTTGAAGTATTAAATAATAAACAAGTCCAACTAGATCAAAACTTAAAAAAGATAATGGATTTGAATATTCATTATATTTTTTAAAGTATTCATTTGAAAAATTATCATAATTAGCTTTATTAGCAGAAGGAAAATAGAGCGGTTGTGAGCTAATCTCTCTAAGTAGAGATTTATCAAACCATTGATTAAGTGTTATAAAATATGTCTCATTAGGAGATACATCGGTATACAATAATGAAGTGGTGACACTTTTTAGCCTTTCGTCATAATCTGAAATTATTATAGCTTCAAAATCCACTTTACCGAGAGTATCTTTCTTATTTAATTTTTCAATTAGTTGCTCTTTATTATTTAGATCTGATTCTTCTAATCTTTTTATTTCATCTTTAAGATTTTGTTTTCTATTCTCATAATTAGTTATTTTTTCAATTTGTTTAGTAAGCTTTGTAGGGTCTGCATCATAAATATAATTCTCCATTATCTTTATTTTAGAATTTGATATGGCTTTTTTAACTTCATTTTTATAATTTACATTTGGTGTTAAAAAAATAGTTTTTTTGATTTTATTTATTTTTATAAACTTTTTAATTGCATTTAACTGTGAGGTAGCATTTATACCTGCATTAATAATATTTTTTGATCTGTTATCATTCATGTTTGTTAATGATAAAAAAGTTAGTTCACTTAATTCATTAAGGTGAATTAAATTTTCATTAAAGACTGGACCAATAACTATTTTTACACCTTGTTTACTCAATTCTTTTGCTGACCTTAGAGTTATATCTGGACTAGATCCAGAATCTTTTGGGATGATTTCAATTGATAAGTTGTTTATTTGATTGATTGCTAGTCTTGTGGACCTGATTATAGATTGACCAATCTCAGAATTTTTACCTGTTAATGGAACGAGTAAGCCTATTTTAATTTTTTCTTCAGTAAATGCTTTCTCTAATGATAGCGAGAAGATTAAAGTTAAAAATAATATAATTTGAGTAATTTTTATCATTTTAATGTTATTATAAAGGTTATAACTTAATGATTCTACATACCGAAAACAAAAATAACAAAGTTAAAAATGGCCTTTATATTGTAGCAACTCCAATTGGCAATTTAAATGATATTACTCTAAGAGCCTTAGAAATTTTAAAAAAATCTGATTATATACTGTGTGAAGATACCCGAATTTCAAAAACTTTACTGGAAAAATATGAAATTAAGTCCAAACTTATTTCAAATCACAAATTTAATGAAAAAAAAAATTTATTAAAGGTGATAGAGATTTTGAAATCAGACTGTGTTGTTTCGTTAATTTCTGACGCTGGAACCCCCTCTGTTTCAGACCCTGGTGCAATTTTAATTAATGAGTGTTTGGTAAGTAAAATTGATATTTTTCCAATACCAGGGGCATCTGCCGTTTCATCTGCCGTATCAATTAGTGGGTTTAGCGAAAAATATTTTTTTTATGGTTTTTTTCCAGAGAAAAATAATAAAATAAAAGAGGATTTTGAAAAATTATCTAATTTAGATAGTTGTGTTGTTTTTTTTATTTCTCCTCGTAAATTTAATAGATGTATAAAAGATATTAAAAATCATTTTTCTGGAAGAAAAATTTTAATATGCAGAGAAATGACAAAGTTTTATGAAGAATATATTAGAACTAATATTGATAATCTTGAACCCTTTGAATCTGATCCAAAAGGAGAATTGACAATAGTTATTTCTGAAAAGAGTAAAGAAAAAAAGTTATCGATAATATTAAATGAATCTGATAAAAAAAATATTCAAATGTTGATAAAAAAATTAAGTATTAAAGATATAACTGATTTAATTAGTCAAAACTCAAAAGTGCCAAAAAAAGAAATTTATAATTACTGTCTGAAGTTAAAAAATGAAAAATAGAATTTTTTTAATAGGTTTAGTTTTTTTAATATTTACTGGGTGTGTAGGAATTAGTTCAAAGGGTATTTTTGGATCTGGTGTTAGTATTGCTTTTGATCCAAGGTCTTTAGGAACACAAATAGACGATTCTGTAATGCAAAAAAATTTATCTGCAAGAATGATCCTAAAAGACAAAAGCTATTTAGTATCAGTAAGCACAAATGTTTTAGATGGTAGAATCTTCTTAACAGGAAAAGTAGAAAAACCAGAAGAAAAACTTCAACTCACTAAATTAGCCTGGGAAACTAAAGGAGTGAGATCTGTTAAAAATGATATTAAAATTAAAGAAGGATTTAATTTTAAACAATCAGCTAAAGATTTATTAATAACCTCTCAATTACGAGCAGCATTAATTTTTAATGAACAGATTAAAGCAACCAATTATCAAATAGATACTTATAAAAAAAACATATATATTTATGGGATCGCTATAACAGCTGAAGAAAGAAAAGCAGTAATAAGTGAAGCAAAGGAAATATTTGATGTTGAGGACGTTATAGCAAGTATCGTTTTAGTTGAAAGCTTAAGAATTCAAAAAAATTAGTTTTTTTTATAATCAATCACATCTGCAGAGTAAGCAGCAACTGAAGCTAAATTTATTATCTCAGAGGTAGACGATCTTAAGGGTGCAATCTCAATTGGTTGACCTAAACCAATTAGAAGTGGACCAATAACTTTTGTGTTGCCCAAACTCTTCATCATCTTGTATGAAATGGCAGCACTATGTTGCCCTGGCATTATTAAGATATTTGCATTTCCAACAATACTTGAAAAGGGGTAAAGTTCCTTATATTCATCGTTAAGAGCAACATCTGGTTGCATATCACCATCAAAATCAAAATCCACATTTTTACTTTTTAAAATTTCAACTGCTTTTTTTATATGTTTAGTTCTGCTTGTAAGAGGCTGACCAAAGGTTGAATGGGAAACAAAAGCAACTTTAGGAACAAAACCAAATAATTTTACTACTCTAGCTGATGATATTGCAATTTCTGCAAGCTCCTCCGAGCTTGGATATTCGTTAACACTAGTGTCACCAACAAAAATAGTTTTTCCTTTAGCAACAACCATATTTAAACCAAACATTATTTCACCATGACGTGCATCCACTACTTGTGTGATTTTGTCTAAAGATGCACCAAATCTTCTAGTATTCCCTGTGACAGCACCATCTGCATCTCCACAAGCAACCATACAAGATGCCCATACAACACGATCATTTCTCACAAGTCTGTCGCAATCTCTCTCCAAAAGTCCTTGCTCTCTTTGCATTTTTTTAAATAAATAATTAACATATTTTTCTCGTTTTTCAGAATCTGTAGAATTTATTATCTCAATACCAAAATGGTCATTGTAACCAATTTCTTTCAATCTTTCTTTAATCTTTTCTTTTTTACCAACTAAAATTGGGATTCCTAATTTTGAATTTTTAAATGCAATTGCTGCCTTAAGAGTATTTTTATCTTCACCATCTGCAAAAACTATTCTTTTTTGATTTTTTTTAATATAAGAATTAATACCCTGCATAATTGTAAGTGAAGGGTTAAGCCTTTGTTTAAGTTGTTCTTTATATATTTCAAAATCATCAATATTTTTTCTTGCAACACCACTATCCATTGCAGCTTTTGCAACAGCAGCAGGAATTATACTAATTAGTCTTGGGTCAAAAGTGGATGGAATTATATAATCTTTTCCATAATGAGGCCTATCACCTCCCATTGCTGCTACCACTTCATCAGGAACATTTTCTCTTGTAAGTTTTGCTATAGCATTTGCAGCAGCTACTTTCATTTCTTCATTAATAGTTTTTGCCCTGACATCAAGAGCTCCTCTAAAAACATAAGGAAACCCTATTAAATTATTTACTTGATTGGGATAATCTGATCTTCCTGTTGCTATAATGGCATCATCCCTAACTTCCATTATTTCTTCAGGAGTTATTTCTGGATCTGGATTAGCACAGGCAAAAATTATAGGATTTTTTGCCATTTTTTTTACCATATCTTTTGAGAGAGCACCTTTTGCAGAAAGTCCTAAAAAAAAATCAGCACCATTAATTGCTTCATCTAATGTTCTAAGTTTTGTTTCAGCAGCGTGGGATGATTTCCATTGGTTCAATCCTTCTCTACCCCGATAGATTACCCCTGATCTATCTATCATAATTATATTTTTTTGAGGCACACCACTATTTTTAAATAAATTGGTACAAGCCATTGCAGATGCACCCGCACCATTCACAACAACTTTAATTTCTTTTATTGATTTGCCAGATATGTCCAGAGCATTAATTAATGCAGCGGTAGTAATAATTGCTGTACCATGTTGGTCGTCATGAAAAACAGGAATATCTAAAATTTCTTTTAATTTATCCTCAATAACAAAACAATCAGGAGCGGCTATATCTTCTAAGTTTATTCCCCCAAAGCTGCATGCAAAGTTTTTTATACTATTAATAATTTCATTGGCATCTTTAGAATCAATTTCTAAATCAATTGAGTCAATATCTGCGAACCTTTTAAATAAAACGGCTTTTCCTTCCATAACTGGTTTTGAGGCTAGAGCACCTAAATCACCCATACCTAAAATTGCAGATCCATTACTAATAACAGCAACAAGATTTCCCTTGGAGGTATAATCATAAGCAGCATCTGGATTTTCTGAAATTGCCCTAACCGGCACAGCAACTCCTGGAGAGTAGGCTAAAGCCAAATCTCTCTTTGTAGTCATTGGTTTAGAAGAGTTGATCTCAATTTTTCCAGGTTTATTTCTGGAGTGAAAATCTAAAGCTTCCTTATCAGTATAATGATCTATTTTAGTTTTTTTCATTTATGTTAATTAGATATACAAATGGGACAAATTTAAGACTAATATGATTTATGAACCTAATTAAGTCAACAGGCACATTTAGTTTTTTTACGATAATAAGTAGATTATTTGGTTATGTAAGAGACATATTGATAGCTGTGTTTCTTGGTGCAGGACCCTTAGCAGATGCTTTCTTTGTAGCATTTAGGATACCAAATACTTTTAGAAGATTATTTTCAGAAGGAACATTTAATGCAGCATTTGTTCCTAGTTATTCATCGCTATTAGGTAATAAAAAAATGTCACAAAAATTTGCAAATAATATTTTTAATTTACTTATATTAGGATTATTTTTTTTAGTTCTTATTATTGAGATAATGATGCCATTATTTGTTTTTTTGATAGCACCAGGTTTCGGAAGTGATTATCAAAAAATGGAACTAGCCATAACTTTAACAAGAATTACTTTTCCCTTTTTAATGTTTATTAGTTTAGCATCTTTTTTTTCTGCCATTTTAAATTCACATAATAAATTTGCCATAGCTTCTGCTGCACCTATCATTTTGAATATTCTTTTAATTGGAGTGTTGCTCTTTGGAAAAATTTTAAATGATCAATTAGTATACTATCTGTCTTATGCAGTAACCATCTCAGGCATTTTACAATTTATTTTTTTATATTTTTTTGTAAAAAGATATTTTTCTCCTAAAATTAATTTGTCATTCAAAGTTGACAATAAAGTTAAACTTTTTTTTAGAAAATTACTTCCAAGTATTTTTTCTTCTGGTGTTACTCAAATAAATATTTTAGTAGGGACAATTATTGCATCTTTTCAAGCTAGTGCAGTATCTTATCTTTATTATGCAGATAGAATTTATCAAATAAATCTTGCTATTGCAGGAATTGCAATAGGCACAGTAATACTTCCCCAACTTTCTAAACATGTTATGAGTAATAAAAAAGAAAAGATAAACTCAATTCAAAATAAGGCCCTAGAGTTAAGTTTATTTTTGAGTGTCCCAGCAGCAATAGCATTACTCATTGCATCTGAAGAAATTATATCATCTTTATTTGGATATGGTTCTTTTGATAAATTAAGCGTTACAAATTCAGCAAAGGCTCTATTCTATTTTGCGATTGGATTACCTGCATTTTCTCTTATTAAAGTTTTTTCAGCTTTTTTTTTCGCACGCCATAATACAAAAGTCCCTTTTTATATTTCTTTAACTTCCGTTTTGTTGAATATATTTATTAGCATTATTTATTTTAAGGAAATTGGGTTCATAATTATACCAATAGCAACCACAATATCATCTTGGTTTAATGCTATTTTATTATTTATTTTTCTAAAAGCAAAAAATTTATTCAGTTTTAATTTATTATTCATAAATAGATTTATTAAAATTTTATTTGCCTCAATATTAATGGGAATATTTTTTAATTATGTAATTCATTTTTTTAATAACCAGTTACTTTATGAAGAAAATCTTAAAGCTATTTATTTAATTGGTGCAGTTATAATGGCGCTAATATTTTATCTTTTAGTTTCAATTTTAATCAAGGCTTTCAAAAAAAGTGATATTAATTTAAACTACTAGTATGAATAAAAAAATTTTTTCAGGAGTTCAGCCAACAGGAAACCTTCACCTTGGAAACTATCTTGGCGCAATTAAGAATTTTGTAGAACTTCAAAATGAAACAGGGAATCAGTGTATTTTTTGTGTCGTAGATCTTCATGCAATAACAGTTAAGCAAGACCCTAAAGAATTAAAAAAAAATATAAGAGAAACTGCAGCTACATTTGTTGCATGTGGAATTGATCCAACCCAAAGCATAATCTTCAATCAATCAATGGTTTCAGCGCATTCAGAGGCAGCTTGGATTTTAAGCTGTGTTTCAAGAATAGGTTGGCTTAATAGGATGACACAATTCAAAGAAAAGGCTGGAAAAGATAAAGAAAAAGCCAGCATTGGTCTTTATTCATACCCAGTTTTAATGGCTGCAGATATTTTACTGTATGATGCAACTCATGTGCCGGTTGGAGATGATCAGAAACAACATTTAGAGCTTTGTAGAGATATAGCGCAAAAATTTAATAATGATTTTAATACGACAGATTTTTTAAAAGCACCAGAACCTTTGATACAAAAACAATTTTCTAGAATAATGAGTCTTAAAGATGGGATAAAAAAAATGAGCAAATCTGACCCTTCAGACTTAAGTAGAATTAATCTTACTGATAATAAAGAAGAAATATTAAATAAAATAAAAAAAGCAAAAACAGATCCATTAAAATTGCCTAACGATATTAAAGGCCTGCCTCAAAGACCAGAGGCCGAAAACTTATTAGGTATTTATTCAAGCTTAAAAAGCCAAAGTTTAGAAAACTCGATTAGTGAATTGAAAGGAAAAAATTTTTCTGAATTTAAAGAAAAATTATCAGAAATCTTAATTGAAAAAATTGAACCAATTTCAAAAGAAATTAAAAGATTATTAGAAGATAAAAATTATTTGGATTCGATTTTATTAGAGGGATCTAACAAAGCAGACAAAATTGCTGCAAAAAAGATCAAAGAAATGAAAGATTTAGTAGGTTTTTAAAAAAATATATTAATTGGTTTAAATTTCGATATTTACCTTTATATATAAATCTATGTTTATTCAAACCGAGGTAACACCAAACCCTAATTCTCTCAAGTTTTTACCGGGGAAAAATGTATCTAATAGTGGCTCTTTTGAGGTGACAAAAAAAGAGGATACTGACAGTGAATTAGTAAGAAATCTTTTATCTATCAACGGAGTAGAAGGAGTATTTTTAGGGGCAGATTTTTTATCTATTAATAAAAAAGAAGATATAATTTGGGAAGATATTAAACATATAGTTATTTCATTAATTAATGATTTTTATGCGACAGGAAAAGAATTTGTTATTGCAAATGAATTATTTGAAGAAAAGAAAGAAAAACATAGTGAAATTGAAAAACAAATTATAAGTATTTTGGAGACAAAAATCAGACCTGCAGTTGCAAAAGATGGTGGTGATATAAAATTTAAAGAGTTTAAAGATGGTGTTGTTAAAGTGGAATTGCAGGGAAGTTGCTCAGGGTGTCCAAGTTCTACAATGACATTAAAACAAGGTGTTCAAAATCTCTTATGTCATTATTTGCCAGAAGTTAAAGAAGTAGTCGCTATATAATCATGAAAAAAAATAAAATTAGAATTACTGAAATTCAGGAATATTTAAAGAAAAAAGGATTTGCAATAAGCAAAAAGAATAAAGTCGTAATAGATGAAATTCAAAAATATATAAAAAAAAAAACATTTACTATAACTAAAAAAAATAAGTTTAATTTAAAAAATAATGACCTTGGCTCATTATCTAGAACTTTTTTAGCTAGTTTAGTAATAGTGTCTGTTTTTTTTATTTCTCCAATAATAATTAAATTTAAAAATGAAAATTCATTTCTTTCTAAAGATTTTGAAAATAACTCTAAAAATAATCTAAAAAAATTATTGGATAATCAAGATTCACTGGTAGATAGTGGTGTAGATAAAAAATTTTCATTTGATGATATATTGGATTTTGATGAATCACCAATAGACACAGTGAGATTAAGTGCCTCAACAATTGAAGAGCTGTTTAAATCCACAAATTATAATTTAAAGGATGTAAGAAAAAATAAACTAGTTAAACCGGTTTCACTGTCATTATTGCCAAGTGAAATAAAACAAATAGAAAATGTAAAAAAAAGAAAAGATTTATTTATTCAAATCATTTTGCCATTAATAATTAAAGAAAATAACAATATTAAGCTGGATCGGAGTAAACTTTTTAGTATCTTGGGTAAAAATCAAAATACTAAAAAAGAAAATAATTGGTTAAACTCAAAATTTAAACAATATGGCGTGATAAATAAAGACCTATCCACATTAAAAGTTAGAATGGATGAGGTGCCAGTATCTATGGCAATTGCACAAGCTGCAAAGGAAACTGGATGGGGCACCTCAAGATTTGCACAAGAGGGAAATGCATTGTTTGGCCAATGGACATGGACAGGAGAGGGAATTAAGCCAGCTGCAGCAGATAATGATAGTAACCATAAAGTTATGAAATTTAGAGTATTACAAGCCTCTATAAAAGCATACCAAAGAAATTTAAATACACACTCTGGTTATAAAAACTTTAGAAGTGCTAGAGCCGCACTAAGAGATAGGGGTAGAAAATTAGACAGCATAATTCTTATTGAATACTTGGACAAATATGCAGAAACAGGAAAAGTGTATGTTAAGATCTTGCAACAAATAATAAATCAAAATAATTTAAAAGATTTTGATGATGCTAAATTACTACCCACAAGCATTGATTTAGAAAGTTTAATCTAATTTTGTTTAACAGAAAATTGAACTCCAAACCATCTCCAAATTCCATTATCATTTAAAGAACAGTTAATCCTACCTCTACGAAATAAAAATTTTTCTCTAAAATTTATATTTAATATATTTTTACTAATATTAATACTTGATTTTTCCCATTGATTGCCCTCATCAGAAAAACAATTAATATTATTTAAATTCTTTTGTTCATTAAAAAATTCTACTGAGAAATTGGGTGGGTTATTTTTAATTAGATACTTTTCTTCTGGAAATAAAGCTTTGTATTGTAACGGATGAAGATTGATTAAAAATTGAAATCTTTTTAAATCACCATATTTTTCATTTATTGGAAATCTAGGTAGTTCATATTGATCTTTATTAATATCAATTACACCTGAATGTTGACCAAAAGAAAATTTAAAAATTTTAGCTATATGCTCTTTAATAAAATTACTGTATTCACCAAATGGGTAGGAGAAAAAAATAGGGTTATATCCGAGATTTTTAATAAAAATTTTATTAGCGGTGTTAATGTCATTTATAAAGTCATTATTTTTAAGATCTACTAAATAGCCATGTGTGTGAGAGTGATTTCCTATATGGGCAATATTTTCTTTCTCCAATTCCTTTATTTGATTCCAAGTCATATATCCATTTTTACCAATAGTTTCTGTTGAAACAAAAAGAATAAATGGAATTTTTTCTTCTTTTAAGTAAGGCCAGGCAACTTCATAAAATGATGAAAATGCATCGTCTATAGTAATGAGTATTTTTTTTTCTACTTTTATAACATGAAAATTTTTTTCTAAATCTTTAGGGTTGTAAAACTTGTATTTTGAATTTCTAATTATTTGGATTTGCTGTTTAAAAACATCCATTTGGATATTAGTTGAGGGATATTTGCTTTCATCAAACCTATGATACATCAATGCAAGAATACCCTTATCATCAGAATAAGATTTGATATTTTGCTCTTCTGCTTTAGAATTCGAATTAAATATTATTATTATAATGAATAACTTAATAGTAGATGCAGCTAGTGATAAAATTTTTTTAACAATCATAGTTAGAGAAAATATTTATACTTGTAGTCCTGAAAATAGTAAAATTAATTTTGAAAAATTGATGATTTTAATTGATGAACTTTTAAAAGATAATAAGACCTCTCTAGAAGACATAAGTGCTATTTATGTTAATAGAGGACCAGGTAGCTTTGCTGGCATCAGAAACTCTCTATCAACAATTAAGGCTTTATTTTTAACTAAAAAAATTGACTATTATTGCTTCAGTTTTGAGGATTTTAAAGAACTTGGGACCATTAAATATGCAGATGTGCCATATTTATGTGAAAAATATAAGATTAAAAAGAATTTGATTAATCCTATTTATTTAAGTTAAAATTAACTATGTCAGAAAATATTGAACAAAAATGTTTAGCCAAAGGAGTTAAACTTACCGATCAAAGAAAAATTATTGCCAAAATTATGTCAGAGTCGAAGAATCACCCCGATGTAGATGAACTTTATAATAGAGCTTCAAAAATTGACTCCAAAATTAGTATTGCAACAATTTATAGGACAGTAAAATTATTTGAAGAAAGTGGAATTTTAACAAAGCATGAGTTTAAGGGAGGTAAAGCCAGATATGAGGAATTAAATGAAGGTCATCACGATCATTTAATAGATATTAAGACAGGAGAAATTATAGAATTTGTTGATGAAGAAATTGAATTACTACAGCAAAAAATTGCAGATAAATATGGTTATCGATTAGTGGACCATAAACTAGAATTATATGGGGTTAAAAAGAAATCCTAATTTAAAGTGAAAAAAATATTTATTAAAACTTTTGGTTGTCAGATGAACGAATATGATTCAAATCGAATATTCGATACAGTTAAAAAAATAGGCTTTGAAAAAACAGATAAGTATGAGGATGCAAATTGTTACCTTTTAAATACTTGTCACATAAGAGATAAAGCAAAAGAAAAAGTTTATCATGAAATTGGAAGAGTTAAAAAAATTTTTAGATCTAAAAAAAAACCAATTGTAATTGTGGCTGGATGTGTTGCACAAGCTGAAAACCAAGAAATGTTAAAGAGAGAGCCTTATATAGATATAGTGATTGGGCCACAGTCATATCATAAGATTAATGATGTGATACAAAAATACACCTATAGTAAGAAAAAAAAGGAAGAGACAGAATTTGACACTATATCAAAATTTAATTATTTAAGTAAAATTAAAAATAAAGATAGTAAGGTATCCTCTTTTTTAACAATTCAAGAAGGGTGTGATAAGTTTTGTCATTTTTGTATTGTTCCATATACACGTGGACCTGAATACTCCCGCCCATTTGATCAAATAATTGATGAAGCCAAAGATATAGTTCAAAGTGGTGCTAAAGAAATTATCCTTTTAGGGCAAAATGTTAACGCTTATAGTTATAAAGATAAAAATAAAGAATATAAATTGTCTGATTTACTATTAGAGCTAGAAAATTTTAATGAACTGGAAAGGATTAGATATACCACATCTCACCCAAAAGATATGACTGAAGATTTAATAAATGTTTATAAAAAATCAAATAAATTAATGCCATTAGTCCACCTACCTGTACAAAGTGGGTCAAATAAAATTTTAAAACTAATGAATAGAAAGCATACTGTCGAAGAATATTTAATGATTTATGAAAAGTTAAAAAAGATTAATTCCGATATAGAGTTTTCAAGTGATTTTATTATTGGATACCCAGAAGAAAGTGATGATGATTTTAAATACACAATGGAGTTAATTGAAAAAATAAAGTTTACCAACTCTTATTCTTTTATTTTCAGCCCAAGACCAGGCACAGTGGCCGCTGATCTAGAATTAATTGATAAAAAAAAATCAAAAGAAAGATTAGAATTAATTCAAAAAAAATTATTTGAAAATCAAATAACCAAAAATAAATCTTTAGAGGGCAAGATTCTTAATGTTTTAGTTGAAAATAGAATGAAAGATGGAATTAAATTATTTGGTAGAACAGAATATATGACATCTGTAATTTTTGAAGGCAGTGATAATTGCATAGGAAAAGTTGTACAAATAGAAATAATCAGTAGTAATCAAAATAGCATGTTTGGTAAACTAAAAGAAAACTACAAACAGAAGGTAGCCTAAAAGTTGGATAATGTAGCTTCAAAAAAAATTAACCCAGCTTTAAAATTTGTTTATTCTGACAATAATTCTTTGAGTGTTATATTTCAAGATAATGATTTGTTAATGGGCGTGATTGGTGAATTTAATGCAAATTTAAAAGAACTAGAAAAGATTACTAATACCAACCTATATTCTAGAGGCAATTCTATTGTGATAAAGTCTACATCAGAACAAAATGAAATTGCAAAAAATGCAATCCAATTTTTAGCTAACCAGTTCATAAATAATGGCAGTATAGAAAAAAAAGATATAATCTCTTCTATAAATAAATTTATGATCGAAGAAAAAGTAAAAAATAATAATGTCTCAGACATAATTAAAACTCCAAAAAAATCAGTTATTCCAAGATCAGAAAAACAAAAAGAATATGTCAGGGCTTTAAGACAAAGTGATATTGTTATATCAGCAGGTCCTGCAGGGACAGGTAAAACATTTTTGGCTGTTGCAGTTGGTCTGACTTTGTTACTTGATAAGAAAATTGAAAGAATTATTTTGTCAAGACCGGCAGTGGAGGCTGGTGAAAGGCTAGGTTTTTTACCGGGAGATATGAAAGAAAAAGTAGATCCTTATCTAAGACCTTTATATGACTCTCTATATGATCTTTTTGACTATGAAAAAATTCAAAGAATGATTGAGATTGGTGATATTGAAATAGCACCGTTGGCATTTATGAGAGGTAGAACACTAAAAAATTCTTTTGCAATTTTAGATGAAGCACAAAATGCAACAGATACGCAAATTAAAATGTTCCTAACACGTATTGGGGAAAATTCAAAAATAGTTATAAATGGTGATCCATCACAAATCGATTTACCTCACAAGAACATGTCTGGATTAAATAGATCTAAAAAGTTATTAGGACATTTAAACGAAATTTCTGTAGTAGATTTTGATCATTCTGATGTAGTTAGACACCCCCTAGTCTCCAAGATTGTAAAAGCATATTCAGATCAAGAAAATGATTAGTATAGATGTAGTTTCTGAGAACAATCTTTGGAGTAAAAAAATTAAAAAACCTGATATTTTTTTTAATTCTTTAACAAAGGTTTTTCCTAAAAAATATAGGTTTATCAAAAAAAAAGTAAGTCTAACAGTTTTACTCTCAAATAATAAAAAAATAAAAAAATTAAATAAAAAATTCAGAAATAAAAATAAATCAACAGATGTTTTATCTTTTCCTTCCGAAAAAAAACTTAATATAAAAAAATCACCATATATAGGAGATATTGTTGTTAGTTACGAATTTATGAACAAACCAAAAACTTTAAGTGTCCTAGAGTTTAAGAGCAAAGTAGCTAAGATTTTTATTCATGGTTTCCTTCATTTATTAGGTTATGACCATATTAAATTTGATGACTTTAAAGAGATGCTAATTGAAGAAGAAAAAATTTTTAAAACCATTGAAACAAAGATTGTCTAAATTGTTTAAAAAAGAATTTTTTAATACTGCTTATATTATTTTTTTAGGAGCAATAAGTTCTTATAGTTTACCACCTTATAATTATTTTATAATTAATTTTATAACTTTCTCATTATTTTTTATTTTTATTTTTAATGAAAAAAAAAGAATACCAAGTAATAAATCCTTTTTTAAATATGGTTGGTACTTTGGATTTGGATATTTTTTATTTAGTCTATATTGGATAGCAATTTCGTTGACTTTTGATCAGAGTTTTAAGTTTTTAATTCCAATTGCTCTAATTTTATTACCAGCCTTTTTGGCTATATTTTATGGTTTAATGACATACTTGTTTTCAATTCTCTACTCAAAAAATGTAGTTAGTTCTTTTTTAATTTTTTCAATTTTATTTGGCACAATTGAATTTGTTAGAAGTTCTATACTTACAGGCTTTCCTTGGAATTTAATCTCATTTAGTTTTTCAAATAACATGTATTTTATTCAAATTCTTTCTATTATTGGTACTTATTCTTTTAATTTAATCTGCATCTCTTTATTTACCACTCCTGCATTATTTGTTTTAAGAAATTCTAGAAATGAAATTATAGTTTGCCTTTTCTTTACTGTAGTGTCTGTTGGATTTTTAATATTTGGAA
>Ga0307986_10001555_pt1 | contig 16656 bp, 18 predicted proteins | sample EllFjometageno82_FD_203170 | JGI IMG/M metagenome (GOLD analysis project Ga0307986, IMG submission 203170) | Marine microbial communities from Ellis Fjord, Antarctic Ocean - #82 | ecosystem: Environmental > Aquatic > Marine > Unclassified | place: Southern Ocean | collected 2014-10-09
TTCACTTTTAGCAGTCTCATCAGAATGTTTTTTATGTTTAAATTTAAAGTTTGAAGTTTTCATTATATTTAAAACTTCATCGTGTTGCTCTTTATAAGTTTCAGTTAATTCAACAGAAACTGATTTAATTTTTTTGTCTTTTAAAAAATTAATACCACCTCTTAAAATTAAATGCTCTATTCCATCTACATCAATTTTAATATAATCTGGAATATCCAATATTTTATTTCCAAGCAAATAATTAATCGAGGTTCCTAATATTTTGTATTTATTTTTAGGTATAAATTTTTTACCCTCAAAGTCTGTATTTACTCCTAACGCACACATAGACCAACCCTCAATAAACTCACTTTCCTGCATTAATAAATATTTGTTATCTTTGTCGCTCAAGGGGCATTGATTTATTATAACTTTTTCTTCCAAATTATTTTGAGATATGTTTCTGCTTAAAATCCTTAAGTTGCTAGAGGAAGGTTCAAAAGCAAATATTTTAATATTGTCATATTTTTGTGCAGCGTAAATTGAATACAATCCGATATTTGCACCTATGTCCCAAAATATAATTTCATTTTTACTACTAAAGTTATCTATCCACTCCAGTGTCTCGGGTTCTTTAGTATAGAAGGAATCTACTCTCCATTTTACAATATCATTAGGAACAAAAAATTTTGTTTTCTTGTCAGATATGAATATTTCCTCGTAAGCATCAGATTCAAAAAAATCTTTAAAATAAATTAGAAAACTTTTTTTAGTAATTTTTTTTAAAATCAAATCTATTATAAAGATGATTTTATAAATTAAATAAGATATTTTTTTCATTATTCTAAACTATAATACTATTTTATTTAGTTAAAAAAATATTTGTATGTTTTTTATTAGGCTTTAGCTTTCTTTTTTCTATCGTTAGGATTAAGCATAGACTTTCTTAGTCTGAGTGATTTAGGAGTAATTTCTAAAGATTCATCGGTATTTAGCATACTTAGTTGTTCAGCAATTGACATTTTTCTTACTGGAGTTAAAACAACATTCTCATCCGTTCCTTGAGTTCTCATATTCGTTAATTGTTTTCCTTTCATCACATTTATTTCTAAGTCACCACTTTTAGACGCTAGTCCTACAATCATACCTTCATAAACAGGATCGTTGTGAGTAACAAACATTTCACCCCTTGCTTGAAGATTAAAAATTGCAAACGCAACTGCTTTTCCAGAAGCCATTGAAATTAAAGCTCCATTTCTTCTACCCTCAAGATCACCTGTATATTTTCCAAAAGAATGAAATATTCTATTAATTACTCCGTTACCCTTAGTGAGTGTTAAAAATCTGCTTGTATAACCCATCAAACCTCTTGTTGGTGCATGAAAAATTAAACGTTTTTTATTTTTCCCTGTATCTTTAAGGTCGATCAGTTTCCCTTTTCTTCTGTTCATTGAGTCTATAACTCTTGAAGAATGTTCTTCGTCTAAGTCCATTGTAATTTCCTCGATCGGTTCTAATTTTTTCCCAGAATCATCCTCTTGAAACAATACTTTTGGAGGACTTACAGTCATTTCAAATCCTTCTCTTCTCATTTGCGTTAATAAAATTTCTAGCATTAACTCACCTCTACCACTAATAACAAATGCATCTCTATTTTCATTTTCTCCAAATGTAATACCCACATTATTTTGTGCTTCTACCATCAACCTGTCTCTTATTTGGGTACTAGTTAATTTTTTTCCCTCTGTTCCAGCCAAAGGTGAACTATTTACAGTAACTGTAATCGACATTGTTGGTGGATCGATGGGCGTAGCACTAATCGGCTCATTTACCTCAAGGTCGCAAATGGTGTCGGCAACATTGGCTTTTTCAAGTCCAGCAATAATAACAATATCGCCAGCTTCACCGATTTCAATTGGAACTCTTTTTGTACCTTCGTATCTAAAAATTTTTGTTAGTCTTCCTTCGTCGACCTTATTACCTTCAAGATTTATAGCCTTAATTTGTTGATTTGCTTTTGCTGTTCCTTGGGATATTTTTCCAACTAAACTTCTACCTAAAAAACTATCAGCGTATAAAAGGGTAGAAAGCATAGCAAAGGGTTTTTCTTTATCTAACTTTGCTGGTTTAACATGCTCTAAAATTAAATCTAAAATTGGATGAAGGTTTTCCCTCGGACCATCTACCTCTTTGCTTGCCCAACCTGATCTTCCACTTGCATAAAGCACTGGAAAATCTAACTGTTCTTCATTAGCGTCCAAACTTACAAATAAATCAAAAGTTTCATCTAAAACCTCACTTGCTCTTTGATCAGCCTTATCTAATTTGTTTATTATTACAATTGGCTTGAGTCCTTGTTTTAAAGCTTTTGATAAAACAAACTTTGTTTGTGGCATTACACCTTCAGCTGAATCTACAAGCAGTAAAGCTCCATCAGCCATATTTAAAACCCTTTCGACCTCTGCAGCAAAATCTCTGTGACCAGGTGTGTCTATAATATTAATCCTAGAGTCTTTCCAATCAACAGAAGCAGGTTTTGCTAAAATTGTTATTCCTCTTTCTTTTTCAAGTTCACCAGAATCCATCACTCTTTCTTCTACAACTTCATTTTCTCTAAATGAGCCACTCTGTTTCATTAAGTTATCAATCATAGTAGTTTTACCATGGTCAACGTGGGCGATGATTGTGATGTTTCTAATATCTTTTGTCATATTTTTTGGTTGCGGGGGTAGGATTTGAACCTACGACCTTCAGGTTATGAGCCTGACGAGCTACCAGACTGCTCCACCCCGCGATAAAAACTTAAATTTTTTTTAAGTTTATAGCTTGCAGCTTATTGTTTTCCTCTTTTATTTCAAACTCAAGCTGTTGTTCTTCTTTTAACATTTTTAATTTAGATTCTTCCAAAGCTGAAACGTGTAAAAAAATATCTTTTTCCGTTTCATCTTCCGTGATGAAACCGTATCCTTTTTTAGAATTAAACCATTTAACCTTACCTATCGGCATACAAAACCCTTTAATTTTATGAATTAAGCTAAATTCTGTTTTTAAGCTTTTGAAGTTTTTTGACTCTTTTTATATTTTCTTCAGTAAGTCTTTTTTTTCTTTCAGATGGTTTTTCATAAGTACTTTTCATTTTTACTACTTTAAAAAAACCTTCTTTTTGAAGTTTTCTCTTCAAAACTCGTAAAGCTTGTTCAACGTTATTATCTTTTACTTCTATTTTAATAAAATACTCCTGTTAAATTAAGTTCGCTAATTAGCATCTTAGTTATGGATTGTCTAGTTTGAATTGGCTTTGCCCTTAATTTTTTATGAAGACTGCTCTACGGCAGGTTCTTGAGGTGCTTTTAGTTTTTCCTCTTTAATTTTAGCTTTCTTCTCTCTCTCAACTCTTCTTTTTGCTTTTTCTAAAGATTTTTCGAACACATCTTGAGAACATAATCCCAGAATCACAGGATCCCTAGCTTTTAAACTTGAGAAATTCCAGTAGCTTCTTTTTCTTATTAAAGAAACAGTTCCTTTAGTGCTACCTACAAGTTTCGATATTTGTCCGTCAGTAAATTCTGAATAATTTTTTAAAAGCCATAACGCTGCATCAGGTCTATCTTGTCTTTTAGAAAGAGGAGTATATTTTGGTTTCTTTCTTTCTTTTACCTGAACCTCTTCAGAGCGTTCAATTAAATTTAAAATTCTATTTGAATCTTTAGAACATACATCAATTTCTTCCCTTGTTAACTGACCAGCAAGAATTGGATTATAAGCTTTAATACCCTTAGCCACATCTCCATCCGCTATCCCTTTAACTTCAAGTTCATGCAAGTTACAAAAATTAGCTATTTGCTTAAAGGTTAACGTTGTGTTTTCTACAAGCCAAACAGCTGTAGCTTTTGGCATAAAAGGTGTTTCAGGCATAAGTTATTTTTTACTTCTAAGATCTGCAAATTTTTTATTATATTTACTAACTCTTCCTTTGTCTAAAATTTTTTGTGTGCCACCTGTCCAAGCTGAATGAGATTTTGGATCTATATCAAGTTTTAAGACATCATTTTCTTTACCCCAAGTTGACCTTGTTTCAAACTCTGTTCCATCAGTCATTACAACTTTAATTTTATGGTACTTTGGGTGAATTTCTTTTTTCATGGCCTGTCTTTTAACGCATAAGACTAGCTTACTCAATATTTTTTTTTACTAAAACTGCTTTAAGTTCTTCGTGAATGCTTGAGTTAGAGGCAATAACATTCCTTTTAAATGAAGTTGGAGAGCTTGGTTCCATAAATTCGATAAATCCTCCTGCTTCTTTTAAAATTACTATTCCAGCAGCAATATCCCAGTAATTTAGTTCCCACTCCCAATAAGCATCAAATCTTCCAGCTGCTACGTAGCTTAGATTAAGAGCTGCACTACCAAATTTTCTAATATTTGCCTCTGTTAAATTAGAGACATTAATATATTCCTGAAAAATTTTATCTTTTCTAGGACTATTAAATTTAGGTCCTCCAGTAACTAGAATAGAATTTTTTAGTTTATTTTTTTTGGTAACTCTTATTCTAGAGTTGTTGAAAAAAGCACCAGATCCTTTTTCAGCAAAGAAAATTTCATTTTTAATTGGATCAAATATTAAACCACATACTATTTCACCTCTTTCTTCGTATCCTACTGAAATAGCAAAATGAGGAATTCCATTCAAAAAGTTGAGCGTACCGTCGATAGGATCAATAATCCATCTATGGTCTTTATTTTCTTTGTTAATCTCACCAATCTCTTCACTTAAAATTCCATAATCTGGGTGTGCCTTTAGTAATTCTTCTATAATTATTTTTTCTGTTCTTTTATCAGCCGCTGTTACAAAATCAGCTGGACCTTTACTCGAAACTTGCAGCTTTTCAATTTCTCCAAAATCTCTAATTAAAGACTTTGATGCCTTCATGCAGGCATTATAAATCACTGTCATACGAGGGGAATTTAGTCTCATTAATTAATTTTTTTTACGTATTCAAATGTGCGTGTATCAAGAATAATTTTATCACCTGGCTCAACAAAAGGAGGAACGTTAATTTTTAAGCCATTGTCTAGTGTTGCGGGCTTATAAGAAGAAGCTGCTGTTTGTCCTTTTATTGCAGCATCAGTTACATCTATAATACATTCTACATTATTAGGAAGTTCAATTGACAGGGGCTTTTCATCCATAAAAGAAATTTTTACTTCTAGATTTTCTTTTAAAAGTTTGTACTTTTCTTCTGTCAAAGATTTTGGAATTAAAATTTGTTCAAATGTTTTATTGTCCATGAAATGACAATTTTCTTCGTCTAAATATAAAAAGTTAAATTTTCTCTCTTCTAATTCTGCTTTTTCAATAGTTTCACTTGAACGAAACCTCTCATTTAATTTTGTGCCCCTAGTAATACTTTTAAGTTCAACTTGATTGAACGCCCCACCTTTGCCAGGTTTTACATGTTGTGCTTTTAAAACGTTCCAATAATCATTCTTATGTTCAATAATCATTCCAGGCTTAACTTCTACTGCTGATATTTTCATTTATTTAAATTTTTTAATTGCAACTTCCGGCTTTAAAAAAGGGTTATTCCAAATAAAAGTTGATATTGCAATATAATTCGCTCCAGCTTTAATTAACTTTTTATAATTTTTAGCAGTAATCCCACCTATTACAACAATTGGTTTTTTTATATTTTTTTTAGCCCAAAATAATATTTTTAAATCTGCCTTTTTTGCGTTTGGCTTAAGTCTTGATTTAAAAAAAGATCCAAAGGCAATGTAATCAGCTTTGTCTCTAAAGGCCTTTAAAGCAAGCTTTCTAGAATTATGACAAGTAACTCCTATAGTTTTTCTTTTAATATCTTTTCTTGCTGAACTGACTGTATTATCAAGCTGACCAATATGACAACCATCAGCATCAACTTTTTTTGCTAATTTTGAGTTATCATTGATTATAAGTTTAACTTTATATTTTTTAGTAATTTTTTTTATTTTTCTAGCGATTTTTATAATTAAGTTTTTAGGTTTATTTTTTAGCCTCAATTGAAAAAAAAATACTTTTTTTGAGGATAAAACTTTTTCTAAATCTTTATAAAAATCTGAATAAATTTTATTAGGTGATATTAAGTAAACTATTCGTTTCAAACTTCTAGTGCTTGAGACCATTCACCTCTAGAGGCGAGTCCATTCATTTTTGCCCTATGGTTAAAAACATCATGAATAGCTTTTGTGTTATTCATTTCTTTTGACCATGTTTTTAAAGCACTTTTCTGTAAAGCTCTTCCGTAAGAGTAGGTGATTAGAAAACTAGTGTCATTTATTTTGTTAATTGAATTTAAGTTGCTAGTCGCTTCCTGTTCTGACTGGCCACCAGATAAAAATGCTATTCCTGGCACATCACTTGGAACATTTTTTTTCAAACAGTCTAAAGTTTTTTTAGCTATCTCTTCAGATGTTACTTTTGTAGAGCTTTTAAATCCAGGAACTACCATATTTGGTTTTAATACAATGCCTTTCAGTAAAACTTTTTGAGCCGCTAGTTCATTAAAGCATTCGTTCAAAACATCGGTTGTTACTTTGTAGCATGTGTCAATATCATGATCTCCATCCATTAAAACTTCTGGCTCAACAATTGGAACCATATTAGCTTCTTGAACCAATGCAGAATATCTCGCTAGTGCATGTGCATTAGACTTTATACTTTGCACTGATGGGTAATTTTTCCCAACATTATAAACAGCTCTCCATTTTGTAAATCTTGCACCCAGCTTATAATATTCGTCCAATCTTTCTCTTAGTCCGTCTAATCCTTCAGTTATCGTTTCCTTAAGTGATCCAGCTAATTGTTTTGCTCCTTTGTCCACTTTAATTCCCACAACAGAGTTATTTTTTTCAAGTAATTCAGGAATAGAAACACCGGTACTCGTTTTTTCTCTGATGGTTGCGTCAAAAAGAATGACACCACCAATATATTTTTTCATTGCTTCTGAGGTAAAAAGAGTTTCTCTAAAATTTAATCTATTTTCATCTGTGCACTCAACACCAACACTAGTTAGTCTTTTATCCATTGTACCAGTACTTTCGTCAGCAGCCAATATACCTTTCCCTTTGGCACACATTTTTTTTGCTATTTCTTCTAAAGTCATCAAATAAGATTTATTTTAAAACACTCAGGCCAGGCAAGTCTTTTCCTTCAAGATATTCTAAAAACGCACCACCCGCTGTTGATAAGTGAGTAAAAGATAGGTCAAGGCCACTTTTATTTATTGCAGACACCGTATCGCCGCCCCCAAGTACAGAAGTTAGAGATTTATCCTTAGTATTTTCAGAAACTTTTTGAGCTATAGCATTAGTTCCTAATGCAAAATTTTTACTCTCAAAGTATCCCGCGGGGCCATTCCACATAATTGTATTAGAATTATCAATAATTTCTTCAATAATTTTTATAGTTTTAGGGCCAATATCTAAAATAATCTCATTTTTTCCAACAGATTTTATGTCTCTTAAAATAGCTTCTCCTTCAAAACTTTTTGATACCAGGCAATCTTCTGGAATTAAAATTTTACATTTATTTTCTTCTGCTTCTCCTAAAATTTTTTCAACCACATCTTCTGAGTTTTCTTCTTTTAATGATTTACCGATTTTATATTTTTTGTATGCTAAAAAATTATTAGCCATCGCACCAACAATAACAATATTATTTGCAATTTTCATTAAATTAGAAATAATACCTATTTTAGTTGAAACTTTTGATCCACCAATAATACAAGTAACTGGATCTTTTTTATTTTTAATCACTGAGTCAATAGCAGTTATTTCTTTTTTTAAAAGAGGACCTGCATAAATTTCTTTTACAAATTTTGTAATATTATAAATAGATGATTGTTTACGGTGTGAACAGGAGAAAGCATTATTGATATATATTTCACCAAGCTCTCCTAATTTTTTCGAAAAACTTTCATCATTTTCAGTTTCTTCTTTAAAAAATCTTATGTTTTCTATTAAGAGAACTTCACCTTCTTTTAAGTATGAACATTTTGTCTTAACTTCATTATTAATTTCTCCCGCATAAAAATACATATTTGTATTTAGTTTCCCCTTTAAATATTTGTAGATAGGCAGCAAAGATAAATCACTGTTTCTAGCACCTTTGGGTCGACCCAAGTGAGAAATTAAAATAATTTTTGATTTTCTTTTTATTAAGTCTTGTAAGAAAGGGAGCGTCTGCAATATTCTAGTGGGATCTTGTATCTTTTTATCTTGCAAAGGAACATTTAAGTCAACCCTGACAATTATTCTTTTGCCCTCAACATTAAGTTTTTGAGGAAAGTATTTTATTCCCAACATAGTAATCTTAAGACTATTTTTTAATTATTTTCTTAGCAAGCTCAACTATCTTAGCACTAGTTAAGTTAAAATGTTGATAAACTTCTTTGAAGGGGGCGCTTTCACCAAAGGTCTCTATACCCATATTGTTTTTTGAATACTTTTCCCAACTGTTTACGCTACTTGCTTCAATTGTAATCACAGGAACATCTCTATCAATAATTTTATTTCTATAACTAATGCTTTGCTGATTAAATAATTCTTGGCAGGGCATAGATATCACTTTTGAATCTATATTTATTTCTTTTAAATCTTTTTGTGCTTGAAGTGCCAATTCAACCTCAGAACCAGATGCAATTAATGTTACCAAGTGATTTTGTGCAGTAATATTTACTATATAAGCACCAAGCTCACTTTTATTTTCTTTTGTATGAGAAGGATTGATATAAGGCAATTTTTGTCTTGATAAAGCTATAGCACTTGGTGTGTTTTTACTTTTTAAAGCCACTTGCCAACACTCTAAAGTTTCATTTATGTCTGCAGGTCTAAATACATTTAAATTTGGTATAGCTCTTAACCCTGCAAGTTGTTCGACAGGTTGGTGTGTAGGTCCATCTTCCCCTAAACCAATTGAGTCATGAGAAAATATATATATAACTTTCAATCCCATTAATGCTGAGAGTCTTATCGAAGGCTTGCAATAATCAGAAAAAATTAAAAAAGTTCCTCCGTAAGGAATTAGCCCACCATACAAAGCTAAACCATTCATAGCTGCTGCCATCCCATGTTCTCTTATTCCGTAGTGAATGTAGTTCCCATTAAAATCTTTTGATGAAATAACTTTTGAGCTTTTTGTCTTAGTATTATTAGATCCACTTAAATCAGCAGAACCACCTATAATTTCTGGAAGTAGTTTCGTTACTACTTCGATTGTCATTGACGAGCATTCTCTCGTAGCTTTACTAGGTTTTTCTTTAAAGAATTTTTCTTTTTCATTATTTATTAAAATATCAAGATTTTTTAAATTTAAATTATTTTGAATTGAGTCTAATTCTTTTTTAATTTTAGAATTTTTTTTATTTAAAGAGGTGAGCCATTTTTTTTCTAAGGTAATTCCTTTTTCTCCAATTTTTCTCCAAGTTTTTAAAATATCCGTAGGTATTTCAAAAGGAGTGTGGGGCCATTTTAATTTTTTTCTGACAAGTGCTATTTCTTCATCACCTAAAGGCGAACCGTGAGAAGAGGATTTTCCAGATTTATTAGGCGAACCAAAACCAATAACTGTTTTACATGAAATAATATTTGGTTTTTTTGACTTAGAAGCTTTTTTTATCGCATTAGAAATTTGCTTATGGTTGTGTCCGTTTACCTCTAAATAATTCCAACCATAAGATTCAAATCTTTTTTTATAGTTATCAGAAACACTCAAAGATGTAGGTCCATCTATAGAAATTTTATTATTATCAAAAAAAACAACCAAATTTTTTAATTTCAGATGTCCAGCTAAACTCATTGCTTCATGGCTAATACCTTCCATTAAATCTCCATCACTAGCAATAGCATATGTTTTGTGGTCAACGACATTTGAGCTGAATTTTTTTCTATATATTTCCTCTCCTACCGCTAAACCAACAGCGTTACCCAAACCTTGACCAAGAGGTCCCGTTGTAGTTTCAATACCAGAATTTTTTTTGTACTCTGGGTGACCAGCACAAATAGAGTGCATTTGTCGAAATTTTTTAAGTTCCTTGATTGTAAAATCCTTATAACCAGTTAGATAAAGTAAAGAATAAAGTAGCATCGAGCCATGCCCAGCTGACAATATGAATCTATCTCGATTTAACCAACTTGGATTTTGAGGGTTGAATTTTAAGTGTTCTTTAAACAAAACTGTCGCTACATCAGCCATACCCATCGGCATCCCTGGGTGGCCAGAGTTAGCTTTTTGCACTGCATCTATAGACAAAAACCTCACTGCATTTGCTAGTTGATTTAAATTTGTAGTCACTATTTTAAATTCCTTGTAGAATTGTTTTTACGAGATAATAATATGATTTAAATGAGTAATTTAGAAAATAAAGAAAAAAATTTAAATAGCTTGATCCAAAAATTAAGCAATTTGTCCAATAGTTATTCACATGATGGATTAAAAACGGAAGAACTGAAGAAAGAAAGGGATTATTTTCTAAATGAAAAAAATGAGATAGAAAAAAGGCATGTAGAGCTACTAAGAGAACAAAAATATTTAAAGAATAAAATTGCAAACTTAGAAGAAGAACTAAATAATAAATCTGATTTACAAGAAAAATTTAGCAAAGAAATTGACGACCTTAGTCAAGAAACAGAAGACCTAGTTGAGGAAATAGATAAATGGCAAATGTAAACATCAAATTTAACAATAAAGACTATTTATTATCCTGTGACGATGGACAAGAAGGTTCTTTAAAAGAACTTACTAGTTTTTTAAATAAAAAATATAACGAACTTGAAAATCAACTAGGCAACATCGGTGAAAATAAACTACTTCTTATAACTACAATTAAAATTATAGATGATTATTTTAACTTAAAACAAAAAGTCACACTACAAAAAAATAGATTAGACGATTTGTCCAAAAAATTTTTAGAAATGAAATCATTAGCCGTGCAGTATAAAGAATCAAAAGATATTGAAATAAAAAACTTAAATTCCGAAATAGATAAATTTCAAATTATGATTGAGGAAACAAACAAACAGTATGAATTGATATTAGATAAAACTACAAATTCTTTGCACGAAATAATTAAAAATACTGAATCTAAATCTGAACTTCAGTAATGCAAGAAAAAATTGTTATTAGAAAAAAAGCCTTAATTAATAGAAAAAATAAATACTTCGAAGTTTCTGAACAATTTTTTAAACCACTATTAGTATTAATAAATAAAAAAAAAAAAAATATTTCACTTTCTCTTTACTACCCTGCAAATTATGAGGTTAATGTCTTAAAATTATTTAAATTATTAAAAAAAAAAAATATAAAAACTCTTCTACCAGTAACTAAAAGTAAAAATGAAATGAAATTTGTAGAATGGCAATATCTAGATCCATTACAAGTAAATAAATTTGGAATGTTAGATCCTTGCCACAAGGTAGAGTCTTCGATGCCTGACATCATGCTAGTTCCACTCTTAGCTTTTGATCCACAAAACAACAGACTTGGATACGGTAAGGGTTTTTATGACAAATATTTAAGTAGATTTTCTTTAAAAAAAAAACATATAACAACTATTGGCGTTGCATTTTCATTTCAAAAATATAATGAACTTCCAGTATCGAAATTAGATATAAAATTAAATTATATTTTAACTGAAAAAGGTTTACAAAAATGAAAATACTTATTTTAGGAGATGTTGTTGGAAATTCTGGAGTTGAACATTTAAAAAAAAATTTAAATAAAATTATTGAAGATAAAAAAATAGATTTTACTATTGTAAACGGAGAGAATGCAGCTGAAGATGGAAAGGGTATCACCAAAGAGGTCGCTGAAAAATTATTTAGTTTTGGCGTAGATGTTATAACCTCTGGAAACCACATTTGGGATAAAAGTGGAATAACAGAATTTATATCTGCTGAACCACGTTTATTGAGACCTCAAAACTTAGCCGAAGGGTCGCCAGGAAATGGTTCTGGTATTTTTTTATCTAAAAACAGAAAATATAAAGTAGCAGTGATTAATTTAATGGGAAATGTTTTTATGAAAAAAACAGAAGATCTATTTACTGCTGCAAAAAATTTACAAAATAAAATTCAATTGAAAAAAAACGCAGACTTTGTCGTTATTGATCTTCATGGTGAAATCACTAGTGAAAAAATGGCAATGGGACACTACTATGATGGCAAGGCTACAGCAGTAGTTGGAACACACACCCATGTACCAACAGCAGATACAAGAATTTTAGCTAACGGAACTGGATATCAAACAGATATTGGCATGTGTGGTGACTACAACTCAGTTATAGGAATGAATAAAGAAAACTCAATTATGAAATTTTTAAAAGATGATAATGCTCAAAGACATTTTCCAGCCATAGGACAAGCCACTCTATCAGGAATAATAGTTGAAGGAGATGACGAGACTGGACTGGCAAAAAAAATTGAAAGATTTTTATACGGGGGAGTTTTAGATAATTAGTATGGCAGGTCACTCACATTGGGCTGGGATTAAGCACAAAAAAGGAAAGCAAGATAAAGAGAGGTCTAAAATTTTTGCTAAATTATCAAGAGAAATTACCGTTGCTGCTAAACTTGGAGCAAAAGATCCCACAAGCAATCCAAGACTTAGAGCTGCTATTCAAGCTTCGAGAGAAGCGAACATGCCTAAAGACAATATTGCTCGTGCAATTAGTAAATCTGAAATAGATGCAAATAAAAACTACGAAAGCTTAAGATACGAAGGTTTTGGCCCACACAATGTTGCTTTGATTATTGAAACTTTAACAGATAATAAAAATAGAACAGCTTCAAATATAAGAACTATTTTACAGAAAAGTGGAGGAAGGTTAGGAGAAACAGGATCAACTGCACATTATTTTTTTATATGTGGAGTAATACACGTTACAAAAGATAAAATTTCTGATGAAAAGATTCTTGAACTTTCTGTAAATGTGGGAGCTAAAGATTGCACTAGTAGTTCCGAATATCATGAAATTTTAACAGAAAGAGAAGATTTCTATAAAATCAAAAGTGAAATAGAAAAAAACATAGACAGCTTTCTTTATTCTGGCATAGAGTGGAGGCCACAAACATATTTAAACGTATCTAAAGAGGAAAGTGACGCTATTATTAAAGTACTTGAAAATTTAGAAGAAGATGATGATGTGCAAAATACATTTGTAAATTGTAATATTCACACAAGTTGATTTATGAAAATAATTGGTATTGATCCAGGCCTAAGTGGAGCAATCGCTATACTAGAGGATAGTAAAATCAAAGAATTATTTGATATGCCAGTCATGCCTGAAGGTAAAAAAAATAAGAGACAACTGAATAGCGCTCTTTTAGTGAAGTTAATTAAAGATAATATTGAAAATGTAGATAATACAGTAATGGTAGTCGAACAAGTTAATGCTATGCCTGGCCAAGGAGTTACAAGCATGTTTAATTTTGGCCAAACTTTTGGAGCTATTAAAGGTATCTGCGCAGCTTTAGGATTACCTATTTTTTTTGTTAGACCAGCTAAGTGGAAAAAGCATTTTGAATTAATTAATTCATCTAAAGATGCAAGTAGAACCAAGGCTATCGAGATGTATCCTTCTATTTCTGAAAAACTATCGAAAAAAAAAGATGTAAATAAGTCAGATGCTATACTAATTGCTAGATATTATAGCGAAACTAGGTTCAAAGAAGAAGAATAATAAAATTAAAATTAAAATTAAGATAAAGATTTAATAAAAATGTCAAATTCATGACACATTCTATGAGTACTTCACTTACATGGAACAACAAATAGCAGCTCAAGTAGTAGGATTAGGTGGGGTAAACGATTTTTCACTCTGGCAACTTTTTATGCGTGCAGATTTTGTAGTTAAATCTGTGATTATACTTTTATTAGCTAGTTCAATTTATTCTTGGGCATTAATTTTTGATAAATATAGGCTATTTAAAAAAATAAATTTATCAACCTCAGATTTTGAAAATAAATTTTGGAAAGCTAGATCAGCAGAAAACTTAAATACCAATTTACCAATAAAAACAGATGATCCTTTAACGAAAATATTTAAAGATGCAATGAGTGAGCTTATTAAATCAAAATCAAAATCAAGTGCTGTTCAAAGTGCAAGAGTAGAAAGAATTTTAGAAATTTCTACAGATAATCAAATGAATAAAATTGAAAAAAATTTTACATTTTTAGCAACAGTTGGATCCACTGCTCCTTTTATTGGATTGTTTGGAACTGTCTGGGGAATAATGAATTCATTCCAATCTATTGCCATATCCCGAAATACAAGCTTGGCTATTGTGGCACCTGGAATTGCAGAAGCTTTATTTGCAACTGCTCTAGGACTGCTTGCAGCGATACCAGCTGTAGTGGCCTATAATAAATTTAATAGTGACTCTAAGAAATATGCCGCAAGAATTGAAAATTTTTGCAAAAGGTTTTTATCAATAATCTAAATTATGGCTTTTAAATTTAATCGCTCAAGGAATGAACCAATGAGTGAAATAAATGTTACACCGTTTGTAGATGTAATGTTAGTGCTTTTAATAATTTTTATGGTAACAGCACCTTTGCTAACCGTAGGTGTACAAGTTGACTTGCCAGAGTCTGCTGCAGATTCTTTACCAGATGATCAAGAACCTTTAACTGTAAGCATTAATTCAAAAGGAGAAGTTTTTATACAAGAGAGCCAAGTCTCTGCTGAAAAAATTATTCCAAAGCTGTTAGCTATTGCTAAGAATAGAACCGATACAAGAATTTATGTTAGAGGCGATAAAAATATAAATTACGGTAGAGTATTAGAAATTATGGGAACTTTATCGGGTGCTGGGTTTTCAAAAGTAGCACTTATTTCAGAGCCATATAAGAATTAAATGCAAAATGACAAAAAGTTTAATTTACTCTTTATCTTTTCATGCAATAATGATTTTATTAACAGTTTTGAGCTTACCTTTTATGATTAGAGAACCAGTTGATTTACCTCCAATTATTTCAGTTGAGCTTATTCAAATTTCAGACAAAACAAAAATTCCCTACGCTCCAAAGGCTAGAAAAGTTATCGAGAAAGTAAAAGAGGAAGAAAAGAGAGTCGTTTCAGAGCAGGCACCTCCGTCCGCTAAAGCCAAAGAAAAACCAGATAGAATTCCGCTTCCAAAAAAGGAAAAAGAGAAAAAAGAATTGATTAAAAAGAAACAAAACCCGAAAGAAGTTGAACCAGAGATAAGACAAACTTCAGAATTTGAAAAAAAAGAAATTATAGATACCGATCAGATAGCTGCTTTAATTGATAAAGCGAAAGAAGAGAGTGCTAAAGTTAAGAAAAAAAACAATAAACTTACTCAAAGTAGTGTAAAAAATTCTTTTGCTTCAGGTCTAACCCTATCCGAAGAAGACGCCTTAAGAGCACAAATATTTGGCTGCTGGACTGTTCCTCTAGGACTACCTTATGATGACGATCTTTTGGTTAGAATTAAACTAGAATTAAGACAAGATGGAACTATAAGTAAATCAGAAATTTTAGATCATGAAAGAATGAACAGACCTGGACAAAAATTTTATAAAGTTTTAGCAGAAAGTGCATTAAGGGCAGTTAGAATTTGTCAACCTCTTAGGGTTCCACAAACTGGGTTTGAAAAGTGGAAAAGTATTCAATTAAATTTTAATCCAATGGAAATGTTAAGAGGTTAATAAATGAAAAAACTATTTTATATAAGTATAATTGTATTTTTTCAATTTAGCTTAGCTCACAGTTTAATTGAGGTAGACATTACTCGAGGAAATCTAGACCCGTTACCTATAGCGATCTCACCTCTACATGTTGATACCCAGTCAGAAAATTATAAAGATATAAAAGTAAAAGAGTTAGGTAACCTTATATCTTCGGTTATAGAAAATAATTTTAGATCTACTGGTTTGTTTAACCCTCTTAACAAAGATGCGTTTATACAAAAACCAGATATTGCAAACTTAAAACCAAGATTTGAAGATTGGCGTCTTATAACAGCTCAAGCTTTAGTTACAGGTAAGATTTCTATAAAAGATAATAAACTCAAAGTAGAATTTAGACTTTGGGATTTAGCAGCCGCTCAGGAAATGACAGCACTTGCATTCACTACTACGCCTTCTAATTGGAGAAGAGTAGCCCACATAATTTCAGATAAGGTGTATGAGAGGCTAACAGGTGAGACAGGATATTTTGATACTAGAATTATTTATGTTAGTGAAACTGGACTAAAGACTCAAAGAGTGAAAAAATTAGCTATCATGGATCAAGATGGTGAGAATGTTAAATATCTCACATTGGGTAATGAATTAGTTTTAACACCAAGATTTAATCCAACAAACCAGTTAGTAACCTACATGTCTTACTTTAGAAATCTACCTCGAGTTTATTTACTGGACATAGAAACAGGTATCCAAGAAGTGGTTGGAAATTTTCCGGGTATGACTTTTGCACCTAGATTTTCACCTGATGGAAAAAAAATAATAATGAGTTTTGCTAAAGAAGGAAATTCAGATATTTACACAATGAATCTGGAAACTAGATTAGTTGAAAGAATTACTGAAGACTCTTCTATTGATACATCACCTTCTTTTTCACCAGATGGAAAATATATTTGCTTTAATTCTGATCGAAGTGGGCTTCAACAAATTTACAG
>Ga0307986_10001557_pt1 | contig 16647 bp, 18 predicted proteins | sample EllFjometageno82_FD_203170 | JGI IMG/M metagenome (GOLD analysis project Ga0307986, IMG submission 203170) | Marine microbial communities from Ellis Fjord, Antarctic Ocean - #82 | ecosystem: Environmental > Aquatic > Marine > Unclassified | place: Southern Ocean | collected 2014-10-09
AGTCTTTTAAAGAATGTAAAGCTTCTTGAAAGTAAGGTGAAATTTCTTTTACTTTATTAAATGTATTTTCCTTTTCAAATATATCTTGTACCGCTAAAGCAGCTGCTACAGCAGCGGGTATTCCCGAGTAGGTATAGCCGTGAAACAATTCTATTGCTCCTTCTGGCGCAGAATTAGTAACAGTATCATATATTCCATCTCGAACGGTTACAACACCCATAGGAACAACTCCATTTGTTGTAGCTTTTGCTAATGTCATAATATCTGGAGTAACATTAAATTCCTGAGCTGCAAAAGGAGAACCTGTTCTACCCCAGCCAGTAATAACTTCATCAAAGATTAAAAGAATACCATGCTTGTTACAAATTTTTCTTAGTCTATCTAGATAACCTTTGGGTGGAACTAGAATCCCCGTTGAACCTGCAATTGGCTCTATAATACACGCAGCTATTTCTCCCTCAAATTTATTCGCAATCAATTCTAAATCATCAGCTAATTCAGCTCCTGTATCAGGCTGTCCTTTTACAAATTTATGTTCTGGTAAAAGAGTATGTCGCATATGCTGAACACCCGGCATTAAAACACTGGTACACATCTCTTTATAATTATTGAAACCACCAACAGATAAGCCACCAATATTCATACCGTGATATCCTCGATCACGACCCACAAATCTAAATCTTTTTTTGTTACCCTTAGCAGCATGATAGGCCATAGCAATTTTAATAGCTGAGTCCACTGCTGTTGATCCACAAATCGTATAAAAAATTTTATTTAAATCTTCAGGTGTTTGTTTTGCAATTTTTGTTGCTAGTTCAAATGATCCACCAAATCCTTGGTTGAAGGGAAGAACAAAATCTAACTCTCTCAGCTGTTTGCTAACAGCTTCTGCAATTTCTTCTCTACCGTGACCTAAAGGATTACAAAATAACCCACAGCTAGCATCAATCAAGGTTTTGCCTTCATGCGTTTTTAAATACAAGCCTTTTGCGCTTGTAATTAACCTTGGATTTTTTTTAAAGTCACGATTGGAAGAAAACGGCATCCAATGTTCATTTAAAGAGTTAGGTATATTTGTTCTGTGCGCACTCATTTAATCTGTAAACTAACTGATTGTTTAAGTTATTCAATCCTTAATATATAAAGTTTTTTATTACTTAAATAGAGCAATCTTTATACTGATTAAAATAATGAAAAAATTAAAAAATTGGGACAAAAAAACTTGGTTATCTTCATTCAACTACACCTCAAGTGTAATTAATTTTTTAGAAAAGAGAATTAGATTTAATAAAGAAATAAAAATTTTAGATATTGGCTGTGGACGTGGAAAAATTATTTCTACTTTTTCAGAAAAATATCAAATGAGTAACTTTCCTGTGGGTATTGATATTGTTGACCACAAGAACACTGTAAGAAAAATAAATTTTATTAAAATTAATGCCACAAAATATTTAAGTAAAACAAAAGAAAAATTTGACCTTATTTTATTTAAGCAGTCTATTCATTTTTTCAAATTCACAGAAATTAAAAAAATATTAAATTCTTCAAAAAAAATTCTTAACTCAAATGGAAAAATTATAATTTTGGCATTACACCCCAAAAAAAATTATTGGCCTTTATTTAAAGTTTTTAAGATAAAGCTCATACAAAGTTTAAAAAAAGATGAAAAAATTTTAAATCTAATTAAATTTAATTTTAAAGAATATAAAATAAATTATTTTATTTTTAAGGTAAAAATAACTAAAGATTCATATCTTCAAATGATTAAAAATAGATTTACTTCGTGCCTTTTAAATCTTTCATCTGAAGAATTAAAGGCAGGAATAGAAGAAATAAAAAAAAAATATAAAAAAAAATTAATGTTTCACGATAAACTAATTTGTATTAGTTATAAAAAAAAATGATAACCCATCTTTCCCTTCTGCTAATATCTTTTTTAGCGGCTACTATTCTTCCATTATCAAGCGAGCTAGCTTTGGGCAGTTTACTGAAAACAAAAGAATATAATTCATTTATTCTCATAGGCACGGCGAGTTTAGGAAACATTTTAGGTTCTGTATTTAATTGGTTATTAGGGTTTTATTTATTTAAGTATATTAATAAAAAATGGTTTCCCTTTAAGGTAAATCAAATAAACGCGGCTTCTAAAAGGTTTAGAAAGTTAGGAGTTTACTCTTTATTATTTGCTTGGATACCAATCATCGGTGACCCACTTACCTTTATAGCAGGGATTCTGAAGGTAAATTTTTTATTATTTATAGTTTTAGTAACTATTGGGAAAATCAGCAGATATTTCTTTGTGTACGCTTTAGTAAATTAAACTAATCTTTCCAGAAAAAAATTCCACTACCAAAGCCCAAAAGAATAGCAGAAACTATCCAGGCATTTTCTTCATTTGAAAAAAAAATAAGAACACCAAAAAGGGCAATCGATATACCTATTGTTTTTTTAGTCATGTTTAATTTTGTGTGTTAATTCATATTATGCTATCAGGTTCAATATTTTAATCTAACTTATAATGAATAAAAACCTTTGGATTATTGCTGTAAGTCAAATATTTAGTTTTACTCCAGCTCCTGTAAACGTTTTTTTAAGTGGAATTATTGGCAGTACATTAAGTCCAGTAAAATCTCTTCAAACAGTCCCAACTTCTTTAATGATAGTTGGTGTTGCAGTCTTTTCCTTTTTTGCAGCTAAAATTATGAGCAGAATAGGAAGAAAAGCTGGATTTTTATACGCAGCTTTTTTTAGTACGCTTTCAGTTTTAATGGCAGCTTATGCAGTATGGGACAAAAATTTTTATTTATTTTGTCTTGCTTGTTTTTTTATTGGTAATGGTATGGCTTTTACTCATCAGTATCGTTTTGCAGCAGCTGAAAGTGTAAAAAAATCTTTCGTACCAAAAGCACTCTCAATTATAATGCTAGCTTCAATTTTTTCTGCACTCCTTGGTCCTAATATTGCTAACTTTAATAAGGATTTAATTAATGGGCACGTATTTGTTGGATCTTATTTATCTTTAGCTATCTTAACATTCATACCTGTTATTTTTTTAATTTTTTACAGTCCGAAAACAGGGCTAACAAAAGCCAAAGAATACAAAGGAAGAGGTTATTTTGAGCTCATTTTAAACCCTAAGTTTTTACAAGCTGTTGTATCTGCTGCTTTTGCATATGCCGTTATGTCATTTTTGATGACCGCAACACCTATTAATATGCATGTTATAGAAAATTATAGTTTAACTAAAACTAGTATTGTTATTCAACTACATATCGTCAGCATGTTTTTACCTTCTTTGATTACAGGCTATTTGTTAAAAAAATATGGACACAGCAAAATAATATATTCTGGTGTGACTTTTTTTTTCTTAACAATTTTATTAAGTTTTTTACAACCTTCTTTCTTTAACTACTTATTTTCTCTAGTTTTTTTAGGAATAGGTTGGAATTTTTTATATTTATCAGGTACCGGTCTGCTTGTTTTATCTTACAGAGAAGAAGAAAAATTTAAAGCCCAAGGATTTAACGACATTCTAGTTTTTTCCACACAAGCTTTAGCTAGTTTATCAGCAGGGTACATGTTGAATATGACTAGTTGGAAGACAATGAATTTAATTGCCATTCCTTTTTTAATTTTAATTATTCTTTCGTCAATTAGAGCTGATTTATCTAAAAATAGTAAATTAATAAATTAAAATTTTAACTAGAAGATTTTAATATTTTTAAAATTTTATTGTGTAGTTTTTTATTAGAAGTAGCCAATATATTTCCACCTTTTATTGGAGACCTATTATTCCAAGTAGTAACAATTCCCCCAGCTTTTTCAATTATAGGAATAAGAGGAACTATATCGAAAGGTTTAAGATTGGTCTCGATCACCGCTTCCACTTTACCTTCAGCAAGAAAACAAAAATTTAAAGCATCAAAAGTTGCTGCGCCAAAATAAGCAAATGAGGAAATAATTTTTTTTATTTTTTTTTTTTCAAATAACATTTCGTGTAAATGTCCTATAACCTTACATTTCTTCAAATTACTTTCTTTAGAAGTTTTTAAAATAGTTTTTTTATTATTAATTAAATAAGATTTTTTCTGATCATTTATGTAAAATTTATTTAAAGCTGGAAAATTTGCTAAACCTAAAATAGATTGATTTTTATGAGTTAATCCAATTAAATTTGACCACGTTGGAGCTCCAATCATAAAAGCTTTTGTTCCATCAATAGGATCGATGAACCATTTATAATCGTTATCAGAATATTTTTCTAAAAATTCCTCACCTAAAATAGCATCTTTAGGAAATTGTTTTACGATAATATTTCTTATAAACTTCTCAAAACTTTTATCTAAATTTGTTACAGGATCAAATTTTTTTTGATTTCTAGATTTATTACTAATCCTAAGAGAATATTTAGAATTTTTATTATAAAAATTATTAAGTTTATTAGGTAGACTTTTTAATAACTTTAAAGGTTTAATATAGTTCATATATTTTTATATCTTAATTAACCAATATATTTATTAATTAATATAAATAAAAATATAATTAAAATTAAAATTTAATTCAATCTCAAGCTTTATTTTTTGTAATTGTTTTATTAAGTAATGAAAAAATATTTATAGACCAATTAAGAAAATCGACCATTAATTCTTCCGAAGGTCTTATATTCTTTATTTTAGCATCTCTACCAGGTTCGCCATCTGGCTCTTGAGTTATATAAATGCCTTGTGCATTACCATCGTCAATAATCTTTGATATTGTTTTGTATGAATACTCAGGAATTTTTTTTGCAATTTCTTCTTTGTAAATTTCATCACCCTTTTCATTTGCATAAAATATTTCAAGAAATATTTTAAATCTTTTTACAGTTGAAAAAACCCATTTTAATTGATTGCTGTCAACTTGATTGTTATAAATTTCAAGAAATGCCAACGAAATAGCATTTCCAAGAACTTTAAAATTTTCTCTTTTTAATACAAAAGGAAGTTTTTCTAATTTTAATTTAGAATATATTCTTTCTTCTCTCTGTTTTTGTTTATTCATAAAATCATACTTTAATTTTTTGTAAAAATTTTATACAGAAAATATTTTATATAGAATTTAAACAGTATTGTTATCTATGACTATCTAACTACAAAAAACAGTAATAGCCTAATACTTTTAGCTATAAAAACCCAAAACTAACTACTAGCTTTCTTTACTATATACAGACCAAAAGCTACAGCAGGACCAATGCCTATAGCATATAGTAAAGTCCCAAAACCAATAGTTCCACCTAATAACCATCCACACAAAACTACAAGAACTTCTATAGCTCCCCTTATCTGCGCAATAGAAAAACCAGTTTTTTTTTGTAAACCAGTCATCAAACCGTCTCTAGGCCCTGGACCTAATCTTGCTATCAAATATATACCGCTCCCCACACCAATCATTAAAACTGAAACAACACATAGCAAAAATTGATTAACCCAAAGTACTGGTGCTTCAAAAAAAAATATTGTTAGATCAATCATAATTGCAATGATAATAAAATTTAATATTGTACCCATTCCTATTTTTTCATCTAAAAAAAACCATAACAATAAAACTATCAAACTTACTAGAAAAGCCCATGTACCAATTGACAAACCTAGATTTAAAGTGAGACCTTGGTGCAAGACATTCCAAGGCGATGCCCCAATAGTTGAAATGATTAACAAACCCTCACCCAAACCAAATATTGTTAAACCAAAACACAATAAAAAAAGAGTTTTAAAAGAAGGTTTAAGATTTCTTGGTGATTTTGAACTCCAGGATAACCTAGGAATTTTTTTAATTTGCAAAAACATTGACCTGTTTATCAAATGTACAAAGTATACACAATCAACATATTAATCTATATTCTAACAGTATATGACCCAAAAAAATTTTTTTGATTTTAATTTTAAGAGTTTAAAACATTTCCTAATTAAAGATTTACAAATCGAAGAAAAAAAAGTTTCTATGCGCAGTAAACAGATTTGGCAATCTGTCTACAAAAAAGGATCTTTTGAAATTAATAACCTAACTACATTTCCACTAGAGCTTAGAGATAAACTCAAAAATTTAATAAGCTTGCGGAAGCCAAATATTACAAATACGCAAACTTCAAGTGATGGGACTATAAAGTGGTTGATTAAACTTTTTGACGGTAATGAAGTAGAGTGTGTGTATATTCCAGAAAAAACTAGAGCAACACTTTGCATCTCTTCACAGGTAGGCTGTACATTAAATTGTAGATTTTGCCACACAGGTACCCAACGGCTAGTAAAAAATTTAAGTTTTGCAGAAATAATAAATCAAGTAATGATTGCTAAAGAACAGATTAATGATTGGGATGAAAAAAAAAATATAACAAACATTGTACTTATGGGTATGGGAGAGCCTTTTTATAACTATGACAATGTTAAAGCTGCGGTTGAAATACTAAAAGATAAAGAAGGTTTAAATTATGGATCAAAAAAAATAACCGTTTCGACGGCAGGCATTGCTAATAGAATACCAGAGGCTGCGAGTGAAATAGGTACTTATTTAGCCTTATCTCTTCACGCTCCAACAGATGATATCAGAGAGATGATTATGCCTATAAATAAAAAATTCAAAATTAAAGACCTGATTGCTCAATGTAAATATTATAGCTCAGTTGTTAAAGAAAAAATAACTTTAGAATATGTAATGTTGAAAGGCATCAACGACAGTATGGAGTGTGCTAAACAGTTAGTTAAACTTATGGCTCAATTTCCTTGTAAGGTTAATCTTATAGAGTTTAATCCTTGGCCAGGAGTTCAATATTTACCGACGGAAAGAAATGAAATGGAAAAGTTTGGTAAAATTATTCAAAATGCAGGATATGTGGCAACGATAAGAAGATCTCGAGGTCAAGATATTTTAGGGGCTTGTGGACAGCTTAGAACAGAAAGTCAAAAAATTAAACTAACATAGGCAGAAAAGATAATCTCTTTTTTTTAGATAAAGTGAATGATAGTAGTACTTAAATGAATAAAAAGAAATTTGGAGAATATACAAAAAATCTTAATTTAAAACAAATACACACAGGAAGTATCTGGACCGAAGGACCTTGTTATTTAAATAAATTAAATAAAGTCATCTGGAGTGATATTCCAAATAATAGAATGTTAAGTTTTGATTTTAATAAAGTTGAAATTTTTAGGTCACCCTCAAATTTTTCTAACGGAAATACAACTGACGATCGAGGTAATTTAATAACGTGTGAACATGGAGCAAGAAGAGTTACTACAACAGATCAAAACGGTATCATTACTTTAATTGCAGATGAATACAATGAAAAAAGATTAAATTCACCAAATGATGTTTGTGTTCATTCAAACGGGACAATTTTTTTTACCGACCCTCCATATGGAATTATTAATCCTAAAAGAGTAGAAGGGTTTCCAGGAAAGATGATGTACGGCGGATGTAATGTTTTTAAATACGATCCTAAAACAAAATCACTAGAGGCCTTAGTTACAGATTTGGCAAGACCCAATGGCATAGCACTTTCTCTCGACGAGTCTCATTTATTTATTTCTAATACTGGTGACACTAAATATATTAGACGATATGAAATTGATAAAAGTTTAAAAATATCTAAACCAGTTGAGTTTATAAAATCAGATCCGGAGCACGTGCTTGATGGTTTCAGATTTGACATAAACAATAATCTTTGGACTAGTTGTGGAAAAGGAGTTGGATGTTATGCTCCCTCTGGGGAACAAATTGGATATATTAAAATTCCAGAAATAGTATCCAATGTTGATTTTGGTGGCCCAGAAGGGAACAAATTATTTATTACTGCTAGCACGTCTTTTTATATGGCTAATTTAAATATTAAGGGAGCAAAATTTAAATAAAAATTATGAATAAAAAAATTTTAGTAACAGGGGCCTCAGGTCATTTAGGTGGAATGCTTTTTAGCTCTTTAGTTAAGGTTGGGTATAAAAATCTTGTAGGCACGGATTTGAGAAAAAAAAATATAAAAAAAAATCAAAAATTTATATTAGCAAATCTTAAAAATTTTAAAACAGTAATCAAAATGACAAAAGGTATACATGCCATTGTTCATTTTGGTGCCATACCTATTGAGGACACGCAGCAAAATATTTTGAATAATAATATTATAGGTACTTACAACCTCTTTGAGGCAGCAAGAATTAATAAAGTAAAACGAATAATTTTTGCAAGCTCTAATCACGCCATTGGGTTTCACAGAAGAACAACTAAATTAAATGAGCTATCAACACAAAGACCTGATAGTCACTACGGTTTAAGCAAGGCTTTTGGAGAAAACCTTTCAAGATTATACGCTGATAAATTTGGCATTAAATCTATGTGTATTCGAATTGGTTCATGCCTAAAAAACCCTCAAGATAGAAGACATTTATCAACTTGGATTAGCTACGAAGATCTGACACAGCTAGTTGATATTGGCATTAAACATAAGTCAATTCATCATGAAATTGTTTATGGAGCCTCTAAAAATAAAAAAACTTGGTGGAATAATTCTAGAGCTTTTAAGCTTGGGTACAAACCCAAAGATAGCGTTGATTTATTTAATATTAATTTACTTAGCAAAAATGAATATAAAGATAAAATGGCCTTGCTTTTTCAAGGAGGTGTTTTTACTTCTGCTAACTTTAAAGGCAATATAAAAAAAATTAAATAAAAAATCAGTCAATAAATAATAAAAATCAACAAGTATGTTTTTTAAAAAACTTTTTCAAGAAATTAAAGATGTTACTTTACCTCTATATAAGATTTTAATTCCATTTATTTTCATAATTAAATTTTTGGAAATCACAGGTATTGTCGATATAATCGCTAAAGTTTTTGAACCGCTGATGATTTTAATTGGATTGCCTGCTGCGTTTGGAATTATTTGGGTAACAGCATTAGTTGTTAATATATATGCGGCCTTGATACTATTTGTCAATCTCTTACCTTTTATTGATGTGAGTGTTGCTCAAGTTACAATTTTAACTGTGGCCATGTTATTGTGTCATAATCTTCCTGTAGAATCTGCTATATCAAAATCAGCTGGTGTTTCTTTTTTATTTACAGTAATTTTTAGACTTATTTCAGCTTTTTTTGTCTGCTGGATTTTAAACTTAGTTTACACATATTTTAATTATTTAAATCAACCTTTTGTTACTTCTTTTACAATCGAACCACCACAAGTAGGTTTACTATTTTGGCTACAAGATCAAGCGCGTTATTTATTTTTTATTTTTATAATTGTTGTAATCTTAGTAACATTATTAGAAATTTTAAAATTTATAGGTATAGAAAAATTTTTAAAAAAAATATTAGTCCCTCCGCTAAAATTTTTTGGAATTAGCGACTCAGCTATGAATATTGTCATTGTAGGAATGACTATAGGCCTACAGTTTGGTGGTGGAATTTTAATTAAAGAAGTTAACTCCGCTAAAATAGACAAACAAAGTGTTTTTCTTTCTATACTTATGATCAATCTAGTGCATGCTATTATTGAGGATACTTTATTAATGCTTGCAGTAGGCGGGCATTATTCAGGAGTTATTTTTGCAAGAATAATTTTTGGCTTAGGTATCTCTTTATTAATGTTGAAAATTTACCAAAGATACAATTTACTATTTGAGAAATATATTTTTAATGAACGTCTAAGATCTCTTCCAGTCTTTAAAAAAGATTAAAATTATTTTTCTTCTTCATCTACCTCATTATCTAAATCTAAATCATTATCATCATCGTCGTCCAAGTCTTCATTTTCTTCATCTTCAAAATCATTATCTTCATTAGTATTGTTTAGAGTTGCAAATTCAACTTTTTCTTTCTTAATCCATTTTTCTGCCGATTTTGGAATTTCCTCTTCTTCTTCCCATGCTTCAATATCAGAAATTTCTAAATCTAGTGCTTCGGAAGCCGAATCTAAGTCTAGCTGTAATTCTTCTAACAATTCTAAAAATTCTTTATATGTCATATTTTCCTGCTAGTTGCCATTTACACTAATTTTTTTATTTTGCTAAGTAAAAAAACCGGTATTTGCTAATTTTTATTAGGATAAAAATAGAATTATTTGAGAGTTTTTTGACAAGACTATTGTCAGGCTTTGATAATTTTTTGAGTAATTCTGTCTAAAATTATAGCTAATATAACAATGGCAGTTCCGCCAATTACAGCTGACCCAATATCTAGTCTTCCTAATGCAACATAAACCGTTAAGCCTAGTCCACCAGCTCCTATCAATGCTGCTATAACTACCATTGATAGAGCTAGCATCAATGTTTGATTAATACCTGCCATTATTGTTTTAAGTGCTAAAGGCATTTCAATTTTTACTAAAATTAATAGTTTCGTTAATCCCAAACTTGATCCTGCTTCTTTAAACCCTTTTCCTACTTGCCTAATACCAAGATTTGTAAGTCGTATAATAGGAGGTAATGCAAAAATAATTGTAGCTACCACACCAGGTGTCAAACCTATTCCAAAAAGCATAACTACAGGAATTAGATATACAAAGCTTGGTATGGTTTGCATAACATCTAATACTGGTCTCAGTATCGTTTCAAACATTTTACTTCTAGAGGAAAGAATTCCCAAAGGAATTCCTATGATTATACAAAAAATAACAGCCGTAAAAATCATTGCGAGGGTTGTCATACTTTCAGACCAGAGATCAACAAGATCGATAAAAACTAAACCAATTATTGTAAGACATGAAAATTTTAAACCATTTGTTCTATAAGCAAAAAATACGAATATTAGGATAGCAATTGGAAATGGAATTAAATTAAATAAAGAATCTAAACTATTTAAAACTGTTTCTATAGGTGCGGAAAGTTTTTTAAAGAGTGGTCGTTGTGTAAACAACCACTCTTTTACATTTTTTTCAATCCATTCAGCTATAGGTATATAGATTTCGTAATCAGAAGGTGCTAATTTTAAACTCACTATACTGACCTATCAATCTACTTAAGCCAGCTGTCAAATGTACTTTGATTAGCTTTTATCCAAGCAGAAGCATGTTTCTTAATTGCTCTTTCGCTTTTTTCACCTTGGTTCATTTTCATATTCTGAGCGGCAATATCAGCCAATGGAATAGAAGCTTTTTTCAACATTTTTTCCACTTTAGGATTAGCTTTTAAAAAATCAACGTTGGCAGCTGCACGAATATCATCAGCACCAAAACCCATATTAATTTTTGATTTTGTTGCGTTAGGTATTTTAACTGATTTAGTTTGACTGTAAGGAACGTCTATCCAAACAACATCTTTACCAAGTTCTAGAGCACCAACAGTCCAATTTGGAGTCCATGTATAAAACAACACAGATTTTCCATTTTTAAATTTAGCAATAGCATCAGCCATAGAAGCAGAATAATCTGCTTGTATTGGATTGATAAAGTCACCTAAACCTAGTTCAGCAAAGTGTTTTGAGATTTGTGTTTCACAACCCCAACCTGGAGGGCAAGCTACCATGTCTGCTTTTCCATCACCATCTGAGTCAAATTGTTTAGCGTGTTTTTTAATATCCATAACGCTTTTTATGCCAAGTTTGTCTGCTGTTTTTTTATCTACCATATATCCTTGCAGACCACCCATAGCCATTACGTTGCCAACTGCTCTAACTTTACCCTTTGCTTCAGCAATATAACCATCGTGAGTTCCAAACCATCCATTGACCCACATATCTAGATCACCAGCAGCAGCCGCAAGATAAAAAACTGATGGTTTCATAGCTTTTGGTTCAGGTACCGTGTAACCCATTTTTTCTAATGCTTGTTTGTAAACTTCAGCTTGAAAATATCCTGTATCCCAATTTGCCTTAGCCATCTTGACCTCAGTTGCATTAGACACACTACTAATAGTCAGTACCAATAAAGCAAATACTAATTTTTTAAAATAATTCATATTTTATCTCCATTTTTGAATTTTCTGAGAATTTTAGTAACACGTATAACTTAAGATTGTAACCGCTATACAACTAAAAAGTGAGCAATGTCTTATATAGAGTAAAATAAATTATTTTATCTTATATTCCAAAATAAAATCAATAAAATAAATTTTTAGGTTATATAAATTAAAAGATGTATTTACCAACCAGATAAATAATTAGACCTATTGAAATCCCAGTTAATAAATAAAGATAAGTGTCTTTCATTTAATATAAAATTTTAATTAGTAAGTTGCTCTACCACCGCTTAGATCAAATACAGCACCTGTTGTATAGGAGTTCTCCTCACTTACCAACCAAGCAACAAGTGAAGCAAGTTCCTCAACAAGAACAAATCGATTTCGTGGAATTTTAGACAACATATAATCAATATGTTCTTTTGTCATTTGATCAAAGATTCTAGTTTTAGCTGCAGCTGGTGTAACTGTATTTACAGCTATATTTTTGTTGGCCAATTCTTTCCCTAAAGATTTAGTTAAACCTATTACACCAGCTTTAGAAGTAGAATAAGCAGATGCATTTGGGTTTCCTTCTTTGCCAGCAATAGATGCGATATTTACAATACGGCCATAATTATTTTCAATCATGTGAGGCGTAATAGCTTTTAGACAATAAAACACAGCATTAAGATTTAAATTTAAAACTTTCTTCCACTCTTCTACAGGATAATCCCAAACAGTAGTGTTTTGTCCAGCTATACCTGCGTTGTTAACAAAAATATCAATTTTTTTATTTTTTGTTAAATTTTCAACTTCAGTTGAAATTTGATCAAAATTTGTCACATCAATTATCGACACACTTAATTTTGGATTGTTTAATTTTTTTACGGTTTTTTCAACAGCAGATTTGTCAAAATCCCAAATAATTACATTCGCCCCAGATTCCAAAAATCGTTCAGTGATAGCTAAACCAAATCCTTGAGCTCCACCAGTTACTATAGCTGTTTTATTGTCTAAATTAAATTTATTCATTAAGATTTCTTAATTTAAAAATGAGTTAAAAACAATCAAACTTTAACCTATATAACGTGTAGAATATAATTATTTATGGATAATACAGTTTTTCTTTTTGTTCTATTTTCTGCAGTTTTACACGCTGTTTGGAATAGTATGGCCAGTAAATATAAAAATAAAAATGTATCTATCCCAGCTATAGTTTATGGACATGTTCCAGCCTGTATTGTTGCCGTTATTATTTTACCAATGCCAAGCATAGAAAGCTTTCCATATATAATTTTAAGTGCTTTAATTCACCAAGGTTATCAAAATTTTCTATTAATAGCATATCAAACAGGAAAATTTACGACAGTTTACCCAGTAGCAAGAGGATTTGGACCCCTTGTTGCCACAATTATTTCAATTATTTTTTTTGGAGTATATTTAAAAGTTTTTACACTTTTATCAATTGTACTTATCTCAGCTGGTGTCATTTTTATTGGTCTTTTTAGTAAGTCTGTGCTTAAAAACTACAAAATACTTTACACTTCGTTAACCACAGGTGTTTTTATAGGAATATATTCAGTTGTTGATGGCTATGGTGCTAGAATAAGTATGTCAGCTATTAGCTACATGAGTTGGGTATTCATTTTTAGCGCTTTATTTTTTCCAATAGTTTTAAAGTTTAGAAACCAAAAAAATATTTTAAGAAAGACTCTAACCGAAGGTAAATTTATTTTTTGGGTTGGAGGATTTTTTTCTTATATAGCTTATGTTATTACAGTTTGGGCTTTTACAAAAGCACCGATCCCAATGGTAAGTGCCCTAAGAGAAACCAGTATTATATTTGCAATATTTATTGGTTATTTTTATTTAAAGGAAAAAATTAGTTTATATAAAATTATTTCAATCTTATTAATTTTTGCAGGCGTTTTAGGACTAAAGTTACTTTAAGTCTGTTTACTTATTTTTGATTCAAAATTTGCTTCGCAGAATCTGTTTTTGATATCCACGGCTTAGGAATTGACTCAAAGCCTTTTAAAGCTGCAAAGTAGGCTCCTATAAAATTTACTCTAGAGCAGTTACATCCACCAGCTTTTATTGTTTTTAAAACAGCACTTTTATAATCGGTAGAATTAATAATAGCATGTATTGAACTGTTAAATGTCCCGGGGTAATTACAAGCCATACCCAATTTTTTAACTACTAATGAGTGAGGCTTAGTTCTCAAGATTTTAACTTGTTTGATACCATCAACTACACTTTTAAAATATTTGTTTTTTTCATATTTCTTAACAAATGTATTAACAGGGTCTTTTACACCTTTTAAAGCAAGGTCAATTAAATGAAATTTAGCTAAAGCGTATTTAAGGCTTATTTTTGATACAGTTACAATTGATATTATTTTTTTTAAACTATTAAAATCATAGCCATATAAAAAGTAGGGTAGTGCAGCACAGTACCCATCCGATTCGTTCACCTTACGCCCACCTGTTAACTTTTTTTTAGATTTAATATTACTGATAGTTTCAACAATATTTTGATGAATCCAAGGCCCTCTAATTATTCCACGCCAGTCTTTAATTTTTCTATATTTTGCCCTAAGCTTGAGGTTTTTCCAATAGACACTTCCGGGGCCAAAATTTTTAGTAATATTTTTTTTAAACCTATCCTCTATATATTCATGCCCTTCAATTAGTGTTTTAAACATAACTTGACCAACATCATTGTACCCTGAAACTTTTCCAGTTTTAATAATATAAAATGGACTTTTGTTTTTTTTTAGAAAAGTAAAATCTTTTTTACCTTTGACATAAGCTGACAATTTTTTTTGATCATAAACCCAATGCAGCGGTCTTGCGGCAGCATCTGCAACTGTTGCACCAAGAAATACATGAAGATTATTTTTCATTAAATGTGTTTAATCATATAAAATATTTGAAATCAATATAAACACAGGCGATATGCCTATTTTAAATTTTGATTTAATTTGTTAAAGTCTTCTTATGAGCAAATCAAATATTAATAAAGAAAGTCTAAAAGGTATTACAGCACTATTAGTTCACGTAGCTAATATTGATGAGGCTTATACCGGTAAAGAAAAAAAAATTATAAAAGATTTTATTGCTTCTTTTTCCTACAACGAATCAGAAGTGGAAGAAGTTTTAAAAGAAGCGGAACAACTGGAGTCAGATTCTATACAACTGCTTAGTTTTACAAACTTAGTCAAAAAAGAATCTTTGGAATTAAAAACAGAAGTTATGGAACACCTATGGAAAATTATAATTTCTGACAAAAGTGTAGATCAATACGAATCAAGTCTCATGAGACGTATCTGTGGTTTAATCTATTTTCCAGATAAATTGTCAGGTGAGATAAAATTGAAAATTTCAAATCAGTAATAAAATTTTATATTAAGCGCCAACTTCGAAAATATCGAAGGTAGCGCTTAATTGAATTTTATAAAATTAATTAGGTTGTGAACGATCAGCGTTCATGATCTTAGTCCAGATAGCAACAAAGTCTTTAACAAATTTTTCTTTGTTATCGTCTTGTGCATATACTTCAGCATAAGATCTAAGGACAGAGTTAGAGCCAAAAACAAGATCAACTCTTGTAGCTGTAAACTTGGTTTTATTATTCTTACGATCAATAATGTTATATGAATTCTTACCAGTCGGTTCCCACTTATATTTCATATCCGTTAAATGAACAAAGAAATCATTAGTCAATGCACCTACTTTGTCAGTAAAGACACCATGTTTAGTTCCACCATGGTTCGTTCCCAACACTCTCATGCCACCAATCAAACAAGTCATTTCTTTTGCTGTAAGATTCATAAGAGATGCTCTATCAAGCATTAACTCTTCAGGCATTACAGAATACTCTTGTTTAGCCCAGTTTCTAAAAGCATCGTGAATAGGTTCTAGTACTTTAAAGCTATCTTGATCTGTCTGATCTTGTGCTGCATCACCACGACCTGCAGAGAACGGGACTTTAACTTTAGAACCAGCTTTTTTAATCGCTTTTTCTAGACCAACATTACCAGCTAGAATAATTGTATCGGCAACAGTAGCACCTGCCTTTTTAGCTATTCCCTCTAGAACTTTTAGCACCTTACCAAGTCTAGTTGGCTCGTTACCTTTCCAATCTTTTTGAGGCGCTAAACGAATTCTACCACCATTTGCTCCTCCTCTATTATCAGTTCTTCTAAATGTTCTAGCACTATCCCAAGCTGTAGCTATTAAATCACCAATGCTAATTTTACTTGCTCCTATAAGTTTTTTAACTTTTTCAGCGCTATATTTCTTTTTTGCAGTCGGAACTGGATCTTGCCAAATTAACTCTTCTTTGGGTACCCAAGGGCCAATGTAATTTTTCTTAGATCCTAAATCTCTATGCGTAAGTTTAAACCAAGCTTTAGTAAACTGTTCTTCTAAATACTTTGGTTCCTTGTAAAAACGTTCTGAGATTTTTCTATACTCTGGATCCATTTTCATAGCCATATCTGCATCAGTCATAATAGGATTGTGACGGATATTTGGATTACCTAAATTAACAGGCTTTTTATTTTCCGGAAGATTAATAGGTTCCCATTGATGAGCACCAGCAGGACTTTTTTTAAGTTCCCAGTCATAGTTTAATAAAAGATCAAGATAACTGTGATCCCATTTATCAGGATTTGATGTCCAAGCTCCATGAATACCACTTGTTATTTGATTTTCTCCTAATCCATCTTTTTGAGTCC
>Ga0307986_10001558_pt1 | contig 16647 bp, 13 predicted proteins | sample EllFjometageno82_FD_203170 | JGI IMG/M metagenome (GOLD analysis project Ga0307986, IMG submission 203170) | Marine microbial communities from Ellis Fjord, Antarctic Ocean - #82 | ecosystem: Environmental > Aquatic > Marine > Unclassified | place: Southern Ocean | collected 2014-10-09
AATGTAAAACTATTAGGTAAACATAATGCGCTTAATGCTGTTGCTGCTTTTATAGTTTGCTTAAATCTAGGAGTTAATCAAAATAGAATTAAAGATTCATTAAAAAATTTTTCAGGAGTGCAAAGAAGAATGACCAAGGTCTTTTCAAAAAATAATAATGATTTCTATGATGATTATGCCCACCATCCAACTGAAATAAGTTCAATTTTAGAAGGTGTGCGCAATGTAAGTAAAAACAGAAAGATTATTAGTATATTTGAGCCACACAGATATTCCAGGGTATTGTCTTTAAAAAGTGAATTTTCTAAATGTTTTGCCAAGTCTGATCTAGTTATTATTTGCCCTATATATGCAGCTGGAGAAAAGAAAAATTCTAAATTTGATATGATTAAATTTGCTAATCTAATTTCTAAAAATTCAAAAACGCAAATAATTATTGTAAACAATGAGATTGAGCTGTTTAAATATATTAAAAAAAATTTAATTAGTAACGAAATAGTTATTGGTATGGGTGCAGGAGTTATATCAAAATGGATGACAGGACTTAGATCATCATTATTATGAGTTTAAAAAATGGTTTTATAAAAAAATTTGGCAATAATTTTAGCAAAAGTATTAGTCTTTCAAATTACAGTTGGTTTAACTTAGGTGGCAATGCTGAGTTTTTTTTTAAACCTAATGATATAAATCAACTAATAGAATTTCTCACCGAAGCTAAAAATAATAATTTAAAAACAACAATCTTAGGTGCTGGCTCTAATACGTTGATACGAGATAAAGGAGTTAGAGGCGTCGTTATTAAACTTAGTTCAAACTTTTCATACACAAAATTAATTGACGAAGATACTATACAGGCAGGCGCAGCAACACTTGATCGTAAAGTAGCAAATTTTGCTAAAGATAATAGTATAACTAATTTTGAATTTTTATCTTGTATACCAGGATCAATTGGCGGTGCTATAATTATGAATAGCGGTTGCTATGAAAATGATATTTCAAAAATTCTATTATCAATTCAAGTAATTGATCTAAATGATTACAAGGAAAAAGAAATTAAAAAAGAAGATATTAAGTTTTTATACAGAGGAACCAACCTACCAAAAGATTTAATTATTGTTTCAGCTAAATTTAGAGGGTTAATTACCAATAAAGATGAAATAGAAAAAAAACAATTAAATTTTGTTGAGAGGAAAAAACTATCTCAACCCAGTCAAATTAAAACATGTGGAAGCACTTTTAAAAATATAAATAAAGATAAAAAAGCCTGGAAATTAATTAAAGAAGCTGGTTGTGACAATTTTAAAGAAGGAGACGCAATGATTTCACAAAAACATTGTAATTTTTTTGTTAACAATGGAAAAGCTAAATCATCTGATATTGAAAACTTGATAAAAAGAGTAAAAACAAAAGTTTATGATGAAACAGGAGTTAATCTAGAACTAGAGATTAAAATTATTGGTGAATAAGAAGAAATTTAAAAATATCTTAGTTGTTTTAGGCGGTAGTTCCGGGGAGAGAAATGTAAGTTTAGATAGTGGTAAGGCTTGTATAAAAGCTCTCAAGAAAAAAGGATATAAAGTTTCATCATTTGACCCTAAATTTAAAAATTTAAATTTAATTAACAAAAAAAAAGTAGATGCTATCTTTAATTCATTACACGGAAAAGATGGTGAGGATGGAGTCGCGCAAAGTTATTTTGAATATTTAAAAATTCCCTACACACATTCAGGTGTTACCAGTTCCTTTAATGCAATGAATAAAATTATTTCAAAAGAGATATTCATTAAAAATAAAATTAGAACACCAAAGTTTTTTTCTTTTAAAAAAAAGAAATTCAATACTAAAAAATTTAAAAATAATATGATTAATAAAAAAATTAAATTTCCTGTTGTAGTAAAACCTATAAATGAAGGGTCGAGTTTAGGAGTTAAAATTTGTAAAAATAATACAAAATTAATAAAGGAAACAAAAAATCTTTTTAAAAAATATGATCAATTGATATTTGAAGAGTACATAGGAGGGCAGGAGGTTCAAGTGGCGGTTATAAATCGAGAACCTTTAGGAGCAATTGAACTTGTACCAAAAAGATTATTTTATGATTACAAAGCAAAATATACCAAAGACGCAAAAACTAAACATATAATGCCGGCAAGACTAAATAAAAAAAAATATTTAGAAGTTCTTAAAATCGCAAAGCAAACTCACAAAGTTTTGGGATGCAAAGGTGTAACCAGGTCAGACTTTAAATTTTTTGATAATAAATTTTATCTCTTGGAGATTAACACTCAGCCCGGAATGACAACTCTCTCGTTAGTCCCTGAAATTGCTAATTACAAAGGTTTAAGTTTTGAAAATTTAGTTGAGAAAATTTTATCAGATGCAAGTATCAATAGATGAAAAAAAGATTGGTAATTGCATTAGCATTATTAGTACTGTTCAGCACGTATAAACCTGAAAAATTAATTTTAAGTTCCAAATTTAATATAGAAGAAATAAAAATAGAAAATAATTTTATATTAAACGATAAAGAAATAAAAAAGGATCTAGCTTTTTTATATAATAAAAATATAATTTTTTTAAAAATTTCTAATGTGGCAAAAATATTAAAAAAAAAGAATTTTATAGATAGTTTTGAAATTAAAAAAATATATCCCAATAAATTAAAAATTAAAATTTATGAAAAAAAACCAATAGCAATTTTACAGAATAAAGATAAAAAATTTTATATAAGTGAAAATGTAAATTTAATTGATTTTATTGATTTAAAAAATTACAAAGATTTACCGACAATATTTGGAAATAAAGAAAGTTTTGAAATTCTATTCAAGAACTTAAAAGAAATAGACTTTCCATTTGAATTAATAAAAAGATATTATTTATATGAGTCAAAGAGATGGGATCTAGAAACTTATAAAAAGAGATTAATAAAACTACCTGCTGAAAATTATACAAAAAGTTTAAAAAATTTTATGAATTTGAGGAAAGAAAATAACTTTGATAAATATGAAGTATTTGATTATAGAATTAACAATCAACTTATCTTAAAATAATCATGGAAATTTATTCTCCAACACTTTTTATTGAAATAAATAATGCGGAATATATTTTTGCAGTGGGAGATGAAAATGAGCAAGAAAAATTTAATCTTATTTATAAATTTATTGTACCCAATCTAGGTATTAAAAATTATAGAATAATAGATTTTGATCTAGCTTTTAATACGATTAAAAAACAAATCTATATTATTGAACAAAAATTAAATTTTACTTTTAAAGAAACAATTATAATTATAAATAATTTTAATTGTTCTTTTATAAATTTAACTGGATTCAAAAAATTAAATGGATCACAAATTTTAAAAGAAAATATTACGTATATTTTAAATTCATTGAAATCTAATATTGATAAAATTGAAAATAAGAAAACTATACTTCATATTTTTAATTCAGAATATCGTTTAGATAAAAAAAAAATTGAAAATCTTCCTATAGGATTATTTGGAGACTTTTATTCTCATGAACTATCTTTTTGCTTAATTGGAGACAACGATTATAAAAATTTGAATAAAATCTTCGACAAATGTAATTTAAAGATTAAAAAATTTTTCTTAAAAAGTTTTGTTGAAGGATCCCACATAAGTAAAATTAACCCGGATCTTGACACTTTCTTTCAAATAAAAATAAACAATGAAAACTCTCAGATATTTTATTTTGAAAATGATTCTTTAAAATTTGAACAAAATTTTGATTTTGGATCTGATCTAATAATAAGAGATATATGTAAAATTACTTCTTTAAAAACAAATTCTGTAAAAAAAATTGTTAATAATATTAAATTTAACAAAGATATTTCAGTTGATGAGTTAGTTGAGGAAGAGTTGTTTGAAAATGAAAATTATAGAAAAATAAAAAAAAAGTTAATACTTGATATAGCCTCAGCTAGAATCGAAGAATTATCAGAATTAATATTAACCAAAAACATTAATCTTATAAATTATAATAAAAAAATTAAGTCAGTTTTTTTAAAAATAAAAAGTAAGTCTCATTTAAATTGTTTTAAAGGTAATTACAGTTTCTATTTTTCTAATAATAATGCTTTTACAGTAAAATTCTTAGAAGATATTACAACCGAAGAATTTATGAATAATGTAAATAAACTTGTTCATTTTGGTTGGAAAAAAGAAGCAATACCTGTAGCCCAATTGCAAAAAACCCTAATTGCTAGGTTTTTCGATGTTATATTTAGCTAATTATTGTTATTTTTAGAAACATTAGTTGTTTTAAGATCAACTCATTATTTGAGTATAACAATCTTCATGCAAGAGATTTACCAAAAAACAATATCTAACTCTATAAGTTTTGAGGGAATTGGTCTTCACTCTGGAGAAAAATCAAAAATTACAGTCCTTCCTGGAAAAGAAGATCAAGGAGTTATTTTTAAAAGAATTGATCTAAAGCAAAATAATATAGTTGAAGCAAATTTCAAGAATGTAGCATCGGCAAAGTTATGCACTACGTTAGAAAATGCATATGGCGTAAAAGTTTCAACTGTAGAACACCTGTTAGCTGCACTTTATATAGCCGAAGTTGATAATGTTATTATCGAAATAGACAATGAAGAAGTTCCTATAATGGATGGCTCAGCCAAGAATTTTTTGGATATTCTAAGTGAAACACACATTAAAACACTATCTAAAAAAAGAAAGTATTTAAAGGTTATAGATAAAGTCGAGTTATTAGATGGTGAGAGGAAGATATCTATAGAACCTAACGAATCATTTTTCGAAGTTGATTTTCAGTTAAATTATGAAAATGAAATTATCGGAAAGCAAAGAAATATCATTAATTTTCAAACTGATAATTTAAACGATATATCTAATTCAAGGACATTTTGTTTATTTGAAGATATTGAAAAAATTAAAAAAGCAGGACTAGCAAAAGGTGGCTCACTTAAAAATGCTGTTGTAGTAGATGCAGAAAAAGTCTTGAATGAAGAGGGCCTAAGAAATAAAAAAGAATTTGTAAATCATAAGATTCTTGATTTAGCAGGAGATTTTCTGCTTTCAGGATACAGAGTTTTAGGAAAAGTAAAATGTTATCAAGGCGGACATGAATTAACCAATATGTTTTTAAGAAAACTGTTTACAACAAAATCTGCTATTAATTTAACTGAATTGAATGACGTTATACCTTCAAAAAAACAAAGCTCCAATCAGTTAGATAAAATTGCAGTAAACGCATAATTCTAAATTTTTCCATATTATTTCTAAATCAATCTGTTATTAATTTGAATATGTACTTTCGAATATTTTTGGCTTTTAGTTTAGTTATTTTTCTAAATTCTTGTATAAAAAAAAAAGAAGCCACATATCTACCGACAGAAAAAACTAACCCATATGAAATATATAAAGAGGGATTAGCAGCTTTCAAAGAAAATGATTTTTTATATGCAAGTAAAAAATTTACTGAGGCAGAGCTTAACTTTGATATCCCTAAGTTTGCCGCTAAAGCAGCTATTATGTCTTCTTACTCACTTTACGGGATTAATTTTTATGAAGAATCAGAAGAGAATATAGAAAGATATTTAAAAAACTATCCAGTAGATAAACACGTCATTTATGCACATTATCTTTTAGCAGTAATTCATTTTGAGCAAATAGGTGGAGAGCAACACGATTTAAAACCTTTGCTTGCCACAAAAGAAAAAATAGATTTTTTTTTAGAAAAGTATCCTGATACTGAATACGCAATAGATCTTAAGTTTAAGCAAGATTTATTGGAAAATCAATTTGCTGCAAAAGAACTATATATTGCAAAATATTATATTTTGGTTCAAAAATGGGTGCCAGCGATTAACCGTCTAAAATCAATTGTTAAAAATTATGATAAAACTATTTTTATTGAAGAAGCTCTTCATAGGTTGGTTGAAATCCATTATCATATTGGCTTAGAAGCTGAAGCAAATAAATACGCAAGTATTTTAGGATATAATTACAATTCAAGCGAATGGTTTAAGCAATCTTATAAAGTATTAAATAGGAATTACAATATAATTCAAAAAAATGAATCAAAAAGAAAAAAAAACGTATTAAAAAAAATTATCAATATAATTAAATAAAGTTGATGAACGAAAAAAATGAAATAATAAAAAAATATAAACTAAAGGTAAAAAATTTAAAAATACATAACAGCCTATATTATAATAACGATAACCCTGAAATAACAGATGCTGAATATGACTTCTTAAAAAAAGAAATTTTTAAACTCGAGAAAAAATATAAATATCTTGATAACTTAAATTTAACTAAAAAAATTGTTGGCTCCAAACCTACAAGTAAATTTAAAAAAATTAAACATTTACGCCCCATGTTATCATTAGCAAATGCTTTTAATAAAAGTGATATGGAGGACTTTCTAAAAAAAATATTTAATTTTTTAAATTTCAAAGATAAAAATATTAGTTTATTTGCAGAGCCTAAAATTGATGGAATTTCTGCAACATTAATATATGAAAAAGGTGATTTAATTAGAGGTTTATCAAGAGGAGACGGCGTTACCGGAGAAGATATCCTAAATAATCTGAAAACTATTAATAGTATTCCAAAAAAAATTAAAGCAGACAATGTTCCAAATTTATTAGAAATACGTTGTGAGGTTTATATCGGTAAAAAAGATTTTATTGATATCAAAGATAATTTTGCCAACCCGAGAAATGCTGCTGGAGGCTCATTAAGACAAAAGGATCCTAGTGAAACCTCTAAGATTCCACTTAAATATTTTGCATATGGTTTTGGAGCAGTAGAACCTATGATATTTAAAAAGCAGTCAGAATTTTTGAAACAAATAAGTAAATGGAATTTTATAACCAATCCTTTATCTAAAATTGCGACAAATATAGATGAAATTGAAAAACAACATTTAACAATAGATCAAATAAGGTCTACTTTAGATTATGATATAGACGGAATTGTTTATAAAGTTAATGATTTAAGCTTACAAAAAAGATTAGGTAATACATCAAACTCTCCAAGATGGGCTACTGCATACAAATTTTCAGCAGAAAAAGCAGTAACTAAAATAAAAGATATTGTAATTCAAGTAGGAAGAACTGGCGCGATTACTCCCGTAGCTAAAGTAGAACCTGTTACGGTTGGCGGTGTAGTTGTATCAAACGCTACTCTACATAACGAAGATGAGATTCAGAGAAAAGATATTAGAGTTGGAGATACAATTAAAATACAAAGAGCAGGTGATGTAATTCCACAGGTAGTATCAGTAGATATTTCCAAAAGAGATAAAAACAGTAAAAAATTTATTTTTCCAAAAAAATGTTTGTGTGGCGCAGAAACCAAAAAAGAATTGAGTAAAAGTACAAAAAAAGAAGATTCAATAAGGAGGTGCACAAAAGGTTATGAATGTAATTACATTGCTAAAGAAAAACTTAAACATATAGTTTCAAAGGAAGCTTTCAACATAGATGGGCTTGGTAAAAAAGTCATCGAACAATTTTGGGATCTAAATATAATCAGGGAACCTTCAGACATTTTTACACTTGATTTCTTTAAAATACAAAAATTAGAAGGATGGGGGCAACTCTCAATTAATAATTTAAAAAAAGCTATTATTAAATCTCAAATAATTACATTGGATAAATTTGTTTACTCAATTGGTATTCGACATATTGGCCAAGAAAATGCAAAAATTTTAGCTGGATTTTTTGGCTCGGTAAAAGACTTTACAAAATTATTTGATTTTAAAAGAAGAAATCAGATATTAAACAATTTAATTGATTTGGATGGTATAGGAGGCACACAAATTGACTCTATTAATAGCTTCTTTTCAAACAAGACCAATATTAAAATAACCCAAGAATTAATTAATAAATTAAAAATTAACAATTATGCTAATAAAATTGGAGGAAAATTTTATAATCAAAAGCTAATGTTCACAGGAGGATTTAAAGATATGAGCAGATCTGAGGCTAAAGCAATAGCAGAAAGCAATGGCGGTAAAGTTTTGGGTTCAATATCCAAAAAACTAGACTTTTTAGTTGTTGGAGAATCAAAACCTACGAAAAAAAAAATAGCGCAGGCAAAAGAATTTAATATTAGAATTATCCTAGAAAAAGAATGGAATAAAATTTTAAATAGTTGAGCAAGCTTTTCTTAGTTCTAGCATTTCTATTTTATTCATGAATATTTTAAGATTTTCGAATACTCTTTTGTGGTAATTATTTATCCATTTTTTTTCATGCTCATTGAGAATTTTTATATCGATTAAATCCTTTTCAATAGGAGCCATAGTTAAATTGTCAAAACAATTTTTTAATTTACTTTTTTTTACATAAATTAAATTTTCGATCCTTATTCCAAAATTGTCTTTTTCATAGTAGCCAGGTTCATTGGAAACAATCATGCCTTCTTCAAAATTTACATCATTACCTTTCGAGATTGCATGAGGACCCTCATGAACATTAAGAAAATATCCAACTCCATGTCCAGTACCGTGAGCATAATCTAAATTAATTTGCCTTAAATATTTGCGGGCTTTACCGTCTATCATAGAGCCAGAAGTATTTTTTTTAATATTATAACTAGCAACCGCTATATGACCTTTAAGAACTCTCGTGAAAATATTTTTAATTCTTTTATTTGAATTTTGTAACGAAATTGTTCTTGTAACATCTGTGGTTCCATAACTATATTGCCCGCCTGAGTCCACTAAATAGATATCACCTTTTTTTAATCTACGATTACTATTTCTTGTAGCTTTATAGTGAATAATAGCTCCATTAGGCCCAGTGCCTGAAATTGTTGGAAAACTTAAAAACTTAAAACTTTTATTTTTTTTTCTAAAATTAAATAATTTTTGCGCGGCACTAATTTCAGTAATTTTTTTTTTAATAAAATTATTTTTTAACCAAAATAAATATTTGGTTAAAGCAGCACCATCGTATATATGAGCCTTTTTAATATTTTCAATTTCATTTTTTGTTTTAATTGCTTTTAAAAAGTAAATGGAATCCTTGGAATTTAATATTTTATTGTTTTTTAAAATAATATTTTCAAAAAAAATAGAGCAAGAAGCATCATCAATTATAAATTTTTTTTTATTAATTTCTGAAAGAATTTTAATGGTAGAATTAATATCTGTAAATTTAACTTTATTAAAATTTTTTTTAAAAGAAGGTGAAATTTTTTTTAAATTACAAAAAAAATTAATATTTTCTTTTTTATCGATTAAAATATAGCTGTAAGGTATAGGAGTGTATTTTGAATCATTTCCTCTTATATTTAGTAACCACGCATTATTTTCACTTGCTGTAATAAATTTAAAATCAGATCTACTTTTTTTCAATTCAACAAGAACTTTGTTAACTTTTGATTTGTAGTTTTCACCAATCGCACTATTGGGCAGTTTATAAAATTTATTATTTAATTCACTTTTTTTTCTTATCCATATTCTATCAACTAAATTTTTGTTTAGAGGTATATATTTACAATTAGTTTTTCCAAAAAATATATTTAAAGATTTTTTTGTAAACAACTTCGAGTCAAAACCAATTTTTAATTTTTTATTAAATAAAATATCACGAGGTAATTCATTAGGAATTGTTTTTATTTTAAAAAATTTTCCACTTTGATTGTTAGCTTGAAGAGTATATCTGCCGTCAACAAATAGATAATTTTTATCATTTAGAATTAATGCAAAACCATACGATCCCGTAAAATCAGAAATATATTTTAGTCGATCTTTGTGATCAGGAATATATTCTCCAAAAAATTCATCATTTTTTGGAATTATATATCCATCAATCTTCTCACTTTTAAAAAATTTTTTTAATTTATTTATTTTTTCCATTTAAGTATTTTTTTTTTTTTATATCTATCCCAGCCTGGACTTCTATATTCTTCATCAAATTCGATTGAATTATCTTGATTAAATTCAAATTCATCATTAGTTTTGTTAATATTAATTTCATTTTTTTCAACACTATCTTCAGGAATTTCATTAATAAATCTAGATGGCAGAGCGTCCATCCAATCGCCGTGATAAGCTCTTTTCATTGCAAAAGACAAATAAGCTTCTTTTTTTGCTCTTGTGATACCGACATAAGCTAACCTTCTTTCTTCTTCTAAGGCGAAATCTCCTTTTTCTTCTAAGGATTTTTGATGCGGAAATAACCCTTCCTCCCATCCAGGTAAAAATACAACATCAAACTCTAATCCTTTAGCAGCATGCATTGTCATCAAATTTACTTTTGCACCTTCCCACTCTTGATCAATTGATGTTGCTAAAGCAACGTGTTCTAAAAAATTTTGTAAACTATCATAGTCTTGCATTGCTCTTAATAATTCTTTTAAATTCTCTAATCTATTTTCATTTTCTAAATCTTTTTTATTTTTAAGCATTGGCGAATAACCAGACTCATCAAGAACTATTTTTAATAAATCAAAATGTTTCATTTTAAAAGAATCTTTACGCCATTTTGTTATCATGTTTATTAATTGAGTGAGTGCAGTCTTAATTTTAGGTTTGAAATCTCCTTTTTCTAAAAGTTTTATAATTGAGTCCTCTAAACAAAGATTATTATTTTTACCAAATTTATAAATTTGATTTAAAGTACTTTCACCCACACCTTTTTTTGGGGAACCAATAACTCTTTCAAGAGCTAAGTCATCGTACTTTTGATTTATTATTCTTAGGTAGCACACAGCATCTTTTATTTCAGCTCGTTCATAAAATTTAGTGCCTCCTAAAACACGATACCCAATACCTACTTGTAAAAATCTTTCCTCAAATTCCCTTGTTTGATAAATAGCTCTAACTAAAATTGAAACATCATTAAGAGAATATTTTTTTTTGATGTTACGTTCAATTATATCACTTATTCCCTGAGCCTCCTCTTTTCCTGTGCGGTAACAATTTAATTTGACTAATTCTCCTTGATCAGCTGATGACCATAATTTTTTCCCCACTCTATTTGAATTATTTGAAATTAAAGTAGAAGCCGTTTCTAAAATATTTTTGGTAGATCTATAATTTTGTTCTAATTTAAAAACTTTACAATTTTTATATATTTTATCAAAAGTTAAAAAATTTTTTATCTCAGCTCCTCTCCAACTATAAATTGATTGGTCGTCATCGCCAACACAGCAAATATTTTGCTTATTATTTACTAGCAAGTTTAACCACTTGTTTTGAATAAAGTTTGTATCCTGAAATTCATCTACGAGAATATATTTAAAATTATTTTGATAAATTTCCCTTATATCTTTATGATCTTCAAAAAGCTTTACACAGAATAAAATCAAATCTCCAAAATCAAAAGCATTTAAATCTTTAGTTTTACTTTGATAAATTTCATATACTTTTAAAATTGACTTAATAATAGAACCAACTTTTTCTAATTTAACATCTTTCGGAAGCAGGCCCTTATTTTTCCACTGATCTATGTGATACATTATTAGTTGTGGAGAAAATTTTTTAGCATCAAGATCTTCGCCTTTAACAATATTTCGTATTAGTTTTTTTTGGTCATCAGTATCTAAAATAGTGAAATTGCTTTTGTAATCTAAAGCCTCAGCATGTCTTCTTAAAAATTTAACACTTATAGAATGAAATGTGCCTAACCATGGAACAGCATTAGAGCTACCTTTAAGGTACTGCATCACTCTATTTTGCATTTCTTTTGCAGCTTTATTTGTAAAGGTCACACATAATATCTGGTTAGGCCAAGCTTTCTTTTGATGAATGGTATGAATAAGCCTTGTTGTTAATACTCGTGTTTTTCCAGACCCAGCACCAGCAACAATTAAATTAGGACCCTCTGTATTAAGAACAGCTTCTTTTTGTTCTTTGTTAAGGTTTTCAATTAAATTATCTATGTTATTCATACGAGAGAATTTTCATTTATATACTAGTTATAAAAATAAAAAAAATGATAAATAAAATTTACAAAAGAATACACAATAAATATTCAACTCTATTCAAATTTATATTTTTTTTGAGGTATCTTTTTGGAATTTTTTTTATTTCAGTAGTTTTATTTTTATCAATTCCACATTATTTTGACTTTAAAAAGAAAGATGAGGTTATTAAAAATTACCTATTAGAAAGTTATGGTTTAACGTTAAATGATTATGAAGACATTAAATACAATTCTTTACCAAAGCCTAACCTAGAACTTCAAAATGTTGATTTGAGTATAGAGACCGATTCGATAAAAATGAATGTAAAAAGTCTAAATATTTATCCTAAAATACTCAGCATTTATAATTATGAAAATTTTGCGACGAGCAAAATAGTTTTAAGTAAAAATAAAGTATCACTTTCAGACTCAGATTTAAAAATTCTAATTAGTTATATTTATAACTTAAAAAATAGATTAACTTTTAAAAATTTAGATATAAAAATTAATAGAAAAGATTCATCTCTAATAAACTTAGAAAAAATTAATTTTTCTAATTATGGCTACAATAAAAATATAGTAAGAGGTGAATTATTTGATAAAAAATTTAAAATTTCTATAAGTGATAACTATAATAAAATTAATTTTAAATTACTTAAAACCGGAATAAGTGCAGATATTAATTTTAATGAAATTAAGAAAGAATCCGTAATAAGCGGTACTCTTAAATCTAAATTACTTAATACGAAATTAAAATTCGATTTTGATTATGACGATAATAAAATAAAAATTTATAATTCTTACTTTAGAAGTAAGAATCTATCATTTAATAATGAGAGCACTATAATTTATCGGCCCTTTTTTTCTTTAAGCTCAGTTCTTAAAATAGAAGATATAAATACAAAACTGCTCAAAGAAATAAATATAAATAAAATTCTTATTTCAAAAATTTTAATAAAAAAAATAAATTCCAAAAATGAAATAAAATTTAAGTCTAAAAAATTTGGCGGGAATTTAATTGATGATTTAAATTTAAATATTAATCTAGCCTATGGAAGGTTATTTTATTTAAAAAAAATATCAATTTTAGATAACTCTTTTACGTGTAGAGGTGATGTAAATTTATTAGAAGAATATCCAATTTTATATTTTGATTGTTCGATTATAGCTAACGACAAAAAGAAATTTTTAAAAATATTTTCAATTAAATATAAAAATAAAAATGAATTACTTGAACTTAATGCCAAGGGAAATATTAATATTTTTAATAATAAGATTAATTTTAAAAATATTATAATAAATCAAGATTATGAATCGTCAAAAGAAGATCTAAATTATTTCAAACAGTCGTTTGAAACTATACTTTTTGATAAAGATTTACTGAGTATTTTTAAATTTGAAAAAATTAAAGAGTTTATTTTAGAAATTTCCTAAACTATTTAGGCTTAGTCATTTTGAGAGGACTCATAATTTTATCGTAATCTTTTTCTTTTATTAATCCTGCTTTAATTACTTCTTGCTTTAAAGTTGTTCCATTTTTATGAGCTGTTTTAGCAATATGTGCTGCACTATCATAACCAATTTTTGGAGCTAATGCTGTTACCAACATTAAAGAATTATCCAGTAGATATTTTATTCTCTTCTTATCTGCTTTTATTCCTTTTACGCAATATAGAGCAAACGTTTTAGACGAGTCACTCATAATCTCAATTGATTGTAAAATATTATGGATGATTAAAGGTTTAAAAACATTTAGTTCAAAGTGTCCATGTGAGCCGGCCATTGTAATACCGTTATGATTTCCTATCACTTTTACACAAACCATAGTAACGGCCTCAGATTGTGTAGGATTAATTTTCCCAGGCATAATTGAAGAACCCGGTTCATTTGAAGGAAGTATCAGCTCACCATAACCAGCTCTTGGACCGGAACCTAAAAATCTAATATCGTTAGCAATTTTCATTAGACACACGGCAGTAGTGTTTAAGGTTCCAGAAAAATTAACAATTTCATCATGAGCCGCTAAGGCTGCAAACTTATTTAATGCAGGCTTGAAAGGTAGTTTCGTAATTTTACTAATTTCTTGAACAATTTTCTTATCAAAATTTTTTCTCGTATTTAGGCCAGTTCCAACAGCTGTTCCTCCTTGAGCCAAATGATAAATTTCTTTTAATGCATTTTCAATTCTAATGATACATTGCTTTAATTGAGCATGATAACCAGAAAATTCTTGTCCTAAAGTTAAAGGTGTAGCGTCTTGCAAGTGGGTTCTTCCAACTTTAACAATGCTTTTAAATTCTTTAGATTTTTTAGCTAATTCTTTTTCTAATAATTTTAATGAAGGTAAAAGTTTTTCTTTAGTTTTTAAAGCAATTGCAATATGCATCGCTGAGGGAAAAACATCGTTAGTAGATTGCGATTTATTGACATGATCATTTGGATGAACTGGTTTTTTTGAACCTAATCTACCACCCATCATTTCAATAGCTCTATTAGCTATCACTTCGTTAACATTCATATTTGTCTGTGTACCAGACCCTGTTTGCCAAACTTTTAAAGGAAAGTGATTATCATGTTTTCCTTTAATTACTTCATCCGCAGCTTTAATAATGTATTTACTTAATTTGGGATCTAAGTCTTTATTTTTAGCATTAACAATCGCAGCAGCTTTTTTAATAACAGCAATTGAATGGATAACAAGAGGTCTAACTAAAAAATCTCCAATATTAAAATATTTATTAGATCTTTCAGTCGAGGCCCCCCAATACTTATCACCAGGTACTTTAATTTTTCCAATACTATCAAATTCAGTTCTGTATTTCATAATTGATACATTGATATAATACACTCTTATTAATTAATTATAAAATATAAAGGATAAGAAATGACGAATTTTGAAAATGTTAGAAAATTTATGGAAACATTTGGTCAAAAAATTAGAGAAAAGGCTGAATTTCCAGACGAAAAAATAACTGCCTTAAGATATGATCTTATTCAAGAAGAACTTGATGAACTTAAAGAAGCAATAGATAACAAAGATATTAAAGAAGTCGCTGATGCTTTAACAGATATTCTATACGTTACTTATGGAGCAGGTCATGCATTTGGTATTAATTTAGATAAGTGTTTTGAAGAAGTGCAAAAATCAAATATGAGTAAATTAGGTTCTGATGGAAAACCAATTTATAATGAAAAAGGTAAAGTTATGAAAGGTCCAAATTATTATAAGCCAAACCTAAAAAAATTTTTATGAGAGACAACTATTATTGGATAATTGTTGGTGTCGCACTCGGATTATTACTTTATTTAGGCGATAAATATATTTTCTGATGAATAATGCTAAATTTAAAAAAATTAGCATTAAGAGAAATGAGGGATTGCATTTTGCAAAAATTAGTGGCGATAATAATCTAATACATTCCTGTAAAAATACGGGTTACCAATCTCAATTTGGAGAAAATATTGTTCATGGCTCTCTGGCAATAATAAAAATTTTAATCAAATTGAAAGTAAAAAATTTTACTTCACTCAACATAAAATTTTTAAGTTTTATTAAATATAATGAAATTTGTGAAATTAGATTAATTAAGAAAAAACAAAAGCAATTTTATTATAAGATTTACCAAGAACAAGAATTAAAAATAACTTTAGAAATTTATAATTTTGAGAAAGAAAAAATAGAAGAATTAACAAAAGCAGATGTTGAAAAAAAAATTACAATTTCAAACAATAAAATAAAAAAATTTCACAATAAATTTATTGATGCTAATCTAAAATTAATACTATGTGAATTAAGCAGGTATGTCGGAGTAATATACCCTGGCAAATATTCTTTAATAAATTCAATTGATATTATAAAAAAAAAAAATTTAATTTTGAAAAATATAATTCATATTAAAAGCAAGAAGCTAGATAAAAGATTTAATTTGATCGAAAACAATTTGGTTTCGAGCCAATTTTTCGTAAATTTTAAAACATCAATAAGACCAAAATTAAAAAAAAATTTTAAAAGACCGAACAAACAAATTATAAATGAAATAAAATCTATAAAAAACAACATACTAATTATTGGTGCAAGTTCAGGATTAGGGCTCGATTTACTAGAACTAGTTTCAAAAAATCATAATATTAAGATTATCTCGATTTACAAAAATAATAAAATAAAATTAAAGCAAAAAAATTTGATAAGTTTGAAAATAGATATAACAAGCAACATTAAAAAAATTTTTAATATTATAAAAAAATATGCACCATTAAATATCTATTATTTTGCCACACCAGTTATAAATACTAAAGTAAATAATGAGTTTATCTTTAAAAAATATCATAAGTATTACGTTTCAATTCCATTAAAATTAGTTAATTTTTCCATTAAGCATAATAGTAATTTTTTTTATCCCTCTACAATTTTTATTAATAACAAAGATAAATCACACTATTCTATATTAAAAAATGCATTTGAAAAAAAAATAAGATTATTAAAAAATGTTAAGAGTAAAATTAATGTTGCGAGAATTCCAAAACTGAACACTAGACAAAATCTTAATTTATTTAATGAAAAACTTCCCAATTTTAGAGATATAATATTTAAAAATAGAGAGATTAGAAAAAAAATTTTTTTCTTCAATTGATTTAATTGTGGAAAATGATCATTTTTGATGCAATAAATTAAAAATGTCTCAAAAAGATATCTTTAATAAAGAAATAATAAAACATGATATTTCAACAATACAAGAG
>Ga0307986_10001562_pt1 | contig 16636 bp, 14 predicted proteins | sample EllFjometageno82_FD_203170 | JGI IMG/M metagenome (GOLD analysis project Ga0307986, IMG submission 203170) | Marine microbial communities from Ellis Fjord, Antarctic Ocean - #82 | ecosystem: Environmental > Aquatic > Marine > Unclassified | place: Southern Ocean | collected 2014-10-09
AGTCTGAACAACTGGCACTCGAAATCGATACTGAAAGTCAATATGTTGGGATAGAAAGTGACGCACGACCAATTTGGCTAAGCGTCCTTGATGGGCAGAGGGGAAGGGTCACTAATGCACTGCCTGATGAATTAGCACCCGTAAAAGAAGAATCAATATACCATCATAGCCGCTCATTACAAGTCAAAGCCGCATGGCCAAAACCGCTACGAATCGAGACTCAACGCACATTTAAACAATGGTTTGTATGCTCTGAAAACTCTCACGCTAGTAGAGCATGTGAATCAATAGTAGATTCCCCAGCAACTAGCCTCAACCCTCTACTCATCATCGGTGAAAATGGAACAGGTCGCTCACATCTAATTCACGCAACTGCGCAAGGAGTCGCTAGAAGAATGGAAGGATTAGTATTCCTGCTCAGTGCTGTTGATTTGATTGGGATGGAAACACTTCCCAAGGATTGGCAAGAAGCACTAGTTGGAGCAAGTCTATTGGCAATTGATGATGCTCATATGATTGCAGATGATGCTGCTTTGGCCAATCAAATTGGAATAATGATCGACCACGCAATAAATTTGGGAGTACATGTAATCCTCACAAGTGTAGAATCACCAGATGAATGGCCTTCTTCCCGTCTTTGGGATATTTGCCGTAATTCTGCTCAAACCCAGATACAGATTCCAACTGCTACAAGCCTAGTAATGTTTACAAGAAGATTAGCTGGTTCAAGAAACCTAATGCTGGATGATGGACAGATGACTGCTATTGTCACTTTCAACCAAATCAGTTGGAGAAGCACTATTGCTAATTTTGACAAGATTGCTCTTGCGATTGAATCTGGAGATGATATAATCGATGGAGAGGATGTAATTAGCACATTGCGGGATGAGGTAAGGCCGCAATTTGTAGAACAAGATGAAATCGTTCGCCATAATGTAGACGATATTGCGACACGATTGATTTCTAATGCTGTCGACACAGTCTATTCTGTTCATGATATCGGTGGAATCGACTTAGTTAGTAATATCCCTGAACTGGGAGAAGATGATTACCAGCCTCCACAATGGGATGCAAATGAAATGGCGTTGGAGGGTGAAGAAATGCTTGAAAAGTTCGTCCATACAACGCTTGAGGAATTAACTCCTGAAGCACCTTCAGTTTTGAGCGTTCATGAAAATGAGCAACATTTGATTGCACGACCTAATCGCATTGAAGAGCAAGATTATGGTCGGGCTGCAGATATCTTAACCGAATTAGATGACAAGATTGATTCTAGGATAAAAGATGCTGAATTGGATGTATTCAATAATTCAATACTCCTTGGTGATCTTGAGGATCAAATGCTAGAATTATCACAGAAAGCAGGTAGTGCAGATATTGATGAATTAATTGTCATTGCGGATGAGTTACGTCATCTTGAAGAGAAATTAGTTGCTATCGATCCAACCAGAGATGAACTTCCACCGTTTGAAGAAGACGCTAAGCCTCGACGAATCGCTAAGAGAAGAAAAGGTAAATCAAAGAGAAAGGTTACTCGCCGCACCCCAAAAACAGTTGTTACAAAGAATACTGATAGTTACGAGGCATCATTGGATAGTTTTGAACCTGAGGGTGAATGGAATATTCAAGCAGAAGATATTGATATGACAGATTTGCTCGATGATAGTATATTAGATACTAAGGAAATCAAACAACCCACTAAGAAAAAAATAGTTAGGGTAATAAAAACTCCAAAAAGCACCACAGCCGATAAACAGGACCAAGAATTTAATCTTGCCCGACTCGTGACCCTCATTTCAGGTGAAGAAGAATGAAGCCGTGGTGGATGGACGGAGTTCCGTTCAAATGTCAAGCGAATTGCGGCAGATGCTGTGATGAACCGGGTGGAATTGTCTATTTATCTGAAAAAGACGCACTGAGAATCTCTGAACACCATGGGATGGATGTGGAAAGTTGGTTGGAAAGAGATTGTGAACAAACAATTGATGGACGCTACATTCTGAAAAGTAGAGTTGAAGATGAAATCTGTATTAATTTGGACGAAAATAAACAATGCACCATCTACAAAGTAAGGCCACAACAGTGTGCTGCATTCCCTTGGTGGGGTGAAAACCTTGCTACTGAAAGGTCATGGAATCGCGTAGTTGCGGAATGTCCCGGACTTACTGCTGAAGATGTAATATTGATCGATGGTAATAGCATTAGAATACAAATATTTTCTGATAGAGACTCTAGTAAAGGTTTTCGCGAGTGGCCGGTAAAGAACAAAAAATAAAATAATAATGCTAGTCAAACACATTAAGTGTTTTATTAACATCGACCTTTAGAAGGTATTCAAATTAGGACCGACCTTATATGAGTGTGACTTTCCCATCGCAATTGAGGGATATTAGTGAGCGACGAAGAGGTTCTTTTGGAAGTTACTAATGGTCATCTAAACACAGGATTACGTGGTGTCCCAGTAGGGACCTGTCGTACATCATTCGTGACCCCTAATGAAGGAGTTCATTATTGTGGATATCCTATTAATGAATTAACTAATTTTTCTCCAGAAGACATTGTTTATCTATTATTCAATAAGGAATTACCGAACCCTCAACAATCTGCAGAGATTCGTGCTGACTTAGCAAAGAGAGGAGAAATACCTGGCGATTTAGTAGCGGTTTTTAGGACCCTTCCAAAAGATGGACACCCTATGGACTGGCTCAGTGTAGCGATTCACACAATAGGAATGTGGGAGACTACTGGTGATTGGAAAGAAGATGCGATGAATCTAATCGCTCGCATGCCTCGCATCATGGGACTAATGTATAGAGTTAGAGAAGGCCGAGATGAAAATATTCCTGCTGATGATACATCAATGAATATGGTTCAAAGATTTGTTTCAACATTAGACCTTGATGGAATTGACAATGATACCATGGAACGAGTAATTGCAACATACCTAGTTTTGCATATGGACCACGGTGGCGGAAACCTCTCAACATTTACCGGCAAAGCAATTGCATCTAGTAAAGCAACAATGTATTCCGCTATAGCTGGAGCAATGAATGCTCTAAGTGGCCCATTACATGGCCGGGCAAATCAATCATGTCTCGAATTTGTACTCAAGATTGGTACAAGCGATCCAATCGAAGTTGAGAGTTTCGTACGTGGAGAACTGGCTGAAAACCGACCAATATTCGGTTTCGGTCATGCTGTCCTTCGTAGCGAAGACCCAAGGGCTACTGCACAATTTGCTCTTGGAGAAGAAATCTGCCCAGATGATGAGAATTTCAAAATCATTCGCACCCTACGAGAAGTTGCACCTAGAGTTCTTGCTGAAAATCCAAAGATTCGTAATCCAAATGCAAATGTTGACATCGCAAGTGGAGCTTTACTCCACCATATTGGTCTTGAGGACCCAACCTACTACACCACCTTCTTTGGATGGGCCCGTGTAATGGGAATCGGAGCACAAATTGTAGATGAGCGCACTGTATTCCGTGATGGCAAGGGTACTCCACTTTACCGTCCTAAGTATTATGCTGAGCAACAAACATTGCGTCACGTTGAGTGATTATTGTCCAATTACGGGACGAGATGTTTTTCCAGAACCTCGGTGACCGATTAACCGCGGTGCTTGCCATGGCGGCGAAGAACCACTTGCATCTTGCAATAGTTGGTCAACAGTTTTTTGCCAGTTCCATTTTTCTTTCCACATAGAAACTAAATTTTTTCTTCTTGCATCATCACAATCTGCCCAAGTAGGAACTTCAAGTTTGAGTTGTTTCAATATTTCTAAATGATTTTCTTCTGTTGCAGAATCTAATAACAATTGTTGCTGTTGATCTAATGGTTGAGTGCCTGGATTTACCCAACGTGCGTGTCCTGTAGGTAACCATGTCAATTCGGGATTGGATTTATCGCTCAAACCGGTAAGTCCAGCGCTTAGTATCAATTTCTCATTGACTGGTTTGGTTGGCCAAACATATGTGGACATGCCTTTGCGTAACTTGTGCAGAGTGTGCAAATTATTACCCTTTAAGCCAATCGTTTTACCAAATGGTAATTTATTGTGTGGGGGAACAAAATACTCTATAGCGCATGGTAACATAGCGCTGCCCATTGCATTATGTTGTTTTATCAATGATGAAAATGGTGTTGAAAGATATATTGGAAGGCTTTGAATACGCTGGGTTGTTTTATTTCCAAAGGGTGAAATATATGGTATTAAGGCTGCCCAAGGGCGTTGTGTTTTGGCTAATTGAGTACTTTTCTTCATACCTTTGTGAAAGGCGTAATAAATCATGTTTTGATGTGGAACATTAAATTCATCGAGGATTTTATCTGCCATCATGATAATGTTAGCGACATGTTGATCATGTTTCTTGCGTGAAAAAAATCCTCCACCCATCGGCGCATTGGGATGAGGCCGCTTTATCTCAATACATCCCATTTTACCTTTTTCAACCCAATTTTCACGGATGACCGAATCTTCTAACATTCCTCTGAAAGAGACAAAACCTTCCGCCTCTAAATCTGCTAAAGTCCATGCTTCAAGCCACTTATTTTTACCTCGTAAGCGACTATCTGAAATTGATACTTCTCTGTCATGATGAACTACTAATTGCTTATCTGCAGTCATCCTGATATCAAATTCGATACCATCGAAAAAGTTGATTCCATGGCGTAAACTGTTCAATGTATTTTCCGGTTCTTGGCAATACATCTTCTCACCCCATGCAGCCCAAACACTGCACCTTGAAAGCATATCTTCCGGTTTGGTCAAAAGTATCATATCCCGCGGAGAATAATTTACTGCATGGGCGAATCTAAAACACTGAGTCTGGCTGAAAAAAAAGCCGCTAGAAGTGAGGAGAAGAAAAAGGCCATTTTTGGCTATGGAATGTTTGATTGGGCCAAGTCTGCTTTCGAAACGAGCATAGTATCCGCAATTCTACCTGCTTGGTTCGCCTATTTGTTTTTAGAAGCAAATGGAGTTTCTGTTAACTTTACTGATTCGTTTTCCCTCACAGCAGATACTGCATGGGCAATTGCTACAATGGCTTCCGCACTATTGGTTGCTGCAGTTTCGCCAGCATTGGGAGTAATTGCTGATAGGAAAGCCATCAAAATGATGGCATTAAAATGGTTCACTTGGCTAGGAGCTGGGGCAACCGTTCTATTGTCACTGAGCGCATATTTACCAATTGACTTCGCCTGGATATTCATTTTAGTTACATATTTCCTTGCTAATGTCGGCCTTCATGCCTCCTCGGTATTCTATAATGCGATTCTCCCCTTCATGGGAGATGATGATGAATTAGATGAGATCTCTAATCTTGCATTTGCATATGGATATTTAGGTGGAGGAATACTTTTGCTAATACATCTAGCAATGGTCATGACCTTGACTGGAACATGGGTTATTCCATTCGCACTTGCTTCTAGTGGATTGTGGTGGTTCGGGTTTGCGTGGTATACTTTCGCACATATCCCTGAGCCTGAAGTTGAAAATGAAATGGAATGGCAAGGGTTCATCAAAGCAACGAAAATGGCTCTATCTGAATTATATTTGACCAGTAAAGAGATTAAAAAATTCAAAGTATTATTCCTTTACATGTTCTCATATTTCTTATTCATAGACGGAATAAACTCGGTCACAGCACTTGCAGGTGTATTTGGTTCTGCAGTATTGGGGATTCCTATTGCTACATTGATGATAGTTATTCTATTGGTTCAATTTGTTGCAGCCCCTGCTGCTATCGGATTTACCAAACTAGCGGAAATAACATCGGCTAAAACAGCACTTACAATCGCTTGCGTAGGCTGGTGTGTAGTCATAGTATTAGGAGTTGGATTTGCCCCTTTAATGCCGGTTGAGGCCAGTGAATATGATGCGGTAATAACAAGTGAAGATGGAATCAATTATCAAATGGATAATGAGCAAGAAAATATTGGAGACCTTATGAATGAAGGTGATTTTACTGCTTTAGAGATTGATAACATTCTAACAGAATTTGAAGATTCACGCTTTAGCGTCCTCGTTGTTGATTCTAATGGGACCTATGATGGGGAATATGTCATTGGCATCGATAATCCTGCTAGTATTGGTGATGAAAAGGGAGATGGCTGGGCAGTATATTTACGTGAGAATTTGTGGAATCCACTCGGTTTGGGTATAAATATTCAATTTATGATGCTTGGATTATTTTCCGGATTGCTATTGGGCGGTTCGCAAGGTCTTGCCCGTTCTTTATTCAGCAAAATCATCCCTGAAACTCGCTCTACCGAGTTCTTTGGATTCTTTGGATTCTTTGGTAAAGTTGCAGCATTTATCGGACCGTTTCTCTATGCAGTTGTTGGTGGTTATTACGGTTCAAGAGCAGGATTAATCTCCATTGCACTGCTGATTGTCGCAGGAACAATAATTTTGCGCTGGGTAGACTTTGAAGAAGGAATTAGAGTGGCGAAGGAAGAGGATATTCAGAATCGTATCACCCAATGAACCTCATTGATTATTGGCAAACTACCAATTCCACCTCCATGTACTGTGGCAACTGCTAAAGAGAGGTGACATTGCCATACATCTATGGAACCATATTCAATCATGATGCTGATGATTGTAATACTTACTCCAATCATTTGCTGGCTGTTTACCCGACATAGTCCAGAGATGAGGATTCCTTGGCGTCAATGGGCCCGTACTTTTCATGACAAGAGATACTATATTCACGCACTTGGATATATTGCCATCATAAAATGGAAGAAAATAACCGACACAATAAATGAGCCCATCAAAATGAAAACTGGGCATTGGACTGAGTTAGTATATTCCATTGAAGGCAATTTTACTAAAGTAATTCAAGATACTTTTCAAAATGATGCATTAACCGATTTCCTCAATTTCCATTACCTATTCGTATATCTATTCTTGATATATGTGACAACTGTGTACTTCGCATTCACCGATGATCGTGATATGGCGGATAAGGTTGCCTTGAACTATTTGCTTATTTACGCTCTTGCAGTACCATATTATCTGTTTTTCAATGTCGAAGTAACTTCTTCTTGGATTCCAAATATGGACGCTCTATTGTATCATGACGGCTGGTATAGTTCGTTCTATGCTTTGCACGACCCTCTGGATAATGCCGTGCCGAGTTTACATGTAGCAATTCCATTTGGTATTCTCTATCTCAATTACCTACATGTCAAAGAAAAAGGGAAGAAAATGTCTGAATGGCGCCACTGGCCGTATCATATATTCATTGTAATAAATACCTTAATGTTCATGTTCACAATTCTCTATCTCGGGATTCACTGGTTTATTGATATCCCACTCGGTATAATTATTGGTGGGATTGGTGCATTATTTATTCATCATTTACAACCACGTCTTCGCAATGATTTCGGACCGATGTTCAAGGGAGTTACTAGAAAGAAAGTATGGCGACACGTATTTGCTGAAGGTGTTGCTGCTCTATTGTTGCTCACTGTAATTTTGATGTCTGTAAACATTCAGTCTGAAACTGTAGACTCGAGGATTTCCTATCAACTTGGAGCCGATGATTCTACCTTTGAGATAATTCAAGAGTTCAATCCAGGCTTAAGCGTCTCGTCAAATCTAACTAATCTTCATGACAGTATTACATTGGAGGTTGTTGTTATCATTGTTGAAATGAGCGAGCCTGCCATGGAAAATGGGTCCATTGATTGGGAAATGATGAAGACTTTAGGGGAATATTATACTGTCGAACCACAAACAACTTTGATACTTGAAATCGATGCTCCAAAAAATTACCATCTCATCATTATGCATAACCCTGGTAATAGTAATGGCTCGAGCGAAAATGAAGTTGTCCAAGTTCGCCTCATCAATGACTACCACGAAGATATAATGTGGAAAGCAGTATTACTTTCACTACCTTCTCTTTGGATTACAGGATTCGTAATCCACCGATTATACCGCTTGAAGAAATATAAGCGCAGTTTAATCGATTCAACTCCAAGTCACCTGTGGGAACAGGAGATAATTGAATCTGAATAATGGTGATATTATGTCAAATAGCAGTGACTTGGTAGGCGCTGTGGACGATTTGATGGATAGCCCGGGTGGGCTATTACTCAAACAATCAAGGGATTTCTTGAGGTCAAAAATTAGGACTATAGGATTTGTTTTCATCCTCGGGATAATATTGGGATTCCCGATTACAAGAGAATTGATCACTTGGCTAATCGAGCCGAGTAGGTTACCAGATGGTGTACAAATAATCGTGATTTCACCTGTAGAATTCATCATGCTACAACTGCGTATTGCGATGAGTATCGGGGTGTTTTTGGTCATTACTACATTGATTTATTTCGGAATTTTTGAAGGACTAAAGTCGCCAACTGTGAAGCAAAAGTTAGCAGAGTTGAATTATTCAATACCAAAAACTGCTCCAACCTTTTTACTTACAACTATTGCAATTATGTTATTGTCAATTTCAGGCTTGTATTACTCGTGGGAATTATTGACTCCAATGCTGCTTGAGTACCTAACAACCGATGCACAAAGTGCGGGATTATCCACTGATTGGAGATTATCTGGCTATGTTGGTTTCATTGCAAACTTGGCCATAGCATCTATTATTGGTTTTCAGGCACCAGTTGCTACATTGCTGATTTTACGATTTGGAGTTGTAGATAGAAGTCAAATCAAACAATATCGGCGCCATATTTGGTTTTCTTCCTTCGTGATGGGAGCATTGTTTTCACCACCAGACCCTCTGAGTTTATTCTTGGTTGCAGTTCCTGTAATCCTGTTATTCGAGATAGCACTAGTGATTGATACCATCACCAGAGAGCAATAATGTTCAAACGATTTGTTCTGGCAAAGATGAACTCGGAACAGCCATATGACCTGGCCTTGCTTGATAACTAGGACCATGATAATCTGAACCACATGTTACCTTCAATCCTATTTTTTGAGCACCATTTAGCAATTCCATACGATATTTATCTGGGTGAGAACGATGGAAAGCCTCTACAGCATCAACTCCTACTTTTTTGATAAAGGAAAGTAAATTGCTGCTTTCTATTCCATAATAGATAGGGTGGGCTAATGAGCAGATTCCACCGGCAGCATGAATGACATTTACCGCTTCAACAATCGTCGGCTTTGTTTTTTCAACATTAGCAGGACAACCATCTCCTAACCACTCATCAAATACTTGTTGCATCGAATCAGCATAGCCCTTTTCGATCATTTCCTTGGCCAAATGCGGCCTTCCAACTGCACCACTAGAGCGAGCCATTACAGCCTCAAAATCAATGTCCATTCCCAATGCATTAACTTTCTCGACCATCCGCTTCATTCTTCCAATCCGACCATCAGCGAATGGTTCTAACCACTTTCCAAAAGCAGTGATTGATTGTGAATCCATGTTGGGGTCATGATTTGGAAAGTAGGCCAGTAAATGCCATGATGTCGTAGAACGATCCCTTCCCTCTTTCTCTAGAATAGTTGATTCGGACGGTAAACCAGGAATACAAGTAATTTCTACTCCTGGAATGAATCTTATCCCTCTTTGTTTTGCTTCCTCACTTGCTTCTTTCCAACCACTGATGACATCATGATCGGTCAAAGCCCAAACTTTAACCCCTTCGGATTCAATTTTTTGTGCCAGTTGCGCTACACTCAATTCCCCATCAGAATGAGTTGAATGACCATGAAGGTCGTAGTGTTCACTCCATTGCATCATTACCAATCCTCCACTCAAACGTTTTTCAAGTTATATCATTAGAATAGATCATCTAAGTCTGGTAATTCTGGAGTAGGAGTAGTGATGACTGTAACTGCCGGAGGCAACTCTTGATGCGATTGTGAAACAATTTCGGGTAATTCGGGTAATTCGGGAAGAATTGGTAGTAGGTTTTCTAAATCCGATGTCACCTTTTGTTCAGGGCCATTCCTTTCTTCAATAGTTTCATCCAATGGAGGAAGGGTGGAAATGAGTTCATCCAAATCTGGTAATGGCACATGTGCAATTCCTTCACTGACGAAAACTCGGTCTACTTCCAATCCAGGAGCAATCGGGGTGATTATTTGATCTGGATCTTCATGCGGCAATGCGATTCTCTCTACATTCACTCTCGAAGGTTCATTTTCAATAACTTGTGCTAACTCAATTACTGCCTCAACAGGTTGTTGATTCATCTGTTGAACCGGTGCTTCAACTACTATCTGAACCGGTGCCAATACTATCGGTTGTGCACTATCTACAATTCCTAATACACCGATTGCATCTTGAATATTTTGCTGCTCAGTAGTTCCAGATTGGCCGAGAATTGAATTAATTATAGCAGATGTTTGAGGGCTAGAGGCAACTGTTTCAAATCCATATTGGTCCATTGAGGTTGATGATGATGAACGAACTTTTGTTGGCATATCCTCGAATGATTGGATTTGTTGCTCGGATGTCAACTTAGTATCAAATTGTGGAATTTCTTTTTCCTTACTGGCCCACCATGCAATTACTGCCCAAGTAATTGCCATCCCAACAATAGCGCTTTCCTCAACCTTCCAACCAGCATTGCCAACTAGATTCAATTTTAAATTAGCAATTACTACTGCGCCGAGGATGACAGTGATTATTCTAGCAATAATCACAAGACGAGGGGCTCTGTGGTCCATGCTATCAATACGATACGGTAAGACTGAACCTAAGAGGGTTTTCCACGCTGTTAATTCATCTCTGCCGCACGTACAGTATTTTCCATTAACATTGCAATTGTCATTGGTCCAACTCCGCCTGGGACAGGAGATAACCATGCAGCCTTATCCGCTACAGTTGAATCTACATCTCCTGTCAGTCTCCAGCCTCTGTCACGAGTTGAATCATCAACGCGATTAATACCGACATCGACAACGACCGCACCTGGTTTTACCCAATCAGCTGTAACCATTTCGGCTCTACCTACTGCAGCGATTAGAATATCTGCTTTTGAGCAAACTTCTCTGCTATCAACTGTTCTTGAATGAGCGATTGTAACAGTGCAATCAACACCTTTCGCTCCAAGTAGTAAAGCCATAGGGTTACCAACGATTCGTGAGCGACCGAGGACCACTGCGCTTTTTCCTGAGGTCTCAATTCCTGCCCACTTCAGCATACGCATTACTCCACTTGGAGTGCAAGGCAACATACCATCCATTCGCCCTTGGACCAAGCGTCCAAGGTTTTCAGGGTGAAAACCATCAACATCTTTGCTCGGTGAAATTAAATCGGTTAACCCTTCTTCATCCATATGCTTTGGAAGGGGTGATTGAACCAAAATACCGTGTAATGATTTATCGGCATTTAGTTTGTTGATGATATCTCTTACTTCGTTTTCTGTACTATCACTTGGTAATTCGATATGAGTTGATTTGATTCCTAATCTTTGACAGGCCTTTACTTTAGAGTTGACATATACATGAGACGCTGGATCGTTTCCCACTATCAATACAGCAAGATGCGGATTTACTCCTGCCTGCTTTAGAGTTGAAATACGAGCATGGAGTTCTTCCTCAACACTCGCAGCGCAAGCCTTGCCGTCAAGACGCTGTGCTACCATGTAGGGGCCTGTCGCTACACCTTCTTTGAGGATTCGCTAAAAAACACAAATAGGGTTTTACAATTAACAGAGTAAAAACTCACGTAATGAGGAGCCAACGGAGAGACTCGAACTCCCGACCGTCGGATTACAAATCCGAAGCACTACCAGCTATGCTACGTTGGCGACAAGGTGGGCGAGTTGCCTCTCCTTCTTGAATAAAGTGGTTGTAATAGTTGTAAGGAATTGCTATAGATTGGAAAAATTATTATCAAAAGTGTCGCTTTTTACCACTTCCTCAACCACTAGTGGAAGAGGCAACTCAAAGAGGATGTCTGCATTGGGCGGGATATGGACGAAGAGGCAGGAGTTGGATTGCTGAACCCATATGCACAAACCAAAGTCGGAAACGACACTATTTTTGGCTGGTGGGCTCGTTTCCAAGAAGCGGTTGCTTCTGGTGCTGATGCCGTAAACGGAACTATTGGTGCTTTGTTGGAAGATGATGGGTCATTGGCGATTAATCAAGTGGTAGATGCGGCTATCCGCCAAGCACCACCGGTTGAGATAGCTGCTTACGCTCCACTAAAGGGATTACCAGCATTCCTAGACCTAGCCGTCTCACTCGCACTCGGAGAAAGCCGTACTGAATTAGAAGAGATGGGAATAACCACTACTGCCACTGCTACACCGGGTGGTTCAGGGGCACTATATTTGGCAGCAGCGAACTTTGCAAATAGAGGCGATACGGTTCTGCTAAGAGATAGACATTGGGGACCTTACGAGGGATTCCTCAGCGGTTGTGACTTATCTTACACAAGTTATCCGCTATTACCTTCCGCAGGTTCGGATTTGCCATATGTTGATATTGCAGGTTTCAAATCAGAACTGGCAAAGTTATGCCAAGCACAAGACAAAGTAATGACTTGGCTAAACGATCCTGCTCACAATCCGACAGGTTTGTCGATGACTGCGGATGGAAGAATGGCATTCTTAGATGCCTTTATGGAAAGTGCTAGCGCCAATGAAAGTGTTGGTCACACACTACTCTTAGATGCTGCATACCACCTCTATGCCGATGAACCTCATGGCTGGGCTGAAACTATTACTGAGGCTCTCAACAATGGAATGCTATGGCCTGAAAACCTATTGATAACAATTTCAGTATCTCTATCAAAATCACACACCATATATGGTTTGAGAACTGGTGCACTTGTCAGTTTACACCCAGACTCTGATGTCACTGAACGGATTGGTACAGTAATGGGAGTGACTGGCCGACAAACTTGGTCAGCAGCACCCCGTATTGCGCAATATACCGTTAGTACAATGCATGCAGATGAACAATCTGGTGCAGCATGGGCTGAAGAAAGAGACCGATTGAGAGAGTTATTGGTCACTCGCAGAAATGCACTAAATGAAGCCTGTTTCGAACTAGGAGTTCCACTCAATCCAACAATGGATGGATTCTTTGCATGGATAGAAAGCGATGACCCCGCTGCACTTGCTGAAGCATGTGCAGATCAGGATGTGTACCTGGTTCCGCTTACTGGAGGAGTTCGTATTGGCCTATGTGCTGTCCCTCTCTCACAAATACCACGAGTTGCTGAAGCATTGGCCAATGCACTGGCATAGAAGGAGGTCAATAGATGCGTAATCCACGTGAAAACTTCATTCTTTCAGGTATTATCTGTATTGTTTTTGGAGCGTTCTTTTCAGTTGCAGGAATATTTGTCCTCGCAGGTACAATCGGTATTAGCGGACTGTTATTATTCATCATTGGAATGAGTACTAAAAGTGATTATGGCATGTCAAAGAAAGAGATTAGAGAATGGCTTCCCACTAGTGAAGGAATGCCGGAGGCTGGGCGAGTAATGTACAGAGTTGACACAACAATCGATCAACCGATTACGACATCAATTCTCTGCGGTTCTTGTGCCCATATCGAAGTAGTGAATGGAAAAAGACCTCAAGCATACACATGTGTTTCATGCGAGAGATTCCTTTGGCTAGATGAAGAAGAATGAGTTATAGATTCTATTGAAAACTTTGCAAACATCTTCAATTGATGCAAAGTGGACTATTAGCAACCGATTAATTGAAGACTGTGGTTTGATTGCAAAAGTCATGGAAGGGCATGCGCTACTCAATATCGAGCGTCGCATGCTAGGAGTCATCCAAGGTGATCCTGCCAAGAAATGGACTCTTGAAGAAATATTACAAGCGTGTAATTGGCAGGACCAAGCCATTGCCGTTACTGCTGGACATGGCTTAACCAACAAGAAGTTGGCCAAAACAAAAGAGACTTCTTCAATTCAGATTAGATTGGCTAAAGAAGGTTCTAATGCAATCGCAAATGGATTGTTAGAAGCAAGATTATGGAATTGGATCTGTTCAACCGATGAAGCAACGATGCAGAATTTGCAACAATCTTTTGAGCGTCATGAAGCAGGTTCTGGTATTGGTTTATTGAAAAGATTGGGTGTTAGCCTTGAGGCTGGCAAGTTCGTCATAGCAGATGCGGATGTAGTTAATGCTGCAATAGCCAAGAGAAGCGAATTCATTGCAGCACTTCCGGCCTTAGAACAATCACTTGATAGCGAGTTACTAGAACATTTCAAGAGTCGTCGAAATCTAATTGAAAGTGTAATTACAACTTCAAGAAAGTGGAATGTTACTACCGCTGGCAATGCTGTAAGTTCGCAACAGTTGCAAGAGAGCGAGATGGTTAGCGAAATTACTACCGAATTATTACAAAGTGAAAATTGGCGCGATGCTGATTACCGTGCCTTCGATGTAACATTACAATCATCTACACCAGCCAGTGGCCGTAGTCATCCAATGCAGGCTCTAATTGAGCGCATCCGTAGTACTTTCTTGGAGATGGGCTTCTCAGAGATTGTGGATGATTACGTGCAGACAGCAGGGTGGAATATGGATGCATTATTTATTCCTCAAGACCACCCAGCAAGAGAAATGCAAGACACATTTTACTTAGACAATCCAGCCCAGATGGACATTCCTCAGAATATCCTTGATGCATGGCAGCAGATACATCTCAATGGAGGAGAAACAGGTTCAACTGGTTGGGGAGGAAGTTACTCCAATGAGGTCAGTAAGCGTGGATTATTGAGAACTCACACAACCGTCAATACAATTCAGTATCTTTCACGAAATCCAGACAAAGCATGTCGAGTTTTCGCAGTTGACAGAGTATTCCGCAAGGAAGCAATAGACAGAACCCATTTACCAGAGTTCCATCAAATAGAGGGGATCATAATGGAGGAAGGGGCTAATTTACAAATGTTGGTTGCAACTCTCAAAACATTCTATGCCAAGATGGGTTGTCCAGAAGTTAGAGTTCGCCCAGCTTATTTCCCATATACTGAACCAAGCCTAGAAGTCGAGGTAAAGTGGAAAGGAAATTGGCTCGAATTAGGTGGAGCAGGTATTCTACGCCCTGAAGTAACCGAGCCACTAGGAATTACAACCCCAGTACTAGCTTGGGGAATGGGATTAGAACGATTAGCAATGTTGGTTCTAGGATTAGATGATATTCGTCAATTATATATTTCCGATTTGGAATGGTTAAGAAATCAGCCTATTCTTTGAGTTGCCTAAAAATGACACATTGATTATTTGAGGCAACTGGATTCGACCATACTGAAGTACTTTTTAAACGCCATAACTTAATAAATACTCAAGAGTACATAGTAGTATAACAAACGCTCGCAGTAAGCGTTTTTAGAGTTGTTTCTTTATATACCATTGAATGCGTAAATATGTATCCAAGAGGGTACAAAAGGTGAGCATAAATATGGACGATAAAATAAGACAATATGAAGTAAACGAAGACCAGATATTGACAATACCATTGATGTCAATACAGCAAATGGAAATAGCGACAGATGATGAAGCGGTTCGATATGTGAAAGAGGTAATCCATCATCAACACTCATATGGATATCCATTGGTAGAGATGTACAAAAAGAATGGAATAATCCTACATCCGATAGATGCCACTAATGCGCACGTGTTATTGGTAATTAACGAACGTTCAGTTTTGAATACGCTTGCTATCTTCAATCACGTATACAATCGCATTGGTTATAATTTGATAATCGATACATCGACCGTACTTCGTTCACCTTTCCCAAGTTCTTCAGACAACTCAAATGAAGAGATGTCCGAGCAATTGCCATCTAAAGTTGACTCTAAAGTTGAAAGTTCAGAAGAGAACTTTCCTCAAGATGTCAGTTCTGAACAACTCAAGACCGATGTTGTTGGCATGGAGGTGGCTTGAATGTGGCTATACGTTTCTGGCGGCTTCTTGTCGATAGTAGCACACCGAGATCGGCCTGAATGTTTGCTCGTGCGTGCCCGTCATCCTGACCATATCGGTGAACTCTTTCCCGATGTTGATATGACTATCATGCCATCTGCAGACTACCCATTCCGTGTTGTTTTGAACCGAATGGTTGTACAACGCGCAGTATCGAGATATATCATGCAAATGGATTATGATAACTTCAAGAGCAGTGTTACCGATGATGACTACCACGATGTCTGTATGTCAGTATGGAATACGATGTACCTATATGGTGAAAATCATCGACAAGGAGGTCTTTGAATGCGCAATAGTACTACTCACCCCCTAAAGGTAAATTGGATCCCCATAGAAGGTGATAAGGGTCGAATTGGAATAACTCTCTGCCCTGGTAAGTATCAGCCAGTGTCATGGACAGGTGGCTGGGACCGGCAACTTTCAATTGATGTTACAACTTTGGTAGAATTGAAAACTGATCGAATTGTTAGTCTAATCACAGAAGAAGATATGGAACGGTTACGCGTGACTCAACTTCCTCAAGAGATTACTGAGCGAGGTATGCTTTGGGACCATCTACCCTTTGAAGACACTACAGCACCCAATAGAGAGTGGTTAGAAGCTGCTAAACCGGTATTTCGTTCACTACTGACAAGTATTCCCGAAGGGGAGAACGTAGTGGTCCACTGTATGGGTGGATTGAGCCGTGCTGGAACCTTTGTTTCCATTTATCTTTGGTTAAGAGGTTCTTCT
>Ga0307986_10001563_pt1 | contig 16634 bp, 18 predicted proteins | sample EllFjometageno82_FD_203170 | JGI IMG/M metagenome (GOLD analysis project Ga0307986, IMG submission 203170) | Marine microbial communities from Ellis Fjord, Antarctic Ocean - #82 | ecosystem: Environmental > Aquatic > Marine > Unclassified | place: Southern Ocean | collected 2014-10-09
CGTAAATTTTTTCTTGCGTAAAAGATGCTTTTCCAATTGCTGCATGAATGATTCCTGTTTTATCAACTTTGAAATCGATCTTACCACCTTTTACATCACTTACAGCCTTCTTGATGTCCATAGTTACTGTTCCAGTTTTCGGATTAGGCATTAAACCACGTGGACCCAGAACACGACCTAAGGGACCTAATTTACCCATAACACTAGGCATAGTTACAATTACATCTACATCAGTCCAACCGTCTTTGATTTTTTGTAAATATTCATCTAATCCTATATAATCAGCTCCAGCTTCTTTAGCTTCGGCTTCTTTATCTGGAGTCACTAGCGCAAGTACACGTACGTCTTTACCTGTTCCATGAGGAAGTGTTACTACACCACGAACCATTTGATTAGCCTTCTTAGGATCTACCCCTAAACGAATTGCTAGATCAATGCTCGCGTCAAATTTTGTGTTGGTGATTTCTTTTACCAAACCGGAAGCTTCTTTGAGCGTGTAGATTTGTTTAGGATCTACTTTAGCTCTAGCTTCTTTTTGTTTCTTAGTTATTTTAGCCATTACTTAATATTAATAAATTAAAAGGGTGCTTGTCCAGAAATCGTAAAACCCATTGAACGCGCAGTACCAGCAATCATTTTCATGGCAGACTCTATGGTAAAGGCATTAAGATCAGGCATTTTGTCCTCAGCGATGAGTTTTACTTGATCCCAAGTGACTGTGGCCACTTTTATTCTATTGGGTTCTCCAGAACCTTTCTTAGCTTTGGCTGCTTCCATCAGTTGAACGGCTGCTGGCGGTGTCTTAATAACAAATTCAAATGATTTGTCTTTGTATACAGTAATCTGAACAGGTAATATTTTACCTGGCTTATCTTGAGTTCTTGCATTAAATTGTTTGCAAAATTCCATGATATTGACTCCTGCAGCACCCAGCGCGGGTCCAACCGGTGGCGACGGATTCGCAGCACCCCCCCGAACTTGTAGTTTTAAAACTTTACTTACTTCTTTTGCCATTGTCTAATTAAAATTTCGGATCGTATATATTTGGAAGCTTATACACTTAAATCCATTTTATTGATATAACATTTATAATTTTTCTACTTGCATATAACTCAGTTCTAATGGTGTTTTTCTTCCAAAAATTTTAACCATTACTTCTAGCTTACGCTTCTCCTCGTTTACTTTATCTATTGCACCAAAAAACCCATTAAAAGGACCATCAATAACTTTTACATTTTCTCCAATATCGAAAGGAATAGAAATATGCTCTGTTGCGAGTGCTAACTCGTCAGCTTTACCTAACATACGGTTTACTTCTGCTTCTCTTAAAGGAATAGGTTCTCCCCCTTTTGTTTCTCCTAAAAATCCTATAACATTGGTTACCGACTTTATAATGTGCGGAAGTTCTCCAGTCAAATTTGCTTTAACCATTATATAGCCTGGAAAATAAACGCGCTCTTTATTAATCTTTTTACCCTTGCGTATTTGAATTACTTTTTCAGTTGGAACTAAAATATCCTCTACCAAATGATCGTAACCAAAACGCGATATCTCAGACATAATATAGTCCTTAATTTTTGCTTCTTGACCACTGACAGCACGAACAACGTACCATTTTTTATCATTAGTAACTATTGTCATATTTATCCGATCAGGTTAAAATAAAATTGTATGGCTCTAGAAAGAATGGTGTCGGCTCCCCATATTAGTAATGAGAAAATAACTGAAAAAACAAGCACTATAACTACTAAGCGCTGTAATTCTGAGCGCTCTGTCCAAGAGACATTGTTTTTAAGCTCCTCAAAGGAGTCTTTGATATATGATATAAAAAGTTGCATACGTTGCTTTTCTTATTTTATGCACGGGTTGAGAGGCTCGAACTCCCGACACCTGGTTTTGGAGACCAGTGCTCTACCAACTGAGCTAAACCCGTTTTTATTTGACACAAAAGGCGTTCGTAAAAAACGAACACCTTCAGCATCATTAAAAACATTTTGATTAGTCTAGGATTTCAGTCACCTGTCCTGCTCCTACTGTTCTTCCTCCTTCACGAATTGCAAAACGCAATCCGAGACTTAAGGCAATAGGTTGAATCAATTCAACAGTAATAGTAAGGTTATCTCCTGGCATAACCATTTCAACTCCATCAGGAAGCGCTATGTTTCCTGTCACATCCGTTGTTCTTACATAAAACTGTGGACGATAGTTGTTATGGAAAGGAGTGTGACGACCTCCTTCTTCTTTCTTGAGGATATAAACCTCAGCTTTGAATTTTGCATGAGGAGTTACAGAACCTACTTTACAAATAACCATTCCTCTTGATACCTCTGTTTTTTCGACACCTCTTAAAAGAATTCCTACATTGTCTCCGGCTTCACCACGATCTAATATTTTACGGAACATTTCAACTCCTGTAACTGTAGACTTCAATTTTTCAGCACCCATTCCGATAATATCAATTTCATCACCTGTATTGGCAACACCTGTTTCAATTCGACCAGTAGCTACTGTACCTCGCCCTGTAATTGAAAATACATCCTCAACTGGCATTAAAAAATCTTTTTCAACGTCACGCTTAGGAAGCTCAATCCATGTGTCAACTTCTCCCATTAGTTTTGTTACAGAATCAACCCATTTTTGTTCTCCATTAAGGGCTCCAAGAGCAGATCCTAAAATTACAGGAGTATTATCTCCATCATAATCATAAAAAGAAAGCAACTCACGCACTTCCATTTCTACTAATTCAATTAATTCTTCATCATCAACCATGTCGGCTTTATTCATAAAAACAACAAGGCGCGGTATACCTACCTGACGACCTAATAAGATATGTTCTCTAGTTTGTGGCATTGGACCGTCAGTAGCAGCAACTACTAAAATTGCACCATCCATTTGAGCAGCACCAGTAACCATGTTTTTTACATAATCGGCGTGACCAGGACAGTCAACGTGAGCATAATGACGCTTTTCTGTTTGATATTCTACGTGAGATGTATTAATTGTAATTCCACGCTCTTTTTCTTCAGGAGCATTATCTATTTGGTCGAAGCTCCTTGCTTCTGAAAAACCTTGATCAGCAAGTACTTTTGTGATTGCTGCAGTAAGGGTTGTTTTACCATGATCTACGTGACCAATAGTTCCAATATTTAAGTGGGGTTTTGACCGGTCAAATTTTTCTTTAGCCATAATTAATGTTGTTTCAATGTTATTTTTAGGAGCGCAAATTTATGAATTTTTTTGATTTCAATAGGTTTTTATTGAAAAAAAATGATATAAAAATATGATTTAAGTTTTAAACTATTTTTTTTGTTGAAATTAACTTCAGCATTTAAATTCATGAAGTTGATTTTGAAATTAATAATGACAAAGATCATAAATATGATACTTAAAATTCTTTTAGGTCAGTTATGTGATTATTTAACTCTTTTTTGATTTCTTTGAGATTTAAAACAATGTTTACTGCTGTCATCATTCCGTGTTACAATGAAGCAAATCGGTTTCCATTAAATCGTTACCTATCATTTTTAAAGCTGAATCATAATGTTTTACTTTACTTTGTAAATGATGGATCTACTGATCAAACGCTTGAAATATTGTCAAAACTAAAAAAAAAATCTCTTGATAAAATACAAATAGTCTCATTAACTAAAAATCAAGGTAAAGCTGAAGCTGTTCGTTCTGGAATGCTTGAAGCTCAGAGAAACAAAGACATTTATTGCTTTGCCTATCTTGACGCAGATCTTTCCACTTCACTTGAGGAATGCTTGAGGTTGGCAGATAGAATTGATTCTCAAAAAGAATTGGTCTTTGGATCGAGAATTAAAAAAAATGACAATAATATTAGAGTTAAAAATTCACGTTTTATAATTGGTAGAATTATTGCAGCTTTTATTTCTATGATGTTGAAAATATCAGTCTATGATACTCAATGTGGATGCAAAATATTTACTTTAAAATGGTCGAAAATGGTTTTTAAAGATCCTTTTCTAACTTCATGGCTATTTGATGTTGAAATTTTTTACAGACTTATAAATAAATTTGGAAGAAAATCAATTCTAAATAAAATTGAAGAAGTACCCTTGAAGGAGTGGATCAATGTTGATGACAGTAAAGTCTCTTTAAGTTATGGCTTTAAGGTTTGGTTCGATATTTTAAAAATATACAGATATTATGATTAAGGTAATGATCAATACACAGAACAACAGACAAATGGCATTCCTCTTTTGGACAGTTGTGTTAATAAGAGCCGTTTTAAATGCTTTGATACCCTTAATGGACAAGACAGAGGCTCGCTATGCTGAGATAGCAAGAATTATGGCAGAAACCCAAAACTGGATAATACTTCAAATAGATTATGGCATTCCTTTTTGGGCAAAACCTCCACTTTCTTCCTGGTCAAGCGCTTTAAGTATTTCTTTGTTTAATGATTCTGCTTTTTTTGTTCGCTTACCATACCTAATAGTTTGTGTATTTATCGGATTATGGATAGGTAGATTTATAAAAAAAAATGATCACTCCCATTATTTACCTGGAATAATTCTATTGTGCATTCCAGAGTTCTATATTCATGCCGGGGTAGTCTCTACAGATGTTTTCCTTATGCTGAGCACAACAGTAACTATGCTCTCTTTTTGGAAGATGATGAAAGAAAAAAGTGCTTACTATTGGAGTTATTTATTTTTCATTGGATTAGGCTTAGGCCTCTTAGCAAAGGGGCCTATCGTAGGTGTTTTAACATTACCTGCTATTTTTTTATGGTGTCTTTTTCAAAAAAAACTGATTAGTGCAATTAAAAAAATATCTTGGTTTTCCGGAATATTCTTAATGCTCATTATAGCCTTACCTTGGTATATTTTAGCAGAAATAGAATCTCCTGGTTTTATAGACTACTTTATTACAGGTGAACATTTTAATCGTTATTTCAATTCTGAATGGGTGGGGGACAAATATGGCTTTCCAAAACAACAACCTTTTGGAATTGTATGGAGCTTTTTAATTGCATTTTGCCTCCCCTGGTCTGTGCTTTTAATTTGTGATTTCTGGAAGAAAATAAAAACTATCAAAAATGACTCTTGGGGACTTTATTTATGGTTTTGGATTCTTTGGACACCTCTCTTTTTTACTACTTCAACGAGTCTAATTCATCCATATATTTTGCCAGTAACAATACCTATTGCTCTCTGGATTGTTCATGTATGGAAAGATATCAAAAATCAACAACTGTTTTTGAAAATTAGTTTAAGCGTCCCTTTAATGATTTTGTTAATTTACTTAAGTGGAATAACAGCCCCTGTTTTTAAAAACAATACAGACAAGTATTTAATCATCCGATCTAAAGAAAAACCTATTTATGCATTAAATAAAAAAACCTATTCCAGTCAGTTTTATTCTAAAGGAAAGATTACAGTTATTGACTCTTCGAAACTTAAAGAACTTATAGCTAACGAATATTTATTCTCAGTTGTAATTGATCATAAATTTTGGTATTCATTAGGTCCTGAAATCAAGAAATCTTTACAAATTATAGAAGCTCATAAGAAAAGAGGTGTCTATGGATCCTATTATTATTAGTAATAATAAATTAATACTCTAAGTAATGCCTTAAACATTATTTTAAATAAAAACTACAATAAGTTATTTTTGTGAGCGTAATTCTGTCAATATAGCCTTTAATAAATCCTTTTGATCCTCAAGGAGTTTAAGCATTTCTCTGTCTGTAACTTTCTGTTCGATTGTACGTGTTTTATTGAAGTATTTCATATTATTTCATGTTATTAATACCCAAATATAAAGAAAACCTAAAGACTTAATTAATAGTTATTACACACTTATTACTAATTTATTGTTTTGTCTCTTTTTTATTAAAGTAAAATTTAAAACTACATTTTAAATTTTTATATATTTGAAAAATGAAAAAGATTTCTTCTCTTACTTGGTTAGTAATAACAGTGTATTGTTTTATGCTAATTGTTCTTTTAATTAATACATTATAAAAATCATAACTTATTAACCTACTCCCACGTACTAGTGTGACAATCGTTAATTTTCGTATTTATAATTTCTGTGATAACTATCCCACTTAAAATGGTATAATTTTTTATCTTTAAATTATGAGACATATACCTTGGATAATTAAAGGCTTAGCTTGCATTATAATCCCTTACTTGTTTTTAAAATGGTTAGGCACTATTTAAATAAAATTAAATTTCAAAAAAATTAGAATGAAAATTCAAAAAATATATTTATGGTCAATTTCAGTAGCTTTCGGAGGCTTTCTTTTCGGCTTTGACACTGCAGTGATTTCAGGTGCAGAACAAACCATTCAAGAACTCTGGGGGCTAAGTGAAACTATGATTGGACAAACTGTAGCCATGGCATTATACGGAACAATAATAGGAGCTCTATTTGGAGGATTTCCTGCAGATAGGTATGGTCGAAAAAAAACCCTTTTTTGGATTTCGATTTTATATTTAATCTCAGCCGTTGGTTCTGCACTTTCCTTAGACATATTTTCATTGATGTTCTTCAGGTTTATTGGAGGTCTCGGAGTTGGAGCTTCATCGGTTGTTGCACCAATGTATATCTCTGAAATTGCTCCTGCCAATAAGAGAGGGCAATTAACTGCACTTTTTCAATTCAATATCGTAGTTGGTATTTTGATCGCCTATTTATCTAATTATTTTATTGGTGGAGCGTCCAATGGTAACTGGAGGCTAATGCTTGGAATAGAGGCTTTCCCCGCATTACTTTTTGTTATTATTATTTTGTTGATTCCTCGAAGCCCCAGATGGTTAATCGTTAAAAAAGGACTGCATGATGAAGCAAAAGCTATTTTGGAAATCATTGATCCCTTGTCTGCAGGAGAACAAGCAAGTAATATCATGTCTCATAGCGAAAACACAAAAGCTGTAGGATTTAAAGAATTTCTTTCTGGTAAGTTCAACCTTCCTATTTCACTAGCATTTCTTATTGCATTTTTTAATCAACTTTCTGGAATCAATGCTATTATTTATTATTCCCCAAGAATTTTCATTGAAACTGGAATGGCTGAAAGTGCCGCCTTATTGTCTTCAGTTGGAGTTGGTTTAATAAACCTAATTGCAACTCTTTTAGGCATGTATCTAATTGATAGAATGGGGAGAAAATTTCTCATGTACATTTGTTCATTTGGTTATTTAATCACATTAGGATTAATTTCTTTAGCTTTTTATACTGAGATGGGATCAGGAACCCTATTAGTGCCAATTCTTATTTTTGCTTTTATATCAGCTCATGCTATTGGTCAAGGAGCTGTTATTTGGGTATTTATTTCAGAAATATTTCCTAATAGTGTTCGCTCATACGGTACCTCTTTGGGGAGTGGAACTCATTGGATTTTTGCAGCAATAGTTGCAGCTACATTTCCTTATGTAACAAGTTCTCTAGGGGAAGCAACAACTTTTTCGATTTTTGCTTTTATTATGATCTTTCAATTAATTTTTGTTTGGAAAATGATGCCTGAAACTAAAAATAAGACACTAGAAGAATTGGAAGAACAATTAATTAATTTAAAAAAATAATTCCTCGCAAATGATAAAAGATCGCTTTCTTAATAAAGTTGTTATAATAACAGGCAGCAGCTCGGGAATAGGAAAAAATACTGCACTAGCTTTTGCTGCTCAAGGGGCTAAAGTTGTTCTTGCATCAAGAACAGTTGAGGCTAATAAAAATTTACTTAAAGAAATCAAAAGTAGGGGAGGAAAGGCAGTTTTTATAAAAACTGACATTACAAATACAGAGGAGGTAAAACAACTCATCGATAATACTATTGAAACATATGGTCGTCTTGATATTGCTGTTAATAATGCAGGTATTGAGGGTACTCCCAATGTAAGAACAGCAGATTACGAAGAGCATGTTTGGGATAATGTTATTGATATAAATCTTAAAGGTGTTTGGCTTTCTATGAAATATGAAATCCCAGAAATGTTAAAAAACAGTGGTGGTATAATTGTTAATGTTTCTTCTTTAGCTGGCCTTCAAGGAGGAGGAGCAGGAATTGGTTACCATGCATCCAAATTTGGCGTTGTAGGAATGACTAAAGCTACTGCTCTTGAATATGCCAAAAAAAACATCAGAGTTAATAGCGTTTGTCCCGCTGTAATTCAAACCCCCATGGCAGATCGTGCTTTTGATACCCCTGAAAAAAGAGATTATGCAATCAAAATGCATCCCATAGGAAGACTAGGTGCTGTTGAAGAGGTAGTAAATACCATTTGTTGGCTAGCATCTGATGAAGCTTCATTCATAACTGGTGCTGCAATTCCAATAGATGGAGGAGCAAGTTTATAAAAATGAATAAAATTAAAGGTGAAATAATCTCAGGCCATGGTGTGGCCTCTGGAAAAGGAAAAGATCCTAGATATCCCGAGGGAACACTAAAGCTTCAATTACCTCATTTTAAAAAAAGAGGATTAGATTTAAGCAGCTACTTCAGGGGAACTATTAACGTTGATATAGCTCCTTTTTACTTTAAAATAAAAACGCCTAAATATTATTTTAAAAAAGTAAATTGGTCAATACATATACCTCCAGAAAGTTTTTATTTTTTTGAAGTTCGCTTTTTTTATCAACATAAGGCCTATGACGGTATGATTTATATGCCCGATCCTAAAACTAAAACTGATCATGAACAAATCCCAACACTTTTAGAATTAATTCTTCCACCCATATCGGGAATAAAAATGGGTCAAATCATATCACTTGAGATAAACGATGAATGTTTAAATTTTGAGACTGAAAATATTAGTTGAAAACTCTAAACCAAGAGAAAAACAAAAGGATATAAAACATAATTTTATCTTTGGATTACCCATTCGTTGTAAATTAAATTCATCATCATTTGAAAAAAATAACTCTATTTACCGTTTTTCTTTGTCTATTAAAATTTAGCTATGCCCAGGAAGCGAAAGATTCTTTAAGCATGGAAAAAAAACAAGAGATTAAAATCAATCTTCTTGAATTACTTGTTATGCCAGCAATTGGAATAACATATGAAAAATACCTTAACCCCGCATCTAGTTATGGAGTGTATGGATTTGCAAACTTTGGTATAGATCAGGGCTACCGTTATGAAAAAGTTGAACTAGCTGGTTTTTATCGCCTTTATTTTCAAATTAAAAGAAAACACAAGAACCGAGGACTTTTTACAGAGGTTTTCACGGGTTTAAACTTTGGAGAGGTTGAATTTTACAACTATGAAATAGAACCATATCCGTCTTATATCACGGATTATGAAAGCAAGACAATACAAGAGTATTTTGGATTGAGTATGGGTGTTTCTGTAGGATATAAATTTATCAATTTCAATAATTTTATTTTTGAGATTTTTGGTGGTGCAGGGCGCTATTTAAATAATCAATATATAAATTCATATCCTAGAGTAGGGTTTTCTGTAGGAAAACGTTTTTAAACTAAAAAAATAGAGAGTTAATTATTTGGAGTAGAATCCAAGAAAAAGAAAAGAAAGATTTTTTTTCACAAAATTTACAGTCAAGCGAAATTGATTGATAAACAAAAACATCAACTTGATTTTGTGTGAATTTATTTCTACACTTAATCTTTTATTAGATTTTAAAAAGGTTATTTTTTCTTTCTTCTATTAGCGGTTTTATCCCCTTTAGTTTTGGGTTTACTATACTTTCTGGCAATCTTAAATTTATAGGATCCCCCTTGGTTAGTTTTTTTATTTTTAGCTTTTTTTTCTTCCATTGGACTATTATAAAATAAGATTTTCTTCTAGTTAAAAAAAACTAAATATGATAGGATTACCATCAGTAATTTTAAAACGTTTATTATCTTTTAAATTTATTCCCCTTGAAGATAAACCAAATTAGCATAATAGTTAAATAAGACACATATGCTATCCCTCCTGTTTTCTCATTCACCAAATTAATTAATAGAGTAAATACTATAGTTGAAGATGCAGCGAGTATTAAAAAAAAATTTTTGAGAAGTATTAGATAGTTATCAATATCAAAAAAAAATCTTTCCTTCTCAGACAAAGTGTTATAACCACTCAAAAGGTATTTTGCGTTTTCTTTATTTAATCCTAAAGCAACTGCTATTAGAATTATATCTGTTACAAAAACTCCTAGAAATAGTGGCCCCATAAAATATTTTAATAAAAAACGAATATAGGTCGAATTAATGAATCTCTGTTTTTTAGTGTGTTTACTGACATAAAGAAAGTAAAGAAGAGTTTGGATTGCAATTGGAATTTATAGAATCAGAATTTAGAGTTGAAAAATATAGAATTGATACACTTTGTCTTGATGTTGAAAATAATTCTTTTGTAATTATTGAATATAAGAAAGGCAGTAGCTATTCTGTTGTAGACCAAGGAATGACTTACCTTCAATTGATGCTTAACAATAAGAGAGAAATTTTCATCTTTTGCACCATGTAAAACGATTGTTGACGTTTTATAAATTTCATTATAATTATAGGTGTTTTAGATTAATACTTACACCTTTAAAAATGCGATTCCATCTTCAAGTTGAGATGCTAAATCTTTCAAATAGGTAGTTTCTAGCATTGTTTTTAAATCTTCCCTTATTCTTTTATATTTTCCATGGAGCGGGCAAGGCTTTAGTTCATTGCATTCATTTAAACCTAAACCGCATCCATTATATATAGCATCACCATCTATTACCTTCACAATATCGGCAAGCTTAATTTCTGAAATATTCTTTTGAGACATTTGGAATCCGCCGTGAGGACCTTTTACAGATTGCACTATATCTACTTTTACCAGTTTCTGTAAGATTTTTGCCATAAAGGCAGTTGGAGAATCTATCTCTTTCACAATATCAGACGTGTTAACTCGTTCACCTCCGTTGGACTTCATGGCTATAAAAATTAAGGCTCTTATTCCATATTCACAGGCTTTGGAAAACATGGTTTTTGTTTAAAATCATTTCGACAAATATAAAGAAGATAAAATTGTCCGAAATATGACAAAAGTCATCTTTTGTAGATAAATACTGCTTTAAATTTGATCTCATCATTAGAGATGAACCTAACCTCTATTATTGATTTAAAAATTGAATAACAACTATAAATATGATAATACTATGACAGCAATACTCAAATTATCATTTCTTTTAACAGTAGGGCTTTTAATAAGCTGCGGAGGAAAAGAAGAGAAACTTAAATTTAAGTATCGAAAACCTAAGATAGAGACTAAAAAGACAGCTCCCGTATCAGACGAAGTTCCAGCTTCTAAACGTATAACTCTAGACAATAAAGGTGTGGGGGAAATTAAGTCGCTTAAACTAGATCTAATCATTAACGAAGTCATGGTTGAAAAAGGCGTAGCACTCTTCAAAACTAATTGTACTGCTTGCCATAAAATAGGTAAACGCTTTATAGGACCCAGTCCTACAGGTATTATGGAACGTAGAAGCCCTGAGTGGATTATGAATATGATTTTAGATCCCTCCTTGATGGCAGAGCAAGATCAATGTGCAAAGGATTTATTAGTAGAGTTTAATGGAGCTGCTATGGCAAATCAAAACATGACTGTGCCCCAAGCTCGCTATATTTTGGAATATTTCAGAACTTTAAAATAACACCATTATGAAACAATCTAGGATTAAACACGGCTTCGCATTCTTAATGCTTTTAGCGGTTTTCTGCAGCTGTAAAAATGAAAACACGCAAGGTGAAACTACCAACACACAAACTAAAGCTACCACATCGGCTAGCCAAAAGGGACAAGCATTTATAGCGGACGATGGTTCTACTCCAAATGTGTTACAAATTGCGCTAGGCTCACCAGATCATACAACACTAGTTGCTGCTGTACAAGCTGCGAGTTTAGAGAATGTCTTGGTAAACGCTGGCCCGTTAATGGTTTTTGCGCCAACGAACGAAGCCTTTGCTGCGCTACCAGAAGGTACCGTAGAAGATTTACTAAAACCGAAAAACAAAGATGCACTAGCTAATATTTTAAAACACCACGTTACAGCAGGTAATTACTCTAAAAAGTTTTTAAAGAAATTTACAAAACTAGGACAGGCAAATGATCAGGACACCACTGTTGAAGTAATAGGTGACGATGTATTTGTAGGTGGTGCAAAGATTATTGCAAGCATAAAAGCTGGTAACGGCATTGTTCACGTGGTAGATAAGGTCATCGTACCTCCTTCAAATTAAAACTAACGAAACACTTTTAAAAAACAGAACAAATGAGAACATACAAACATCCTATCCTTTCAATGTTTGGCGCACTATTAATACTAACTAGTTGTGGGGATAATAATAGCAATTCGGCTTCCAGTGGAGCCCTTAATTCTAGTGCTGCAGAAAAAGTTTACGTTGCTCCAGGAGAACAAGATGAGTTTTATGCATTTCTATCAGGCGGTTATAGCGGTAACTTGATGGTTTATGGCTTACCGTCTGGCAGAATGTTTAAAGAAATTCCCGTTTTTTCTCAATTTCCAACCAACGGTTATGGATATTCAGAAGAAACAATACCCATGTTAAATACCTCTCACGGATTTATACCATGGGATGATGCACACCACCCGGACATTTCTCAAACAAATGGTGAGCTAGATGGGCGTTGGATTTTTATAAATGGTAACAATACGCCTAGGATTGCGAGAATAAGTCTAACTACTTTTGAGACAGAAGAAATTATCGAAGTTCCAAACAGTGCGGGTAACCACAGTTCGTCTTTCGTTACTGAAAACACTGAATATGTAGTTGCTGGTACGCGGTTTTCAGTACCTATTCCGCAACGAGATATGGCAATTGATGAATATAAAGGCAATTTTAAAGGCTCATTGTCTTTTATTAGTGTAGACCCTGAACACGGTCATATGGACATTAAATTCCAGATATTAATGCCAGGATTTAACTATGATTTATCACACCCTGGTAGAGGTAAATCTCACGGCTGGTTCTTCTTCACTACGTATAATACAGAAGAAGCTAGTACACTACAAGAAGTAAATTCATCTCAAAACGATAAGGATTTTATCGCTGCTGTAAACTGGAAGAAAATAGAAGAGTATGTAAACAACGGTGGCGGTACTATGATGCCAGCAAATTACGCACACAATGTGTATGATGAAGCTACTCATACTGGTACTACTAAAATGAAAAAGGAAGTACTTACCGTAGATCCTCTTAAAGTTCCTGGAGCGGTTTTCTTTTTACCAACACCTAAATCGCCCCACGGTTGTGATGTAGACCCCTCTGGAGCGTATATTATTGGTAATGGTAAGCTTTCTGCAGACTTAACCGTGCATTCATTTGATAATATGATTGCGGCTATTGAAAACAAAAAGTTTGATGGAGAAGCGTATGGCATTCCAATTTTAAAATTTGAAGATGTCTTAGCTGGTACCGTTAAAAGTGGTGGATTAGGCCCGTTGCACACGGAGTTTGACGGTAAAGGCAATGCATATACTACGTTTTTTATCTCTTCAGAAGTTGTAAAATGGAAATTAGGTACTTGGGAAGTGATTGACAGAAAGCCTACCTTCTATTCTGTAGGACACCTTATGATTCCTGGAGGTAATTCGAGAAAACCTTTTGGAAAGTATGTGGTAGCCTTAAACAAAATCACGAAGGATAGATACCTTCCTACGGGTCCAGAAATGGAACACTCGGCTCAAATTTATGATATCACAGGTGAAAAAATGGAATTGCTATACGATTTCCCTACTCATGGCGAACCTCACTATGCGGCTGGTATTCCTGCGAGTATTTTAGCACCTAACTCTAAGAAAATTTATAGACTCGATGAGAATAAGCACCCTTATGCAGTGCTAAGTCCAGATGAGGCAAGAGTGGAACGAAAAGGAAATGAAGTACATATCTATATGTCTACAATACGTAGCCACTTTACACCAGATAATATAGAAGGTGTTAAGATTGGTGACAAAGTGTTTTTCCACATTACTAACCACGAACAAGATTTTGATGTACCGCACGGATTTTCAATCATAGGTCAGAATACGTCAGAACTCTTAGTAATGCCTGGACAGACTAAAACGTCGGTTTGGGAACCTAAGAAGGTTGGTGTATGGCCATTCTATTGTACAGATTTCTGTTCGGCATTGCATCAAGAAATGCAGGGTTATGTTAGAGTTTCTCCAGCAAATTCTAATATTGAAATAAGCTATTCTTTAGACGGAGAATAAATCTGCAAAAAGAACTTAATAAGCAGATAGACTATTTACTAAAAAGTATCTCTTTCAAATTCAATGTAAGCTCATATTAAAATAAGAACATGAAAAAGGCAAGTATTATCATGACCATTGGAGCATTACTATTAATGGGTTTATTTAAATTTCCCTTATGGAATATCATGCTAGGTGCTCCACAATATCCAGAACCATTAGGTTTGAATATTTATATACATGGTATTGAAGGAATGGCCGAATTTGATGTCCAAAACATCAATGGGCTTAACCACTACATCGGCATGAAAAAATTACCAAAACCAGAAGAAATGTGGGAGTTTAGTGTATTTCCTATGGTTATTGGGGGGATGGCATCCTTAGGGGTGATCATTGGGTTACTTGGTTTTTTCGAAAAAGTAAGTTACAAGTGGTTTTTGGGCTGGTTTATTATAATATCAATTCTAGGTGTCCTGGGAATGTATGATTTTAATGCTTGGATGTTAGATTATGGTACAAATCTAGACCCTAACGCCATCATGAAATTACAAAACTCAGATGGCACGCCAATGAGCTATAAACCGCCCTTATTTGGACATCAAAAACTATTAAACTTTGATGCCTACTCTTATCCACGTCTCGGAGGTTATTTAATGGGAATGGGAATGTTTACCATTTTATTCGCATTTTTCGTTGGGAAACGAGCAAAAGGTTTAAAATTATGAAGAAATTTATAACGCTTACGGGTATTTTTTTAGGATTCATTACAATCACAAGTTGTAACCATTCAACCAAACCCATAGATTATGGTAATGATGGCTGTCATTATTGTAAAATGACCATCGTAGATAAAATTCATGGAGCTGAACTCATTACTGAAAAGGGCAAAGTGTTCAAGTTTGACGCTACAGAATGTATGCTCAACTATATAGCCGAAGACAATGAACTCGAAAGAGGTAGCTTTTTGACAAATCATTATGATGGACCTGCTTCCTTAATTTCAGCAACCAAGGCCACCTATTTGATTAGTGAGAATTTCCCAAGTCCAATGGGGGCTTATCTAACAGCATTTGAAAATGCAACGAGTGCTGAAAAAGTAAAAGCTGAAAAAGGAGGAGAACTTTATACGTGGGAGGCATTAAGAAAACACCTAAAAAAATAAACAGATGATTCGTTTCAGCAATATTCTTAAATAATTCAACCTTACTACTGATGTAAAATCCAGTACTTTATAATCTAAATGAAGTATCTATTGAAGAAATACACATGCGTTGTCTTCTGCCTTTACGGAAGTATAATTAATGCAAAAACAATAGAGGTTTGCAAGGCGTGCGAAGTTAATTCTATCAAGACAGCTATTGCTGTTGCCACTTCAGGAGATACTATTATAATTAAAAAAGGAACATACAAAGAGTTTAATATTCTTGTAGATAAACCTCTCATCATAAAAGGTGAAGGCTATCCCATAATAGATGGTGAAGACAAAGGAGAAATAATCCGCATTATGGCAGATAACGTGACAATAGACCAGCTTTTCATTATTAATGTAGGCACTAGTTACACCAGTGATCATGCAGCAATTCATGTGGTACGAAGTGAGAATTTCTTGATTCAAAATGTGGTTTTAGAAAAATTATTCTTCGGGATATATGTCGAAAAATCTAATAGTGGAAAAATCTATCACAACAAAATAATTGGGGATGCTCAAGACGAATACAATTCTGGTAACGGCATTCATTTGTGGTATTCAAAAAATATAACGGTGGAAAAAAATATTGTTCAAAAAGTAAGAGACGGTATTTACCTAGAGTTTTCTGATAATATTATTATTAATGAAAATGTAAGCACAAACAATCTGCGTTATGGATTACATTTTATGTTTTCGAATGATGATGTTTATACCAATAACACCTTTGAAAATAATGGAGCGGGTGTTGCGGTTATGTTCTCAAAGAACATTAAAATGCTCAATAATACTTTTAAGAAGAACTGGGGAACCGCATCATTTGGCATTTTGCTTAAAGAAATAAATGATGCGGAAATAAGTAATAACACCTTTGAAGAAAACACTGTTGCCATTAACGTTGAAGGCTCCAATAGAATTGTATATCGCAATAACAATTTTATTAGTAACGGATATGCAGTCAAGGTTCTAGGAGCTTGCTATTCTAACAAATTTGAAAGAAACAATTTTCTCTATAACTCATTCGACATCTCATACAACAGTAAGATTAATGATAATGAGTTTGAAAACAACTATTGGAGCAGTTACACAGGCTATGATCTTGATAAGGATGGTATAGGTGATGTTCCTTATCGTCCAGTCAAGTTGTTTTCCTATATCGTAAATAGAACACCCGAAACCATTATACTCATGCGAAGCCTTTTTATGGACATCATAGATTTTTCAGAAAAAGTATCGCCAGTTTTCACACCAGACAACCTCTTGGATCATCGTCC
>Ga0307986_10001567_pt1 | contig 16611 bp, 12 predicted proteins | sample EllFjometageno82_FD_203170 | JGI IMG/M metagenome (GOLD analysis project Ga0307986, IMG submission 203170) | Marine microbial communities from Ellis Fjord, Antarctic Ocean - #82 | ecosystem: Environmental > Aquatic > Marine > Unclassified | place: Southern Ocean | collected 2014-10-09
CACTACTTTTTTATCTAGGGTTTGATAAAAAAATAAATAATTTAGCTCATCACAATCTTTTTTTTGACACTAGTTTTGATCTGCATGCCAAAGAAATATATAAAGATCCTAAATGGCCATCAGAACCTTTGTTTTATGCTAATTTTACTTCAATGACTAATGAGCATACAGCTCCAAAGGGCTGTGAAAATGGTTTTATTTTAATTCCATTAGCACCTGGATTAGAAGATACTGAAGAACTTAGAGAAAAATATTTCAATATTGTACTAGATAGAATAGAATCTATTACTGAACAAAAAATTAAAAAAAATATAATTTATAAAAAATCATTTTGCGTCAGTGATTTTATTGACGAATATAACTCATACAAAGGGAATGCATATGGATTAGCAAATACACTTCTCCAAACTTCATTTCTTAGGCCTAAATTAAAAAGTAAATTAGTTGAAAATATGTTTTTCACAGGACAGTTATCTGTACCCGGCCCAGGAGTACCCCCAGCAATAGTTTCAGGGAAATTAGTTTCAGAGCTTATCAGCTCAACTAATCCTTAGGGTTTAGTACCCACCAAATAATTTCAATTTCACTGTCACGCACTGCAATTACTGAATCTAACATTTTTGTACTTTCAATAAGAGAACTTTTATATTCCTGTAGCTGATTTTTAATGGTGTATTCCCATAAATCTACACGTTTATATAGATTGTATTTCATAAACTTATCATTTTGAATATACTCTCTGTTTTGAATCCAAAATTCACTGTACTCAATATCTACCCAAGGTAAATCATAAACCCATTTATTTGCAATTCGATCAACAAATTGAAGGACATAACGTTCCTCATTTTTGCCTGTATTTTCAATTAAATATTTCAAATCAGTTCCATCATAAATTTCTGTCATTTGAAGCCCAACCTCTTTAGGTAATAGTCTGAAAGTTCCATCAAGTTTAATAGCATCAAAATTTACTCTTGGAGGATTAAAAGGATCTCTCTGGGTATATTGACCCATAGGAGGAAAATAATACTTGCCATCTGGTTCTTCGTCATCCTCCATAAAATCGATAAAAATACTATCGTTGTCTTCTTCCCAATTTTCATATTGTTTACTATACATAGCAGCTACCCAATCAATTTGTTCGATATATACATCGGTGTAACTAATCATTTTATCAATTTCTTCTCTAAGATTATTTAGATTTTCAATTCCATCATTTCGATTGTCTGATTCCCCTCCTTGTTGTTCGATACCAAAAGAAACAGTTACCCCAAAAACTAGAATTATAAATTCTAAAATTGATTTTTTAAACCTGTCAAAAAAGTCTTTAATATCAAACCGATCTCCAAGGGTGAAAATACGTATAAACCAATTTAACTTGTCTTTTTCAACTCCAGCAGATTTTGATGCATTTGCATATTCTTCTTCTGAAATGATACCATCTTTGTTTGTATCTATTTTGTCAAAATCGCTTTTATTTGCCATAATTATGAAACTCTATACCTTAATATTTAATTGAACTAATTAAGTTCATTTTCATTATTTTATTTAAATGAAAATAGTTAACAAACCAATCATATGGTTTAGTAAAAATATAAAAAATAAACGATTGATCATTAAATTAGGGCTAATCAAAGTTTCTTAAGTTTTGAAAACAAAAGGAATATTCGGATTAAAAATTTCATTAATTATTGTAAATAACTCTTTTTCGAAATTCAAAAAAATTGATTCATTCATTTCGATTACTGTTTTTGTCCTTGACTTTTCAGTTTTAGAAGTAGCTATAAAATTATTTTCAAAATTTTTAAGCGGAATGACACCTCCCCATACTTTATCTTCTTTAAATTCATCTTTAAGCATATAAGCATACAAAAGCACCTGAAATAATGCGCTTTTTTTAGGGTCTGATATAAGTTCATCCCAATGCCTGAAGGAAAGGTCTGAGGCCGTCACATTTCCTGTTTTATAATCTACAAATCGAATGACACCGTCTAGAGAATCAATTCGGTCTATACTTCCTTTAAAAATAATTTCCTTTTCAAGACCTTTTATCCAAATAGGTTTAGAAAACCTATACTCTAGTCCTAATATTTTTAAATCTCTACCCTTGGCGATTTGACTTTTTTCCTCAATTAAAAAAGAGGTTAAAATCTTTTCTATAACATTAAAAATGATAAAATTTTTACCGATTCTTAGACCATTATTTTTATAGACCGAATTAAAAGTTTTTTCTAAGAGTTTTGGTAACGTAAGTAACATTTTATCATAGTCTTGAGAACTTAGTTTTTTATTTAAAAAAGGGGTGTAAACTAATTCTAAAACCTCATGCATAATTGTCCCTTTATCTTGAGCACTCAAATCATTTTCATTAGTTTCAAGGGGTTTGATCTTAAGCATTCGCTGCTCATAAAAAAGATAAGGGTTCCGAATATACTGTCCAATTGAAGAGGGTGAGAATCCTTGTGTTGCAATTTCATCTAACTGCTTTAAAACTGCTGAAGTTTTAGCTGCTTCTTTAAGAGGGGTATTATTTACTGCTAGAGGAATATCAATTTGTTTGAACGTTAACTTGTGCTTGGGTGATTTGAAATATTCTAATTGAACTAAAAATCTACTTTTTTCTCCAGAAAATAATCCTTCAGGGGTTGCGTTGTAAAGTAAATAAATATTTTTTGCCCGCTGTAATAGTCGAAAAAAATGATATGCATAAAGGTGGTCTTGCTCAATAAATGTATTCATTTCGAATTTTCTTCGTACATCAAAAGGAATCACCGAAAAAGGTGTTTTTCCAAAGGGCAAAATCCCCTCGTTTACATTGGTAATAATCACATTATCATAATCTAATAATCGTGTTTCTAATACCCCCATAATCTGAAGTTTAGACAGAGCATCTCCAGAGAAATCTAATGTTTCTTGTTGGACCGTTAATTGAAAGACCATTTTAACATCTTCCAGTGTCATCATTAGTTTTTTATCTTCATGCTGCTCGGAAAGATCTTCCCATAGTATTAAAAATCGATCGCAATAATAAGAATAAAGGGAATCCTTATCCGAAGTATTATAGAAGGTTTTAAAAGCTATCGTTATTTTTTGAATTCGTTCTAAAAAAGTCTTAACTGAGGAAAAAGGAGAAAACAGAAGGTTACTCAATTCACCACCTGCCTTTTTAAGGGTTTCTAAAGGAATATAATCGCGATTTGACTTTTGGAAAAGAGCAATAGTGTCAACTATAGACTCTCCATTATCTTCCAAAACTAATCCTGTAGATGCTACTTCTAATATTGCTTTCACTTCATCAATAGAATGTCCCGCTTCATTATAATTTTGCAATAATTCAAATAAATTATAATAAAAAGATGATAGCACTGTTTTTGCAAGAGGATACCCCATAGTAATGTTCCAATCATTAACATTTTGATGAAGTGCTGATAGCGTTGGATGTAATAAATTTTCATCACCCAAAACAATTACAGAACTAGCAGTAGGGTTTTTTTTATTTAGCTTTGTTGCGATGTGAACTGCTGTTTTTGCTTGAGCAATATTTTTAGAAACACGTATTATTTCGATTTCTTTAGTATCAAAAAAGTGATTGGAAAATATGTTTGTTTTTTCTTTTTTTAAAGAATTCCACGATTTAAAATAACGTCGAATAAAATGACCTGCTCCCTGATAAGGGTCATCGTAAAAACTTTGATCCAGATCCCATAGAATCTCTGCCTTTTCTGTTACTAAAAGTTCCTGAATAATGGTTTCTTCTGCTTTTGTTAGTGCATTAAATCCTACAAAATAATGGTGAAGTAATTTAGATTCTGTATAAAAACCTAAATTACGAACAGCCTCTCTAAGTTGCATGCCTGCATATCCTTTCTGTTTTAAAAGTAAGTATTGATATAACTTTTTATAAAGAACTGGTAATTCACTTTGAAAGTTGAGATGGTTACTTCTAATACTTTCTTTTTCACTAGAACTCCATGCTTCAATTTCATCTACAGCACCCATAAAAGCAAACAACTTGTCGGAATCAATCAATTGAGAATCAACTTCATTAAATTCCTGTAAAACCGAGGGAGCCCAATTAAAAAATTGATTCATTGTATCTTGTTTTTCTTTTGGAGTATGCATTAAGTACACCTCATAAAAAGAATATAATAAATCAAGTTTTGTTATTGTTTTTAGATCTGATAAATCATTTATAAATACTTCTATACTTATAATCTCAGGTGAAATTTTTGGGACTCGTATTTGCTTTTTTAAGGCTTCTTTTAGAAAGGTTATAGATCGGATACTTGGAACAATGATTTTAATCTGATCTAATTCTTTGTGAGAAGTAGTAATTATTTTCGCAACATCATTTAAAAAGGTATTCATCCTTAAATTTATAAAAATAGGTTTTAGCTAGTCTTGCTTTATTTTAATTTTTCTAATCATTTTACAACAAGTATTAACTACAATTTTCAACTCTTATATCAGAACCAATATATACCAAAAATTTTTTGACGGGATTATACCCAAGGGTTTCGTAAATAGATCCATAAGAATCAATTTGCAGAGTATCTTCTTCCTTGGGCTCACCTGTTTTATAATCTAAAATAACGGCACTACCATCTGCTAAAAGATTTACTCGATCTGGACGTAAAGTTGGACCATCAGGAACCAATATGTCTTTTTCTACTAGAATAACATCATCACTCTTAAAATAGGTAGAGAGAATAGGGTGATGAATGATTTCAAATATTTGTTTTTCTATAAATGATATTGTTTCTTCTGGAAAATTTAGTTTAGAAATAGTTTCTTCTATTGCTTTTGAGAATTTTTCAGAATGGGTTACTTTCGCTAAAACATCATGTAGTAACAAACCTTTTTTTTGAGCTAATATTGACTCTTTAAAGGGTCTATTATAAGCAACTAGTTTTTTCTTCCATAAAGAAGAAGTGTTAAATTGGATTTTAATTTTTCCTTCTTTACTGATCTTTTCTTCAATTTCAGCAGTTTCTTTTAAGGTCTTTTCTCCCCATTCAAATGATGTGTTTTCGTCTAAGGTTCCTCCTTGATTATTAATAAAGCTTTTTAATAATTCTGCATAAGTTGAGGTGCCTTCTTTAGCAACTTCTTGGGTGATAATATATAGCTGATCTTTTGCCCTAGTTAACGCTACATATAATACGTTAAAGGCATCTAGTTTTTGTTCCAAAATATACTGGTCATAAAGTAACTGTCCTTGAACTCCATATAATTGAATATTTTTAGAGGCATTAATCCAAGCCCATTTAATTGAAGAGAGTGGCTCTTCTTTAATGGGATACCAGATTTTATTTTTAATATTATATGAATTAAGTGCTGTATCCATAAAAGGTAAAATAACAACTGGGAATTCTAATCCTTTTGCTTGATGAATTGTCATTACAGATATTGAATTTGTACCCCCTGGGATTTTTATTCTAAGGGTATTCTCTTGTTTTTCCCAAAACTTCAAATAGCCTGAAATTGTTTGGGATTCTGAAGTTGAAAATTCAAAAATATCTTCAATGAATGTATTTAAAAATGGATCGCTGGAAGGAAGTAGCGATATACTTTCAAGGATAGACTCTGCAGCTTCTAAAACTGATAACTTTGATAGATTATTTAACGATAATTTAAATCCAAATTGGCTTCCTAATTTTTTAAAAAAAACCTTGCTTTTTAAATGAATATGATTTAATATAAATAAATGGTTTTCCTTTTCAAAGTCAGGTATTAACAGACTCAATACATCTATGATTAATTTGTGTTGTTCCAGATCATTGGGGCGTACAATTAATTTTAGTATTGCAAGAATAAACTGTACATATGTCGATTGCCCTACCACTAGTGATTCAGAAGATATAATGGAGTAGCCTACTTCTGTTAAACCTGTGCCTATAGCTGTTGCTTGTTTTTTTGTGCGTACTAGAACGACAATATCTTCTAACGTATATCCTGAATCAATTGCTTTGATTACAGTGGCGTTTGTTTTCTCTGCATATATCGGTATATTATCATCAACTTTTCTACCACTTGGAATAGCTTCAACACTTACATATCCCCCTTCTTTTTGAGCTTCTTGTTGGCTTCCTTTACCATAAATTTCGTAATAATCAGTTCCTTCAAATAATTTTGAAAAAGTTATAAAAAATCGATTATTAAAATCTACAATAGATGCACCTGAGCGATAATTTTTTAGTAGAAAATCGTTTGATGCTTTTATCTGAAAAGGACTGTCTTTATGTGTAAATAGATTTACAAATTGTTTGATGTCACCACCACGCCATCTATAAATTGCTTGTTTTGGGTCACCCACAAGAAGCAGTGATCCTTGTTCCCCATTAAGAGATTCACCTGCCAAGGCATTTGAAATTAATGGAATCAAATTTGTCCACTGTAATTTTGAGGTATCTTGAAATTCATCTAAAAAATAATGTTGGTAACGCTCCCCTAATCTTTCATAAATAAATGGAGCATCTGCATCCTGAACTAGTTTGCTTATTTTTTGATTAAATTCACCTAAGAGCCTAACTTCTTTTCGATTTTGAAGAACTTCTAAGCGGGCTTCCAATCGCTGTAATAAACTACGTGGAACCCATGATTTAATTGTTGCTTCGCTAAATAGTGATTTTCCTACATGTTTTTTAATTTCACAATAATATTCATTTAACTTAACTTGAATTGTGTCTATAATTTCTTTTTTCTTGGCGTCTAGACTTTGTTTATAAAGAGGTTTTTCTCCTACTAATGCTAAGGCTAATTGATTAGAGTAAAGTTTTAAATAATGCCTCTGAACTACTGCTTGAAAATGGTTGTATAATGTTCCCTTATAAAAGTCAGATTTTTCAAGTCCATGCTCGTGAATTAACGAAAGAGCTTCAGTTGCAATTTCAGTAGCTTTATTTTCAGCTTTTAACTTTTCCTTGTTTAGTGTTTTGAAATCTTCAAAATGATCTAAAATGGTTTTCTTTTTTAAATCATACAAAGGAATACGATCATTTTCATTCAGTAATATTCCAGCGAATTCATCTAAATCTTTTTGAATATTCCAGCTTTTCTGTTGTGAAACTCTTGAAATACTAAAATCATTTAGTAATTGGGTTAATAATTCGTCTTTTCCTACTTCGTCAATAATAGAATTTACTGTTTCTTCAAGTAGACCTTTAGGATCTAATACAACCTCAAATCCGTAAGGTAGTTTTAGTTCTTTTACAAAAGTCCGTATTAATCTGTGAGTAAATTTATCTAAGGTAATCACGTCAAAACTTCCATATTCAAATAAAATCTGGCGTAACATATGGTGTGCTCTTCGGCTTAATTCATTTTCGTCAATAGCCATTTCATCACACAGGGTGTTAGTAATATTTTTATCTTTAATAGTACCTTTTGATAGGGCTAATAAAGCTGATAATATTCTATTTTTTAATTCATTAACGGCTTTATTTGTAAATGTTAATGCTAAAAGAATTCTATAAGGCTTTGGTGTTTTTGAACCTAAAAGAAGTGTTAAATACCGCAATACTAAATTATAGGTCTTCCCAGAACCAGCAGCGGCACTTATTATGTGAAAATTTGTTTGATCCAAAATTTTAAAAGTATTTTAAATGTAATGCTTTTCAAAAGTTAAGCCTTTATTCAGAAAAGAAATTTTAATTTTGTGTGAATCTTAAAAATTAAAATATGGCTTTTAAATTACCTGACCTTTCGTATGCATATGATGCATTAGAACCAAATATTGATGCCCGCACTATGGAAATACACCACAGTAAACATCACAATGGTTATACCACTAATCTTAATAATGCAGTTACTGATACTCCGCATGCCTCTCAAACAATTGAAGAGATTTTAAAAGGACTTGACCTTAATAATAAAGCGTTGAGAAACAACGGAGGTGGTTTTTACAACCACAGACTTTTTTGGGAGATCATGTCTCCTAATGGCGGTGGAAATCCTTCTGGTGATTTGGCATCCGCTATTAATAATACTTTTGGATCGTTTGATGATTTTAAAAAAGAATTTGCTAAAGCATCCGCTACACAATTTGGATCTGGTTGGGCATGGTTATGTGTGCACTCTGATGGTTCTTTGAAGATTTGTGCTACAGCAAACCAAGACAATCCATTAATGCCAGGTATTGGGTGTGGTGGTACCCCTGTTTTGGGAATCGATGTATGGGAACATGCTTATTATTTAAATTATCAAAACAGACGTCCTGATTATATTCAAGCCTTTTTTAACGTAATTAACTGGGGTAAAGTAAGTGAGCTTTATAAAAAAGGAGTGTAATTCACTTTAAATTTATTGTAAAATAAAAGGGGGAGACATATTCCTCCCTTTTATCCCAAATCTTGTCTTGAACATAGCCTATTTAAGTACCGGTTCTTCAAATATGGAATAATCTAAATGTTAAAGTCACGAATTTGTTGAAGTGCGTATTAATTATAAATTAACAATTAGTATGCCCTTTTATTACATTTTTCTATAAAATTTATGAATGCCTGATTAACAACACGACAACCTCCGGGTGTAGGGTAATTTCCTGAAAAATACCAGTCACCAAGGTTTTTGGGACAGGCTTTATGAAGACCGCTAAGCTTTTGAAAAATCACATTTACCTCGGCTTTAATGTTATTATTTTTAAGAAGTTTTGCGATTTTAATTGAAATTTGATCATCTGTAAAAGGATCATAGATTTGTTTAACAAAATTTAGAGGAACTTTACTTTTATCTTTTAAACTTTCCTTACATTTCTCGTATACTGTTTTCAAAGTAGCTTCATAAGTACCTTTATCTTTGTGTAAAGAAAGAGCTGCCCTAAAAGCAATAAACTCCTCTAATTTAGCCATATCAATTCCGTAACAATCGGGGTATCTTATTTGTGGAGCACTCGATACCACTACAATTTTCTTGGGACCTAAGCGATCTAACATTTGGAGAATACTTTTCTGAAGTGTCGTGCCCCTTACAATACTATCATCTATTATGACAAGATTGTCTGTGTTTTTTATAATTCCATAAGTCACGTCATAAACATGTGCAACGAGGTCATCTCTTCCTTTATCTTCAGTGATAAAAGTGCGTAACTTTGCATCTTTTATCGCAATTTTTTCAATACGTGGCTTGAGGCTTAGCATTTTAGTTATGGCTTCAATATCTGGGGGATCTTTCTTAATTGAATTAGTAAGAAGGTCACGAACATGATCTTGAACAGCTCCAATCATTCCATAAAAGGAAGTTTCAGCAGTATTTGGAATAAAAGAAAAAACAGAGTTTTCTAAATCACCTTCAATTGCTTTATGAACCATTGGGAATAAAGCAGCTCCTAAATCTTTACGTTCTTGATAAATTTCTGCATCACTTCCTCTGGAAAAATAAATCCGTTCAAAGGAACAGGCTCTTTTTAATTGAGGCTCCAAAATCTGTTTAATTTCTGTATCACCTGATTTTTTAGTGATAACAGCCATTCCTGGTTCTAACTCTTGAATACTCTCAAAAGGAACATTAAAAACAGTTTGAATTACAGGACGTTCAGAGGTTACTACAATAATTTCATCATCATTATAATAATACACAGGCCTAATCCCATTTGGATCTCTAAGAACAAATGAATCTCCGTGTCCTAAAAGTCCTGCAACGGCGTAACCACCGTCCCAATTTTTAGCTGCTTTACGCAATATCTTAGACAACTTCAAGCGTTCAGCTATTAAGGGTGAAGCCTCTGCTTTTGAATATCCTTCACGCTTTAAATTTTTATATATTTTAGCTACTGCATAATCTAGAAAATGTCCTATTTTTTCCATAACAGTTACGGTATCTGCCATTTCTTTCGGATGTTGTCCCAGATCAACCAGATTATCAAACAGTTCGTTAACGTTAGTCAAGTTGAAATTCCCTGCTACAATCAAATTTCGATGCATCCAATTATTTTGCCGTAAAAAAGGGTGGACACTTTCTATATTATTTTTTCCAAAAGTTCCATATCTAACATGCCCTAACATTAACTCTCCTACATATGGTACATCTTGTTTTAACTTTTCGGGATTTGAAAGGAGGTCTGGGTCTAAATCAATTTGTTTTTGAATTCTACCATTAATCGTTTTAAATATGTCCTGAATGGGTTGTTGTTCTGCAGAACGAACACGGCTAATGTAGCGCTGTCCAGGTTTCATATCATATTTGATACTCGCAAAACCAGCTCCGTCTTGACCTCTATTATGCTGCTTTTCCATTAAAAGATACATCTTGTCTACACCGTAAAGAGCACTACCATACTTTTCTTTATAAAAAGACAACGGCTTTTTGAGTTGTAAAAGGGCAATTCCACATTCATGCTTAATAGCGTCGCTCATTAGAAAATATTGATTTTATGTTAATTCAAATTCAGTTAATGATTTAAAGATATCTAAACGTTCCTTTAGTTCAGGTAATATTAATTCTTCCAAGGATTTTGTTCCAAATTTTTGAACTGTAAAAGAAGCCATAGCAGAACCAATAATAGTGGCTGTCTTCATTTCTTCAAAAGAAACATTCTTACACTGTGAAAGGTGTCCAACAAACCCCCCTATAAAACTATCACCAGCTCCTGTTGGATCAAAAACCTTTTCTAATGGAAGTGCAGGTGCACAAAAAATTTGATTTTTATGAAAAAGTAACGCTCCATGTTCTCCTTTTTTAATAATCACGTATTTAGGACCCATTTGTTGGAGTTTTTTAGCTGCTTCAACTAAAGAATGGGTTGATGTGATCATTCGAGCCTCTTCGTCATTAATCGAAATGACGTCTACTTTTCCAATGACTTCATCTAACTTTTCTCTGTAACTTTCAATCCAAAAATTCATCGTATCCATTACCACTAAGGTAGGCTTATTGGATAATTGATTTAAAACTGCTAATTGCAAATTAGGATCTAAATTTCCTAAAAGAACAATACTTGCATCTTTAAAATGATCTGGAACAACAGGTTTGAACTTTGTGAGTACATTAAGTTGGGTTTCCATGGTTGTCCTAGTGTTTAAATCATTATGATATTTTCCACTCCAAAAAAAAGTTTTTTCACCTTTAATAGTTTCTACTCCTGATAAATCAAGTTTCCTTAACTTTAATAAGTCTAGATGCTCTTGCTCAAAATCATCTCCAATTACAGAAACTATCCCACATTTGGCTTTAAAAAGGGAGGCCGCAAGTCCAATGTAGGTTGCGCAACCACCTAATATTTTACCAGTTTTTCCAAAAGGTGTTTCTATGGCATCGTAGGCCATGGTGCCTATTACTAAAATTTTTTGATTCATTTTACAAAAGTAAAAACTCTACATGCCTTTTCATAATTATAACAAACATTTATTAAAGACTATAAACAATTTGTCATATTTAAGTATTTTCTTTTTCAATACGATCAAAAAAAGTGTCCGATATCAAATTTATACCTTTTGCTGCAGCAACTGCTAATTGATCACAACGTTCATTTTGAGGATGTGAATTATGCCCTTTTACCCACTTAAAACGAACTTTATGTTTTCGATAGACTACCAAAAAACGTTTCCATAAATCAGGATTTTTTTTTTGTTTAAAATCTTTTTTTTCCCATCCAAAGAGCCATTTTTTCTCGACAGAATCAACCACATATTTTGAGTCTGAATAAACAACAACCTTCATGGAATCCTTTTTTAATAATTCCAAGCCAACAATTACAGCCATAAGCTCCATCCTATTGTTTGTAGTTCTGACAAAGCCTTGGGAATGTTCCTTTATATGTCCTGTGCTTTCAGACTCTAATCGAAGTCCATAGCCTCCTGGACCTGGATTTCCAATTGCAGAACCATCAGTATAAAGACATATCGAATTTGCTTCCATCCTATATGCTTTTAAGTAAAGAATTAATGACTTTTGGAAAGTATTCTTGTTCTAAAGCGTGAACCTTAGCTTCAATATCATGAATAGTGTCTGTTGTTGTTAGAGCAACTTTATTTTGAGAAATAAATACGCCTTTATCATAAGCTTCACTGACATAGTGAATGGTAATGCCTGTTTCTTTCTCATTATTTTCTTTAACAGCTTTATGCACATGGGATCCATACATACCTTTTCCGCCATATTTAGGCAAAAGTGCTGGATGAATATTAATGATTTTTAAAGGAAAAGCATCTATCCAATCTATTCCTATTTTCCACAGAAAACCCGCTAAAACAATCAAATCAGGTTGCTGTTTTTTAATTTTCTTTAAAACATCTCCGTTAGTAAACGTTGTTTTATTAAAAATATATCCCTTTAAACCAAAAGGTTTGATGCGCTTTAAAACAGCTGCATCTGGATTATTAGTATACACTTCTAGAATTTGAACTTCTAAATTTTGTTCAAAAAAGTGACAAACATTTTCAACATTTGAACCATTCCCTGAGGCTAATAGAATAATTTTTTTACTCATTTATTTTACTTATATTATAGTAATGGCAGTACGCAGGAATTGATTTACTTCTTTAAGTGAATCAAAAATAAACTTATTATTTAACAGCAATCATTTGTAATCAGTTAAATTTATTATTTTTGTTCACAACTTAAATTTAAACAAAAAGTTATTATGCCAGATATTTCCTCGAGAGTAAAAGCAATCATAGTTGATAAACTAGGGGTTGATGAAAATGAAGTTAGTGCAGATGCAAGCTTCACAAACGACTTAGGGGCAGACTCCTTAGATACAGTTGAGCTAATCATGGAATTCGAAAAAGAATTTGATATCCAAATACCAGACGACCAGGCGGAAAACATTACTACTGTTGGGCAAGCAATCCAATATATAGAAAAAATAGACTAACGAAGTTCCATGGAACTAAGACGTGTAGTAGTTACCGGATTGGGAGCACTTACGCCTATCGGGAATACTCTTTCAGATTACTGGGAAGGGTTACTGTCTGGTACTAGTGGTGCTGCTCCAATAACTTATTTTGATCCTGCACTTTTTAAGACGAAATTTGCTTGTGAGTTAAAAGGTTTTGACCCATTAGATCATTTTGACAGAAAAGAAGCGAGGAAATACGACCGTTTTGCGCAATATGCTTTAGTAGCAGTTGATGAAGCACTCCAAGATGCTAAATTCCCTATTGAAACTGCAGATAAAGACCGAGTAGGTGTTATTTGGGGTGCAGGAATTGGTGGCCTAGAAACGTTTCAAAACGAAGTGCTAAACTTTGCAGCTGGAAACGAAAACCCCCGTTTTAATCCATTCTTTATTCCTAAAATGATTGCTGATATCGCTCCAGGACTAATTTCCATAAAATATGGTTTTAGAGGACCTAATTTTGCAACAGTATCAGCCTGTGCATCAGCGTCAAATGCAATGATAGATGCTTTAAATTATATTCGTTTAGGCTATGCAGATGTAATGGTTACTGGTGGTTCTGAAGCGGGAGTAACAAAAGCAGGTATAGGTGGTTTTAATGCAATGCATGCACTTTCAAAAAGAAATGACGATCCAAAAACAGCTTCTCGTCCTTTTGATAAAAACCGTGATGGTTTTGTGTTGGGAGAAGGTGCTGGTGCATTAATTTTAGAATCTTATGAGCATGCTATTGCAAGAAATGCTACTATTTATGCTGAATTAGCAGGAGGAGGACTTTCCGCAGATGCGCATCATATGACCGCTCCACATCCAGAAGGTTTAGGAGCTATAAAAGTAATGGAAAATTGCTTGAAAGATGCTAACTTAAAACCAACCGATGTTGATACTATAAATATGCATGGAACCTCAACGCCTTTGGGTGATATTGCGGAATCAAATGCGATTATAAAGGTATTTAAACAGCATGCCTATGCAATGAATATAAATTCAACTAAATCGATGACAGGCCATCTTCTTGGAGCTGCAGGAGCTATTGAAGCCATTGCCTCAATTATGGCTATAAAACATAGTATTGTACCACCTACAATTAATCATAAAACTGTTGACGAAAATATTGATCCAAAGATCAATTTTACCTTTGGGAAAGCACAAAAAAGAAATGTAGATGTTGCATTATCAAACACATTCGGGTTTGGAGGACATAATGCTTGTGTTTTATTCAAAAAAATGCAATAACTTGTTGTTGTGAAAATTCTTGAATACATAAGAAAATTCCGAATGGAAACATCCGGGATTTTTTTTACTCACTTACGAAAAAAACTTAGCATTAAGACAATGAATAAAGCGTTGTATAAGCAAGCATTTACTCACAGCTCATTAAACTTAAAGGACACAGCTGGTAACAATCTTAACTTTGAACGATTAGAGTTTTTAGGTGATGCACTGCTAAGTACTATTATTGCAGAATATCTTTTTTATCAATATCCTCAAGCTAAAGAAGGAAGATTAACAAAACTTAGGGCCAAAATAGTAAGTCGAACACAACTAAATCATATTGGAAAAAAAATGGAGCTCTTGCAACTAGCTGATTTTTCGATCCATAATAAAAAATTTGGTGATGATATATACGGTAATCTAATTGAATCATTGATAGGTGCACACTTCATTGATAAAGGATATATTAAAACCAAAAACTATGTAATGAAAAATATTATTAATCCTTTCGTGAATATGAACTCCCTAGATTCACAAGTATTGAGCTACAAAAGCCTTCTAATTGAATGGGCGCAAAAAGAAAAGAAAGAACTTAAATTTAATAATAAATTAGATGAAGGGTTAGACCCAAATATTAATTATTATTGTAATCTAATATTAGACAAAAAAATAGTTGTAAAAGCACGTGGGATTTCTAAGAAAAAAACAGAAGAAAAAGCAGCTAAGCTGGCTACTGTAATATTAAAAATAAGTGCTCCAGTTAAAAAATGAATGCTAAAAAAATATACCATCTAGAACTTGAAGAAACTTTTGAAGAAGTAAACTTAATTGCAATTCATTCTTCCATAGAATGCTATCAATTAGCATTTTATTTAAACAACACCATAAATAGTGATTTTAAAAGGAGCAAAAATGACATCAGCCTCAAAGAAACTAAAAATAATTTTATTCATTTTGAATGGGAAGATAAAATGTATGACTTTCAATGTTCTTTATTTTCAAACAAATACCGTGATGAATTAAAGCCAAAAAAGTTGATTTCCAATAATTTATTTAACCTTCCCATAAGAAATGAGGTATATTTGTTGCCTAAACTTAAACAAGTTGATTTTTTCATTAAATCTTCAGACCACAAAACAATTGAAACTGTTTTATCACATCTCAAAAAATGGTCAAAAATATCTTTCTTATACCAAGTAGATACTGAGGTTATTAAAAAACAATTAAACGTAATATTTGATTAATGAGTTTTATAAAAAAAACAAAAATCGTTGCAACACTTGGACCTGCAACAGCTTCTGAAGACGTCATTGAAAACATGATTTTAGAGGGAGTAAATGTATTTCGAATTAACTTTTCACATGCTGATTACCAAGACGTTTCTGATCGAATTAAAATGATTAGAAAGGTTGACAAAAAGCTAGCTACGAATACCTCTATCTTAGCTGACCTTCAAGGACCAAAGCTTCGTGTTGGTAAAATGGAAGATGATGTTTTTGTAAACCCAGGAGATAAAGTGGTTTTCTTAACAGACGAACCTTTTGTTGGAAATTCAAAAAAAGCTTTTATGAACTATCAAAATTTTCCAAACGACGTTTCAAAAGGAGAACGAATTTTATTGGATGACGGAAAATTGATTTTTGAAGTTATTGAAACTAATAAATCCAATAAAGTTGAGGCAAAAGTAATTCAAGGTGGTCCTTTTAAGTCAAATAAAGGAGTCAACCTACCTAATACAAATATTTCATTACCTGCATTGACCGAAAAAGACATAAAAGATGCGGAATTTATTTTTAAACAAGATATTGACTGGATTGCCCTTTCGTTTGTGCGTTTTAGCCAAGACCTTATTGATTTAAAAGAATTAATGGCAAAACATACCGATCAAAAAATTCCAATTGTTGCTAAAATTGAAAAGCCAGAAGCCATTGAAAATATTGATAAGATTATTGCACACTGTGATGGATTAATGGTTGCTCGTGGTGATCTTGGAGTGGAAGTGCCTGCACAAGAAGTGCCATTAATTCAAAAACAATTAGTGCTTTTAGCAAAGCAAGCACGAATACCAATTATCATAGCAACACAAATGATGGAGACAATGATTGACAGTCTAACCCCTACAAGAGCTGAAGTAAATGATGTTGCAAATTCTGTGATGGATGGAGCAGATGCTGTAATGCTTTCTGGAGAAACTTCAGTTGGTAAACACCCTGTTGAAGTAATCAAAACAATGGCCGGAATCTTAAAAGCCGTTGAAGGCTCGCCTTTAATTAAAGTTCCGCAAATTGCACCCAATATTCGTACAAAACGTTTTATTACTAAATCAATTTGTTATCATGCAGCTCATCTAGCCAACGATATTGACGCAAAAGCAATTTGTACACTCACAAATAGTGGATATACAGCCTATCAAATTTCAGCATGGAGACCTAAATCACATGTATTAGTGTTTACATCTAATAAAAAAATTTTAAACCAGCTAAACCTTTTGTGGGGAGTAAAAACTTTTTATTACGACAACTTAAATAGTACGGATAAAACTATTGAAGAAATCAATAAAATTG
>Ga0307986_10001568_pt1 | contig 16610 bp, 15 predicted proteins | sample EllFjometageno82_FD_203170 | JGI IMG/M metagenome (GOLD analysis project Ga0307986, IMG submission 203170) | Marine microbial communities from Ellis Fjord, Antarctic Ocean - #82 | ecosystem: Environmental > Aquatic > Marine > Unclassified | place: Southern Ocean | collected 2014-10-09
AGCACCTCTTTTAGTTTTAACAAAAACTAAAATTGATCCTTTTCTTGCAATAAATTGATCTACTAACTCATCATATTTATTTTCTTTAAAGACTTGAAGGGTTTCTTGTTTAATTTTTGCAATCGGAACTGAAGTTGAACCTGTAGAAATTCTTTCAGGCTTGTTTAGATATCTTTCAGAAATTCTAACAATATTTTGCGGTAAGGTTGCAGAAAACAATAAAGTTTGATGATCTTTTGGAACGTACTTTAAAATCAACTCTATTTGTGGGGTAAAACCCATGTCCAACATTCTATCAGTTTCATCTAATACCAAATATTTAGTAGCTGATAAATTTAAACTTTTTCTTTTTAAATGGTCATTAATTCTACCTGGTGTTCCAACAATTATTCTAGACCTATTACCAAGTTGTCTAAGTTGTTTTTGCATTGCCTCTCCACCAATAAGCAAGGCAGTCTTAATATTAATCTTATCACTAATAATGCTTTTAATTGCTGCCATTACTTGGCTGGCTAACTCTCTAGTTGGGCACATTACTAACGCAAATGCATTTTTATCTAATATCAATTTATTAACCAAAGGAATACTGAATGCTAGTGTTTTTCCAGTTCCAGTTTGTGCCGTTCCCAAAACATCTTTTCCTTCTAAAGCAACCGGAATTGCCATGGCTTGAATTGGTGTTGGCTTCGTAAACTTCATTTTTTCTAATGAGTTTTTTAACGAATCTTCTATTTTTAGTAATTTAAAGTTTTCCATTTAGGTACTTAGATTTTTAATATTTTAAGGAGATATGCTCTTAATCCTTTAATACATCTAATTTTCATAGCGATATCTATACGTTTTTTTAATAATCGCAAGAAGCGAATTTTTTATTAAAGCTCCTTTAACAAGGAAATAATCATCTTTTTTAAGTTTTCAAATGACTCAATTGATGTATAAGAACCTCAAATTATGAATAACAATATTCGAAACATCACAATTATTGCACACGTCGACCACGGTAAAACTACAATGATTGATGCTCTTATGAAGCAGAGTGGTTCATTTAGAGAAAATGAAGTTGTCGATGAAAGATTAATGGATTCTGGTGAGCTAGAAAAAGAAAGAGGGATTACTATTTTAGCTAAGCCTGCTTCAATCAACTGGAAAGATACAAGAATTAATATTATTGATACACCTGGTCACAGAGATTTTGCTGCAGAAGTTGAGCGTGTGTTAAGTATGGCAGACGGCGCATTACTACTTATTGATTCTGCGGAAGGTGTAATGCCTCAAACAAAATTTGTTTTAGCAAAAGCTCTTAAACAGGGATTAAAGCCAATAGTTATAATTAACAAATTAGATAAGGCAGATCAGAGAGCTGATGAAGTTTTAGATGAAACATTTGATTTATTTGTAAGTTTGGACGCAAATGAAGAGCAGTTAGATTTCCCAGTTTTGTATGCTAGTGGAAGATCTGGATGGGCCAGTAAAGAAGTTGACGGACCAAGAGAAAATCTTCATCCTCTATTAGATTTAATTATAGAACATGTTAATCCTGAAGACCTTGATAAAACAAAACCATTCGCAATGTTATCTACTCTATTGTATGCAGATAATTTTTTAGGTAGAAGTTTGGTTGGAAAAATATCCCAAGGTACAGCTAAAGCAAACCAGCCAATCAAAGCAATAAATCTTAAAGGTGAAAAAGTAGATGAGGGTAGATTAACTAAAATTTTTAGATATGAAGGAACAAAAAAAGTGCCAATTGAAGTTGGTGAGGCTGGAGATATAGTTGTAATTGCAGGTTTAGAGAAGGCTAATGTAGCTGATACAATTTGTGACCCAGAGGTAAATGATCCTCTTCCAGCAACACCTATAGATCCTCCTACTATGTCTATAACTATAAGTGTTAATAGTTCTCCTTTAGCTGGAACAGAGGGTAAAAAATTAACAAGTACTCAAATTAGAGACAGATTAGTTACTGAAGCACAGAATAATGTTGGAATTTCCTTTTCTCAAAATAATAATGTAGATGCTTTTGTAATTAGTGGGCGTGGTGAATTAATGCTTGAAATCTTATTAACACAAATGAGACGTGAAGGTTTTGAGATGACCGTAAGTCCTCCAAAAGTTTTATATCAAAAGGATGAAAATGGAAACAGGTTGGAACCCATTGAAGAAATTACTGTTGATCTAGATGAAGAATTCTCATCAAAAATTATTGATTCAATGAATAGAAGAAAAGGTAAGTTACTTGATCTTAAGGATACCGGAAAAGATAAAAAAAGATTAATCTTTCACGCACCAACAAGAGGTTTAATGGGTTACACAAGTAGGTTTTTAACTTTAACAAAAGGTACTGGTGTAATTAATAGAATATTTCATGGTTATGGAAAATTTGAAGGTGAAATGGATGGAAGAAAAAATGGTGCTCTAATTTCAATGGCTAATGGTAAGGCTGTTGCTTTTGCAATATTTAACTTACAAGCTAGGGGTGAAATGTTTGTAACTCATAATGACCCTGTTTATGAAGGAATGATTGTTGGCTTAGCACCAAAACCAGGCGACATGATCATTAACGTAATGAAGGGTAAGCAGTTAACAAATATGAGAACTCAAGGTACTGATGAAAATGTAGTACTTACTCCAGTTAGACAAATGTCGATTGCTGAACAATTAAGTATGTTAAATACTGATGAAGCTTTAGAGATTACCCCTAAATCCCTTAGATTAAGAAAAGCTATACTTAATCCTACTGATAGAAAAAAGAACGAAAAATCAGGAACACCACTTTAATTAAAAGATTTTCCAACAATAAATAATCCAAAAGCAACTGCTGGGCCAATTCCAAAAGCAAACAATAAGGTCCCTATTCCAACTGTTCCACCTAAATACCACCCAATAGACATTACGGTAATTTCCAAAGAAGCTCTAACAACTGCTATAGGTAAGTTTGTTTTTTTTTGAAGTCCTATCATTAATCCATCTCTTGGTCCGGGCCCTAAATTTGCAACCAGATATATTCCACCACCTAATCCAACTATAAGTACAGCTATGATGGCTAACAATAATTGAAAAATATAATTTTCAGGTGTTGGAACAAACTTGATGCAGAAATCTATCATCAGACCAATAATCAAGGCATTTAGAATTGTTCCAATTCCAGGTTTTTGATTTAACGGAAACCAAAAAAGTAAGACAGCTATACTTATTAGTATAGTTGTTATTCCAACAGAAAGATTCACATTTAAATGAATACCTTGCGCAAGGACACTCCATGGTGAAGCGCCTGCTGCTGAAACAATTAACAATCCCTCACCTAATCCAAATAGAATCAATCCAAAACATAAAAAAAAGGATGTTGAAATTTTTGGTTTCAAATTAAAAGGTTTATCTGAGCTCCATGAAACTTTAGGAACATTTTTTATAGATAAAAACATGCTTTAAGTAATTATACACTTTAACAAGAAAAGAAAGTCTATTATTCTTATTACTTATTATGAAAAAATTTTTTATAAATATTATCTTATTTCTTTTTTTTTCTACAAGTTTAAGTGCTCATACTTCTCATTATAAAAATTTTACAAAAATTGAGATGGAAATTTTTAGAAACAATGAATTGATTGGATATAGTTATTATTTTTTTAAAACTAAAAATGATGAAGTTAAAGTAACTAATCAAACCAAAATTACTGTAAAATTATTAGGTGCCACTATATTTGATATTGAGGGCTATGGAGAGGAAAAATATAAAAATGATAAACTAATTTCTTTTCATTCTAAAACAAAACAGAATAAAAAAGAAAAATTTGTAAATCTCGAAATAAACCAAGAGAGTAATAATTTTACAATCCAGGGTTCTTCGTACTCAGGTGAGGCAAGTAAAGATAATATTATAGGAAACTGGTGGAACCACCAATTACTACAGGCAGAAAGTCAAATTAGTCCTGTCTCAGGCAGTATTAAAGAACAAGTTATAACATTTATTACAAAAGAAAAAATTGAGCTTTATGGAAAAAGTTATGAAACTGAGCACTTTAAACTTAAATCTAAAAACCAAAACCTTCCTGATGATAAGAGGTTAAATTTTGACATATGGTTCGATAAGAATACAGGTCTAATTATTAAAGTAAAATACTCGCGAATGGGTGAGTGGGAATATAGATTGAAAAGTTTTGAGTAAAAATTTACTTTTTAATTTTTAAAGATAGATCCTTAGCACTCAACCAACCAGATTCAAGCCGTGGACCTACGAACCAATCAGCACAAACTCCAAACCTAATGGAACTATTCCAATAACTTTTAATATTTAGTGGTTTAGAATTCGATGAATATTTCCATCCATGATTCTGAATATAAAAAACTTTATTTTTTTTTAAATTTGTAAGTTCAAAAAATTTATCAATCAATATTTTAGCATTATCCGGTTTATTGATTTTATTTTTATTTATCACTTTATTTGCCCATTTATAAGTGCTTTGTAGTGTCCATAAGTCATAATCACTTTTAAATCTTTTTTTACTATTCTCATATGCCGCCCATCCCAAAATTTTATCAGAGAAAAAATAGCTACTAATATTTGGTCTTACTTTTTTTGTTACCATCATGACTGTGATATTGGCATCCATCTCTACTTTTTTATTAATAAACGAATGTTTAATATATTTTTTTGAAAGTTTTCTTAATTGAGGAAATGGGCAAGTTAATATCAGTGATTTATAAAACCTTTTGGTACCGTCAGAAAAATCTAGCTCCCAGATCTTATCTTTATTAGTAATTTTTATAAGCTCAGCATTAAAAATGCAGTTAATATTTTTTAATAAATATTTGCTAATAGAATTATTTCCCCTGTTTCCAATTATCTTTACGTGCTTTTTATCTTCCTTCTTATCTTTGTTTAAAAATATATGTTTTCCAGGCCATTTTTTAACTATTTTTTTGATAATAAGATTATTTATAAATCTTTTAAATTGGCTGCTTTTTGGTGAAATATATTGAGCACCATGATCAAAACTTTCATTCTTGTTAAACTTCTTATTAGAAGATCTTCCTCCAACACCTCTTGCCTTATCATAGACATCTAATGAATATTTTTTACTAAGAGTGTGAGCAATTGTAGATCCTGAAATGCCTGACCCAATAATGCAGAAGTCCTTCATTTTCCCGCAACAACCATACCCTCTATTAACATCGTTGGAGCGTTTGTGGAGTATTTAAACTCAAGATCATCTGCTAAAGTTATATTTTTAAACATGTCATTAAAATTTCCAGCTATAGTGATTTCGCTAACAGGATATTTAAATACTCCATTTTCTACCATAAATCCTGTTGCACCAACCGAGTAGTCTCCCGTAACCAAGTTACTTCCATGACCAATTGTTTCAGTAATATATAAAGTTCTTTGATTTAACTTTAAAAGATTTTTGTACGAGATGGATCCTTTTTCAAAATATAAATTACTTGTTCCACCACTTCTACCATTTGATTTTAAATCAAGCTTTTTTCCATAATAAGTATCAACCAAATAATGTTTTAAAACACCTTGGTCTACTAATTTTAATTCCTTAGTTTTAACTCCCTCATCATCAAAATACTGAGAACCTAATCCTTTAACTATGTCAGGCTTGTCAATAATATTTATTGATGTTGAAAATATTTCTTCATTTATTTTATCTTTTAAAAACGAAGTTCCTCTTGCTATAGAAGAGGCTGATATTGCGCTTGCTAAAATATTTAACATTCCTTTTGAAATTCTTCTGTCGAAAATAATACTTATTTTTTCACTTTCTATTTTTTGAGGGTTTAATTTTTGAATTGTTTTCTTAGCTGCTAATGATCCAATTTGATTTGGTCTAAGCATATCCTGTAAGTGACAAGTGCTTGTAAATTCGTAATCTCTTTCCATTTTATTATCAGCATTTTTCGCAACAGCTACACAAGATGCTGAGTAAGATGAAGATTTATACCCATTTAAAAAACCATCACTACTCGCTAATATAAAATTTGATTTAGACTCTGCAAAACCAGTTTCTGTATTAATAATTTCTTTCTTTTCTAATGCAGCTTCCTCAATTTCTTTTAAATATTCAATTTTTTCTTCATTTTCTATATGGTCATCGTCATATAAATTTAAATCATTAATTTTTGTAGCCAGTAAATCTTTATCTGGTAAAGAATTAAATTCATCTTCTGGTGTAATTTTTGTTGTTTCAATGCATCTCTCTATTAAAGTTTTAATATTATCTTCTGTTAAATTTGATGATGAAATACTTGATTTCTTTTTACCGATATATGTTGTTAAACCAACTCCTAAACTATCTGACCTGTTAGACTCATCTAGTTTTCTATTTCTAAAATTAACATTTTCAGAAATTGAGTGCCCTACTGCTGCTGTAACATCTGTTGCACCTAGTTTTTTTGCTAAGTCTATACAAAAAACTGCTGTTTTTTTTAGATAATCTTGATCTTTAACCATATGATTTATAGTTGAGTTCCACCTACGGTCATTTTATCAATCAAAATTGATGGCTGGGCTACTCCAACTGGAACACCCTGTCCTGCTTTTCCACAAGTTCCAATACCTGGATCAAGCATCATATTATTCCCAACTAGCGAAACTTCCTTCAAAATTGATGGACCATCACCAATTAATGTTGCCCCTTTGATAGGAGCACCTATTTTACCATTTATAATTTCATAAGCTTCTGTACAATTAAAGACAAACTTTCCAGAAGTAATATCTACCTGACCTCCTCCAAAACTAACTGCAAATATGCCTTTATCAACTGACTTAATCATTTCTTCTTGAGAATATTTTCCGTTTAACATCATTGTGTTTCTCATTCTAGGAAGAACTACATGCTTGTAACTTTCTCTTCTGCCACTTCCTGTAGATCTGGTGTTCATTAATCTTGCATTCAAACGATCTTGCATAAAATTTTTTAATATACCATTTTCAATTAAGACAGTTTTTTCTGTGGGGGTTCCTTCATCATCAATTGTTAAACTTCCCCTTCTATTATGTAAAGTTCCATCATCAACAATTGTAACTCCTTCGCTTGCAACTCTCTGACCCATTAAATTATGAAATGCAGAAGTTTTTTTTCTATTAAAATCTCCTTCTAAACCATGGCCTATCGCTTCATGAATAAGTATTGCAGGCCATCCTGGTCCTAAAACAACTTTCATTTCTCCTGCAGGAGCAGGTTTACTTTCTAAGTTTACTGATGCAATTCTAAATGCTTCATCACATACTTTTTTCCAATTATCATCTTTAAGATATTCATCATAAGGTTGTCTGCCACCAATTCCATAAACTCCCGTTTCTTTTTTTCCGTTTTTTTCAAGCATTATAGAAACATTGAAACGAATTAAAGGTCTAACATCTGTTAGTACTTCACCACCTGATCTGATTATTTCTATAGACTTATGTTCTCCAGAAAAACTTGCTGTTACTTGTTGTACAATCCCACCTTTTGCTCTTGTATAATTGTTAACTTCTTTTAGGAGTTCTAATTTTGATTGAAGTGATTTTTCTTCTATGGGGTTAATGTCTTTATAAAATTTTTCGTTTGTTTTAGGAATCTCATGATTGTAAACACCTTTCTTTGATTTCAAGGTAGAGCTTAAATTGTCAGCTGATTGTTTTAATGAATTTCTTGAAATTTCATTTGAATGTGAATAAGCAACAACTTCACCTGTTACGGCTCTTAAACCATAACCTAAATCAGAACTATAAGTAGAGCTTTTAATCTTATCATCATCCAACACAATAGATTCACTTTTTGAATTTTCCAGGTAAAGTTCACCATCATCACATTTATTTAGTGTTTCAGAAATAATTTTTTCCGCATCATTTCTCGATAAGTCTGTTTTGTCAAAAAAATCATTCATATCAATTAAATAGTAGTTATAATTATTTTTTCAATTGGTGTATTTCGCACATATACAAGGTAGCTAATTATAGGTAATTTTACTAATTAATAAATAAAGGATAATAAGATGAAAAAATTTGACGAATTAATGAAGGTTTCTAATGAAATAACAAATATCTCTGTGGAAGAAGCTAAAGAGAAATTAAATGATCCAAACGTTCAATTTATAGATGTCAGAGATAAAAGTAGTTTTTGCACAGAAACGATAGGTAATGCAATTAATTTAGAGAGAGGTTTGCTGGAATTTTATTTAGCAGACGGAAGTCCTTTAGAAAATGAAACGTTTAAAAATAATCCAGATAAAGAATATGTGGTATTTTGTGGACTTGGCGGTCAAAGTACTCTTGCAACAAAAACGATGCAATATATGGGAATAAAAAACGTAAAAAACATGACAGGTGGAATGACTGCCTGGAAAGAAAAAAATAAACTGTGAAAGTATATTTTAATAATTCGTGTAATATTTGTCGTGCAGAAATAAATTTATATAAGAAACAAAACATTAAAGGCATAGAATGGGTTGATATTACGGATAATAAATCTGCTGAAATAGAAACCCAAAAAAATGATAAAGATCTTTTGAGAAGATTACACATTAAAGATGGAGAGAAAGTAATTGGTGGCGCAGAAGCTTTTTTATTAGTTTGGAAAAAGATTCCTAAATATAAATTTCTTTATACTTTCTTCAAAATGCCAATAATCTTTACTTTCTTTTCATTCTTTTATGAAATTATTGCTTTCTTTTTATATTTAAAAAATAAGAAACAACTTTCTAAATAAAATTTTTCTTATTGAGTGCAGACATTAATTAAATTATAATTTTATTATGAAACTTAGTAAAATTTTATTAATAATTTTTTTCATGAGTAGTTTTTTTTTATCTGCACAATCATCTCAAGAAAATATTTTAAATACTCTTTTTAATCAACTTGAAAAGGTTAATAGTTCAAAAAGTGCAGCTTTATTAGAAAAAAAAATTTGGTCTATTTGGAATAAACACCCAACTAATAATAGATTAACTGAACGGCTAGAGTTTGGAACTGAGCTGATGCAATATGGAGATTACAATTACGCACTAAGAGTTTTTAATAACATTATAGTTACTGACCCTAAGTGGTCTGAGGGTTGGAATAAAAGAGCAACAGTATATTTTTTGATGAGTCAATTTACTAATTCTCTAAATGATATTAATAAAGTTTTAAATATAGAGCCCAGGCACTTTGGTGCATTATCAGGGCAAGCAAGAATTTTTATAAAACTTCAAAAATATGAAAGGGCTATTAAGAGTATAGAAAAAGCATTGAAATTCCACCCAACATTTAGAAGTGGTGAACTGATACCTGAAATTGAAAGATTAATTAAAGAAGAAAGTATTTAATTTAATCTTTTTTAGCTCTTTTTTTTGATATTAACTGAGTCAAAGAATCTACCATTAAATCTGAAGCTTTAAATATTTCATTAGATTTAAATTCATGTGAAGAATTTTTTTCAGGGTTTGACTTATCTTCAATAACTATTCCCTCATCTGGAGAGTTATTTTTTATATAAATTAATAATAGCCATTCTTCATCGGGAGCTTCATCCCATTTAATAAATATCTCACCAGTTTCAAACCTTTGATCAATACATCTAAAAATTGACATATGTCTAGTTACATGGCGTTTATTAAGTTGAAAAACTAAACTGCTTGCACTTCTATAAAAGCTTTCAAGTGAAAGTTCTATTTTTTGTCTTGCTATCTTATAATCTTTTTCTTTTTGTAATAAAGTTTCTCTATCTTCATCTCCTATAATTTTGACACCTAAAGCTTCTACTCTTTCTCTAATTTTTTGGTCTCTTATAATTCTATATTTATCTTTTAATTTTTCTATTCTTTCTTGGAGTCCAGAATAATCTTCTCTTTTTTCTTTTAGAGAAATTTTTTCTAACTTTTCGAGTTCTTTAACTTCTCTTATTCTAAATTTTTCTATTTGCTTATCTAATTGCAATTGTTTTAAAAATTGCTTCTGTCTTTCTGCTTGTTCAATTCTAAGTAGTGCCTGTTCTTTGCGTAAGAATAACTTTATATCTTTTGCTCTTTCTTTTTCTAATCTAAACTCTTCTTTTAAAGCTTTTTCTTTAAATTTAGTTCGTAATTCTTCTTCTTGTAATTTTTTTTTCTGTAATAATATTCTATCTCTTTCTTTTTTTTCAGCATCTTCTAATTTTAATTTTCTTTTGTTTTCTGCTTTTAATATTTTATATTCTTGTATTGTGTTTGCAATTTTGTCAAAGAAGGATTGGATATATTCCTCTAAACTAAAATTAATTTTTATTTTAGTATTAAGTTTTGATTTTAAGGAATGTTGAAGTTTAATTATTTTTGATATTAAACTTATTCTTTTTTTAATTACTTTTTTAACTCTTGCTTTTTTAACTGGTATTTTTTTAACTCTTGCTTTTTTAACTGGTATTTTTTTAACTCTTGCTTTTTTAACTGGTATTTTTTTAACTCTTGCTTTTTTAGCTGGTATTTTTTTAACTCTTGCTTTTTTAGCTGGTATTTTTTTTGCAGGTATTTTTTTTATTTTTTTCATACTTTAAAGAACTTATGATTTATCAATTTATTATTGATAAATACAGTCTCTTATACGGTCTTTTCAATTATAATATTGTAAAGTTTTTACCACTTGTTTTTATTTATCTTTAAAGATTCTAAGGTAAATCTTAATTTATTAAGGTCTTCTATTAATTGTTGTTTATTTTTTTCACTTAAAAGACTGACGGGTGGTAATACATTTTTATAAATTTCATCCTCATCAGACATAAAGGAATGTAATCCAGATATTAAATTAAATTTTTCAAATATGTTTCTTACACTACACAGTTTTTCATTTGCTGTTTGTTCTTTTTTCTGAATAAAGTCCTCATAAACTTTTCTGGATAAATCTGCTGTTACATTGCAGGTTGCGGTAATGATTCCATCACAGCCTAATTCCAAACCTTTTAAAAGCTTTGATTCTGACCCTGGTAAAACAGAGAAGTTGTTAATTTTTAAGTGCTCATATAAATTATAAGAGCTATCTTTAACTCCAACTATTTGTTTTGGAAATTTTTTAACAAGACTCTCAACACACTCAATGCTAAATTTATATCCACATAGTTTTTCAAAATTATATAAAATAATACTGCTATTAGGCACTGCCTCAATTACTCTTGAATAAAACTCTATCACCTCTTTATCACCATATTTATAGTATGCGGGTGGCATAATTAAAAAATTATCAAAATTCAAAGATAAGGCTACCCTCATTAAATTTATAGTTTCGCTCAAAGAATTCAACCCAGTTCCAATTAAATACTTGTCCTTATGTTTACTTTCTGACAATTGGTTTAATAAACTAATTTTTTCACTAATAGAAATAAGTTGCGCTTGTCCTGTGCTCCCAAAAATAGCAGCTCCGTGACAGCCTTGGTCAATTATTTTTTCTGCGTGATTGACTGTTTTTTCAATATTTAGACTTAGGTCTCTGTTAAATACCGACATAGATGCCGCATAAATGCCTTTAATTTTACTCATCATTAAAACTTATATAAATTTAAAAATTAGTAAAGATGATAAAGTATTAAATGAAAATTCTAGTCGTACAAAATAAAATGGGTATTGGTGATATGGTCATCTACTTACCTTTTATAGAAGCAATTTCTAAAAAATTTAATACCCCTATAACTATTCTTGTTAAAGAAAGCTCTAAAGCTAAACAATTTTTAAAAGATAATGACATTATTGAAGAAATAATTACTCTTGACCGTGATAACAAAAAAAAAAATAGTAGGCATGATGGGTTAATTGGTTTCTATAATTTAATAAATGATCTTAAGCAGAAAAATTTTGATAAGGTTTTTATTTTTAATTCATCTCTTAGGTTTAATTTAACAGCAAGAGCCGCTAGAATTAAGGATATTCATCAATACTCTTTGTTGCAAAAAAAAGGACAGCACGTTATTGAGTCTGCGAGAGAGCTTTTAAAAAATAGCTTAGATCTAGATGTTGAAAGTGATCCTAAAATTTTAATTAACAATGAATCTATTAAAAATGTAAAGATAAAATATAAAATTAATAATAATGAAAAAAATATTTTACTTGGCATAGGTGGATCAGGACCAACAAAGAGAATTCCAGCTAAAATTTTTATAAAACTTATGCAGTTAATTACAATGAAATACAAGTGTAAATTCTTTCTAGCCACAGGAAAAAATATTCAAGAACAAGAAGTTTTAAAAGAAATACTTAAAACCGAATTTAAAGATGAATGTTACCCCTTGGATGATCTAAGTTTAACCGAGACATTGCCAATAATTAAAAATTGTGACATTTCTGTTTGCAACGACTCCAGCTTTAGTCACCTCTCTTCAGCACTGGGAATTAAAACAATAGTTTTAATGGCCGATACTCCATTGCTCTATGGAAGTTACAGTCCAAGAATGTACCCAATTATTCCAGATGGAGAAAATACTGTAACACACGATACTCTTGGAAAAGACAGAATTAACCCAAATAAAATTTTTGATCAATTAGATAGTATTTTGAGTTAAGAAATATTATTTAAAACAACTTCTTTTGCTTCATTAACAATCGCAGACAATCTGGCAGTTTCTGGTGAAACATCTGGATGAATTTTTTTTTGAATTTTAATATAAGCTTTATTAACATCCTCTTTTGTATTTTTTTTACTTTTATCAAGATTTAAAATTTTATAAGCTTCATCTAAAGATAATGTGGATGAGTTTTTGGCATTTTGATTCTGATTGAATGTGAATCTTCCAGATCCTCTGAGTGTTTGGATAAGTCTAAACAAACCAATTAACTGAATAATAGAAAAACCTTTTAACTTGACTATAGCTAAACTGAGTAATGTTAAGGGTATGCTGAGTAAAAACTTACCTCCCATCGCAAGTATTAAAGCTAAGATTATTGATCCAATAAAGATTATTTTCCTTAAATCTTTTGATATTTTTTTAGAGGATGTGTTGGCTAGTAGTTTTAGTAAAAAATAAATAATTCCAAAAATAACTAGTGTAAAAATGATGATATTCATATATTTAATTTATACTCATGAAAATACCACAACTTAAAAAAAAATCAGAAATAAAAACATGTCACAATGCGAGCTGGGAAGATAATTATAGCTGGATACATCAAGATGATATTTTAGAGGTTTTAAAAGATAATAAAAAATTAAATCCAGAAGTTAAAACCTACTTAGAAGAGGAGAATTCTTACACAGAATTTCACTTATCAGATACTAAAAAAGTTCAAAAAGAGCTATTTAACGAGATTAAGGGAAGAATAAAGTTAGACGATGAATCTCTACCTTTTAAAGATTTTGATTATGAATATTGGACAAAAACGACAGCTAAAGGAAATTATTCTATAAAATTAAGAAAAAAAATTGGAACTAATGATGTTGAAGAAATTTGGAATGGGGATAAGGAAAAAGAAAAACTTAACGTAGAATACTTTGGTATTGGTGATCTTGAAGTTAGTTTTAATGATAGATACTTAGGTTATTCTTTAGATATCAAGGGATCTGAATACTACACAATATATATTAGAGATATTAAAACAAAAAAATTAGTTACTGAAAAAATTGAAGAAACATCAGGTGGTATAACTTTTAGTTTAGATGATGAATATATTTTTTACTCAAAACTAGATGAAAATCACAGACCCAGAAAAATTTATAGACATAAATTAGGAACAAAAACTAAAGATGATCAATTAATTTTTGAAGAAAAAAGTGAAGCTTTTACTGTTGGGATTGGTTTAAGCTCAGATGATAAATATTTTTTCATCAACACCTCTGATCATAATACTTCTGAACAATATTACTTTAGTGTTAATGAAAAAAAACCAAAACCTAAATTAATAAAAAAAAGAAAAAAAGGAATACTTTACTCTGTTAATTCTTGGGATGGAAAATTTTACAACCATACGAATGAAAATGCTGAAGACTTTAAAATTGATATATCTGATAGTTTAGAAAAACAAGACTGGAAAACCTTTATGGCTGCCAAAGAAGAGGTGTTAATTGGTGGTTTAACATTTTTAAAAAACTGGATTATAAGATCAGAGACTTCGAATGCCTTAGATAAATTATTTGTAAAGAATATAATAACTGAAAAAGAGGAAGAATTAATTTTTTCAGATGAAACTGTATATGTTCCGGGTGCTTCTTTATTACAAAGAGATAAAGATACAGATGAGATTTATTTAAGTTATTCATCACCAAAAACGCAATCTAGAGTTTATTCTTACAACCTAAGTACAAAAGAAAAAAAATTAGTTAAAGAGCAAGAAATTCCCTCAGGCCATAATTCTGATGATTATATTGTTGAGCGAGTTGATTGTAAATCACATGATGGAAGATTGGTCCCACTTACAATTACAAGGCATAAAAATACACAACTAGATGGAACTGCGCATGTATTACTCTATGGTTACGGTTCATATGGAAGCTCAATGAGTCCTGGTTTTTCCACTACAAGACTGAGTTTAATAAATAGAAATATTATCTGGGTTACAGCACATATTAGAGGCGGGATGGAAAGAGGAATGAAATGGTGGAAAGAAGGAAAACTACTTAATAAAAAGAATACCTTTGAAGATTACATCGCATCTGCAAAATATTTAATAGAAAAAAAATATACTTCAAAAAATAAAATAATTGGAATGGGTGGCTCTGCCGGAGGACTTCTTATGGGGGCAGTTGTTAATCAAGCACCAGATTTATTTCTGGGAATAATAATGGCAGTTCCATTTGTTGACTCTCTGACAACTAATTTAGATCATTCTCTACCTTTAACAGTTGGTGAATTTGATGAATTTGGAAATGCAAAAGATAAAAAAGATCATTTTGATTATATTTATTCTTATGCTCCTTATAATAATATAAAAAAGATGGATTATCCTCATATGCTGATCACAACAAGTTTAAGTGACAACAGAGTATTATTTGATGAGCCTGCAAAATTTACTGCTAAACTAAGAGAATATAAAACTGATAATAATTTGTTACTTTTAAAAACTGAAATGAATGCAGGTCATGGAGGTAAATCTGGTAGAGATGGTGCTATAGAAGAAATTGCTTTAGACTATGCATTTGCTTTAAAAATCTCTGAAAAAATATAATTTCTAGTTGTTAAAAACATCCATTTGAAACAAAGCCAATTACTATAGAATTAGAGTCTACTTCAAATCTTCTTTCACAAACTATTCCATATTTCTTAGTATTATAAACAAGTTCTAAATTACCTTTGCTATTTTTAAAATCTTCATCTGGTTTACCTAAATCCATTTTTAAATTGCTTGAAGTTTTTCCAATGTATTCACCTAGCTTAGTATTTTCTTTTTCAACAATTGCGTCTGTTTTATCTTTGATTGTTTGACAGCCAGTAAATAGACTTAAAAAAAATAAACTTATAAAAATAAACTTTAATTTTTTCATACTTCAATGATAACACCCAAAATATTGCATAAATATAAACTTATAAGTTGAATAATGTTGATAAACTTAGATTTTTGAGAGTATTTACTGCAATAATCTAATAATGATTAATCTAATCTTAGGAGGATCAATGTTAGAAAAATATTTTGACTATAAAAAACACAAGACTGATTTTAATACAGAAGTAAGGGCTGGTGTTACCACTTTTTTAACTATGGCTTATATCTTGGCATTACAGCCAATGATCATGAAGGCAGGAGGATTTGATGGTGGTTCAATTTTTACTGCAACAGTTTTTGCTACAGCAATTGCCTGTTTTATAATGGGATTTTACGGTAAGACTTGGCCCATTGGCTTAAGTTGTGGGATGGGTTTAAACGCTTATGTTGCTTACTACGTATGTGGCGCTTTGGGACACACACCTCAAGAGGCACTTGGCGCAGTTTTAGTTGCAGGAGTAATATTTCTTGCTATTTCTTTAACACCTATAAGAGCATGGATAATAAATGCAATTCCCAAAAGTTTAAAACTTGGTATTGGAGCTGGTATCGGACTTTTTTTAGCCCTTATTGGTTTTACTTTAATGGGGCTAACCGTTCCATCTGAAAATGATACAGTAATTAAACTGACCCAAGGCTTTCATAAAGATCCTCTAATCATGGTTGCTTTAGCCGCTCTTATAACAATGTTTGTTTTAGATAAATTAAAAGTTAGAGGTGCAATCATAATTGCATTAACAGCTTGGACTGTAATTGCCTGGATATTTATTCCAAATGAAATATTGGATGCAAATTATTCAAATTTTGGAGGTTTTGAAAACGGTATAATAAGTATGAACATTCCGCCAATGACTCATTTACTTGATTTTGATCTCTCTGCTATTTTTTCAGGAGCAATGCTGTCTGTTGTATTCACTTTGTTTTTTGTTGATTTTTTTGACACTGCTGGAACACTTACATCAGTTGCTAACGTAGCTGGAAAAGTTGATAGCAAAGGCCAAGTTGAAGATATTGATAAAGCTCTTCTTGCAGATAGTGCGGGAACTGTTGCTGGTGCACTTCTTGGCACAACAACTGTCACTTCATATGTTGAGTCTGGGTCTGGAGTTAAAGAAGGTGGGCGTACAGGAATGACCTCTATTGTGATTGGAATATTATTTTTATCAATGTTATTCTTTTCTCCACTTTTCCTTAGTATACCAAAACAA
>Ga0307986_10001570_pt1 | contig 16594 bp, 14 predicted proteins | sample EllFjometageno82_FD_203170 | JGI IMG/M metagenome (GOLD analysis project Ga0307986, IMG submission 203170) | Marine microbial communities from Ellis Fjord, Antarctic Ocean - #82 | ecosystem: Environmental > Aquatic > Marine > Unclassified | place: Southern Ocean | collected 2014-10-09
ATTCTACTAACTAAAAAATTATTTTTTCTTCCACCACCACATAGTAAAATATTTATTGTTTTATGCCATTGACCATCCTCTAAAAAATCTAGAATACTTCCTATTAGGGAATCTGCTGTATATTCAATTAAAGTTGCGGCTCCATCTTCTAGAGATAATTTATTCAACAATCTTAAGCTAAAATCTTTTATATCATACGATTTTTTAAAAGGGTGCGCGTTTAAAAGTATTCTAATAATTTCTTTATTTACATTTCCTAGTTTTGCTATTTTTCCTTTTTTATCATAAGGCATACCTGTTTTTTTTCTTATCCACTTATCTATCAGACAGTTTCCTGGTCCTGAATCTGCACTCGATAAATGATATTGTGGAGGTATTTCTTTATCCTGCAAAATAAGAGTATAATTAGCTATTCCTCCTAAGTTGATAATAATTACCGGAGGTTTTATTTTTTTTTGTTCAATAATAAGTTTATGAAAAATTGGTACTAATGGAGCTCCTTCTCCTCCATTTTTTAAATCCTTTTGTCTAAAATCATAAACAACCTTTTTTTTAGTAAGTTTTGAAAGAAGCTTTCCATCACCTAATTGTTTAGATATTTTTTCTTTTGAATTATGAAAAATTGTTTGTCCATGAAATCCTATAAAATCTACATTTAACTTAGTTTTTTTAAGAATTTTCTCTGCTGATTCTGCATGAAAGATAGTTATGTCTTTTTCAATAGATTTAATTTTTTTTTGGAATTTTTTTAAATCTTTTGAAATTTTTATTTTATCCCTAAGTGCTGTTAGATCATTATAAATACTTTTTGGATATTTAAAATATTTGTCTAAAATTGCCTTATATTCAGACTTTCCATCTGTTTGAATAATTGAAGCATCCACCCCATCCATTGAAGTTCCACTCATTAATCCTAAAGCTGTATAAATTTTTGCCATTCTTATTCTTTTTTTAAAAAATTTGTATATTGTAGAACCATATACTTATGAATAAATTTTTAAAAGAGTTTAAAGACAGGGGCTTCTTCTATCAATGCACAGGAGAGGAAGACTTATCCAAATTGATGGATGAGGAAAAGATTAATGCTTACATAGGATTTGATTGTACAGCAGAGAGCCTTCATGTTGGAAGTTTACTACAGATAATGTGTTTAAGATTATTACAGAAGCATGGACATAGACCAATAGTTCTATTAGGTGGTGGAACTACTAGAATTGGAGACCCATCAGGTAAAGATAAGACAAGAACTATATTAAATGATGAAGAAATAGAAAAAAACATTAAAAATATAGAAAAAATATTAAAAAATTTTTTAGATATTAAAGATTCAAAGACTAAACCAATTTTTGTAAATAACTATTCTTGGCTAAAAGGCTTGAATTATATTTCTTTTTTAAGAGATATAGGAAAACATTTTACAATAAATAAAATGTTAAGTTTTGATAGTGTTAAAACCAGGTTAGAAAGAGAGCAATCATTAAGTTACATGGAATTTAATTATATGATTTTACAAGCTTATGATTTTTTAGAATTAAATAAAAAAGAAAATTGTGTATTGCAGATTGGTGGCTCTGATCAATGGGGCAATATAGTTAACGGAGTTGATCTAATAAAAAGATACTCAAATAAACAAGCTTATGGCTTAACAACTCCATTAATAACTTTAGCATCTGGTGCTAAGATGGGAAAAACAGTATCTGGAGCTGTTTGGTTAGATAGAAAATTTTTATCACCATATGATTATTGGCAATTTTGGAGAAATATAGATGATAGAGATGTTTTAAAATTTCTTAAAATTTTTACAGATTTAAGTGTTGAAGAAATTGAAAAAATTAAGGACCAAGATATTAACCAACAAAAAATTGCCCTTGCAAATGAGGCTACTTCCATGTTGCATGGAGAAGATGAGGCTAAAGCAAGTGAAGAAACTGCAAAAAAAACATTTTCTGAAAATTCATTAGGTTCGGAATTGCCATCAATTTCAATAAATAAAAGTCAATTAGATAAAAAAATAAATATTGTTGATTTAATCATATTGTCTAAATTAGAAGATTCTAAAAGTGAAATTAAGAGATTAATTAAAGGCAACGGGGTTAAAATTAACAATCAAGTAATTACCAATGAAAAATTAATTATTATAAAAGATCTTTTTAAACAGAATGTAATCAAACTGTCTTTAGGTAAAAAAAGACACATTAAAGTAGAATTTTCTTAATTCCTTTTAATTTTCTCTAGAGTTCTAGTTATGAATCTAGGCGTTAGCGTTTTAATTGGGTTTACTGAAGTTTTTAAATTTTTTGGAGAACCCTTAACCTTAAAGCTTACACCAAATACTCCTTCACCTGTTTTTTTACCAACTAAAATATTTCCAATCAATGGAATTGCAGCAATGGTTTTATTTATAGTTGTTGCTGGAACTAGCGTTCCTCTTAGACTTATTAATTTTTTGGGTTCAATATAGCCATCCATAAGAATTGAAATTGCCGGACCAATTGCATACATTTCATCAATTTTCATTAATCCTTTTTCATTTGAAAATTTAAGCTCAAAATTAGAAAAGCGTATTCCCTCTCCTGTTAAAATATCGGCAATACCCTGCAAAGATGCCAGAGTTAATAATTTAGCAAGAACTGGTAATTCTTGTAATTTAAAATTATCAATTTTTAATACTGAATTTGAAACATTATCTTTTTTTATAGAATAAAAATCCAAAATACCTTCTTCAAAACCTTTTATAAATTCATATTGTCTTACTATAGGCTTTGGATAATCAGAAAAAAGAGTTGTAATTTTTTCGTTACTTTCATTTGTATTAATTGTTAAGATAATTTTTTTATTATTGGGAAAATTTGATTTTAAATTTAATCTATCAACTTTATTTTTTTTAAAGATTATATTTCCATTTAAATCATTTACGAATGTAGTTTTGTCTAAGTAAGTTTTTTTAATTTTTATATTTAGAATTGTATTTAAATTATTAAATATAGAAGCAGATTCTAATTTTTCTTCATCATTCAATAAATCATCAATCAATTTTGATGCATCTAAAATTTTTCCATATATATCGTATCCATTTTTATTCTTGTTTAAAATAATTTCATTCTTAATATTATTGATATTATCATAGTTTAAACTTAATTTTTCAATATCTAAAATGTCAAATTTACTATTTAGATTTAGATTCTTAATTATTATATTATTTTTATTTTCAACAAAGGAAATAAGATCAAATTCAATTTTTTTACTTTTTTTGTATACACCTTTTAATCTAAGTAATGATTCTATATCTTCTTTTTTTTCATATTGTAAAGTATTCACTAATAATTTGTTTTTATTAATATTAATATTTGTATCAAAAATATATTCCTCATTATTACCTATTATTGAATAATCTAAATTATCAGCTTTATCTTCAATTATTACTTTACCCATACCACCAATGTTGAGTTGATCATTTTTATAATTAATTGAAATTTTATGATCTTCTAATTTAATTGAGTCTTTATAGTTTGGTAAAAAACTTTTAATATTTGTTGAGTCATTTTTATAAATAAGCCTATCTAAATTAATTGTTGTGTTTAAATCAAGGTTGCTAATCTTGAATTTTTTATTAAGAGAAAATACAAAATTACTATCTGAACTAAAATTGATTTCTTCCAATCCATAATTTTTAAGCTTGTTTTCAAACAAATTATTCAGTAGATCTGCATTAATACTATTTTTTTTACTTACTAGCTTCCCATCAATAGATGTTTTACCATTTTTTTTCTTAATTTTTATTAATGGGGAAAATAATCTAATTTGATTGAAGTCACCTTCTATATCTCCTAAATAATACTCGTTACTTTTAATGTTAAAAGTAAAACTTAAGTCATCGACAGAATATTTCTTTAAAATATTAATTTTTCCCTTTTTAATAAAACCCTTAATTTCATAATCTTCTTTAATATTTCCCTTGTTATCAAAATTTAGGTTTAAATCTCCAACCAGAAAACCATCTTTAATAATATTATTTAATATAAATAGTTCTGCTGAATTATTGAATAGCCTAGATAATAAAATAATATCATTAAGTTTTATTTTTTTTGTGGATACCCTTAAAGAATCTACTGTAAATTTTTTATTTAAGAATGATTTTATAGGAATGTTTGTTTTTATAAATTCTAGTTCTATAGCGTTGTTTCTAATGACTATTACTGGATCGGTAGTTTTAACGTCAATAGATAAATTAAGTGGATTTAATAACAATCTAAGACTTTTTAATTCTAGGCTTGCTTTATTGTTGATATTTAAAAATTCACTTTTAACTTTATCATTAAATTTTTTAGTATTAATTCCAAAAATACTTAAATAAATAATAACTATAATTAAAATTGTAATAAAAAATAATGAGAATTTTATTAGTTTTTTGATCATTTTACCTTATACAGAGAGCTTTCCAGAAAATCATCTATTTCTCCATCCAATATTTTATCTGGATTAGTGCTTTCAAAATTAGTTCTGTTGTCTTTAACAAGTCTATAAGGGTGGAGAACATACGATCTTATTTGATGTCCCCAACCAATCTCTGACTTTGAAGACTCTATATTTTGAGTTTCTTGTTCCCTCTTTTTTACTTCAAAGTCATAAAGTCTTGCTCTCAACATATTCATACAAGTTTCTTTATTTTTATGTTGAGATCTTTCATTTTGACATTGTACAACAATCTTGGATGGAATGTGAGTAATTCTAACGGCACTATCAGTGGTATTTACATGTTGTCCTCCTGCACCACTAGATCTGTAAGTGTCAATTCTTAAATCTTTTTCGATAATTTCTACATCAATATTTTCATCCACTACTGGGTAAATCCAGATACTTGCAAAGCTTGTGTGTCTACGCGCACTAGAGTCAAATGGTGATATTCTAACCAATCTATGTATTCCTGACTCCGCTTTTAGCCAACCATAAATGTAGTCTCCTTCAATTTTTATTGTAGAAGACTTTATGCCTGCTTCATCTCCTTTATGTTCACTTATTAATTGAGATTTAAATCCTTTAATTACTGACCACTTTAAATACATTCTTCTTAACATTTCAGCCCAATCCTGGCTTTCCGTTCCGCCTGCTCCAGCATGGATTTCTACATAACAATCAAAGCTATCACTTTCCTTAGATAAAAAACATTTTGCTTCATTTTTTTTTACTGAACCTTTTAATTCTTTTATACCTTGTAAGACTTCGTTGACTATTAATTGATTTTTTTCTTCTAAAGCTAACTCATTTAATTCATGTAAATCATTTAAGGATTTAACAGAGTTGTCATATGAGTTTATTAAATCCTCATATAATTTCTTTTCTTTAATTATTTTTTGTGAGTTAACTCTGTCTTGCCAGAAATCACTTTCTAACATTTTTTGATTATTTTTTTTTAATTTTGAATGAGTATCATTTTTTTCAAAGGTACTCCTTAACTCGTTGGTTTATTTTTTCTATTTCTAATTTGTAATTTAAATATTCAGATTCCATTAATAGAACTTTAATATATTATTGTTTTTTAATCTATTATTAATATCTAGATTTAAATCACTATCTGTTGGTAAGCTTTTATAAGACTCTATTATTGTTGATCTAGACTGTGTCTCTGCTTTTTTTCCTGTTAAAGGATCAATTACCATCATTAATATATTATCTGCAACTTTAAACGGTCTTGCTTCCTCTTTTTTTATCGCTTTTTTTACAAAACTTTTAAATATTGGTAGTGCTGTCTTTGCTCCCGTTTCATATCTTCCTAGAGTTTTTGGATTATCTGAACCTACATATACACCTATTGCAAGTTTCGATGTAAACCCAATAAACCATGCATCTGTGTTACCGTTAGTAGTTCCAGTTTTCCCTGCTAAATCTAAATTAAGATCTTTTAATTTTTTTCCCGTTCCATTTTGAATGGCACCTTCTAATATTGAGGTCATTTGATAAGCTGTTTCTGGTGAAAAAATTTGGTCAAAACTGTCCTCAATTATTGGATAATTTTCACTTAAAGAGGATATCTGATCACAATTAATACATTTTCTTTTTTCATTATTAAATATTGTGTTTCCTTCACTATCCTGGACTCTATCAACCATTATAGGTTTTACTAATTTACCTCCATTAACAAATGAGGAGTAGGCCGCTGTTAGTTTTAACAAAGTTGTTTCTGCTGACCCCAATGAAATAGATAAGAGTTCACTGGGATTCTCATATATGCCTAATTGTTTTGAAAATTTAACTATTTTTTTTACTCCAAGGTCTTGTGCTATTCTAACAGTCATTAGATTTCTAGATTTTTCTAATCCCATCCTTAAAGTTGATGGTCCATAAAACTTTTTTCCATAATTTTCTGGTTTCCACATTTTTAGATCAGACCCTTGCTCTAAAACTAATGGTGCATCTAAAATCAGAGTTGATGGAGTATATCCATTTTCAAGAGCTAGAGCATAAATAAAAGGTTTAAATGCTGACCCAGGTTGTCTTGATGCTTGAGTTGCTCGATTAAATTCACTTTTTTTGAAACTAAAACCACCACTCAATGCCAACACTCTTCCTGTAAAAGGATCCATTACTACAATTCCACCGTTAACTTCTGGTAACTGTTGTAAAGCAAAAATATTATTCTCTAAATTTTCTACATAAATAACATCTCCAATTTTTACCAAATCTTTAAATTCTTTTTTAGTCCATAAAATATTTTCGTATTTAATAATTCCTTTTATTTTTTTTTCAGTTTCAACTTCTATTGAAAATTTATTAATTTTTTTTACTATTGCTAAGTTCCAGTTAATTATTTTTTCTAATTTAAATTTATCTAATCCTTCTGTCCAATTATTTAGTATTTTTTTATTTAATATTGGCCCACGCCAACCCTGTCTTTTATCATAATTAATTAAACCCTCTCTCAGAGAAAGTGTTGCAATTTTTTGTAAGCTTAGATTCATCGGAGTTTTAATATTTAAGCCTTGTTTGTAGACTTTTTCAAAACCAAATTTATCAATTACACTTTTTCTTATATCTTCAACGTAATATCTTGCATCTTCTAGAAAGACTTTTTTTCTTTTTTTTAGAGAAATTTTATTATTATAAAAATTCTCGTAATTATCTTTGTTAATATACCCATTCTCAAATAGATTTTTTAAAACTAAGTCTCTTCTAAATTTAGCCAATTTCATATTTTTATAAGGATTATATCTACTTGGTGCTTTAGGTAAGGCAGCTAGCAAGGCTGCTTCTTCGTAATTTAATTCAATAATCGGTTTATCAAAATATGCTAAACTCGCCGAGGCCACACCATAAGTCCCCTCTCCTAAATATATTTGATTCAAATATAATTCTAATATTCTTTCTTTTGACAGGGCTCTTTCAATTCTAAAAGCCAAGATTGCCTCTTTTATCTTTCGATTTAAACTTACTTCATTTGTTAATAAAAAGTTTTTTGCAACTTGTTGTGTGATAGTTGAGGCTCCCTCCAATCTTTTTGATGCGATAATATTAGATATGTTATTTATTATAGCTCTTAACACTCCTTTTGCGTCTACACCTGGATGAGAAAAAAAATTTTTATCTTCTGCTGACAAAAATGAATCAATTACTTTTTGAGGTATTGCTTTATATGGAACAAAAATTCTTTTTTCCGTTGAGAAGTCACTCACTAAATATCCATCTCCAGAGTATACTTTGCTTGAAACAGAGGGTTTATAGTTCTTTAAAAATTTATAATCTGGTAAATTGCTAGAAAATGCCCATAAAACAGCTACTATTGAAATTGTAGCAAATAGACCTATGCCAATAATTAGTATAAATATATTTTTAATAATTCGGTGCATTTTAGTTTAATATATATATTAATTTGTTAAAGTTAAGGCATCTGAATTGAAACAAAATTTAAAATTATTTAAATATTAAATGAAACAATTAATCGAAAATATATGGAAAAAAATTTATACATTGATGCTTCGCATCCAAACGAGACTAGAGTTGTGCTTAAATCTGGTGAAAATATCGAAGATTATGAGTACGAAGGTTTAAAAAATAATTTAATTAAGAATAATATTTACCTTGGAAAAGTTAGTCGCGTAGAGCCGTCATTACAGGCAGCTTTTATTGACTTTGGCAGAGATAGACATGGTTTTTTATCTTTTAATGATATTCAGTCAGATTATTTTCAAATTCCTCAAAGTGACCTTGCTAGAATAAAAGAAGAAGAAGAGAGCGCAAGAGAAGAGCTTCAAAAAGAAAGTGAGTTAGAGGAAGAAAAAAACATCAATGAAGGTAACTTAGATGTTAATGATCCAGTTGAAATTAAACCAGAATCAGAAGTAGAACTTAATACATCTGAAGAACTTTCTAAGGAAGAAAGCACAATAATCGAAAATACTACTGAAGAAACTCAAGTTGTTCAATCAAAAAAACAAGAGCCAAGATTTAGGTCTAAAAGATACAAAATACAAGAAGTTATAAAGCCCAACCAGGTAATTTTAGTGCAAGTTTTAAAAGATGAAAGAGGACAAAAAGGTGCTGCACTTAGTACTTTCATTTCTATTGCGGGTAAGTATATAGTTTTAATGCCTAACACACCAAAAGGTGGTGGAATATCTCGTAAAATTTTTAATCCAGGTGAAAGAAAAAAAATTAGAACAATTTTAAATGACATAATCATACCAAAAGAAATGGGACTTATTGTTAGAACAGCAGGATCAAATAAAACTAAGAACGAAATAGACCACGACCTTCAAGCATTAATAAAAACTTGGAATGGAATTAAAGAAACTGCTTTAAACTCTATAGCTCCTTCTCTAATTCATCAAGAAAGTGATATTATAAAAAGAACTTTGAGAGATATGTACGATGAAGACACTACTAGTATAATTATCGAAGGTAACGATGGGTATAAGAAAGCACAAAGTTTTATGAAGATGATGATGCCCTCTCATGTAAAAAAAATAAAAAAATATAGAGAAAAAGTTCCTTTATTTTTTAGTCAAAATATAGAAGAAAAATTAAATCAAATTTATGATTCTGAAATAAAGTTGAAATCCGGTGGGTATTTAGTGATTAATCCTACAGAAGCTTTAGTGTCAATTGATATAAACTCTGGAAGCTCAATAAAGCAGAAAAATGTTGAGAGTACTGCGCTAGATACTAATCTTGAAGCAGCAGAGGAAATATCAAGACAAATAAAAATCAGAGATTTATCTGGTTTAATAATTATTGATTTTATTGATATGTTAAGCTTTGCTAATAGACGGTTGGTCGAAAGAAAACTTAAGGAAAAATGCAGAACTGACAGAGCAAGAATACAGATAGGAAGAATTAGTAATTTTGGTTTGCTTGAAATGTCTAGACAAAGACTTCGAGAAAGTGCTGTAAAATGGAAGGTTACACTGACAGATGAATCTTTTGCTCTAAAGATATTAAAATTAGTCGAAGTGAAAGCTGTTTTAACAAAAGCTAAATTTGTAGAACTTAAGATATGTGAAAAAATATCAGATTTCATGAAAGAAAATTTCATGGATGATCTAAAATATTTTGAAGAAAAAAATAAGATAAAAATTGATATTATTGCTGATAATTCACTTATAATTCCAGAGTATATAATTGACCTTCAAAACAAAACAAAAAAAACGATTGACACTGTTAACCATATAGAAAAATTAAAAAATTTAGAGGAGCAAAAAAAAGAATTTAAATCTTCTGAGAGTGTAAATAAAAAAAAACCTTATAAAAAAAAGCCTTTTTTTAAAAAAAAATTTTATAAAAAAGCAGTTTAAATAATTCCTGCTTTTGGAGAAGATGAGCTACCGTATAAAGATTTTTTTATACGTCCTGCTAAAAAAGACTGTCTTCCTGCAATAACCCCATTTTTGAAAGCTAGTGCCATTTGAAATGGTTTTTTAGCTTTAGCGATTGCTGTATTGGCTAAAACTCCATCACAACCTAATTCCATAGCTATAGCAGCATCGGATGCCTGACCTAGACCAGCGTCAATTATTACAGGAAGTTTTGTCTGGCTTCTTATAATTTTTATATTAGTTGTATTCTGTATTCCGAGACCAGAACCTATTGGCGCTGCTAAAGGCATGATTGCACACGCTCCAACATTTTCCAACCTTTTTGCCATTAATGGATCATCATTACAATAAACCATAACCTTAAAACCTTCTTTGGTTAAGACTTCAGTAGATTTTAAGGTTTCAATCATGTCTGGAAATAAATTTTCTTTATCTCCTAGAACTTCTAATTTTACCAATTTCCATCCACCAATTTCTCTTGCTAATCTCAATGTTCTAAGCGCTTGTTCAGAATTAAAGCATCCAGCTGTATTGGGCAGATATGTGATTTTTTTTGGATCTATATAATCCATCAATAGCGGTTTTTTTTTATCAGAAATATTAACTCGCCTTACAGCTACTGTTACTATTTCTGCTCCAGAAAGCTCTATGGCTTTAGCACACTCTTGCATATTTCTATATTTTCCAGTCCCAACTATCAATCTAGAATGAAAAGTTTTTTTAGCCACTATTAGTTTATCTTTTATCAACTTCAGCCACCTCCAATAAAGTGAACAACTTCAATCTTGTCATTTTTTTTTAATTTGATTTTATTTAGATTATTTTTATCTATTATTTCTTGATTTAATTCAATTGCTACTTTTTTTAAAGGAATTTTCAATTGTTTTAAAAAGTTTGATAAGCTAAAATTATCATTAATCATTGATAATTTACCATTTATTCTAATTTTTATTTTTTTTATTTTTTTCATACTGTATAAGTGTTGAATGAGTAATAATATTATAATTATTAATGGCCCTAATCTTAATCTATTAGGCGAAAGAGAACAATCACAATATGGGTCTATAACTTTTGATCAGCTTAGAAATAATTGCTTAAGTAAAGCTAAAGAGCTGAATGTTAATTTAAATTTTTTCCAATCAAACATAGAAGGTGAGATAGTCACCTCCATACAAGAAGCTAAAGGTAAATTTGATGGTATAATTATTAATGCTGCAGGCTTTACCCATACATCAGTTGCTATAAGAGATGCTCTAGAAATCTATAAAAAACCAATTATTGAACTTCACATATCAAATATATATAAAAGAGAAGAATTTAGGCATAAATCATTAATTAATGATATTGCTACTGGTGGTATTTTTGGACTTGGTGATAATGGATATATTTTGGCCATAATTGCAATGCAAGACATATTAAAAAAATGAAAATAAATAAAAATATTATTAAAGAATTAACTGACTATTTAAATGAGTTTAATCTAACTGAAATTGAATACACCGATAAAGATACTAAGGTCAAAGTATCAAAATCTAACACAGCTAATTCAAATCAATTTTTAAGTGCTGCTACTTCTACCCAGATATCTAGTGAAGCAAAACCTAATGTTGTATCTGGAACTGAAGTAAAATCTCCTATTATAGGTACTGCTTATCACGCAGCAGAACCAGGGGCTAAAAAATTTGCTGAAATTGGTAAAAAAATTAAAAAAGGTGAAACTATTATGATAATTGAAGCTATGAAAACTATGAATCATGTACCGTCTACTGCTGATGGTATTATAAAAGAAATTTGTGTAGAAGATGGACAACCTGTTGAGTATGGTCAAACTATTATCATTGTTCAATAATGTTTAAAAAAATTCTAATTGCAAATCGTGGGGAAATTGCAGTTAGAGTTATACGGGCTTGCAAAGAATGGGGAATTGCAACTGTTGCTGTTCACTCAGATGTAGATAGAGATAGTATGCATGTTAGACTTGCCGATGAAAGTGTTTGCATTGGATCTCATCAGCCAGCAAATAGTTATTTGAATGTACCAGCATTAATGTCTGCTATTGAACTTACTAAAGCAGAAGCAGTTCATCCTGGATATGGTTTCTTATCTGAAAATGCAAATTTTGCTAAAGTTTTAGAAGAAAATAATATTAAGTTTATTGGTGCTTCCTCAAAACTTATAGAAATGATGGGAGATAAAATTCAAGCTAAGAAAATTGCTAAAGAGCACGGTCTACCTATTATTGAAGGATCAGAGGGTGGAGTAACAGATATAAAAGCAGCAAAAGAATTGTGTAAAAAAATTGGATTTCCAGTGTTGATTAAAGCCTCAGGTGGTGGTGGTGGCAAAGGAATGAAGATTGTTCATAGAGAAGATGAGTTTGAAATATTATTCTCAACAGCAAAATCCGAGGCAAAAAAATATTTTGGTAATGATGAGGTTTATATTGAAAAATTTTTTCAAAATCCGAGACACATAGAAGTTCAAGTATTATCTGGGAAAAATAGAACTGTTCATTTGCATGAAAGAGACTGCTCTGTACAAAGAAGACATCAAAAGTTAATAGAGGAAACCCCTAGCCCAATTTTAACAGATGACATCAGGAAAGATCTTTTTGAAAAAACTGTAAATATGGTTAGTAAAATTGGCTACGAAGGTGCAGGTACAGTTGAATTTATTTATGAAGATGGAAAATTTTATTTTTTAGAAATGAACACGCGTGTTCAAGTGGAGCATCCAGTAACTGAGATGGTTACAGGAATTGACATAATTAAGGAACAACTTTGGATAGCTTACACGGGTGAAACAGCGTTAAAACAAAGCGATATAAACCCAAGGGGACATGCAATTGAATGTAGAATTAACGCAGAAGATGCTAGTAAAAACTTCCAGCCTTCACCCGGGACTATAGGAATGTGTCATCAACCATCCGGCTTTAGGACAAGAGTTGATGGTGCAATATTTCAAGGGTGCAAAGTTACACCCTATTATGACAGTTTGATCTGTAAAGTAATCACTCAAGGACGAAATAGAACAGAAGCTATACAGAGAATGAATAGATCGCTAGATGAGTTTATAATTGAAGGTATCACAACAACAATACCTCTTCATAAAGTTTTACTTAACCATAAAAAATTTATTGAGTCAGATTTTAATGTGGGTTGGCTAGATAATGAAAAAGTTATTTAATAACATTTAGTAATCCAAATGTCATAAACTGGATGATCAAAAGGGTTGATTGTGGGACTTGATAAAAAAGTCCAGTCATTAAATATAAAAACTTCATCATTATCTTTATTAGTTAAATCTTGAACTTGAATATATGCAGTTATTTCTGGATTGTCATCAAACTCTGAATTTTTACATTTTAAACTTTTAATTAACAAATTTTTAAATTTTTTTTTTTCTCCAATTTTTAATTTTAAAAGATTGCTTTTGGAGCTGACCTTGTCTAAAATTTTTATTTCAATAAACTGACCTTCAAGATTTTCTAATTTTTCTAAAGCAATAATTGGGAATGCGGTGGTTATTAAAAAAAAATAAATTAAAATTATTAAAAAATTAACTTTTCCAGTTTGTATATTTTTTTTTGATTGGTTCATTATCTTTATTTGGATGATAAGCGTTTTCTGTTCCTGTTTGATTTGACTGGTGTGGTTTTTGCCATTTGTATTTTTCTAAATTGTGATTATTTTCAATCTTATTGTTTGTAAAATGAATCCATGAATACCATTCATTTGGTATTTTTGAAGCATCAATCTCTTCATTGTAGATGACCCATCTTTTACCTGCTTTGCTCTCATAATACTTATTACCCACAGAATCGCTCCCAACAAATTTTCCATAAAAAATAGTTTTTAATTTTGTTCCAAGGGTCTCTTGATTCCACCAAATGAAAAATTTTTTAAAAAGTGTCAACATATAATTCTTACAATTGTTCAATCCAAAATTGTATAATTTAAATTAGACTAAAGTATGGATTTGTATATAAATTAATTATCTTAAGATTCATAATAATTTTTAATACAAGGAAAAAATGGCAAAATACTTAGTAGAAACTTACTACACTTGCAGCTTTAAAGTTAATCATTATTTAGATGATATTAATGAAACAGAATTAGCAAACCTTGAAAAGCGTGACGATGGAAAATTTGAAGTTTTAGACGTTAAGCTTGATACAAGAAAAACAAAAAGCTTAGATCCAAATAATAAAGTAATCGAGTCTAAAAAATTAGATATTATATCTGAGCAAAGCCAGCCTAAAGTTGTTTCAAAGGAAAAAAACCCCACATTTATTAAACAAATTAACGATGGTATGGGAAAAAGATTTAGCATGCCTGACAGAAGAAAAGGCTATATTCAAAAAGCAACGATTGGTGACCATAAAGTTTATTTGCATACCGGTGAATATGAAGATGGTAAAATAGGTGAAATTTTTATCGATACGAGTAAAGAAGGTGAGCTTGTAAAAGCACTAATGAATAATTTTGCAATAGCAATATCACTTGGCCTTCAATATGGTGTTCCATTAGATGAGTTTATTAGTGCTTATGTTGATACTAAATTTGAACCATCTGGAAAAGTTCATGGTAATGATAGAATAATGAGTGCCTCTTCAATACTTGATTATATTTTTAGAGAGTTAGCTATCTCTTACCAAAACAGAGAAGATCTAGCACACACTCCAACAATTGGTGGATCGGATAGATCTTTACCAGAAGAAGAAAACACGGAAGATCAAAATCAATTACTAAAGATTATAAAAGATGTTACTAGTAAAGGCTTTGTTAGAAATAATTATAAAAAAAATCTTGTTGATTTATCTGATGTTAAAATAAGTTTAAAAGGTAAAAAGTAATATTATTTTTTAAGCTTTAATGCTAATCCAAGTTCTTTAAGTTGCTCTTCGTTTACTTCCGAAGGAGCATTCATCATTAAGTCTTGAGCATTTTGATTCATTGGAAACATTGTAACCTCTCTAATGTTTTTCTCATTAGCCAAAAGCATTACAATTCTATCTATTCCAGGTGCAATACCTCCATGAGGAGGTGCCCCATAGCTAAGGGCATTAATCATCCCGCTAAATTTCTCATCAACTTGATCTTTGTGATAACCAGCAATTGAAAATAATTTATACATTAACTCAGGCACATGATTTCTAATTGCACCAGAAGATAACTCAATTCCATTACAAACAATGTCATATTGGTATGCTTTAATATTAAGAGGATTTTCAAAATCAATCATTTTTATATCACCTTGAGGCATTGAAAATGGATTGTGACTAAATTCAATTTTATTAGTTACTTCATTTTTTTCAAACATTGGATAATCAACAATCCAGCAAAATGCAAAAGTATTTTCATCAATTAAATCTAAATCTTTAGCAATTTTATCTCTGGCTTGGGAGGTAATCTTCTCTACATCATTTATTTTTCCACAAGCAAAAAATATACTATCCCCTACTTTAGCACCAGTGATTTTCATGATTTCTTCTAAGGCTTCTTTTGAAAAAAATTTTCCTACAGGACCTTTTGCTGAAATATTTTCATCTTTTTCAATTGTAAAATAAGCAAGACCAGATGCACCCTGTTCTTTTGCCCATTTATCTATATTATCAAAAAAACTTCTAGGTTTTTCTTTTGTGTTCTTGGTTACTATACACCTTACTTTAGAACCAGATTTTACAAGTTTTTTAAATATTTCAAATGTAATATCTTCTCTAGTGAATATATCTGACAAATCAAAAATTATTAATGGGTTTCTTAAGTCGGGTTTATCCGATCCATACTTAAGCATAGATTCATCATACGGTATTCGGGGAAATTTTTCATACATTAATTTTTTTGATGAAAAATTTTTAAAAACGTTAACTATTAATTTTTCAACTACTTGAAAAATATCTTCTTGTTCGATAAATGACATTTCTAAATCAAGTTGGTAAAATTCACCTGGACTTCTATCTGCTCTAGCATCTTCATCTCTAAAACATGGAGCAATTTGAAAATATTTGTCAAATCCTGATACCATTATTAATTGTTTAAATTGTTGAGGCGCTTGTGGAAGTGCATAAAATTTTCCTGGATTTAATCTGCTAGGTACTAAAAAATCTCTAGCTCCCTCTGGACTGGAAGATGTTAATATTGGTGTTTGAAATTCTAAAAATCCTAATTTGAACATTTCATTTCTAATAAATGAAATAACTTTTGATCTTAATATAATATTGTCATGAATTTTTTTTCTTCTTAGGTCTAAAAATCTATATTTAAGTCTAATCTCCTCCGCATACTCTTGATCACTAAATACAGGCATTGGAAGTTCTTTGCAGGTGCCAAGTACTTCAAATTTATCAATATCAACTTCTATCTCACCAGTTTGAAGTTCAGAATTAACAGTATCAACACTTCTCTTAACCACTTTTCCATTTATCTTAATTACACTTTCTAGCTGAATTTTTTCTAGTAATAAAAAATTCTTATTGCTTTTATCGATAATGCATTGTGTCATCCCATAATTGTCTCTTAAATCAATAAACAAAAGATTTCCATGATCTCTCTTTTTATTAACCCATCCAGATAGTACAATTTCTTGCCCACTATTATCTTTATTTAATTCGCTACAATTGTGTGTTCTGTACTTATTCACTTATTCCTCTAATGCTTCATTAATAATCTTAAAATCGATAGATTTTTTTTTTTTTAAACTAATCTTGTCAATTTTATATATGAATTCAAATATTTTGCCATACGATCTCTCAACTCTTTTAATGATAAAATCAATCAATTTTTTAT
>Ga0307986_10001571_pt1 | contig 16594 bp, 13 predicted proteins | sample EllFjometageno82_FD_203170 | JGI IMG/M metagenome (GOLD analysis project Ga0307986, IMG submission 203170) | Marine microbial communities from Ellis Fjord, Antarctic Ocean - #82 | ecosystem: Environmental > Aquatic > Marine > Unclassified | place: Southern Ocean | collected 2014-10-09
AAATTTCGTTTCCAATCTGTAACATCTGACATCATAGGTACTTCTGTATGTAACCAATGAGCTTGGTGTTGTTTTAACCAATAATCTGATGCCTCCTGGTATTCAAAAGGTTTGTAAACAATTCTTTCTTTTGTAATGTCTCTTTTCGCCATTTACTTAATTTGTTAAAAGTTTAAATTATTATTTTTTTTCGAAACTGAATACATCATCCTTTACATTACTGTATGCTGCTGCTATTTGTCTTTTTTGATGTGCATCTACATTATCATAACTGTTAGACTTTGATTTAGGAGCAAAAGTTTCCTCATCTCCACTTAAGTCTGCATTGTATGGGAATACTTCAAAATGTCCCGTTGCTGTATTAGCAGTCAAAGAGAAGGTATGACCATCCATTCCATATCTATTTTTCATAATATGTAATCTCCCAGTACCCCCTACTTTATCTTCCTTCTTACGTGAAAGAGACATACAAAAGTCAGTTATCATAATTTTATCATATGACCCTGCTGCTTTATCCCCTTCAATAATGTCGTCATTTGCACCGGCACGATTAACTTGTGAAACTGACCATATTGGTATGTCTAACTGTTTTGCTAATCCTTTGGTACTAGTATAAATATCATCAATTTCATCTTTACGCTCTCTACTTTGACGTCCTGATGAAAGTAAGTCAACATAGTCAATAATTATTAAATCTGCTTTAATACCTAGACTTTCTACTTTTTTAATATGAGACTCTATTGTTGATATAGTAGCACGTCCTGTTGGGAATTCTTTAATAATTAGTTTACCAGGTAATTGTGGAATAGTTTCTTCAACTTTGTCTTTATGTAAGTGTAAATCACGAACATCTATTTCGGTAAAAAATGCATCATACCTTTTACCAACATAATTTTCACCTAATTCTAAAGTGTAATGTATTACGTTATAACCTAACCTAACGGCTCTCCCCCCCATTGCAACTAACGACCAAGATTTACCACCTCCCGGACTACCAAATATAAGACCAAAATCTCCATTTCCCAGTCCACCTTGTAGTAATTCATTAATTTTAGGCCAAGGTGTTGGTATAGTAATTCTAGATTCTTCCTTATAACGTTCTTCAATGTCTTTAATATATTCATGTCCTAGATTTTTATCTTGTCCTGCTTTTAAAGCACTATCAACTAAAGACCTAATACCATCAAAATCGCCTGCTTTCAATAAGTCCACAGACGACATTAAGGCCTTCTTCAATTGTTGGTTTTTACAAAAATTTGTAAATTCTTCTTGTACGTATTCTAAGTCTTCATCTGAGGATATGTATGCTTGTTTTAGTTGGTCTTTTAAAGAAATTTTTAAGACATCATTGTCTAATTTCTGCAATTCCACTTTAATAACATCTAAAGAGGGTGTTGTGTGGTATTTGTCATAATAGTTTAAAATCTCTTTAATAATCCATTTCTGAGAACTATTCTCAAAATATTCTTCTGATATTATATCATGGATATTTACTAAAAATTCCTTATGGGTTAACAATGAAGATAACACCTTAATCTGGAATTCGTGTCCGTATTGATTTATACTATTTAATGTCATTTATAACCTTTTTGTTTTATTAATCTTTATAACTACCAAATTGAGAGAAGATATCTGTTACCCATGTCTCTAAGTTTCTAATCATTCCCCCTAATTTATCTATGTTATATAATTGCATAAATAATTCTGCTTCAAGTTTAGGAAATGGTTCATTAATAACTCCTTCAAGGAAATTTATATCTCTCTCTCCTATCATTGGTTTACTCAAATCCATTACCTTAAAACTATTTTCTAGCTTTATTTTATCTTGAATTATCCGTGAATATACAATATGTTCCTTGAATTTCCTAGCAGAGATGTCAAAAATGTCATCTAAAGTTAATTCTTGGGTTTTTAGTTCTGGGAATTTTTTAAATATTCCTTTCTCACCTAAACCTTTTATACCTGGGATGTTATCTGAACTATCACCTAGTAGGGTTTTAATTAGAATAAAGTTATTTGGTGAAACACCAAACTTTTCTCTTACTACTTTTGGAGTATAAAACTCCTTTTCCATTGGACGATATAAAATAATATTATCTGTTACTAATTGAACAAAATCCTTATCGGATGATACTATAAAACAGGTTGAATTATATTTTTCTACAAATTTTTCAGCTAATACCGCTATTACATCATCTGCTTCTACTTTATCTATAATAGTAGTTTTAACAGGTAATGTTTTTAAGTATTGAATTATACGTACAATTTGATCAATTTTAGAATCATGTTCCTCTTCCATATTATCAAAAGCGTCCCAATTGGTAATTCTTTTAATATTTCTACCCCCTTTATATTCGGCGAGCAGGTTCTTTCTACTAACAGTAGAACCTGCACCGTCAAATACTACATAAACAGAGGTAGGGTTGGTTTGTCGAATCATGGCACCTAAAGAACGAAAGAATCCACCCAACCCTCCAACATGGACTCCATCAGTATTAACTTGGTTCATCACTGCAAAGTTTCTAAAGAATAGATTTAAACCATCTATTAATAACACTTTATCGTGTTTTCTAACTACAGTTTCCTTCCCTTGCTCCTGGACTTCATCCAGCAACGCAAATAATTCTTTTTGCTTCATGTTCTTGTTTTTATAAATCTTGTGAATCGAAGAGTACTGGTGATACGTCTTCTTGGTCTTCTACAATTTCGAATTTCCCACCACCTAATATTTTAGCCCATTCGTCAGAATGATCTTTTTTATAGTTGTTTTTATCCTTATCTGTATCTTGAATAAACCCGTGGTTTGTCATAACAATTTTACCTCTTGATTGAATACCATTAACATGGTTCTTATCAATTTGCAAGTTGGTACGTTTCCCCCATTCTACTTGCTTACCACCTTTAATTGCTTTAATTTTAGATGTACCAGCATTTGAAACATTACCAAACGTAGCTACAAACGTTGCATCGTACCACATAGCCATTCCACCTTTGTTCATCATCTTTGGTTGGCCCATAGGTGATTCAGCTTTAGCCGTCCAAACTTTGTTAATAGCAATTAATGTATTAGTGTATGGTGCTGATTCTTTACGAGACATTACAATACTTTGATTTACAGTATTACCAAATTGTGTTGACATTGCTCCTGCATTCCATTCATTGTTATTTTTCAATTTCTCAACTGACATTGCACAAGGAATAGAACCAATTGAATCCCAAAAGAAAGCTAAGTCATATGGTAAGTTACCATTTTTCTGTTCATTTTGTAAATCCATAATAAAGGCAGCTACATCTTCAATAGTATGTACTGTTTCTCTATCTACGTAAATAAAATTACCATCGTAATCTACTACTTCACCCTCTTCATCTTTAATTAGATTAACTTGTAAGCCCATTTGAGATGCGTGTTCCCAATTCCATTTCATCTCTGTAATAATAAAAACAGGTAATATACCCATTTTTTGTGCTGAGACTGCTGCTTCTAATAAAGCGGTGGTTTTACCAGTATCTGAATGTCCTCTAAGTAATGAGATATGACCCATTGGGATACCCGGTACTCCTGATACTTCAGTAAATGCTGGTGATAATGGAATCCATTGTTGTTCCTTAAATTTGACGTTTTTATCTAAACCTTTAGCGTTTTTGAACTTATTTAAGTCAAATTTGCTCTTAATCTCGGCAGACACTGCCGCCGAGAGAGACTTCTTTATTTTTTTAGCCATATTTAGAAAGGAAGGTCATCTGATTCACCATCTTTTTCATCACCAAATAAGGTGTCGAATTGGTCATTCTTAGTTTTTTTTACATTACTAGTGTCTAAACTAAAATTATTAGTTTTTGGTGCGGCTGCTGCGGGTGTTGGAAATGCATTTTCAGTAGTTGCATCTGATTCAGGTGATAACCACTTTTCTAATGCTGATTTCATTTCATCGAATGTAAATCTTTTAAATTCATCCATAGGGTTTGGTTGTGTCCCTGACCATAACTCTACTTGAGCAGTATCTTCACTAATTGGTGTTGATTTTAATCTAACACGTACTGATGACTTGTTATAAGGAGTACCTGTAGATTCTGGTCCTACCGTTTCAATAGTAAGATCTCTACCTGATGCTACATCAGTATAATCACCAATTTCATCATCAATAGCAAGTGAAAGTAATTCTTCATATACTTGTTTACCAAATTGCCATAGTCTAACACCTTTTTCTTCTTCTCCTCTAACTACTACAGGAACAAAAATACGGTTCTTAGCATCTAAACTTTTAGCTAATAAGTAATTTTCTTTGTTGTACTCCTCTCTAAGTTTACCTGCAAATAAAGCAATAGGATCTTTCTCTCCATAATTTTGGGGTGAAAGCATCACTTTATTAGTAATACCGTAGTAGAACTTCAATTCCGTAAAAGGGTTGCTAGTGTTGAACGCTGATGGTACAATTCTAATTTGTTGTTTACCAATTGTTGGTCTCCAAAATATTAGACTGTAGTCTTTCTTCGGTCCTTGGGCTTGTTTTGATTGTAACCCATCCAATTTTTGTTTAATCGCATTTAAATCCATAAGATAACTTTATTTTAATTATAACTGTTTATATGTAACGTAAATATACGAAGCCCCTTCCGGGACTCCTAATTTATTTTAATATACTTTAATTTACTTTTTAATACTCGTAATCTTCATCGTCTTCATCATCATCTTCATCTCCATCCCATTCTTCAGGACCACCATTAATCATTGATGAATCTAAATTTGGAACTCTAAATGAACCTTGAGCCATTATTCCCATATTAATCCCTAATTTTCTAGCAAAACCATCTGCTTTATCAGCTAATGAATCTGGATAGTCACGGCCTAATAATAAATCTAATGCTCCATCTCCTTGTAAGATTAATTGTCCTGGTATATCACCATGATATAATGCATCCTCTAATTTATCAAAGTCGGATTGACTGTATCCTTCCTTTAAATATTTTCTAAAAGTGTTTAATTCTTCCATTATATGTCTATTATTTTATAAATTTTAGTCTTTAATTGACTTAAATCATTATGTTGTGTAAGTAAAACACTATTTCTATAATGTTGCCAGTCTATTTGGAATTTAGTATCTACTACACCACCATTTAACTTCTTAATTAACTCATTAAGGGCGTTTATTGTGTATAAAGTATTAGATTCTTTCTTCCTATGTACTAAAATAGTATTTTCTGGGATTGTTTGTACATTTCCTTGGTCTACATTATAAGTTACAACGTATTCATCTTTGCCCACGATCTCGAGGACAAACATTTTATTGTATATAATGGTGTATCTGCTTGTAATCTCTTCTAATAAAGAATCTAAATTCTCTAAATTTGTGAAGGTACAAAATAACTTATTGTTCAAATCTCCTATGTTTTGGAATGACGTTATAACATCATAGTTCGTGTTATACGTATTCGGAGAATTATTTAAAATCATAGTCATAACCTTCTTTTGTTTTTGTGTTTAATTTATATTTAGTAAATATTTTTTTTACATCTTCTATTAAATATTGTTCACTATCATCAGCATCCAATAAGAAACTATCATATGTGTATAGTACTAATTTTGTTTTTTTACCTTTTAGTACTGATATCATATCCCATAATATACGAACGTTCATTGACGTCTCCAAATTTTGTAGCAAGTAATTAAAGAGTTTTTGTGGGTTCATTTTATCCAGGTTCTCTTTTTTATACACATAGTTAGAAATTGGACAAGTAATTTTACCCTCTCTTTCAAAGTCTTCCCAGAGTTCTTTTACGTATATATTAATTTTACTAAAAAATTCTAGGTGTTCGTATTCTTTGAATACTCCTCCGTATAGTTGTTTAAATGTTAATTCCTTAGACTTTGCGTAGTCAACTTGATATAACTCTTGTAGATGGCTATGGATATCAATAGAGGGGAAATCATAATTAATGAGCATACAAGACAGACTAGGATGATAAGCACTAATATCAATGTCAATAAACCTATCATTGCTTGGGATAAAACTTTTTCTACACCCATTCTTATGTGATAATGCTGCATAATTTACGTTTTTAAATTTGTTTGAAGGGCGTGTTGTGGTTGTCCTAAGGTTGTATTGAGTGTAAACTCGTTCACCATCAATGGGGTGGAAGTGTTCCTCGAAGGTTTCCTTGTGTACTCGTATTCCACTTCGTTCGAGGTAGTTGAAAACCATGGATACTTTATTGTTAAAGAATTCATCATATTTAGTTTTAGTTCTGTTAATATTCGCTTTTAGATCTTCAAAAATGTGTTCGCATAATTCATAGTGTTTAACAATAGGGATAATTAGGTTTAACTCATGGTTATCCGTGTGTTTACTATAGAATATTTCGTGTACTTTGGTTGTGGGACGTATATACGTATGAGGTGGTGGTGTTATGTCATAAAGAGTTTTGTTTGGAAAATAATGTAATGTTTCTTTTTTATCTCGACAATACAATTTTTCAAACTTGTTTATCAACTTTTCAACGCTTGTCTTATACGTGATTAACTCATTAGTGACTTCACTATGATGTATACCTACCATAAAACCTTTAGTTGCTTCAAGTGGTCTAATATACACTAAACTTACATATGTTTGTGATGGGTGTATTGTATCATTATAAGGGATTACTTCGATGAAAGCCTCCTTATAACTACTATTAATTAGAACATCTAACTGTTCTTTATCTTCTATAAGCCAATACATATACCTTTATTTTACCTAAATATACGACAGATTTATCTAATAGCCACTCTTTCTTTGGATGTTTTTTCTTATTGATGTTCCTACCTCGTTGTTAATCTTTACTTTAACATCTTGTTTTATCTCATCCGTCTTAAAGGGTACTAGTACTCTATGAAATGTTGGTTTATGAAATTTACCCTCCATTAGTACACCACGATTTGAATTAACATGGTAGAAACCCGAGTAGTTTTCACTATCAATTTCTACTTTTAATTCTCCACCACTAGTATTAAAGAAGTTTTGAGTGGTTGGTTTATAGTATTTTACAAATTTACCCCTAAATGAAAATTCAAAACCAAGTAAGTTTTGTGATTTTTGGTTTAATAAAACTATATTTCTATTTACAATGTAAGTATCAATTGGGTCGCCTGTAAGGTCCCAATTTATTTTAATTGGTGTATATAGTTGGTGCTGTGTGTTTGGGTTTGTATTACTATAGTTAGTATAGGTTTGGTTATTTACCTCCATATATTGGGAGGTATTAGATTTTTTTAGGAAATACCTTACAAATTCCCCTGTATTATATTCTTCTTCTGTTGGGAATTGAATACTTGAAATTGGAGGAGGTGCATTATTTACCGGGACAGACATTGCTGATTGGTATGTTGGAGGGAGTAGGTTTATTGTTGTGTTTGGGATTAAATCAAGGTTAGTAGTTGTAAATGAACCTTCAAGACCTGCTTCTACGTCCTTTTGTGCGTTGTTAGCTACATCTTGAACTAACATTAAATTAGGACCATCTTGTGGGGTATTACCCGTAAAGTAATTACCGTCAGATGTAGAATAGTAATTTCCAGTATAAGCCTCCCCAGTGTCTAATAAGATAAATTCTTCATTAGAAGTGGATAAGTTTGTTGTTAATTGTGATAGTGGATAGTACATCTATAAGTTTCCTATTTTCATTAATAATTCTAATAATTCCTTTTGTGGGAAAACATCTGCTTTATCTGGTCTGTATGAGTTGTGGGTATAAATACCACCAACGAAAGTACTTGCAGATTTAGAATATTTACCTTCTTTAGGGAAAACATCATCAAAGTTTTTATTATTTAAATAAATTGAAATGTTATAGGTAGATTTCCAATTTACTAGAACTTTTTCTAATTCAGATAACATCGCAGGTGTATATGACTGGTACCTTTCATATCCTTTATATCCCCCTGGCATCTTTACAACATTATTATTATCGTCTAACATATAAGGTTCACTAGTATCACTAAGGGGAATTTCAGAACCAACATAACTATACCACTTACCATCTCTTTCCGTTAAAAATCCTAATGATTCTAACTCAATAGATAAAGACTGTTTGTTTAATTGAAAATTGTTATGGCTATAAGGATTACCACTTTTTCTACTTATACCTAAATGGTTAGACCAATATACATCAGGAAAAACATGCTCTGAATGTCCTTTTCTTTCTATAATGTAATGGGTTGCTATTGGATATGTTTTACTAGTCCAGTTTGTGCCAATTTCCTGTTTAGCATCACTACTTCCAGCAGTATGGTGTAATACTATTTGGTTTTTACCTGAACCTGTTGGGTAGTAAATTAGGCCGGATTTTGTTTTATCATTTACTACACTATACCCTGTGGTAAGTGTTACTTGAGGGGCATCTCCTTTATATACTACATAATTATCTGATGCTTGTTTTGTGATTTTACTAATTTCAGTATTAATAAATGCCCCTATATTTTGTTCTTTTGTTTTAGGAGTAGATATTGTAGTTAAGGAGGTAGTCCAATCATTATTTGAAATAGTATGGTTGACTTTAGATATTAAAAATTCTAAAGCATCCGGATATTGTTGTGGTAAAAATTCTTGTCTAATATTTAGTTTTTGATACATTTTTACTCCAGAAATCCCATCACAAGTTAAATCTAAGTTTAAAGGTATAAATCCTATTTTAGTAGAGGGTGTTCCTGTAGCCGCGTATAAAGCATTATCAAGAATATTAACATACCCTTTAAAGGATTGTTTTCCTTGTTTTATGTATTCGTCATTTAAATGAAAATAATAACCTTTAAGTTCTGTTTGTCCTTGTATTTTTCCTCTAAAACCTTGAATTAGGTATCTGATGTAACCATCTGCGAATTTTTGTAATTCTTCAGGTTCAGGGGGAGTATTGTTATTTTCTACATCTTCTATTACTTCCTCTATATATTTAGCCCAAAAAACATTATTATAGTTTTTATTAGTAACTGGTGAGTCATCTACATCTCTTTTACCTGTTGAAGACTTTCCAAATATTGTAGATACAGTGTCATTAGAGGCTCTCGCGAAAATCCCTAAAAAGCTCCTCTTATCTAATACTCCCTTTGTAGTAAAGTGGACATACAACTCATTAACTTGTTTTAAGGTAAGAGGAGCGTAAATATTATCTAAATTGGTTATTTTATCCTTGTTCATTTGTGGGGGATCTTTAAGACCGTATTGATATTGGTCCCTTAACCCAGTATTCCAACTTGAAAAAGCGGTTGCATCATAGTTTTTAGTTGAAGTTCCATTAGCTGTAGCCCCAATAGATATCATAGATGCTAAGTCTGGTCCTATCTTTGTTTTAAATCCAAACTCTCTAACAATATTAGAGGTAGGTATTAGTTTATTTCCTTCGCCTCTACCTTTAAGATTATAACCATAAAGCTCAAAACTTGAAGTAGTGTCAAATTTACTTTTAAAAGAACTATTTTCAATCCCTCTAATTCTATTTTGGTCTTGAATGGTTATAACGTTATCATCGCTTATAATAGGTTCTAAATTTGGTACCCCACCTAGTGCACTGTTAATACCATCACATATTTCTTGTAGAAATTTAAATAAGTATATTTCCCCCTTTTTAGTTACTTTGTCTAAAGCATTAGATATAAAGTCATAATTTAAGTAAACATTTAGAGTTTTTCCATATATTATACTTCCATCATTTTCAGTTACCATCCAATCATTCATTCTCTTAGCAAAGTCCCAATATGATTTTATACCAGTTTTGTTAGCAGAAAATTCATTATAATTGTTTAAGGAAAGATCATCCAGAAATTTTGGTTTTACTAGAGCAATTTTGGGGTTTAAAGATATTTGGTTAGGATAGGCAGACATTATAGTCTCATCTACATTTGTATCTATGTCTAACATATAACCATTTGACAATTTAGGAATACAAAATGTTTTTATCTTTTGTAATAATTCTCCTAGTGTTAAATAATAACCAAATCGGTCAATATCTACTCCCTCACCATCATTTAATGATTTTATTTGGGCTAACATATCCCCACCTGCTTTTTCTTCAGGGAGGTTTAAACTCCAATACAAGTTTAAGTAAGGGTATTTGTATCCCCACCATTTTAAACTTCCTTTACTATCTACAATATCGGTAAATAAATCATATGCCAGGGGAGAGGTACCTGCATTTGTAACAAGGGAAGATTTAGTTAATGTAGTTTCTAGACCACTAATTCCTGTATTGTACCCATTTAGAATTTCCTCTATTTCCTTTTCTGTTTTAATATCTGCAGGATTGTTAACTTTTATTGATTCTATTACATCCCCTACTGATATCAAGTTTAGGGTGATATTATAAGTACCATCTCGATCAAAATCCCAAGAAAAATTAGATACCTTACCTATAAACCCATCATAATTACCACTATATGTCTCTCTATACTTACCTACATCCTTAATTAATTTAGTAAAATTGTAAGTTTTAAAATCTTGAAACCAAATATCTTCCATTAAGGTATTACCCATTTGTTGGAGGTTTCCTTCATTGTTAATGAACTTATCATTACCCCATTCTAACAACATGGTATACCCTAGTCGTAAGTACAGTAACTCGATTAATTCAAATTGAAATTTGTTGTGTGCCTTAATATTAACTGTAGCTTTTCTAATTGAACCCCTGTTTAAGGCTTCTACTTTAGCATCTATTAGACCTGGGGGTGGAGTTAAACCTTGTTGACTTCCTCCTAAACCGTATGCATTTGAATTATTCCATATGTCACCTGTTTGGCTTACTCCTGATCTAAAGTTGTAAGTCCCGTGTGTGCCTTTTCCTTCTCTGTCTTTTACAGAAGATATTACTTCAGAGGTTGAGTTAAACAATACTGTTTTTTTCGCTAACTTATTCCCCATAAAATTCTCAGGGTTTGTTAATCCTATAGCTTCTATTCTATCGGCACCATTTCTTCTGTCACTATTTTTATATTCTTCTTCTGTAAGATTTGGGGCGGTAAGTTTAAGTTCTGCTACAATTTCAGGGGTAGTTAGGAATCTAACTGATGAACCTAATTTTAAAAAAGAATTTTGGTTATTTTGGATCTGGAGTTGCTCAGGTGTCCTACTACCATCAAAACCACTACCAGCAGTTTGTTGGCGGATAGTTATTTGGTTTTTTACAAAATCGTCAAAAGCTTCTCCTACTAATTGTCCCATAACCTTTTATCTTCTTTGATTTAATAAATCATATTCTGCTTGTATCGCTCCTATTGATGTAGGGATTCTTATTTGAACCCCTAAAGGTAAGAAATAGGAATCTTGTTTTAAAAAATCGTTTGCTGTTGTAATAATCCACCAAAGTGATGAATTGCCATAGTATTGTTGAGCTAAAATATCAAACCTATCCCCCTCTTCAGCATAAACATATATATCCGAAAATTCTAAAGGAATTGCAGGATATTTAACACCTCTATAATATGGAGTGCCCCTTAAACCCTTTTTGGTTTCTATTGAGGTAGTTTTTATTTTTGTATATCTGCTCATTATTATTTTTTAGGAATATAATTTAAATTATCACCTTGACCGTCATAGTTATTTCCTGAACCCGCTGCTAGGTTAATGTAATGCTCTTTTCCATATTTTCCAACAAATGTTCCTCCTGATCCTACTGGTTTCCCATTAGCAAAGGAATTTTGTTGTACTCTAGGAACAAAATCGTGAATTGGAATAAAATTAAACCCTGTTACTTTAACAATTAAGGGCATTTCTTTAACTGAGGGGTCAGTGAAAATTTCATTACCCTCTGCACCTGTTGTTAAAATATTATTATTATCAGGTATTGCTATTTCCCAAGGGGATTCTTGTGGTATATCAAAGTTAAGACCAGTCATAATACCTACCTGTTCCTGGAAATAACCACCTACAGTTAAAGTTACTAAATTACCCCTCATATATCCGGCATCTGAATAGTCAGGTGCACATACTGATGCTAGGTAATTTAATTTTTGGTACATTGGTATAAGTTCTTGTTTAGATTGAGCAGCTACCGTCCAAGCCATGCTTACTGTTCTATCAAACCCACTATATTTGTAAAATTTTTCTCCTCTACCCATGTAAGAGTTGGCTTTCCAATCTGCAGAATACGAATCTGAGAAGCTATCAATAAATGCTCTAAAATGAACATAAGTTTTTAAAGATGGGTTATCGTTATCTATAACACCAATTCTGAATTTTACTAAATCATTTTTAACTGTATTACCAGTTACACCACTTGATTGGTATATAGGAAGAGCAGTAATTTTATCTAATGCTCCTCTTTCATTTAATAAAGCAGAGTCTGGTGTGTTTGTACCCTCTAATCTTTTACCAATAGTGTAGCTACTTAAATTCCCACGCTTACCAGGATCACCTAGATTTACTCGGGATTCAATGTTTTTTCTTGTATAATCTAAAGTAGCAGGGATTTCTTGAGAACCACTAGGTGCAATTACAGTCGTAAATGATGGTTTTGATAGGTTATCCTTACTTGTTGGTACATAGGATGATATTTGTTCTTGTGTGAGAACTTGTCTTGAAATTATATTTTGTATACCACTCTTGAACGCTCCTTCATCAGTTTTTGTAACTAAAGAAAAGGGGTTAATACTGGTCTCATAAACACTAAAAGTTTTTGCTCTACCATTTCCTAAAAACGCCTCCTTAATTGAAGTGTTTGCATTTTGTAATATAAAATTATTTCCTAAATAAGCAGCACTAGCTCCTACTCTAAGAAATTGATCATTTGTAATGTCATTACTTAGACTATCATCATTTACTGTTGGGCTAATATTCCTACCTCCTATAGTATAAGAAGTTTTTCCTCCACTTCCAATACTGTTAGTATTTAGGGAAGGGTTAAAGGTGCTAAGACCAAAATTAGAGACAGGTGGAGGTGATAATGAATATGAGAATGAAGGTGGTGTGAAAGGTGATGAAGTAAATGAAAAGTCCTGAGGAGACCCCCATGTTACTTTAGGTTGTTGTCTTATAGTATAAATATTGTTGACACCCGTTCTTTGGTCTCCAACCATCATAATATTAGTCTTACCTACCCCTAAGGTAGCACCAGGCCCGCCACTATATGTGTATAATACGTTATCTGTAGTGTTCGTGTTAATTTTATCCACCAGAGGTAATAATCTACTTTTATTACCGTTAATACCCGGGGTATAAATAGTGTTTAAATATGTAGGTAGGCCCAAAAGGGTGTTTCCGTCTTTGGATCCTATAGAGGTTTTTGCAAGGGGGTTTAATCCTTGTTTATTTAAATGAATTCCTAAAGCATTACCAGCAGTTTGACCTAATGTAGATAGAGGTGTGTAGATACCTTGGTTTATAGAAATATTGTTTTTAATAAATGCTCCTATTTGACCTAAAAATCCTTCACCTTTTTTTTCTACGAAAGGTTCGTAACCAGCACTTGAATTAACATTAGTTAAAGATAGTAAATTTTGTTTTGCTATAAATAAAGGACCCTTAGGTGATTTAAAGTCAAAGAACATTTGAGCCATTCTCGAAACATCCTTAATAATAATCTTAGGTAATAGTGTACCTCCTCGTAGTAAAAAATCTGGACCACCTGTTCTTCCTACATCAGAAAGATCGTCTGGGATTTGTGCTTTTACATAAGGTTGGTTACTATTTCCTCCTCCAACTGTATCTTTGCCATACCTTAATGATTTAAGGTTGGTGGTCATGTTAACTAACGCCATATCCTACTATTAACCTGGGAGGTTATCCAAATATCTTGTAGGTGCTGTTGGTGATTCTAAATTTGAAGGTTGGGGTAGAACTCCGTTTAAAGGAGTTACTGCGTTAGCCGCAGGATTTCCTATAGTAGAATACTCTTTATGTAGAGTAGACATTTGGAATTCTGGTGTGTTTGGTGTTGTACCACTCAAACTTGTTGCCGCCGCTTGGCCCGATATTAATTTGTCTAATAAGCTCATAATTGTGTGTTTTATTATAAATATTAAATTATTGTACTTCGTATAAACCTATTGATGATAATTGAGGTTGTTTATTTTGTACTTTAAATATAGCCTCTAAAAGTTCGTTTGTTTTCTTATTTTCAGGTGCTTGAACAACGGTTGTGTTACTACCACCTTGTGCGTTTGCCGCCATTTTTGATGCTCCCGGGAATGCTACTATATCGTCATTTTTGGATAACTCAAATAATCCCCCTTCTTTGGTAGATATTTGTGTTTTACCATCCGCTGGGGAGTTAACGTCACCTGCTTTTTTAGAATTTGATGCTAAATACGCGATACCAGCAATAGCCGCCCCCGCGGCTAAAATACCACCAACAATAGGGATTGGTCCAAAACTTGACCACGCACCCTTAACAACCTCTACTATAGCCGAACTGTATTTTATTGCTTTTTCTCTTATTGCTATTGCAATACCTTTTAAACTTAGGCTATTCTCTGAGGCTTTTAATACGTTTATAACCCCTTGGACTGCTGCTATTCCCTTCATAGTAGCATAAAATACACCTACGGTTACTGCCATACCCCCTAGTGCTAACTCCCACCCTGAAAGGGTATCAAAGCTACCTGTTAATATTTCAGATATACCTCTAAACATGGTAAAGACGGGTTCGAGTAGCCAAACTATAGATGTTATAGCCGGGATGAGTAAGTCGATGATTGGAGAGACTAATTGCATTACTGGGCCCGCTATGGATATAAATACTTCCCTTAACTTTTCAACTGATTTATTTAGTCTCTCTTGTACGGATGCTTGGTTTTGTAAATCCTTAAAAGATTCTTCCCCAAGTTTCTTTTTAATTTGCTCATTGGATAAACCTTCTTCTTGTAATTTATTTATCCTTTGTTCCCTTAAGTCTGCTTCTTCTTTTGATAAATTTCCTATTTGCTCTTGGACAAATAAGGTCTTTGCTAGTTCTTCTCTACCCATACCAACAGCTTTGGCTAATGATTCCTGTTTGATTCTATTCATTTCCCCAAACTCGGCAGATGTTCCTGCTTGTTCTGCTATCTCTCTAGCTACCCCTGCTAAATCATTATTTAGCGCATATTGTCTTGCTTTTTCTAAATTTAAATCCTTGTTTAATAACAATTCTGCTGACAGTTCGTTTTCTATAGAGGACTCAAAATCAAGTAAACTATCCGCTATTGCGTTTACTTTACTCATTTCCATACCTAAAGATTTTACAGTAGCTACTGTTTCTCCTATTAAACCAGCATCTTTACCAAAGGATAATGTTGTTGCCGCTGATATATTTGAGATGTCTTTTAATAGTGTTTTTTCATTTAAGACTGCTTTATTATTAGTTGCTGTTATTTTTGCTTGGCCTAAAATTTCTTTTGTAATATCTTCGGCGTTACCTTTAGTGGCGTTTGTTAAGGCAACTATACCCTTTTGGTCTTCCATTGAAAGTCCTGATGCCTCCCTTAGTAGGGTATAAGTCTTTAGGTTTTCTGAGTTAAGCATTACATTAGTTCCTAATTCGGCATTAACCGCTATGAGGGATTCTTGTAATCCTTTTGAGTTTATTAGTACATCACCTGAAAGATTTGAAATTGATTGGAGTTCGGAACGTAATGAACTGGCCTCGGAATATGACATATTCATATTCTTAGCTAATTCACCGGTTGAGGCATCTGATGCCTTTAAAGCCGCAAACATCTCATTGGCAATAAAGGCTAATATAGCTATAGGACCCAGTGCCTTTTTAAATGATGATTTTAATTTTGCAGCCCCTGCGTCCATTGATGCTATATCTATGGCACCTTGTGAGAATCCTTTCCCCCCATTAATTTTTAGATCACTAGCAGAAATACCTGCCTGTTCTAAAGCATCTTGCATTCCTACACCTTCATCTCTTAAAAGTTTAAATTTCTCAATACCAAAATTAGTACCCTCCATTTCGGCGGCTATATCCTTAGAGGCGTCGGCTGCTGCTTCGAAAGTACTTGAAAATCCTGATAACCCTGGGACTGATTTTACAAATTCAGTAATTCCTTGGAAATTTTTAACACCTGAGGACTCTGATATTTTACCTGCTACATTTTCAATAGTTTGCAATTCAACCTTTAAGGCTATTGCATTGTTTATTTGATCCTCTATACTATCTGCTAAGTTAACGTTTAACTTGTACTGGTCTTCGGTAAGGCCTTTTGTGTTTTTAGTAAGATTTCTTTGAGTATTCTTTAGTAAAATTATATCCTTATTTATCTTAGCTCTGTCTTTTGCTAAGTTTGATATCGCCTTACTATCACCCAACTCTTTTTTACTTAAAGAAGTAAGTTTTTCTGATAGTTTTGTTATAGAGTTAGTGGATCTTAATATGGCACTTTTCTCTGCCTTTTGGAAGGTTAATAGTTTTGTTTGATCCTTTAGTACGTTGGATATGTCTTGGCTATTTGTTAGTGTATCTTTATCTGTGCCTAATCTATCCTTTGCTAGTTTATTTTGCTCAGCTAATAACCGATTTTGATCGGCCATTAACTGTTTTATACTTATAGCATTTTTTTCTTGCTCTTTTGACATCTAGGTGATTTTATTATAAATATTACTAATTATAACTTGTTTGCCCCTTGTATGGTTTACTTGCTTCGGAAAAT
>Ga0307986_10001573_pt1 | contig 16589 bp, 18 predicted proteins | sample EllFjometageno82_FD_203170 | JGI IMG/M metagenome (GOLD analysis project Ga0307986, IMG submission 203170) | Marine microbial communities from Ellis Fjord, Antarctic Ocean - #82 | ecosystem: Environmental > Aquatic > Marine > Unclassified | place: Southern Ocean | collected 2014-10-09
ACCCGCGTTTATTGAAAGTTCAAGAATTTTTTCGTCAGAAATTTTATCTTTTACGATGTGCAATACTCCACACGTAAAAAAATAATGAGCAGTGGAGCCTGTTTCTCCTAATCTTCCTCCATTTTTTTGAAGTATAGTTCTAATATTCGACGCTGTTCTATTTTTATTGTCTGTTAAAGTTTCGATTATCAAAGCGATGTTGTGTGGGCCAAAGCCTTCATATCTTAAATTCTCATAATTTTTATTCATATCTATTTCAGACTTACTAATAGCCCGGGTAATATTTTCTTTAGGCATGTTTGCTTCTCTTGACGCTTGTATGGCCGTTCTAAGTCTTGGGTTGCTTGCAGGATCTTTTGCACCAAGTTTTGCAGCAACTGTTATTTCTCTGGATAATTTAGCAAAAATTTTAGATCTCACTTTATCTTGCTTTCCTTTTTTATGCTTAATTCCAGCCCAGTGTGAATGACCTGCCATATTAATTATTTAAAACTCCTCCATAAAAAAATCTTTCAATTTTTTTTGTTAATCCGGTTTCAACATCACCGTCCACTATTATTCCTGACAATGTCGATTGCCCTACTGCTGGAAAATGTTTTTGAGCCTTGTGGTCTTTTAAAAATTTCATAATAGAGTTTTCTTTATTCATTCCTATAACCGAATTGTAGTCACCACACATGCCTATATCTGTTTGATATCCTGTTCCATTATCTAATACTCTTGTGTCCGCTGTAGGGACATGTGTATGTGTACCAACTACTGCTGTAGCTTTACCATCGTAGTAGTGACCCATGGCCATTTTTTCACTGGTAATTTCACCGTGAAGATCGACAACAATAAAATCTGCATCTCTTTTTAATTGAATTTTATTTTGTAATTTTTTAGCTGCCGCAAATAAATCTTCTGTTTTTTTCATAAAAATATTTCCCATTAAATTGATTACAGCTACTTTGTATTTTTTATCTTTGGATAAAAAAATACCAAAACCATTTCCAGGAGATCCTTCTGCTAAATTTTGAGGTCTTAACAAACGAGATTCGGTAGATATGAAGTCTGTGATTCCATTTTTATCCCAAATATGATTTCCCGATGTTATAACATCTACGCCTATACTAAATAATTTTTTAGCAATTTCTTCGGTAATTCCTTTGCCGTCTTGAGCAGCGTTCTCACCATTTACAATAGTGAAATCAATTTTTTTATCTTGAATAATTTTATTTAAATTTTCTTTTAATTGATCAAAACCAGAATTACCCATGACATCACCAAGAATAAGTATTTTCATTTTTGCAAACCTTTTTCAGTTAAAATATAATCTAATTTTATATCTAATTTTGATGTTGGAAGTTTATTATATTTTTGAAACAAAAAAGCAACTCCTATAGTGGTTATATTTTTTTTATTTCTTAAAAATTTGCTTAAATATTTATCATAAAAACCCTTGCCATAACCAAGTCTATTATTTCTTAGATCAAAAGCCAAAAGTGGAATCAACATTACGTCGGGTATTAAAAAATTTTTCTGTAAATAAGGTTCCAATATTCCAAAATGATTTATTTTTAAAGGATCCAAATAAGACCATTCTACAAATTTTATTTCATTTTTACTTTTAACAACTGGAAGGAGTGTTTTAGTATTTTTTATTTCAGTTATCTCTAATAATTTTAAAATATTAACTTCATAGTTTGTTGGATAATAAAAAGAAAGAAAGATTTTTTTATTTTTTTTTCTTTTTTTTATTAATGTTACTACAGGTTTAAAAAACTGACTATAAATTTCAAAATATTTTTTTTTTCTATTAATGAATGCTTTTTTTCTAATAGCAATTTTTTCTTGCATTACTGAAGCTCGGGTTTAGATTCAGTGTTTTTAATTATTTCTTGTAAAGAGTTTGTAGTTTTATCTAATATCAACTCATATTGCTTGTTGGTCTCATCAATCATAACTTTAAATTTATCTATTTCAGAGTTCAAACTATTTATTTCAATATCTTTAGATTCTTTGTACTGGAGGGTTAAAAGTTTCATTTCTGTAAATTTTTTAGACAAATCATCAAGTTTATTTTTTTGTAGAACAACTTTTTGCTTTAAGTTAAAATAGTCATCTATAATTTTGATTGTAGTTATCAGAAGTAATTTATTTTCTCCTATGTCGCCTAATTGATCTTTTAGTTCGTTGTGTTTTTTATCCAGAAAACTAGTAAGTTTTTTTAAGGACTCTTCCTGCCCGTCATCACAAGATAATAAGTAATCTTTGTTGTTAAATTTTATATTTACATTTGCCATTTATCTATTTCCTCAACTAATTCTTCAGTTTCTTGACTGAGATCGTCAATTTCTTTGTTAAATTTTTCTTGAAACTCGGACTTTTTTTTCAACTCTTCTTCTAAATTTGTGAGTTTATTTTTTAAATATTTTTGTTCTCTTAAGAGTTCTATGTGTTTTTTTTCTATATTATTTTTTTCATTTAGAAAATAATCTCTTTCTTTCTTCAATTCTTCACTTTTTAGTCCATTATGTGAATAACTATTGGACAAATTGCTTAACTTTTGGATCAGGCTAATTAAATTTTTTTCTTTATTTTCTAAATTACTCATTTAATCATACTATTATCTCGTTAAAAAAATTCTACAAGAAATTTAAAATTGTGACTATAAATTTAAACCAATTAGCAAATGCAGTGAGGTTTTTGTCTATTGATGCTGTGCAAAAAGCCGAGTCTGGCCACCCAGGTATGCCTATGGGAATGGCTGATGTTGCAACAGTCTTATTTAAGGAACATTTAAAATTTAATCCTCGAAATCCAAGTTGGGTTAATCGTGATCGATTTATTTTATCAGCCGGTCATGGTTCAATGCTTCTTTATTCTTTGCTTTATTTAACTGGCTATAAAGATTTTACAATTGAAGAGCTTAAAAATTTTAGACAAATGAATTCTATTTGTGCTGGACACCCTGAGTATAAGAAAAATTCTGGCATTGAGACTACAACGGGACCTCTTGGTCAGGGTTTGGGTAATGCTGTTGGTTTAGCAGTAGCTGAGGAAATATATAGAAAGAAATTTAGTTCAAAAGTTGTTGACCATAAAACATATGTTATAGCTAGTGATGGAGATTTAATGGAAGGTATTAGTCATGAGGCAATGAGCTTAGCAGGACATCTAAAACTAAAAAACTTGATTGTATTTTTTGATAATAATAAAATTTCAATAGATGGACCTACATCTTTGAGTGTTTCTGATAACTATAAAAAAAGATTTGAGTCTTATGGCTGGAATTTTATTGAAGTAAACGGACATAATCATAAACAAATTTCTAGTGCGATAAAAAAAGCTTCTAAATCAAAAAAACCAAATATTATTTCTTGTAAAACAGTTATTGGTTTTGGTTCGCCTAATAAATCTGGTAAATCTTCTTCTCACGGGTCGCCCTTAGGTGATGAAGAGATAGCACTTGTTAGAAAAAAATTAAAATGGCCACACACATCTTTTGAAATACCTAGAGATATTTTAAAAACATGGAGAAAAATTGGAGAAAGAGGAAGTGCCCTAGAAAAAAAATGGTCTTCAAATTTAAATAAAAAGAATTCTAAAATTAAAAAAAAATTAGAATCAATTCAAAAAAATACAAATTTAAAAGGTCTTGATTATTTAATAAATACAGAAAAAGAAAAATACTTTAAAGAAAAACCTAGTAAAGCTACAAGAGAATGTTCTTCGATGACTATTGAAGCAATAACAAAGCTACTTCCAGAGATCATAGGTGGCTCTGCTGATTTAAGTGGCTCTAATAATACTAAAACTAAAAATTCAAAAGTTATTTCATCAAAAGATTTTAACGGAAATTATATACACTACGGAATAAGAGAACATGGAATGGCAGCAGCTATGAATGGTTTAGCTTTATACGGTGGACTAATTCCGTATGGTGGAACTTTTTTAATTTTTTCTGATTATTGTAAACCATCAATAAGATTGTCGGCATTAATGGGTTTAAAAGTTATCTATATATTTTCTCATGACTCTATCGGCTTGGGAGAAGACGGCCCAACACACCAACCTGTTGAACAACTTGCTGGGTTAAGAGCTATTCCTAATTTAAATGTTTTTAGACCTGCGGATATAAATGAAACTTTAGAATGCTGGCAAGTAGCTTTAAAAAGTCAAAAAACACCAAGCGCTATAGCTTTATCCAGACAAAAACTACCTTACATAAATCCGTCTCATACAAAAGCAAATAAGAGCGAACTTGGTGCTTATGTAGTGAGCTCAACATCACAAAATACCGCTTTAACATTAGTAGCTTCAGGTTCTGAAGTCGAATTAGCACTTCAAGCCCAAAGAGAGTTAAGAGAAATAAATATAAATTCAAAAGTCGTGTCTATGCCTTGTCAAGAATTATTCAATCAACAGAGCGTCAATTATAAAAATGAAATTATTAACAAAGATCTTCCTGTAATTACCATTGAGGCAAGTAGTGTTAGTAGTTGGGAAAAATATTCTAAAAATAATATGGGCATAGAAACTTTTGGTGAGAGTGCTCCTTTCAAGGAAGTTTACAGCCATTTTAACTTAACTAGTGCTAAAATAGTTGAGCTTGCTAAAAAAATAATAAATAAATAATCTTTGAAATCATTATGCCGGGAATAAAATATTTTCCTCACAACCTTAACGTTGCGAACAAAATAATAGTTGTTAGACTAGACTTAAACGTTCCTCTAAAAGATAAAAAAATTTTAGATTCTACTAGAATTGATCAATCACTTCCTTTCTTACAAGAGTTGATAGAGAAAAAAGCAAGAATTATTTTAATCTCTCACTTAGGTAGACCTAAGGGTTTGCGAGATAACGCTTTATCTTTATTGCCTGTCTACAAATATTTAAAAAAAAAACTAAATACAAATATGTATTTTTATACAGGAGAAATTAATGATGAGCTTAAAACAAAAAGTTCATACCTAAAAGAAGGAGAAGTCCTCTTGATAGAAAATATAAGGTTTTTTAAAGAAGAAACTGAAAATGATGAAAAATTCTCAAAAAGACTTGGGGAACTTGGTGAGATATATATAAATGATGCTTTTTCTTGTTCTCATCGTAAGCAGTCCTCTATTCACCATATTACAAAGTTTGTAAAAGAAATTTATGCAGGCCCTCTTTTGGAAAAGGAAATAAAAGCTATAGATTTAATAGTTAAAAATAAAAAAGAACCAGTCACTTGTATTATTGGTGGTTCTAAGGTTTCAACTAAAATAAGTGTTATTTCTAATCTAATAAAAAGTACAAATAACATTATTATTGTTGGCGCAATGGCCAATAATTTTTTGTCATATAAAAAAAATGAGATTGGTAAATCGTTAATAGAGAAAAATTCAGAAGACATAGTTAAAAAAATTTTAGAAGAAGCAGAAGAAAATAAATGTAAAATTGTAATTCCAGAAGATTGTCTAGTGTCAAAAAGTTTTGATGGTGAGGCTATTTCAAAAGATATAAAATCTGTTGAAAAAGATGACATAATTTTAGATATTGGTCCTGAAACTATAAAAATTATTGAAGGGATTATAGATATTTCCAATACAGTTATGTGGAATGGACCCGCAGGTTACTTTGAGAATAAAAAATTTTCATTAGGGACTAATGCTATTGCACTAAAAATTTTTGAAAATACTAAAAAAAAATCTCTGATCTCTGTGCTCGGAGGCGGTGATACAGTTTCTGCAATAAATAAAAGTGGCCTAGAATTGTATTTTACACACTTATCAACAGCAGGTGGTGCATTTTTAGAGTATCTTGAGGGAAAAGACTTGCCTGGTCTAAGTGTTTTAAAATAAATATTATTCAATGACTTTAGAAGAAATAGCAAAAAAAATGTGTGCCAAAGGAAAAGGCATATTGGCTGCTGACGAAAGTACAGGCACAATGGATAAAAGATTAACCAGCGTTGGTGTTGAATGCACTGATAAAAATCGATTAAATTTTAGAGAAACTCTTTTTACAGCAGATGCAATGAAAAGTTATATTGGTGGTGTTATTCTTTTCGACACAACTATTAGAGAGAAAACTAGTACAGGTATTTTTATTCCTGAATTACTTAAAAAAAATAATGCTATTGTAGGAATCAAAGTAGATAAGGGAGCAAAAAAATTAACTAACTCACCAGAAGAAACAATCACTGAAGGATTGGATGGTTTAAGAGATAGATTAAGTGAATACTATCAACTAGGTGCTAGGTTTACAAAATGGAGAGCTGTTTACAATATTGGGAAAAATTATCCTTCGGTCCAAAGCATAAAATCTAATGCGCATGCGTTAGCGAGATATTCTGCATTGGTTCAAGAAGCTAATATGGTTCCTATCGTTGAGCCAGAAGTTTTGATGGAGGGTGATCACAATATTGATACGTGCTATAAAGTAACAACTGACGTTTTGAATGAATGCTTTAATGAATTAGCTACTCAGAAAGTTTCGCTAAAAGGTATTGTATTAAAACCAAATATGGTCGTGCCTGGATCTAAGAGTTCTAGAAAAGCAACACATGAAGAGATAGCAAAAAAAACATTAGACTGCCTAAAGAAAAATGTTCCAAGTGATGTACCGGGAATAGCATTTTTATCTGGTGGTCAGTCTGAGCAGGAGGCAACGAATAATTTAGACGCAATTAACAAAATAAATGATACTAATTTTCTTATCACATACTCTTTCGGAAGAGCTTTACAACAAAGCGCTTTAAAAACATGGTCAAAAGGAATGAATAATACAAAAGCTATTCATGATGTTTTTAACCATAGGGCAAAAATGAACGGACTTGCTTCTAAAGGTGAGTGGTCTCAAGCACTAGAAACTTGAAACGATTAGTATACTTAATATCTCCAAATAAAATTTATTCAACTTTTTATAAAGACTTAGAAAAAGTCTTGTCCTCAAAAAGAGTATCTTTTTTTCAGCTAAGGTTAAAAAATAAACCTAAAAACTTAATTATAAGAATTGCTAAAAAAATAAAAAAAATTACAAAAAAATATAAAGTTAAGCTTATAATTAATGATGACACAAAATTAGCAAAAACAGTTAGAGCTGATGGCTGCCATATTGGTCAGCACGATAGTACGGTTATCTCAGCAAGAAAGGATATTAAAAAAAAAATTATAGGAGTTACTTGTCATAATTCTAAAAAACTCGCTTTAAGAGCTTTTAAAGATAAAGCAGATTACCTTGCTTTTGGATCTTTTTTTAAATCAAGACTTAAGCCAAATGCTAAAAAAGCAGATTTAAAAATATTATTTTGGGCAAAAAAAAATATAAAAAAACCAATTGTTGTAATAGGTGGAATTACTGATAAAAATTATAAAAAGTTGATTAAAGCTGGGGCGAATTATATTGCAATATCAACTTTTATTTGGAATAACCCATTTTTAAAGCCAGAAGTTGCGATTAAAAAATTTAAATAGATGAAAATATCAGCAGTAGAAGTTAAACCTGGAATGATCATCGAACACAAAGATGATTACTGGAATGTTTTAAAAGCACAGCATGTAAAACCTGGTAAAGGTGGAGCGTTCAATCAAGTTGAACTGAAGAGTATTACCAAAGGTACAAAATTAAATGAAAGGTTTCGCTCAAGTGAAACTATTGAAAAAGCAGAATTAGAAGAGAAAAAGTTTAATTTTTTGTATTTAGATGAAGACAATTGCCATTTTATGGATAGCAAGACATTTGAACAAATTTTAATTCCTAAATCTTTAACGGAAGAAAAATACAAACTTTTAAAAGAAAATTTAGAAGTTTCAATTAAATTTATGGATGAAAAACCTTTATCAATTGAACTACCAAATAACGTCGAGTGTATTATAGATATAACTGATGCAGCAATAAAAGGCCAAACGGCAGCTTCTTCTTATAAGCCTGCAACTCTGGACAGTGGTTTAAAAATTAATGTTCCACCTTTTGTTGAATCTGGTGATAAAATTATTCTTGATACCAGAACACTAGAGTACGTAAAAAAAGTCAATTAATGAGACTTAACTCTCCTCGAATGACTGTGATTTATAACGCCTGCATGAAGGCATCAAAATCTTTAATTAGAGATTTTGGAGAAATAGAAAAATTGCAAGTTTCTAGTAAAGGCCCAGCTGATTTTGTAACTGCGGCTGATAAAAGAACAGAAAAAATCATCATAGAAGAATTGCTAAAAGCTCACTCAGACTATGGAATATTAAGTGAGGAAATAGGTGAGATTAATAAAGAAAATAAAGAACACAGATGGATTATTGATCCAATAGATGGAACTCTTAATTTTCTAAATGGTATTCCTCATTTTGCTATTTCAGTTGCATATGAAGAAAAAGGTGAAATAGTTTGTGGTTTAATATTTGACCCGATTAAAAATGAAATTTTTTTTGCTGAAAAGGGTTCTGGCGCTTTCTTCAATAACTCAAGAATAAGAGTTACAAAAAAAAATAAGTTAAAAAACTCTATTCTTGTAACTGGAGGACCTAAGTTTAACAGTCTTAAAAAAAATAATATCTTCCAAGAATATATTGAGGTCTCAAATGTGACAGAGGCAAATATTAGAAAATTTGGTAGTGCCGCTCTCAACTTAAGTTATGTAGCGGCCGGAAGATTTGATGCTTACTGGGAGTGGGAACTTAATTTGTGGGATATTGCTGCAGGAATTATAATTTTAAAAGAAGCTGGAGGATATATTGAGTTTATGGAGCCAGGAAGTCCAACTTCCTTTAAAAGGAATGTTATTGCAACAAACTCGAGTGTTCACGATGAACTTAAGGGAATTTTGATAAAAAAAAATATTGAGTAAGTTAGTCTTATAAGATAAAAGACCATCCATGAAAAAAGAAATTCACCCAAAATATCATAAAATTAAAGTTGTAATGACAGATGGAACCGAGTTTGAAACAAGATCAACTTGGGGCAAAGAAAATGATGTTTTAAAGCTTGATATTGATCCAAAATCTCATTCTGCATGGACGGGTGGAACTCAAAAAATTTTAGACAAAGGAAGAGTAAGTAAATACAATAAAAAATTTGCAGATCTTAGAAGTAAAAAATAATTTATGCTTGAAACTCCTTTCATGCCAAAAGCTACAGCTGTTTGGCTAGTAGAAAACACAACTTTAACGTTTAAACAAATTGCTACTTTTTGTAATCTTCACGAGCTTGAAGTTAAGGGTATTGCAGATGGTGATGTGGCCAAAGGGATTAAAGCTTATAACCCAATCCTTGCTGGACAATTAACAAGGGAAGAAATTAATATTTGTTCAAAAGATCCAAATAGAAACTTAAATTTAATCGAAAGAGCAGAAGAAGTTCAGGTTAAAGAACGGAAGAAACCAAAATATACGCCTCTTTCCAAAAGACAAGATAGGCCAGACGCAGCCTTGTGGCTTTTAAAAAACTATCAAGAATTTACAGATGGACAAATTTCAAAACTTGTAGGTAGTACTAAAGGTACTGTTTCTCTAATTAGAAAAAGAAGTTATTGGAACTTTTCAAGTTTAAAAGCAAAAGATCCCGTAATTTTAGGATTGTGTTCACAGGACGTATTTGAAAAATCATTAGAAAAAGCAAAAAGAAGAGTTGAAAGAGAGAAAAAAGCTAAAGTTAAAGAAGAAAAATTAAAAGCTTCTCCAGCTCAAAGTGTTGAATAATACATTTAAAGCCTTAAAAGCCAACCCAATTCAAACTAGACAATCTTTAACTAAGATGCTACGAACCGATCTTAATTTAACAGGAGTATTTTATTAAAATAGAAGTAAAAGACAATAACATTGAACAAGCTTTACGAGTTTTAAAAAGAAAACTTCAAAAAGAAGGTTTTTTTAAAGTGATTAAAATGAAAAGCACTTATGAAAAGCCCTCTGAAAGAAAAAAAAGACTTACTGAAGAAAATGTCAAAAGAGTAAAAAAACTTCAAAAGCTTAAAAACAGAATTTAGCTCAATTCAAAAATTAAAAGGTTTTATATGCCGACAGGTAAGGTTAAGTGGTTTAATTCTAAAAAGGGATATGGATTTATTACTGAGGACGAAACCGAGAAAGATATTTTTTTACATGTCTCAGCTTTAGAAGAATCTAAATTAAAGATGTTAAAAGAAGATCAAAAACTTGAGTTTGAAATAAAAGAAGAAAATGAAAAACTACAAGCTATAAACTTAAAAAAAGTTTAAGTTTTTATCGCGGGGTGGAGCAGTCTGGTAGCTCGTCAGGCTCATAACCTGAAGGTCGTAGGTTCAAATCCTACCCCCGCAACCAAAAATTCTAGATCACACTGTTCCTTCTCAGAAGAATATAAAAAATTAAAATTTTTGCTAGCTTTTAAGCAGTTGTATGTTATTAAAGCCCATGATTTTAAACGGAAAGGTACACACGTCAGGCTCATAACATGATGATCCTAGGTTCAAATCCTGCTCCTAAAACTAAAAAATATTAATGGCTAAAGATATTAGAAATATAACTATTATTGCTCACGTTGATCACGGTAAAACCACTATGATTGATAATTTAATGAAACAGAGTGGCTCGTTTAGAGAAAATGAAGTTGTGGAAGAAAGAGTAATGGATTCTGGTGAGCTTGAAAAAGAAAGAGGTATTACAATTTTAGCAAAACCTGCTTCTGTTGACTGGAAAGATACTAGAATTAATATTATAGATACACCTGGTCACAGAGATTTTGCTGCTGAGGTAGAAAGAGTTTTGAATATGGCTGATGGAGCTTTATTACTCATAGATTCAGCGGAAGGTGTAATGCCACAAACAAAGTTTGTTTTATCAAAAGCTTTAAAACAAGGACTTAAGCCAATTGTAATAATAAATAAATTAGATAAAGCTGATCAAAGAGCTAGTGAAGTTTTAGATGAAACTTTTGACTTGTTTGTAAGTTTGGATGCCAACGAAGAGCAATTAGATTTCCCAGTACTTTATGCAAGTGGACGATCTGGATGGGCAAGCAAAGAGGTAGACGGCCCCAGAGAAAATCTTCATCCAATATTAGATTTGATTCTAGAACACGTTAAACCTGCGAAGCTGGATAAAGAAAAACCTTTTGCTATGCTCTCTACCCTCTTATATGCCGATAGTTTTTTGGGAAGAAGTTTGGTTGGAAAAATATCTCAAGGTACAGCAAAAGCAAACCAGCAGATTAAAGCTATAAATCTTGAAGGAAAGAAAGTTGACGAAGGAAGGCTAACAAAAATTTTTAGATATGAAGGTACAAAGAGAGTTCCAATTGAAGTTGGTGAAGCTGGAGATATTGTTATTATTGCTGGACTAGAAAAAGCTAATGTTGCAGATACTATTTGCGATCTAGAGGTAAATGAACCGATTAGTGCTACTCCAATCGACCCTCCAACAATGTCAATTACTGTTACAGTAAATAGTTCTCCTTTGGCAGGAACTGAGGGGAAAAAACTAACTAGCACTCAAATAAGGGATAGATTGATGTTAGAAGCACAAAATAATGTGGGTATTACATTTGGAGAGAATGAAAATAGAGATGCCTTTGTTATTAGTGGTAGAGGTGAACTTATGCTGGAAATTTTATTAACTCAAATGAGAAGAGAAGGATTCGAGATGACGGTAAGTCCTCCAAAAGTATTATTTCAAGAAGATGCAAGTGGGAAAAAAATGGAACCAATCGAAGAAATTACAATGGACTTGGATGAAGAATATTCCTCAAAAGTTATAGATTCTATGAACAGAAGAAAAGGGAAATTAATTGATCTCAAAGATACAGGTAAAGATAAAAAACGTTTAATTTTTCATGCCCCAACACGGGGTTTAATGGGTTACACAAGCAGATTTTTAACACTAACTAAAGGTAATGGGGTGATAAATAGAATATTTCATTCTTTTGGAAAATACACAGGTGATCTTGAGGGCAGAAGAAACGGAGCTTTAATTTCAATGGCTTCTGGAAAAGCTGTTGCCTTTGCAATTTTTAATCTACAGGCAAGAGGAGAAATGTTTGTTAGTCACAACGATCCTGTTTACGAAGGAATGATTGTAGGACTTGCCTCTAAAAGTGGTGATTTAGAAATAAATGTTATGAAAGGGAAACAATTAACAAATATGAGAACCCAAGGAACGGACGAAAATGTTGTCTTGACCCCTGTAAGAAAAATGTCAATAGCCGAACAGCTAAGTATGTTAAATACAGATGAGTCCTTGGAAATTACACCTAAGTCACTTAGATTAAGAAAATCTATGCTGAATCCCAATGACAGGAAAAGAAAGTCTAAAACTTCGTAATATAATTGTACTTAAAGAATAAAATAAATATTTTATAATTTTAAAATTTGCACTATCGCAAAATATTTTTTTTCATAATTTTAAATTATCAGAGGGACAGTTAATCGAAAGGTATCATTTTCATATTCTTTTCCACCTCTAGGACCTTGAGTGAAGACTAAAAATTTAGAATCTGTTAAAGCTTTGATAGCATGAGCCTCATTCTTATCTGTAACAACTAGATCTCCTTTTTTGAGAACTATTTTTTTTTTTTTTTTGCCCTTTTGTTTTGCGACAAGCTCAATTTTTCCACTTAATAAATAATTCCATTGAATTGTTTTTTTATGATAGTGATTACCTCTTATGGCACCCTTTTTTTGTGTAATAAAAGTTATAGCGTTAATTATTTTTTTTTCTAAAAGATCGGTAATTAACCCTCTTTTATCTCTATGATTTATTGATAATTTTATTTTTTTCATAAAAATTTTTATAAGTTATTATTTTAATCTTTGGAATTGGTATAATAAACTTTCCACCATTTTTTAAAAAGTCTATATTGTTATTTATTATCTCTGTAGCAAAATTCCAGGCTAATAACAAAGCATAATCTGGTTGTTTTTTTAAAATTAATTTATCAGAAAAAACACTTATATTTGATCCCGGTGTAAACAAACCTTGTTTTATTTTTGATTTTTCTGTTGCGAAATCTATAAAATCTTTATCGATTTTAGAATAATTAATTAACGTCATACCCTTCGCAGGAGCACTAATTAAAATAATTTTTTTTCCTTTTTGTTTTAAGCTAATTAATTTTTTTACTAAGTTCTGTCTATTTTGTTTAACTTTTTCGGAAAATTTTATTAAGTTAGATTTTTGATTTAACTTATTGCTTCTTTCTAGCTTGATTATATCTGAAACAGTCTTCTTTACCTTGTAGTTTCCTTTTGTAGAAATAGTAATTCTTACTGATCCTCCATGAATATCTTTTTTTTCAACATCAATTATTTCAAATCCTTTTTTCTTAAAAAATTTATTTAATGGTTCTACAGTTAAATAAGATAGATGCTCATGATATATGGTGTCATACTCTAAGCTGTTATATAGGTGTAAAAAATGAGGAGCTTCTATTATAAAAATACCTTTTTTTTTATCAATAATTTTTTTTAAATTATCTACGAATTCATCCAAATCATCTATGTGAGCAAAAACATTAGTGGCTGTGATAACTTTAGGTTTTTTTTTCTTACTATTGATATAATTGACTGCTTCCTTCCCGAAAAAAAAATTTATGGTTTTTATTTTATTTTTATTTGCAATTTTACAAATATTAGGAGCTGGCTCTATTCCTAAGACTTCACAGCCAAGATCTTTGAATCCTTTTAAAAGAACTCCTACATTACTTCCTACGTCCACCGTAAGATCTTTAGGATGCAAGCTATATTTATTTACAATTGATTTAGCAAAATCTTTAAAATGTTTTTTCCCAGATTCTGTCGTAGAAGATTCATAAGGGTAATTATTTTGATATAATTTTTTTGGATTTACCACATAACCCAATTGTTTGAACCCACACTTATTGCAAGAATAAACTTCTAATGGGAAAAAAGTTGTACTCTTTTTTATTTCTTCTTTGTCTTTAAATTCATCAGAGGGAGGGTGATTACCTAAATCTAAAAATTTGAATAAAGATTTACTTTTACATAATCTACAATTATTTTTAAAATATCCTAATTCCATTTTAGATTTTTTGTATAATATTTTTAAATACTTCTACTACATATTTTTGTTGAATTTTAGTTAAAGATAATCCACTTGGAATATAAAATCCTCTTTCTGCTAAGTATTCAGCTTTTGGCATTTTTAAATTTTTGAAATATCCTAATTTATTTAAGATAGGTTGCCTATTTAATGGCCAAAAGAATGGCCTAGTCTCCACTCCTTCTCTTTTTAGTTTGTCAGTTATTTTTTTTAAATTTTTTTTTTTTTTTACTATAATTCCATATACCCAATAAATATTTTCTGCATAAGGGGTTTTTGCCAAAGGTAGGGTAATATTTTTGTAGCTTTTGAATTTTTCATTATAAAAATTTCCAATAGATCTTTTCTTTTTAATTTTTCTTTTTATTTCTTCAAGCTGGGCAAGGCCTATAGCAGCTTGAAAATTTGTCATTCTAAAGTTCCAACCTAACTGTTCATGAGAGAACCTACGCTTTGTATTAAAGCATATATTTCTTAATCCTCTACAATCTTCTTCTATTTTTTTATTATTGGTCACAATCATGCCTCCCTCACCGGTAGTGATATGTTTATTGGCATAAAAACTAAATATTGATATGTCCCCAAAGCTTCCACACTTTTTTTTGTTATACTCTAAACCTAAAACTTCAGCCGCATCTTCTATAATTTTAAGTTTAAATTTTTTAGCTATTCTTATTACAGGAGTCATTTCTACTGGTAGCCCGTAGATATGAGGAACAATAATAGCTTTTGTTTTTTTTGTTATTTTTTTTTGAACATCAGCCACATCCATATTCCATGTTTTTAAATCACTATCTATCAATATTGGCACAACACCGGCTCTAACTAAAGGGAGTATACAAGATATAATGGTAAATGCTGGCAGTATTACCTCATCCCCTTTTTTTAATTTTAAGGCATCTACAGCTACTTGGAGAGCTGCTGTTCCGCTGCTGACTGCTATACCATGTTTTCTACCAACGTATGATGCAAATTTACTTTCAAATTTTTTTATAAAATTTCCTGATGATGAAATTGAATTAGTTCTTAAACAACTGAGTAAATATTTTTTTTCATTACCATCCAACAATGGTTCGTTTACTCTGACCAATAATTTTTTTTTTGTACTCACTTTAAGATAAGTTCCAACGTTCTCTAATAATTCTATTCTTTACGATTAAATCTAACAAGTGTTCATAATCTTTTTTTTTATCTATACTATTAAATAAATTTTGACCATTTTTAACCAAATTATCTTTAATTTTTTCATCATGAATTAAATTTATAACTCCTTCTGCTAGAATTTTTGGATCAAATTGATCAATATAGTACACTGCATTTTTTAGAACTGAATCGATGTTGCTAAACCTAGAATAAAAGACAGGCACTTTTAGTTTAAAAGCTTCCCATGGAGGTATGTTGTTGGGGCCCATTAGTGTGGGCATTACTAAGGCAATAGAGTTAATGTAGAAAAAAGGAATTTCTTCATCTTTAATAAACTCAAAAAACCTGACCTTGTCTTCTATTTTAATTTTTTTGCTATATTTTTTTAAATTTTGTAGATAGCCTTTATCGTGGCCACAAAAAACAGCAGAAATATCTTCTTTTTTTTCAAAATTAATAATCTTTAATGAATCAAGAATTAGTTTATGATTTTTATGTGGAAAATACATTGCTGGATAAAAAATATATTTTTTTGATAACGCGTATTTTTTCAAGAAAATTAAATTCTCTTCAGTATTTTTATTTTTATCAAAATTTTGTACATTCAACGAAGGCTCTTGATTTAGAACTAAAACTCTCTCTGCTAAACAATTATATAGTGAAATAATTCTTTTTTTTACTATCTCACATCCTGTAATTATAATTGAAGCTCTTTTAATTGCTTTTTCATAAATTCCTTCTTTCCAAAGAAATGGCTCAAGATTCCCAACTTCAGGAAACTCTAGGTAATCTCTATGATCTACATCCTGTACCCATAAACAATAGTTTGTTTCTACGAGATATAAGGAATGTTGAGACGTAGACGTAAAAATAATAAAATCAAAATTATTTTTTTTTAAATATTCTTCAAACTTATTTTTTAATTTTAATAATTGATTTATTTTATGAAAAAAAAAATTATAGTTGATTAAATATATTAAAGCTCTCTGAAAAATTCCTAACTTAAAATATTTTGTTTCAATATTATCTAAATCCGAGTGAAGTTTTATATTTTTGTTGTTTGATATAATTTCAAATTTTAAACAATATTTTTTATTATATTGCTGAAAATTTTTAATAAATACAGATAACTCTTGAAATACACCGCCAGAATTTTTATTTGAATCTACAAAAATTCCTATTTTTTTTTCTGAAAAATAATTCATATTATTAATTTAACTTATTATTTATCTTCTGGTCTTTTTCTCTATGATTTACTTTATTACAAAACTTGTACTTAAAGCATGCTTGTAAATAAAACTATATTCTTTATTTAAAAAAAAGTCATCCCATGCTTTTGCTTCTCCTGGAAAAACTTTTGAATTATAGCAATTACTTATAATCACACCTCCTTTAATCAATCTTGGAAAGAAAAAATTTAAGCTCTCGAGTGTTGGTTCGTACATGCATAGATCT
>Ga0307986_10001575_pt1 | contig 16575 bp, 16 predicted proteins | sample EllFjometageno82_FD_203170 | JGI IMG/M metagenome (GOLD analysis project Ga0307986, IMG submission 203170) | Marine microbial communities from Ellis Fjord, Antarctic Ocean - #82 | ecosystem: Environmental > Aquatic > Marine > Unclassified | place: Southern Ocean | collected 2014-10-09
CTTTTATTGGAAAGAACGCAGTGCTAATGCCTTGCTTTGTAAATATTGGAGCTTATGTAGATGAAGGAACTATGGTGGACACTTGGGCTTCTGTAGGATCTTGTGCACAAATAGGAAAGAACTGTCATATATCAGGTGGTGCTGGAATCGGAGGCGTATTAGAGCCTATGCAAGCTAACCCTACTATCATCGAAGATAACTGTTTTATTGGAGCTCGTTCAGAAATAGTTGAAGGAGTAATTGTTGGAGAAGGATCTGTATTATCTATGGGTGTGTTTATTGGTCAATCTACAAAAATTGTATACCGAGAGACCAGTGAAGTGATCTATGGGAAGATACCACCATACTCAGTAATAGTTCCAGGCTGCCTTCCAAGTAAAGATGGTAAAGGTCCTGCTTTATATTGTGCAGTAATCATTAAACAGGTTGATGAAAAGACTAGATCTAAAACTTCTATTAACGATCTATTAAGAGACTAAATGCCAATTTATAATGAAATCACATTGGCTAAAGAGCTAATAAGGTTTCCAAGCATTACACCAGTCGATGCTGGAGTAATGAAATTTTTAGCTAAAAAATTAACTACTATCGGATTTAAATGTAAGATTTTAGAGTTTAAAGATAAAAACTCTAAACCAGTTAAAAACCTTTATGCAAGAATAGGTAATTCTCAACCAAACTTTATGTTTGCTGGTCACTTGGATGTAGTTCCTCCAGGCAATATAAGAGATTGGACGATTAAACCTTTTAGTCCAGCTATTAAAAAAAATCATCTTATTGGCAGAGGTGCTAATGACATGAAAAGTGCAATTGCAAGCTGGGTTATTGCTGTAAATACCTTTGTATCAAATAATAAAAAAATCAATGGTTCTATTAGCTTATTAATTACTGGTGATGAAGAAGGTATTGCAATTAATGGTACTAAAAAAGTAGTCGATTACTTAAAAAAGAAAAAAGAAAAAATAGATTTTTGCTTAGTTGGAGAACCAACAAACCCCCATAAACTTGGTGAAATGATTAAAATTGGTAGAAGAGGAAGTGTCAATGGTGAGTTAACTATAATTGGAACTCAAGGACATGTTGCATATCCTCATCGTGCTAAAAATCCATCAACTACATTGATCAAAATACTAAATGAAATAAAAGAAATAAAATTTGACAAAGGAACAAAAGATTTTCAGCCAACAAATTTAGAAGTAACTAAAATTAATATCGATAATACAGCTGATAATGTTATTCCAAGGCTTGCAAGAGCTACATTTAACATAAGATTTAATAATAAACACAAGTCTTCTAGCTTAAAGAATAGATTAAATAAAATTTTCAAAAAAGTTACTAAAAAAGAAAAATCTAATTTTAAAGTAGAATATCGTGTATCAGGCGAAGCTTTTTTAAGTAAGCCCAATAAAACAACTTATATGATTCAAGATGTAATAAAAAAAATTACAAAAATTAAGCCTCGATTATCTACAACAGGTGGAACTTCAGATGCAAGATTTATTAGAAAAATTGCTCCATGCTTAGAATTTGGTTTAGTAGGTAAAACAATGCACAAGGTAGACGAAGCCGTATCTATTTCAGATCTAAAAAAGTTGACTAAAATATATTATAATATTTTAGAAAATTATTTTAAATGAAAACTGGTTTAATAACCTCTGATACTTATCAAAATCATAATACGGGTGATGGACATCCAGAAAAAATTGATAGAGTTACAGTGGTTATTGATAATTTTAAAAAGTTAGATAATAAAAATTTGCTTTGGAAAAAACCTTCAAAATTTGACAGGTCGCTTCTAGAAATAACTCATAATTCTGATTATATAAATTTTGTAGAAAAGTCTTTTCCAAAAAAAGGCTTATCTTTTTTAGATGGTGATACAATTGTCTCTCCAGGTAGTAAAGAAGCTACTTCAGATGCTGTAGGATCAATCATTACAGCTATTGATGGTGTTCAAAATAATGAATTTAAAAATGCTTTTTGTGCTGTCAGACCTCCAGGACACCATGCAGAAAAAAATAAAGCTATGGGTTTTTGCATTTATAATAATGTAGCTGTGGGAGCTAATTATCTATTAGATAAATATAAACTTAATAAAATTGCAATCATTGATTTCGATGTTCATCATGGAAACGGAACGCAAGACATTTTTTATGATAATGAAAAAGTTTTATACATTTCAACCCATCAATTCCCCTACTACCCTGGGTCTGGTACAGAACAAGAAAAAGGTAAATTTAATAATATATTCAATATTCCACTGCCTGCTGGCACAACCTCTGCAGAATATTTAAGCGCCTATGAGCATGTACTAAAAAAAATAACTGAGTTTAAACCAGAGTTTATATTATTCTCTGCAGGTTTTGATGCTCATAAGAATGATCCACTAGCTCAATTTCAATTAGAGAGTAAAGACTTTTATGAACTCACCAAAAGAACTTTGGAGTTATCTAAACTATATTGTGCTGGAAAAGTGGTCTCTATTCTGGAAGGTGGTTACGATCTCTTGGCTCTTCAAGAAAGTACGGAGATGCACGTAAAAGCTTTATTAGAATTTAATTGATAATTTCTCAATAGAGATTAAATAACTTACAATGAAACTTTACAAAATTACAAAGTCTAACATCGATAAAAAAGGTCGTGGCCTTTATGCTACACAGGATATTAAAGAAGGTACTAGAATTATTGACTATGTTGGTAAAATTATTACAAAAAAACAAACAGAAGAGTCTCAAAAATTTGATAACGCAAAACCCATCTATTTATTTAATTTGAATAAAAAGTACGACATGGATGGAGATGTTTCCTGGAACACTGCAAGATTAATAAATCATTCTTGCTCTAATAATTGTGATTATAATGGAACAGGCCTAAAGTTATGGGTGATTGCTATAAAGGATATTAAAAAAGGTGAAGAGATAACAGCTGATTATGGTTTTGGTTATGATGAGGATTACAAACAATTTCCGTGTAAATGTCGTTCTAAAAATTGTTGTGGTTATATTGTTAGATCAGAATCAAGATGGCGAATTGATAAAAAGTTTAGTATCAGTAGACAACAAACTAGTAAATAACCTTTTCTAAAAACAGTCCTTCGGCTGGTGCAGGTGGAGCACAAAGTATTCTTTTTTTTGACTTAAAAACTAAATCAAACTTTTTTAAGTTCCATTTTTTTTCTGCTAAGTATTTTAAACAACCAACCATTGATCTCACTTGCTGCTGTAAAAATGACTGTGATTTAAATTGTATTTCAATTCTTCCTTTAATTGAATTTATCTTAATTGATTGCATAGTACGAATTGGACTTTTAGCATTACAGTTTGATGACCTAAAGGTAGAAAAATCTTTAGTGCCCAAAAGTTTTTTTGCACCTTTTTTCATTAGTGTGACATCCAGCTCTTTAATTATGTGCCACCCTCTTTCTTTTTCTATAGAAGGCCTACTCAGTCGATTAAAAATTATATATTTATAAATTCTTTGTTTTGCAGAAAACCTCGCATGAAAATTTATGTTTTTCTTTTTAATTTTTATAATTGATATATTCTTACCGTTTACAAAATGATTTACTGATTTTAAAAATTTATCTAGGTTTTGAATTTCTTTTTTACATTCAAAATGTGCTGATTGTTCAATGGCATGAACCCCTGCGTCTGTTCTGCCAGATCCAATTAATAGAATTTTTTCTTTTATAAGCTTAGATAGTTTTGTTTGAATTAATTTTTGAATTGACTTTCCTTTAGATTGAATTTGCCAACCAACAAAATTGGTTCCTACATATTCAATTAAAACTTGATATCTATGCATTGTTCAAATTTGAACCTTTTTTAATCTGCGATCCAAGCATGAATTCACCAATGTTTTGTGGTCTTTTTCCTTGCCTTTGAATTTCTAGAACTTTTATTGATTTTTTATTACCACAACTAATCTCTAAATGATTATTTAATACCTCACCAGTTTCACCATAGCCTGCTGCTAGTACTGCTTTTAAAATCTTATATCTCTCACCTTTGTGGATAAAAAAAGCACCAGGACTTGGATATAATCCATTTATTTTACCAATAATATTTTCTGCAGTTTCATCCCATTTTATTTGACCTTCTTTTTTTTCAATTTTAGGTGCATAGCTTGCTTCGTTATGATCTTGTTCTTTAAATTCTATTTTATCTTCTAATATCTGATCAATAATATCTAATATTTTTTCTGCTGCTAACTCAGATAGTTTTTCAACAATTGTTTCTGAATTATCATCAACCATAATCTCTATTTTATAAGAATTACAAACAGGTCCGGTATCTAATTTTTCTCTTATTTTCATAATACTAACACCAGTTTCTTTTTCTAAATTCATAATGGATCTTTGGATAGGTGCTGCTCCCCTCCATTTTGGGAGGAGTGATGCATGTATATTGATAAAACCTTTTTTAACTAAACTTAAATATTCTTTTGGAATAATTTGCCCATATGCAACTACAATTGCTATATCTGCCTCTAACTCTTTTAAGTAATTATACTCTTCTTTATTGTCTTTTAATGAACTGGGTGTTCTATATTCTATTTTTAAGGTTTCAGAAATTCCTTGAATTGGTGATTTATTAATTCTTTGTCCTCTTTGTGATTTTTGAGGTGGCTGTGTATACACCACTGATACTGCATATCCATTTTGATATAATGATTTTAATATTGGCACAGCAAAGAAGGGTGTTCCCATAAAGACAATTTTTTTTAACATTTTTAAAAAATTTCTCTATTAACCTTAATTTTAGAAAGTTTTTTTATAATCATTGATTTTTTTAATTTTGACAAATAATCAATAAATAAAATTCCTTCTAGATGATCTATTTCATGTTGTATACAAGTTGCTAATAATCCGTCTGCTTTTAATATTTGTTTTTTTCCACTATAATCCAAATACTCAACTTCACATGCATTAGGTCTTTCTATTTCTGCAAATTGGTCTGGCACAGATAAACATCCCTCTTCATATTTTACTTTATCTTTATTTTTATTTTTAATAACAGGGTTTACAAAATACCTTGGTTCTTTTTTATTTTCATCTCTACTAATATCCATAACTATAATTCTTTTGGGAACTCCAATTTGAATAGCTGCAAGTCCAATTCCTGGTGCAGCATACATAGTATCAAGCATATCATCCATTAGCATTCTCTCTTCTTTGCCAACTTTATCCACAGCTTTCGATACTTGACGTAATAACTTGTTTGGTTCTGTTAAAATTTTTTTAACGGACATAATTATTAATTATTTTATTATAAATCTTAAATTTTTAAAGGAAGAACTTTAAGAAGAATCTTGTTTCTTAGGGCATCAACATTGAGCTGGTTAAGCGTGCTAATTATAAAGTATAATGTATCGTCATCTATATCCTGTATCTTATCCTGCCCTATAACCTCAACTATTCTAAGCATAGCAGTAGCTATATCCTCATTATTAATAAATACCTGTATATCAGATGGAATTTCCGTTTCATTAATTTTATATAGGTTTTTATATTTATTTGAAACCTGAATACCGTCTGATTTAAGTGTCTCAATTAAAATTACATCTTTTATAGAAAAAAAATATTTTTTATTTTTTTTAACTTTTTTTAATAAATCATTTAAATCTTTAGTAATATTTTTTATTGAGGAATCTTCTTTAAAGTAGTTAATTAATTTTGATTGATGTAAAATCTTATTATTAATTTTAATGCTAGTTAATTTGGCTTTATCTTCATTCATATAATTTTCATAAAATCTTGTAAAATTTGCTGGAATATCTTCCTGATTAAACTCTCCTAGAAGTAATTTTAACTCTAGATCAAAAGCATTTTCTATATTATCATTTTTTAGTGAGTTTTTTAAGGCATTCATTAATTGAAGTTTGTCATCTACTTCTCTTGTAATTAAAATCCCTTGATAAATTAAAGCTCTTCCCTCAACCACTGATAATACCTTTGTAGATTCCTTGATATTTAGCAGTTGATTAATATTAAATTGAAATCTCTTATAAAGTTCAAATAAATATTTTTCCGTATAATTTCCTTCATGTGTTCCTTTTTCAATTCTACTAATTTTATCTAAATTTGTAAGTTCTATATCCTTTATGCTACCCAATAAATTTGAAGTTGATAAATATTTCCAAATTTGTTTTGAGGTTGAATCTTTAGGTTCAAAAATAAAATCTGGATTGGTTCGATGAGATAAATGAAAATCTAAAATCGTTTTTTCAGAAATAACTATTTCTGGCTTATCATTATAACCCATTAAATAATTAATTTTATTTTCATAAAATTTATCTTTGAAACCTAACTCTTTTTTTAAATCAATTAATAGCTGAGCCTCTTCTTTTTTTCCATTATTAATCAAACAATAAATGTTAAATTTAGATAAATACTCATCCTGAATAGAAACTTTAATTTTAGAAAATATTTCACATGCTTTTTTTACTTCTGATTTAGAGAGATAGTCATCAACTAAAAATTTAGCAAGTTTTGGATCTTCATTTATTAATTGATTTTTTAACAAGTACTTTTCAATTAATTCAAAATTTGAATTTTTAATAAGCCATTTAGATTTTAATTCTAAAAATTGCTCTTTTGAAATATTTTTTTTTGGATAATATGCATTTGTTAAAAGTAAAATATCTAAAATTCCAGAAGCATCCTTTGAAAGATTTAATTTATCGATTCTTTCAAATATATTTAAGATTTGATCCCCATCTGAATTAGACCACATATTAATATCTAGTCCGTTTTCTGATGGATCATATAGGCCTACAATTTTAATTTCTTTTGAAATTAATGTTTGATCTTCTTCTATATTTAGTTTGTCGTCTTTTTGGGATTGCATTTTATAAATGCTATTTTGTGTAACTTTTTTTTCTTGAATATTTTCAATTACTTCAACATTTTTAGTAGTCTTTTTTTCTTCAATGCTCCATATATCGATAGGTTCTTCAGATTGAGCAGTAAGTCCAAAAACTAAAAAAAATAATATAACTGGTAAACAATTTTTATTTAACAATTTTAAGTTTTTCATTTGAAATTTTTTTTTCAATCTCTTTATTAGGTGATGGAAAGTCAATTTTACTCAATAATGATACTGCACCAATAATGATGATTAAAAATATTATCATTTTAATAAAAAAGCTTTTACTTTTACTGGTGCTTGTAATTTTTGAAATTTGCATATATTCTCTAGTAATTTCAAATTAAGACATATTTGTGTTTTTTCAAAAAGAAAACTTATGAATTCAAATAAAAACCTCGTTTTTTTGGGCATGATGGGGGCTGGAAAATCCTCTATTGGGAATTTAGTTTCTAAGAAATTAGATCTCCCATTTGTTGATATAGATAATTTGATTGTAGAAAATGCTGGAATGAATATTTCAGAAATATTTGAAAAAAAAGGTGAAGCTTACTTCAGAAATCTAGAAGAAAAAATAACGCTTAAATCTTTAAAAAAAATTAAAAATGTTATTTCTCTTGGTGGTGGTGGGTTCATTAATTCTAAAATTAGAAAAGAAATTCTCAATAATCATTTTTCATTTTGGTTGAATTGGGATGAATCAATCTTAGTTGGAAGAATTAAAAGTAGTAAAAAAAGGCCTATTGCATATAAATCAACTGATCAAGAAATAAGAAAAATAATTAAAAATAGATCAAAAATATACTCAGATGCACAATTTAAAATAAACTGTAATGAGTGTACAAAATCTGAAATAGTAAAAAAAATTATAAAAATTTATGAGCTTAATTAAACTGCGTGTAAAAACTGTCAATCAAAAATACCACGTTTTTATAGGAAATAATATTATAAGTAAAATTAAAATAATTTTAAAAGAAAATTCAATTAATTTTAATCAATGTCTTGTTATTGCTGACAACAATGTACCTAAAACACTAATAAATAAAGTTTTAAATTCTTTATCTAAAAAAAAGGTATCACTTCATTATTTTAATTCTAGTGAAAAAAATAAGAATCAAAAAAGTATTAATAATATTTTATCAATCCTACTAAGTAAAAATTTTAATAGAAATGATTGTGTGATTTCTATTGGAGGCGGCATTACTGGAGATGTATCTGGTTTCGCAGCCAGTATATTTAAGAGAGGATTAAAATTTATTAATATACCTACCACTTTATTGTCCCAAGTTGATTCTTCAATCGGAGGAAAAACTGGAATAAACTGCAAATATGGTAAAAATTTAATTGGTGCATTTTACCAACCTAGTTTAGTCATTTCTGATATTATTTTTTTAAGGTCTTTACCTAAAAGAGAAATTATATGTGGCTATGGAGAAATTTTAAAACATGCAATAATAGGAGATAAAAAATTTTTTTCTTTTTTACAAGCAAACGGATCTCAAATTTTAAACCTTAAAAGCCCTTTAATAGAAAAGGCGATTTTTAAAAGCTGCTCAATTAAAACAAAGATTGTTGAGTCTGACGAAAAAGAAATTAAATTAAGAAAAATTTTAAATTTTGGCCACACATTTGCTCATGCTTATGAAGCTACATTAGGATATTCGAAAAAACTTAATCATGGAGAAGCCGTTATACTGGGTATTAAAACAGCTGCAAAATTTAGTTTATCAAATAAAATTTTAGATATTAATGAATTTAATTTAATTGAAAATCATTTAAAAAAATTAAGTCTTCCAAGAAATATCCATAAATTCTTTTCCTTAAAAGATTTAAATAAAATTTTGTTTTTTATGGAGAAAGACAAAAAAAATTCTACAAGTAACATTAATTTAGTCCTACTAAAAAAGATTGGTTCTCCAATACATAAACTACAATTTGATAAAAAAAAAATTCACTTTTTTCTGAGAAAAGAACTAATTAAGTAATATTTGAATAGAGTGAATGTGTTTTTTCAACTCAATATCTAAAATACTATAGATTCTTTTAGTTGAAGCTATCTTGTTTGTTTTAGCAAGTTCGTCTGAATTAATTATCAGTTTTAAGTGAAATTTTCCTATTTGATGGCCCTTATGATCTTTGTGTAAAAAACTTTTATCCTCAATTTTAAGATCCTGAATATCAATTTCTGTTTCAAGCTTGTTTTTAACAATTGCAATTAATTCATTTATATCCATAAGTATTATCTTATTATTATACAACATGAAAAATATTTGCGACTGGAATAATTGCTCTGAAACTGGTGAATATAAGGCTCCAATTGAAAAGGATAACAGTAAAAGCTACAGGCTGCTTTGTTTGGCTCATGTTAAAGAATTTAATAAAAATTGGAATTATTTTAAAGGAATGGATGATGAGCAGGTATTTGATTTTCTAAAATCAGATATGACTTGGCATAAACCAACACAAAATTTCAGCTCTTCAGATAATTTTTTTAAAGTTCTTTGGAACAACGCTTTAAAAGATGAGTTTGATAAGACTAAACTTAGAGGTGAGTATAATCACATGAATCAATTCAAATTTGATGCCAACGATATTAAGGCTTTTAGTATTCTGGGTGTTTCTGTTGGTTTAAAATGGGAACAAATACAAGATAAATTCAAAACTCTTGTCAAAAAATTTCACCCTGATATTAATTTAGGAAATAAGGAATATGAAGAAAAACTTAAATTAATTACTTTAGCTTATACCCAGCTAAAAAACACTTATAGGAAAAAAATTGACACCTAATTTAAATATACAACCAGACATCAAAATGTCTTTAAAACAAACTTTTGGAATTGATTCTGATATGGAGGTTGATGCATTCTCAAAAAAAAGTGAGTATGTACCTGAAATAGATAAAAATTATAAATTTGATAGAGACACTACGCTTGCAATCCTATCTGGATTTGCTTTTAATAAGAGAGTTTTAGTTCAAGGGTACCATGGAACTGGTAAGTCAACACATATAGAACAAGTTGCTGCAAGATTGAACTGGCCTTGCATTCGAGTTAACCTGGACAGCCATGTGAGTAGAATTGATCTGATTGGAAAAGATGCAATTGTTATTAAGGATGGAAAACAAATTACTGAATTTAAGGAAGGCATTCTTCCTTGGTCTATTCAAAACCCTGTTGCTCTTGTTTTTGACGAGTATGATGCTGGAAGACCAGATGTAATGTTTGTTATTCAAAGAGTATTGGAAGCTGAAGGAAATTTTACTCTTTTAGATAAAAATAAAGTTATTAAACAAAATAAGTTTTTTAGATTATTTGCAACCTCCAATACAGTAGGTTTAGGAGATACAACGGGGCTCTATCATGGCACACAACAAATAAACCAAGGACAAATGGATAGATGGAATATTGTTACGTCTTTAAATTACTTAAGCCTTGATAGAGAAATGGAAATTGTTTTAGCAAAAAATAAAAATTTAAATAATCCCAAGGGTAAAGAAAAGCTATCTAATATGATTAAAGTAGCATCTTTAACTAGAAAAGGTTTTATAGCAGGAGATATTTCGACTGTTATGAGTCCGCGAACTGTACTGCATTGGGCTGAGAATGCAGAAATCTTTAAAGATACTGGTTATGCGTTTAGAGTTACATTCTTAAACAAATGTGATGATATTGAAAAAAATACTATAGCTGAATATTATCAAAGATGTTTTGGTGAAGAATTACCAGAGTCGATGGTTAATATTCAGATTTAAATGAGCAATAAAGAAGACAATTTTAAAGAACAATTTAAACAAGCTCTAATCTCGACTGCAAAAGTAATTTCAGAAGATTATAAGTTAGATGTCAAAAAAATTGATAAAAATTTAAATTCAAAAAAAATAGATTTTTTTGATGTAACAAATTTATCGAATAAAAATGATTTTATAAGGTTAAGGGCAGAGACAGATTCAGATGCACTTAAAAAGAAATTTTCTAATAAAGAGCTATTTAATAAAAACTTACCTAACAACCCCTCTTGTAAATCTCTATATAATATTGCTGAAAAAATTAGATATGAAGTTTTGGGTGGAAAAATGCTTAAGGGTGTGAAAAAAAATTTAAGCGAAAATTACAATCAAAAAATAACCTCAATTCGTAAGGATCAATTAAAAAGCAAAGAAGATGTTCCTGCAACAGAGGCTTTTGAATTTTATATGTTACAAAAATTTTTCAACTTAGAGCTTAATGCCATATCTTCAAAAATGTTAAGTTTTTGGGAAAAAGATTTCACCTCCTCTATTGATGAGCATCTAGATTTTTTAAACGAAAATTTAGAAGACCAAAATAATTATGGGTTAAAATTTTCAAAAATTCTTGAAAGCATGGATATTTTTAGTTCAAATAATAATGAGAACAGCAAAGATGATGATGAAAAAGATAACAAACAACAGGATAAATCAGAAAATAATGATGACAATAAATCGGATGGTAAACAAGATGAAAATAAGCAAGATGAAGCTCAGGCAAGTCTAGATGCAGGTTTTGATCTTAACAACCAACAAATGGATGAACAATTAGAAGATTCTAGCTCTCTTCAAGAGAGCAAAGAAAATGTGATACAAAAAACTAATTTAAACAACACAGATCAAGAATATAAAGTTTTTACAACAGAATTTGATGAAATTGCAAAAGCTGAAACCTTAGAAGATACAAAAGAAATTTGGAAATTAAGAAAAAATTTAGATCAACAACTTATTGCTTTCCAGGACCTAATAACAAAACTTGCAAATAAGTTACAAAGACAACTGCTTGCAAAACAAAATAGAGCTTGGGAATTTGATTTAGAAGAAGGTTTATTAGATAGCTCTAAACTAACTAGAGTTATTATGGACCCCTATAATTCATTATCCTTTATGAAAGAAAAAGATCTCGATTTTAAAGATACGATAGTAACTTTGTTAATTGATAATTCTGGATCGATGCGTGGACGTCCTATAACAATCGCAGCACTTTGTGCAGATATATTATCTAGAACCTTGGAAAGGTGCTCAGTTAAAGTTGAAGTATTAGGTTTTACCACTAAAAATTGGAAAGGTGGAAAAAGTAGAGAGGCATGGGCCAAAACTGATAAACTAAAGAATCCTGGAAGACTTAATGATTTAAGACACATAATATATAAGGGGGCAGACACACACTGGAGGCAAGCAAAAAATAATATAGGCCTAATGCTTAAGGAGGGGTTATTAAAAGAAAATATCGATGGAGAAGCTATATCGTGGGCTTACAACAGAATTAAAAAAAGAAAAGAAGAAAGAAAAATCTTAATGGTTATTTCAGATGGTGCACCAGTAGATGACTCGACTTTATCAGTTAATTCAGGAGACTTTCTAGAAAAACACTTAAAAAAAATGGTTAAATTTATAGAAAATAAAAGTGATGTTGAGATTTTAGCCATTGGTATTGGACACGATGTTTCCAGGTACTATGATAAAGCTATTAAAATAACGGATGTAAATGAGCTTGGGGATGTTATGATTTCACAATTAAGCGGATTATTTGAAAATAAAAAAAAATTACACTAAAGTTTTAAAAGATCTTTATTCTTCCATTTTATATTAACCTCAGCACCACCTCTTGTTTCTGAATTTCTACATAAAATATTTGCATAATTTTTTTCAAGTAAAGTTTTACCTATGAAAATACCAAGACCCAAACCTGATTTAGATTTTATAGAGGATTTATATGACTTGATATAAGGCTCTCCAATCTTTCTTAATACATCCTTGGGATATCCTTCACCATCATCTTCAATTACAATTTCTGTAATATCATTATTACTTTTTATATTTATAAAAACTTTATTTTTTGAAAATTTGTTTGCATTTCCAATAAAATTTCTTAATCCATAAACAATCTCAATAGATTTAGTTATATTTAATAAATTTGAATATTGATCAAAATTTATAATAAATTTTTTTTTACTTGTTTCACTAAAAGACTTTGTAATTTCATTTACATAATCAACTATAGTTAGATCTCTATCAATAAAATTATCTTCAATAGTAGGATTTAGTGTTAATTTTTTTAATGTTTCACTACATCTCTCAATTTGACTCATTAAAAGATCAATATCTTTTTTAACTTCAGGGTTATCTTTAAATTGTTTCGATAAATCTGATGAAATAATTTTTATTGTAGAAAATGGGGTGCCTAAGGAATGAGCAGCAGCAGCTGCCTGACCACCAAGTGACAAGAGCTCGTGTTCTTTTGACATAATTTCTTCCATTTTATTTAAAGCTTCTTTTCTAATTCTAGATTCCCTTCCAAAAATCGAAGCAAAATAATTTAAAAAAATTAAAGAAATAATTATTGAGATAGGAATTGAATAATAATAATAACCATCAACATGAAAATGTTTATTTATTGGGTAAGGCAATGGTTGATTAAAAAAAGTAAGAAAAATAATCATTACAATAGTAATGATAATTAAAAACAAATTACTCTTAAAACCTAAATTTGATGATGAAAAAATAGTTGGGATTATTAAAAAAATTGAAGATGGATTTACAATCCCTCCTGTTAAATAGATTAAACAACTTAGCTGTAAAAGATCAATTAATAAAAAAAGAAATGCTATTTTATCAGATAATTGCGTATTCTTATTGGTGTAAATTAAATAAAAATTACTTAGTATTCCAATTAAAATTATGAAGTTTGCTAAAATTATTTCAAATTTAAAATCTAAGATAAGATAAGTTAAATTTACAGTTATTAGCTGACCAATAATAGCTATCCACCTTAGATTAATATATGTGGATTTTTTTAATGAAAAATATTTTGAAGTTTCAAAAAACTTCATTATTAAATATCTAGATTTTGAACATTAATTGCGTTAGAGACAATAAAGTCTTTTCTTAATGCAACATCATTACCCATCAAGGTATGGATAAGATGTTGGTCTTTCTTTAAATCTTTTGAATATTGAACTTGTAAGAGATTTCTTGTTTCTGGATCTAGGGTAGTACTCCATAATTCTTCTGGATTCATTTCTCCTAATCCCTTAAACCTTTGAATACTCATTTTAGATTTTTCTTCTTCATAGGCTTTGGTAAATTCTTTTGTTTTTTTTTTAATTTTTTGTAATTCTTTATTATTTTTTAAAATATAATTTTCTAATTCACTTTCATCTTTTATGTAAATTCCTTTTGTACCTTTATTAATTTTAAACAATGGTGGTTGAGCAAGATAGACGTGTCCATTTTCAATTAACTTATTAAAAGGTTTATTGTTAAAAAATGTTAATAACAGTGCTCTAATATGTGATCCATCGACATCAGCATCGGTCATAATAATAATTTTTCCATACCTTAAATCTTTTAAATCTATATCTTCACTCTTAGGATCGAGACCAAGTGCATTAATTAAAGTTACGACTTCATTAGATGACATCATTTTAGCTAGCGATTTTACTCTGTGTTCACTGCCATCTCTATTATTATTTTTTTTAGAAGCAACTTCCTCAACATAAGTATTAAGAATTTTTCCTCTTAATGGTAAAACTGCTTGATTTGATCTGTTTCTACCTTGTTTTGCAGAGCCACCAGCTGAATCACCTTCTACTATAAATAATTCCGTTCCCTCTTGTTTTCCTATTTGACAATCTGCTAATTTTCCAGGTAAGCCACTTAATTCTAAAGCTCCTTTTCTTCTTACATTTTCTCTTGCCTTTCTAGCAACATCTCTTGCTAGGGCTGCTTGCATTACTTTTGCTAAAATAATTTTAGATGTAGTTGGATTTTGATCAAACCATATTGACAGTTTTTCACTAACAATACTTTCTACGATCATTCTTACTTCAGATGAAACTAACTTATCTTTTGTTTGAGAGGAAAATTTTGGATCGGGTATTTTTGCTGAAATAACACATGTAAGACCCTCTTTAATGTCATCACCTGAAATTGTTAATTTGTTTTTTTTTAATAAGTTATGTTCTGTAGCATATTTATTAACCACTCTAGTTAATGCACTTCTAAAACCTAGTAAGTGTGTACCTCCATCTTTTTGATAAATATTATTTGTGTATGGATAAATATCTTCACCATAGCTTGCGTTCCATTTTAAAGAACATTCAATTTCAATATTATCTTTTTTACCCTCAATATAAATTGGCTTTTTAAATAAATCATTTCCAGTTTTATTTTTAAGTTTTTCTCTTTTTTCATCTAAAAAATCAACAAACTCTAAAACACCTCCATCAAATTTAAAAACAATTATCTTTTCTTTTTTTTGATTTAAATCATTAACTGTTATCTTTATTCCTTTATTCAAGAATGCTAATTCACGCATTCTTTTAATAATTATATTTGGAGTAAATTTTATCGATGAAAATATCTCTTTTGACGGCAAGAAGGTTATTTGCGTTCCTGTTTCTTTTGACTTGCCTACAACCTTAAGTGGAGCTTTTGAATCTCCATCCTTAAACTCCATAAAATATCTTTTTCCATCTCTATCTATTTCTAATTTTAGTTTTTCTGACAATGCATTTACAACTGAAACACCAACACCATGTAAGCCACCTGATACTTTATATGAATCATGGTCAAATTTTCCACCCGCGTGAAGTTGGGTCATGATTACTTCAGCAGCAGACATTTTTTCACCTTTGTGCATGTCTGTCGGTATACCCCTACCGTCATCTCTAACTGTAATTGTACCATCTGAATTAATCTTAATATCGATATTTTTACAATGTCCTGCTAAAGCTTCATCTATCGAGTTATCAACAACTTCATAAACCATGTGGTGCAAACCAGTTCCATCATCAGTATCACCAATGTACATTCCTGGTCTTTTTCTAACGGCTTCAAGTCCTTTTAAAACCTTTATTGAATCTGCTTGATAAGTTGTATTTTTCATTTTTTGGAAAGATTTAACATACCATATTTTATAAATATTAAATATATTTGTTTAAATTATATCTTGGTGGTCAACAATATTTAGAGTAATTTAAATTTATTATGATTAACAAAGGTATCATTTTAGCTGGTGGATCAGGAACTAGGTTGAGTCCTTTAACTAAAGCTGTAAATAAACAGCTATTACCTATTTACGATAAACCGTTAATTTTTTACCCCTTGTCCATTTTAATGCTTGCTAACATTAAAAATATTTTAATAATTGTAAATCCAGGTCAAATTGACAACTTTAAATCACTTTTAGGTGATGGAAAAAGATTTGGTATAAAAATTCAATATAAAATACAAAAAAAACCCAGAGGGCTTGCTGATGCATTTATTTTAGGAAAAGACTTTATCAGAAAAGATAATGTGGCATTGATACTCGGGGATAATTTTTTTTATGGACAAAGTTTAACCGACAAACTTGAAAAATCTTTAGCACACAACAATGGTGCGAGAATTTTTTTAAAAAATGTTAAAACACCAGAGAGTTTTGGGGTTGCAAAAATAATAAATAATAAAATTGAAAAAATTATAGAAAAACCTAAAAATTTTATTTCCAATTATGCAATCACAGGTTTATACTTTTTTGATAATAAAGTTGTAAATTATGCAAAAAAATTAAAACCCTCAAAAAGAGGTGAAATAGAAATAACAGATATTTTGAATATTTATAAAAATAATGAAAGCTTACATTATGAACATATAGGCAGAGGTGCCATATGGTCTGATGCTGGAAAAATAGAAGACATGACAAATGTTTCAGCCTTTGTT
>Ga0307986_10001578_pt1 | contig 16571 bp, 21 predicted proteins | sample EllFjometageno82_FD_203170 | JGI IMG/M metagenome (GOLD analysis project Ga0307986, IMG submission 203170) | Marine microbial communities from Ellis Fjord, Antarctic Ocean - #82 | ecosystem: Environmental > Aquatic > Marine > Unclassified | place: Southern Ocean | collected 2014-10-09
TTATAAATCAACGATAATTAAGTGGCGGGGTAGCTCAGTCGGTTAGAGCGCAGGACTCATAAGCCTGAGGTCAGTGGTTCGATTCCACTTCCCGCTACCATGTAAATCTTCAAACTTTTAAAATTTTATTTAAATTACCCACATTCATTGATTGGTTTAATGGTAATTTTGGATTTTTAGGAGCAATTATCTTTTCTACTTTTGAGTTATATTTTTTTGCAAACTCATAAACAGATCTAGCTTTCCCACCTATATTTATAATTCCCTTCTTTTTAATAAGTTTTGGAAGCATAAAAACTAAATCCTCATGAAATAAAAAATTACTTTTTAAATTAGTAAAGGCTTGATTATAATAAAAAGGTTTTTCGGTCATGGATATCCTCAAGATTAAAGAGTTTTCATACATTGACACCGCACATTCACCACCTAATTTAGATAAACCGTAATTGTTAAATGGTTTAACAGGGTCTATTTCTTTATAATTACCCTTTGTACCCTCATAGACATAGCTTGTAGAGAAATAAATAAGTTTAATATTATTTATTTTTGATACTTTGGTAATGTTGGCTGTCCCAATTATATTAAGATCAATACTTTTATTTATATCTTTTTCATGAATATCCATTGGTCTTGATAAACCTGCGCAATGTATAATAGCTTTAGGTTTTATCTTTTTGATAGCAGCATTAATTGACCTAATACTTAGAATATTACATTGTTTTTTATTAACAAAAAATAAATTAAGTGTTGTATTTTTTTGTTTAAGAATTTTTGCAAACCTGCCGTCACTACCAGTAACTAATATTTTTGTTTTATTATTAATTTGCATTAAGAAATCATATTCTTTAAATAATTAGAATATTCACAATTGCCATAAAATTTTATTGCATTAAGAATTTGCTTCTTGTTTATCCATTTATTCAAAAAAGCTATTTCTTCAATACAGGCAATTTTGAAACCTTGACGATTTTCTATTGCAGAAACGAATAAACTTGTTTTATAGTAGTCTTCTATTGACCCAGTATCTAGCCAAGCACCACCTCTTCCAAGGTATTCTGCTGAAAGATTATTTTTTTTTCTATACTTATTAAGTAAGTCGGTTATTTCGAGTTCTCCTCTTTTTGACGGTTTTAAAGATTTTGCATACTTTACAACATTATTATCAAAGAAATACAAACCTGTTATTGCTAAGTCAGATATGAATTTTTGAGGTTTTTCTTTAATCATAGTTATTTTTTTTAGATTATTTACTTTTGCAACCCCAAAAAGCTCTGGTTTTGAAACCTTGTGTAAGATAACTCGTGCACCTTTTGTAAGTTTTGAGCTTTTCATGAGCATATAAGATAAATTTTGACCATAAAAAAAATTATCACCCAGAATTAAAGATACGTTTTCTTTGCCGATAAATTTTTCTCCTAAAATAAATGCATCAGGTAGTCCTTTTGGACTAACTTGCTCTTTGTAAGTAATATTAATCCCTAAGTTTTTTCCATTAGGTATGATTTTTTTATATTGATCTAATTGTCCTTTATTAACAATAATCAAAATATCTTTAATTTTTGAAAGCATTAATATCGATAGTGGATAAAAAATTAAAGGCTTGTCGTAAATTGGTAGTAATTGTTTATTTACAGCCTTAGTCAGTGGGCTCATCCTAGTACCCATTCCGCCAGCAAGTATTATTCCTTTTTTAATCATCTAGCCCCCAATCTTTTATTAATATCTTTTTTTGAAAGCGATTTATAATAATTACTGTTATTTAAATACCATTCAAATGTCTTCTTAATTCCATCAGCAAAATTAGTTTTTGGTTTCCATTTCAACTTCTTTTTAATTTTATTACTATTTAAAGCATACCTTAAATCATGACCAGGTCTATCTTTTACAAAATTAATTTTAATTTTAGAATCTTTTGGATGAATATTTTTAGAAACAGATAACAATGCTTTACAAATTTCAATATTGTTAAGATTTCTATTAGAGCCTATATTGTAAAACTCTCCAATTTTACCCTTTTTATAAACCTCTATAAGGGCCTCACAATGATCGGTAACATAAATCCATTCTCTTGAGTTTTTTCCATTTCCATAAATTGGAAGAGGTTTATTATTTAATATATTGTAGATTAGTTTTGGTATCAGTTTTTCCGGATGTTGCTTTGGACCATAATTATTTGAGCAATTAGTAACTATAGCGGGGAGATTATATGTCCTGACATAAGAGTAAACTAAATGATCAGAAGAGGCTTTACTTGCAGCATAAGGTGAACTTGGTTTGTATGGATAGTTTTCATTAGATCTGCCTTTTAAAACATCACCGTACACTTCATCTGTAGAAATATGAACAAGTTTACATTTTTTATTTATTTTTGAATAATCTCTAAAAGATTCTAAAATATTATAAACACCCATTATATTACTCTGAATAAAATCTCCAGGATTATCAATTGATCTATCAACATGGGTTTCTGCAGCAAGATTAAATATACATGATGGTCTAAATTTTAAAAAAATATTCTTTATTTTTTTACTGTTAATATCGCATTGGATAAATTTATAGTTTTTACTTTTATCAAATTCCTTAGTATTATAGAAATTTGATGAATATGTTATTTTATCTATATTTATGACATAAAAATTTTTTTTTAATAAAAGCTCTATTAAATTACTCCCAATAAAACCAAGGCCACCTGTTACAATAATTTTTTGCATAATTTTATTTTTTATATTAGAAAAAACTAATAGTATATCTGTAATTTTAAAGATCAATATTCATATTCTATGTCAATATCTAGGCAAAACTTAACAATTGTAATTGTAACTTTCAAAAGTGAAGAGGTTATTCATGACTGTATAAATTCAATTGGTAATGGAATAAAAATAATAATTGTAGAAAACTCTAATAATCCAGAATTTAAAAGTAAAATAGAAAAAACATATAGCAATGTAGAGTGTGTAATCTCAACAGAAAACTTAGGAATGGGTAGGGGTAATAACTTAGGAATTAACTTAACAAAAACAGATTATGTTTTAATATTAAACCCCGATGTCGTACTTGAAAGATCTACAATAGACGAATTATTTATAGCTTCAAATTTAATATCTAACTTTATTATTTTAGCACCAATCTCAGATAATAAGAACTATCCAAATTATCAAATAGATAAAGATGAAGAAATTTTTAAAACCAAAAAAAATTCATTTGAAGTTAAAAGTGTAGATGGATTTGCAATGTTAATTAATAAAAAAAAAATAGACAAAACTATGATCGTTAAAAATCAAAATTATTTTGATGAAAATTTTTTTATGTACTTAGAAAACGACGACCTATGTAAGAGAATAAAAGACATGCATGAAAAAATTTTTGTAGTGCCAAACGCTAAGATAAGTCATTTAGGCGCAAAAGCAGTTAATCCAAAATATAAAGATGAAATAGAGCTATCTAGAAATTGGCACTGGATGTGGTCAAAGTTTTATTTTAATAAAAAACATTTTGGATATTCAAGAGCCTTTATGAAAGGTTTTCCTAAATATATTTCTAATATAATTAAATATTTATTTTATTTTTCAATAAACAATAAAACAAAAAAAAAAAAATATTTTAATAGGGCCTCTGGTTTTTTTAATGCTGCGATAGGAAGAGTTTCTTGGTATAGACCAAATATAAATATTTAATGTCCGGGAAAATCCATCAAGTTTTCGACCTTGTAGTCTTTTTTAATTAAACCATCACTTCCACCTAAATCAAAAAGATTTATCGCAAAAATAAATGCAGCTACTTTTCCTCCCGAAATTTCAACAAGTTTAGCTGCTGCCTCAGCAGTCCCACCAGTAGCAATGAGATCGTCAATTATTAAAACTGAATCATCTTTGTCTATAGAATCTTTGTGAACCTCTATGGTAGCCGTCCCATATTCTAACTCAAAATCAACTGAAAAAGTTTCCGCAGGTAATTTATTTTTTTTTCTAAGTAATATAAAGGGCTTCTTAAGCAAATAAGAAACCGCAGATGCAAAAACAAAACCTCTAGATTCTATTGCAGCAATCTTATCGATTTTATATTTCTTAGATCTATCAATTATTTGATTGATACATTCAGCAAAAGCTTTTTCATCTTTAATTAGAGTTGTTATATCTCTGAACAAAATTCCCTTTTTTGGGTAATCTGGAATTGATCTTATGTGTTCTTTTAAATTCATTTTTTTTGTTATTAATATATAAACATTTAAAGAATTTTAATGATATGGCAAATAATAAATTAGCAATAATTGGTGGAAGTGGCCTTTATGATGTTGAGGAATTTAAAGACAGAGAGCTTATTAAATTAGACACACCATGGGGGAAACCTTCTGACGATATTTTAAAAACCCTTTACAACAATAAAGAAATTTATTTTTTACCAAGACACGGCAGGGGGCACTTCATATCTCCTTCAGAAATAAATTTTAGGGCAAATATAGATGCTTTAAAACAATTGGGTGTAACTGATATTGTATCAGTTTCAGCCGTAGGATCCTTAAAAGAAAATTTGCCACCAGGAAAGTTTGTTATAGTTGATCAGTTCATAGATAGAACTTTCGCGAGAAACAAGACTTTTTTTGATGATGAGATCGTAGCGCATGTATCTATGGCTCACCCAACATCAAACGCTTTAATGAATGCTTGTGAAGAAGCAATCAAAAAAGAAAGGATAGAGTATCAAAGAGGTGGAACTTATGTTGTCATGGAAGGACCTCAATTTTCAACGTTAGCAGAATCTAATTTATATCGATCATGGAATGCTGATATTATAGGTATGACTAATATGCCTGAAGCTAAATTATCTAGAGAAGCAGAGATTAGATATGCATCGGTTTCAATGGTGACAGATTTTGATTGCTGGCATCCAGAACATGAAAATGTTGATGTCAAACAAGTTATGAAAATATTGCTAGATAATGCCGAGAAAGCAAAAAAAATGATAAAAAATATTATAAATAATTTTGAAACTCATATTGATCCAAAAGACCCTACTAACAATTGTCTTGATGTAGCAATTATTACAGCACCAGAGAAAAGAACAAAAAAAACAAAAGATAAACTAAAGACAATTGCAGGTAGGATTTTTAATAAATGAAAATAGAAGGAAAAGAATATAAGACAATTTGGTTTGATAAAAAAAACAAAACTGTAAAAATTATTGATCAAACAAAACTTCCACATCAATTTATAATTAAAGATCTCAAAACTATAAAAGATGCAATAAATGCAATTAAAAATATGGAAGTAAGAGGCGCCCCACTTATTGGTGGTACAGCTGCTTATGGAATTGTTTTAGCGATTTTGGAAAGTAGTGATTTAAGTTTCATAAAAAAAAGTTCAGAAAATTTAATTAAATCAAGACCCACTGCAATCAATTTAAAATGGGCAGTAGATCGAATGAATAAAAAGCTATCAGGAATTAGTAAGGATAAAATTTTAGATGTAGCTTTAAAAGAAGCTATAGATATCTGCGATGAAGATGAAAAATTTTGTAAAAATATTGGCTTAAATGGTTTGGGGATAATTGAAGAAATTTTTAATAAAAAAAAGAAAACAGTTAATATTTTAACTCATTGTAATGCCGGATGGTTGGCCACTATAAATTGGGGAACTGCTACCTCTCCAATATACCACGCATATAAACAAGGAATTCCAGTTCACATTTGGGTTGATGAAACAAGACCAAGAAATCAAGGAGCAAATTTAACATCATTCGAATTAAACGAGGAAAAAATTCCCAATACAATCATTGCAGACAATACGGGTGGAATACTGATGCAAAGAGGTGATGTTGATATTTGTATTGTTGGATCAGATAGAACTTTATCGACTGGCGATGTATGCAATAAAATTGGGACTTATCTTAAAGCTTTGGCAGCATATGATAATGACGTACCCTTTTATGTTGCTTTACCAAGCTCAACAATTGATTGGAATATTAAAGATATAAAAAACATACCTATTGAAGAAAGAAATTCAGAGGAACTTTCACATATTGAGGGCATCGATGTAGATGGAAAATTAAAAAAAGTAATGATTTATCCAAAAAAAAGTAAAGTAATGAATTTAGCTTTTGATGTAACCCCCGCTAAATATATAACAGGATTAATTACAGAAAAAGGTGTTTGTGAAGCATCAACTGATGCATTACAAAAGATGTTTAGATGATAAAAAATATTTTAATATTTCTTTTTATAATTCTTGGAATGGTGGTTGTTTTAAATTTTAGTGATTACAACTTAAAAAGAGCAGTTGATGCTTGTTTAGCAGGCAGCCAAAAATTATCAAAAACCAAAATAACCGATCTTGATGAAGCTAAAAAATTCTGTGAAGAAGAAATTAGAAAAAATAAAGATTAATTAGCTATTTAATGAAAAACTTAAGATACGAAGTAATTAAATATGCTAAGATGCTTAATAGTAAAGAACTGTCAGCACTAAGATCTGGAAATATATCTGTAAGATATAAAAACGGTTTTTTAATAACACCTTCTGGAGCAAAATATTCTTCATTAAAAAATAAAGATATAGTTTTTGTCACTCTTAAAGGCGAATTTGATAAAAAAAAGGACGTGCCCTCTTCTGAATGGAGATTTCATCAAGATATTTATCTAAATAAAAAAAAAGCAAAAGCAATAGTTCATGCTCACTCTAGTTGTGCAACAGCAATATCAGCTCATGGAAAGATAATTCCAGCCTTTCATTACATGGTGGCTATGGCTGGAGGTAACGATATAAAATGTGCGAAATATGCTACATATGGAACTAGAAAACTATCTGAAAATATTCTGAAGGCTTTAAAAAATAGATCCGCATGTTTGATTGGTAATCACGGTCAGATTGCATTTTCTGAAGATTTAGCTAAAGCATTCGAGTTAGCTGAAGAGGTTGAAAATCTCTCTAACCAGTATATAAAAGCTTTAAAAATTGGTAAGCCTAAAATTTTATCACTGAAAGAAATAAGTAGAGTTTTAAGCAAAGCAAAAAATTATAAGAGGGGATAATTTTTTATGACTAAAGTAGGAGAACATATAACTTTAGATATTATTGGTACTTCAGGAGAGTATGATCCATCATTATTTGAGAGTGTTATTTATAAAATTGCAAAAGCTGCACAAGTAACTGTTCTCGAAATTTCAAAATACAAATTTGAGCCACAAGGTTTTACAATACTCGCTCTATTAGCTGAAAGTCATATTAGCTTTCATACATTTCCGGAAAAGGGAATTATAAGTTTTGATTTTTTTACTTGTGGAAAGATTAGCCCATCAATAGCATTAGATATTGTTAAAAAAGAATTTAAACACAAAAGAATAGTTAAAAAAGAATTTAATAGAGACACTAAATCTTTGTATCATGACATTTACAGCTCTCCTGGTTTACAAAAATCTTATGTAGTGAATGAAGTTTTAGAAGACTTTAAATCTAAAGTAGGTCAACATATTGAAATATTAGACTTAGAACAATTTGGTAAATCTCTTTTTATAGATAATGAAATACAAGTAGCCACTAACGATGAGTTTTTATATAGCTCAACGTTTGTTAATTCTGCATTGAAATTAAACAAAGATATGGGCACCGCCGCAATAATCGGTGGGGGAGATGGTGGAGTTGCAAGAGAATGTATGGCCAAAGGTTTTGATTTTATAGATTGGTACGAACTAGATCCTGAAGTTGTAGATGTTTGTAACAAGCATTTAGGAAGTATTGGAAATAAATCTACAGAAAAAAATTCAATCAAATGCATATGGGGCGATGCTTTTGAGAGCATCAAAGTTGTAGAAGATGATAAATACGATAAGATTTTTGTTGATCTTAATGATGATCAGTTTTGCATAGATCTTGCAGCAAAAAATATGGATTCATTAATTAGAATCTTAAAACCAAATGGTGTAATTACAACCCAAGTAGGTAGCCAAGATAAAAAACCTGAACAAGTTGAAAAATGGCTTGATGTTTTTAATAAAAACTTTGGTAATACAACTTTAGATAGGGTTTATATCCCAAGTTTTGACTGTTCTTGGAATTTTTCTTCCTCAATTAATCATTAAATTTTTCTTTTTTAATTAACGAATTTGTGAAATAAATATCTCTAATGGGGGATTTTCCCTTAAATTTATGGAGGAAATAATGAATATATTTAAAAAGACAATTTTAACTGTTCTAGCTTCTTTATTCTTAATTGGTAACGTTTATGCTGATAAAATAAAGATTGGAACAGAGGGAGCCTACCCACCTTGGAATTCTAAAGACGCATCAGGAGCTCTTATTGGTTTTGAGGTTGAGTTAGCAAATGAACTTTGTGCTATCATGGGTCATGAATGTACTATTGTTGAACAAGATTGGGATGGAATGATCCCAGCTTTGTTAATGAGAAAGTTTGATGCAATCATGGCTGGAATGTCAATTACTGCTGAAAGACAAAAAACAATTACATTTTCACAAGGTTATGCGGACGAAGTTGCTGCACTTGCGGTAATGAAGGGTTCAAGTCTTGAAAGAATGAAAACTCCTGCAGGGATTAGCCTTACAAGTCCAAATGGTGATGCTAAAAAAGCTTTAAAGACTATCAAAGCAGCTTTAGCTGGGAAAACTGTTTGTACTCAAACTGGAACTATTCACCAAAACTTTTTAGAGTCAGGCGATGTAGGTAAGGTAAAAGTTAGAACTTATAAAACTCAAGATGAGGTTAACTTAGATTTAGTAGCTGGAAGATGTGATGTTGCTTTAGCAGCAGCTGTTGCGTTTACAGATTATGCGGAAAAATCTGGTAAACCCGTTGTACTAGTTGGACCAACTTTTTCAGGTGGTGCTTTTGGTAATGGTGTTGGTGTTGGAATGAGACAAGGTGGAGAAGATACAATTGGCAAAAGAGATGCCCAACTTCTTAAGGATTTTAACAAAGCAATCAAGACTGCTAGAAAAAATGGCACTATTAGCAAATTAGCTATCAAGCATTTTGGCTTTGATGCTTCTATGTAATTAATATTTTGAAAAGGCGACTATTTGTTTAGTCGCCCTTTCGATATGGACCTTTTATCTTTCGGAAATACAGGCTGGGGTGACGAGTTGTTTTATGCAACTTTAATGACTATTGCTGTTTCAATTACAGCATTATTGATTGGTTTTTTATTTTCAATAATCTTTACACCATTAAAATTATCAAATAATAAGTTTTTAAATTTCATAGCAAATTCTTACACAACGGTAATAAGAGGCGTTCCAGAACTACTTGTGATTTACCTTTTCTTTTTTGGAGGGAGTGGAGCCATTATGTATGTTGCTTCAATATTTGGCTATTTTGAATACATAGAAATTAATGCATTTATTACAGGTTCTTTAGCTATTGGGATAATTTCAGGAGCATACTCAACAGAAGTTTTTAGAGGAGCTATCCAATCAGTTGATAAGGGTCAGTTTGAAGCTTGTAAGGTTTTAGGGTTTAAAAAACATATTTATTTCATAAAAGTAATTATGCCTCAAATGCTAAGATTAGCGATTCCAAATTTAAGTAATGTTTGGCAAATAACATTAAAAGATACGTCATTAATATCAGTAACAGGTTTAGTTGAGATTATGAGACAATCATACATTGCAGCTGGATCAACTAGAGATCCTTTATTCTTTTACTCATTTGCAGCAGTTCTATATTTGATGCTTACTTTTTTAAGTATGAAATTAATAAATAGACTTGAGATCAAGTATAGCAGGGGTTTTTAATGGACTTAAGTTTAATGGCTACAAGTTTACCAAAATTATTGAGCGCAGCTGTTATAACTTTAAAACTTCTATCACTAGCCTTATTTTTTGGTTTAATCATTGGTCTTATTTTTGCAATTTTGAGATTAAATAAAAATCCGATTATAAATAAATTTGCTTACGGCTATTCCTATGTGTTTAGAGGCACACCATTATTAGTTCAAATATTTATAATTTATTTTGGTTTAGGACAGATAGAATATTTTAGATCAACTTTTCTTTGGGTTGTTTTTAAAGAACCATATTGGTGTGCAATCATTGCATTTGCATTGAATACGGGAGCCTATACGTCTGAAATTTTAAGATCTGCTTTTGAAACTATTAAACCAGGTATAATTGAAGCTGGGAAAAGTTTAGGGGTATCAAATAAGATTATTTTTTATAAAATCCAAATACCGGTTGCCATTAGACAATCTTTACCTGCTTATGGTAATGAAATTATATTAATGATGAAGGGCACGTCTCTTGCAAGCACAGTAACAATAATGGATCTAACAGGAGCAGCCAAACATATTGTGTCAACAACTTACAAACCATTAGAAGTATTTCTTTTGGCTGGAGGTATCTATCTATTTATGACTTTTTTAATTCATAATTTGATAAAATATTTAGAAAAAAGGTATAGTTTTCAGTAATGAAAGTTTGTTGTATTCAATTGTCTAGTGGAGAAAATTATCAAAATAATTTAAAAAATTATTTATATTATTTGAAAAAAGCAATTTATAAAGATGCTGACTTAATTCTTACACCTGAGACAACTTCAATAATCACTGATAGTAAAAAAAAACTTTTAAATAACTCATACTCAATGAAAGATGATATTTTTATTAAGGAAACTAAAGCCCTATGTAAGAAATTTAAAAAATGGGTCCTAATTGGGTCGTTACCAATTAAAGATGGAAATAAATTAAGAAATAGGTCTGTTATGATTAATCCTAATGGAAAAATTAAGTCTTATTATGATAAAATTAATATGTTTGATGTAAAACTTGAAAAAAAAGAGTCACATAAAGAGTCCAAAACTTATAAAGCAGGTAAGAAATTAGTTACACAAAAATTACCTTGGGGAAATATTGGTTTTACAATATGTTTTGATTTAAGATTTCCAGAATTATACAGAACTCTATCTAAGAAAAAACTGAATTTCATTTCTGTTCCATCAGCATTTACAAAAATTACAGGAAAAAAACACTGGCACACTCTCTTAAAAGCTAGGGCAATAGAAAACTTTTGTTATATTTTTGCACCAGCTCAAACAGGTAAAAATACAAAAAAAAGAGAAACATATGGTCACACAATTATTATTTCTCCTGATGGTAAAATAATAAAAGAAAAAAAATCTGGTGAAGGTAATATCTATGCTAATATTGATCCAGCCCTATCAATGAAACTTAGAAAAATTATTCCTAGTATGGTTTAATACTTTACATATTCCTTAATTTCTTTTATTTTAGAACCCGAGTGAATGTTCATCTCTAACTTAATCTTAGCCCTATCATCATTTAAAAAATGAACATCTCGTGAAAGTTTAATAAAATTTTCTCCAAAATCTTTATTTTTTTCACATACTCTTTTGTTATCTTCGATAACCCATAATTTAGCATTAATCTCTTTTAACAAGAGAAACAAATCATCCAACTTATCATCCGATTTTACATTTTGTACTAATTGATCTTTCAAAATAGCATGCTCTTGAGTAACAGATTTTAACTTTTCAGAGTCTTTAATTTTATTTTTTTTAATCTCTAAAATAGAAATTTTATCTAAAAGCTCTCCCACTGATATTTCAACTAGAATTTTATTCATTAAATTTTATATTATGTTAAGTTGTTAAAAATATGTCTAATATTTTAATTATCAAACACGGTTCACTTGGAGATATAGCTCAAGCAAGTGGTGCAATTCAAGATATTTCTGAAAATTATAAGGAAGATCAAATACATTTACTAACAACAAAGCCATATTTTGAATTGTTTAAGCAAAACCCTTTTATTCACAATGTTATTTTAGACAAAAGATTATCAAGATTTAATATAATTTATCTGTATTTGTTAATGAGAAGTTTAAAAAAACTAAATTTTAAAAAAATTTATGATCTTCAAAACTCATCTAGAACAAGGTTCTATAAAAATATTTTATTTCCTAGGGCAAATTTTAATACATGGTCTAGCTCTGAAACAACTTTACCAGCAGATATATCAAAAGAAGAGTTTGATAAAAATCCAGTCATTAATAGATTTGAACATCAATTAAAAACTTGTAGCATTAATACTAGAAATACGATGACACCAAATTTTAATTGGTCTTGTACTGATATAAATAATATTAAAATGAAATTCAATTTAGAGAAATATATTATCCTTTTTCCATTTTGTTCAGCTCATTTAATCGATAAAAAATGGCCTAATTATAATGAGTTAATAAAATTGATTAAAAATAAATTTGAATATGAATTTAAATTAGTTGTTGCACCCGGACCTTCTGAGATTGATGAGGCTAAGGAAGTTAGTGCAATTTCAATTTTAGATAATAATAAAGCTCTTAATATTTCACAGCTATCATCCTTGATTAAGGGCAGTTCATTTGTTGTAGCAAATGATACGGGCCCTGCACACATGGCTGCTCATTTAGGGGTAAAAGGTTTAACTTTATTTGGCAAACATACAACAGCGTTTAAAGTTAGTATTGAAAGAGAAAATTTTAAAGCAATACAAGTTGAAGACTTAAAGAAATTAAGTGCTGAAAAAGTTTTTGAAAGAATAATTAGTACTTTGGATTAGTTTTTTATTAACTCTAAGATTAATGGTAAAGTAAATAAAATCATTAATAATCTTTTGATGTAGTGGAATGTTGCAAAACTTTTAAAATCAAAAAAGTTTAATTTAGTATATTTTTATACTCTTCAATTATTTTATCCCATTTAAATTTATCAGCATTTTCTTTTGCTGCTTTTCCATATTCTAAATATTTATTATTTTCTAACATAGAATTGATGGAAGAATAAATTGCATCTAAATTATTTCCATCACAAATTAATCCATCTTTTTTATGATTTATGGCATCAGATGCGCCCCCATCTATGCCTCCTATTGAAGGGATTCCATACTGAGCCGCCTCAATATATGCTATACCAAAACCTTCAACTGATTTTTTATGAATTATAGAGGGCATAACAAAAATATTTGATTTAGCTAAAAGAGAATTTTTTAGTTCATTCGAGATATCTTTAAAAAACATTACCTGCTCTTCTAAGTTTAATTCTTTAACAAGTTTTTTAATATTTTGTTCTTCGTCACCGTAACCAATGCAAACATAAGTAATACTAGGATAGATTTGTTTTAAATTTCTCAATGCCATTATAACTTTTTCATGATTTTTTCTTTTATCAAATCTAGAGACGGTAATTAATACTGGAGACTTATGTTTTAATAAATTTTCAACTTTATCTAAAGTTTTCTTGTCTAATTCCTCAACTTTATCAACACCAGGATTAATGACTACAATTTTATCTTGTTGAATTCCTAATTTGATGGCTAGATTCTTTGTATATTCTGAATTTGCTACTATGGTATCAATATTATTCAAAACCTCTAAAACTCTTTTATTAAGAGAGGTACCTTTTTCATGATTTATTTCTTTGCCATGAATTAAACATATCTTTTTTTTATTCGTCTTTAGTAATTCTAAACTTTTCCAGTGATCTGCAATAATTCCATCAATTTTATTTTCTTTTATAAATTCATTAATTAATTGAGCTTTTCTAAATTTTCTAAGAAGCTTTATTCCACCAACGCGTTCTATTGAAAAAGAAACTTGCTCATCAAACATCTTATAATTCTTGTGAAAATCAGCAAAAACTTTTATCATATAATTTTTTGAAAGCTCATTAGCCAGCCCCCACATTAAATTTTGCATTCCACCAATCTCTGGAGGAAAATTTTTTGTAATAATTAAATACATTATTTATTTAACCATTTTATAGAACAACCTAAACTTGGAATTTGCTCTTTTGGTCCTTTACCAGTTTCGCTAATTTGCTTCATTGCTTCATATAAATCACTTTTACCATGTTTTACCGGCTTTAAATCTTTTAGCTCTTTAATTCTTCCCCTGTATTGCAATTCTAAATTACCATTAAAGCCAAAGAAATCAGGGGTACATACAGCGCTGTAACTTTTTGCTACATCCTGAGTCTCATCAAAAAGATATGGAAAAATAAATTTATTTTTTTTGGAAAATTCAACCATATTTTTAAAAGAATCTTCTGGATAGTTGATTGTATCATTTGATGAAATGGCCACTGCCTTAATTCCGAGTTTTTCTAGATTTTTACAATCTTCAACAACATCTTTAATTACCGCTTTAACATAAGGACAGTGATTACAAATAAACATAATTAAAGTTCCAGTTTCACCTTTAATATCATTTAAAGAAATAAGCATATTATTTGTTGAAATTAATTGGAAATCTTTAGCATTAGTTCCAAAATCACATATTGGTGTTTTTAAAGGAGACATGATAAACAATATATATATATGTTTTTTGATTTAAAAAATAAAAAAGTTAAAAATAATGGTGAAAACTGGTCTGCACCCAACGCATCTATTATTGGAGATGTAACTTTAGAAAGAAATACAAGTATTTGGTTTAACGTCACTTTAAGAGGCGATATCGAAAACATTCATGTTGGTGAGGGCTCTAACATTCAAGATGGAAGCGTGCTGCATACTGACCCTGGTTACCCACTTAAAATTGGTAAAGATGTAACTATAGGACACTTAGTAATGTTACATGGGTGTACTATTGATGATAATTCTTTAATTGGAATTGGTGCCGTTATTTTAAACGGAGCAAAGATTGGTAAAAATTGTATTATTGGAGCAAATGCACTTGTAACTGAAAATAAAGTAATACCAAATAATTCTCTAGTTATTGGGTCCCCTGGTAAAATTGCAAGACAAGTTACAGATCAAGAAGCAAGATCAATAACAGAAAATGCAATTCACTATCAAGAAAATTGGAAAAAATATGTTTAATCAATATTTTAATTATTTATATCGTATTTTATAAATCAATATAAAAAAACTTAGAATTAATGTCACTGCATTTGCAAGAATAACCGGAAGATTGGAAATTATGATTCCATATATTAACCAAGATAGAACACCAATTGTAAATATCAAAAACATATATAATGATATATCTTTAGTACTTTTGGATTTGTAAACTTTAATTGCTTGGGGAATAAAAGCAATCGTTGTGCAAAAAGCTGCAAAAAAACCTATATAATTAATTATAAACTCCTTTATCATATTAAGGTGTAAGCCATTTAAATTTAGTTTCATTAGGTAGATAATTAAATCTTGCCCTACGATGACCTCTTGCAGCTAAATAAAGCCACTCTATATTCTTAATTCTACACTGAACTGCAGTAAAATTTTTGTAACCTTCTTCACTTTGCTCCATTGTAAATTCAAAATTATCTAACTCAGGCCTTAGTCCGGAAGTTGGAGAGGGAGATACTGTGCCAGGCCCATTATGTACCAAATAACATTTTCTACTCATATGACCAGTTTTTAACCAGGATTGTTTGGTAATTTTATTTTGATGATTAACTGTACATTCAACTTTTATTCTAACTTGAATCTTTTCTTCTTTATCATAAAACAACATCGAGGCATTACTGTTATCTCTTAATTTTTTAATTTTGTCAGATCTGATATCGCTATGAAATTGAAGAAGATTATTTGATTGATCGGATTTTCTAAGAACAACTATTCTTCCATCAGCATTATCTTGACTACCACAGATAAATACTGGAATTCTAAAAGGAGATTTTCTATTGATTACCGCATCATCTAGTAATGACCATATCTTATTTTCTATTTCAGAAAAATCTTCATAATATAATGGTTGTTGCATACTAGATCACTTGCTTAGTCTTCTGATAAGACTAGATGTATCCCAACGTTTTCCGCCCATTTCCTGGACTTCACTATAATATTTATCAACTATTTCAGTCACGGGCAGTAGAGAGCCATTATTTTTAGCCTCTTCCATTGCAATTTTTAAATCTTTTCTCATCCAGTCAACTGCAAAGCCATGTTCAAAATTATCATCAAGCATTGTTTTATATCTATTTTCCATTTGCCAAGATTGTGCGGCACCTTTAGATATTACTTCAATAACATCTTCCATATTCAAACCAGACTTTACTCCAAAATTGATAGCTTCAGACAAACCTTGAACCAAACCTGCAATACAAATTTGATTAACCATTTTTGCTAGTTGCCCATTTCCTGCAACACCCAGCAATTTCATTTTTTTGCTATAACAATCAATAATGTTTTTTGCTTTATCAAAATTTACTTGATCTCCACCAATCATTACAGTTAGAGCACCATTCTCTGCACCAGCTTGACCACCTGATACAGGGGCATCTAAGAAACCAAATTCATTTTTTAATGAGTGATCATAAATCTCTCTAGCAATCGTTGCAGAAGCAGTAGTGTTATCTACATAGATAGCACCTTTTTTAATTGTTTTAAAAATACCGTTATCTCCAAAAGTAACCTCTCTTAAGTCATTATCATTACCAACACATGTAAATATAAAGTCAGCATTTTCAGCAGCTTTTGCAGGTGTGCCTGCTTTTGAACCTTTAAACTCAGCAACCCATTTGTCAGCTTTTGTACCTGTTCGATTATAAACAGTTACATCGTGTCCTGCTTTTGATATATATCCTGCCATCGGATAACCCATGACACCTAAACCTATAAATGCAACATTGCTT
>Ga0307986_10001579_pt1 | contig 16562 bp, 16 predicted proteins | sample EllFjometageno82_FD_203170 | JGI IMG/M metagenome (GOLD analysis project Ga0307986, IMG submission 203170) | Marine microbial communities from Ellis Fjord, Antarctic Ocean - #82 | ecosystem: Environmental > Aquatic > Marine > Unclassified | place: Southern Ocean | collected 2014-10-09
GTTGTAATGCTAGTTGGTGGATACTTAGGAGAAGCAGGATACATTAACGCTACACTTGGTTTTGTAATCGGTATGGCTGGATGGTTCTACATTCTTTATGAAGTATTCTCAGGTGAAGCAGGAAAAGCTGCAGCAAAAAGTGGAAACAAAGCTCTTGTTACTGCATTTGGTGCAATGAGAATGATCGTTACAGTAGGTTGGGCAATTTACCCATTAGGTTACGTTTTTGGTTACCTAACAGGTGGAGTTGACGCTAACACACTAAACGTTGTTTATAACCTTGCTGACTTCTTAAACAAAATTGCATTCGGTCTAGTAATTTGGGCTGCAGCAACGCAATCTAGTGGAAGAAGATCTAAGTAATTAGTAATAATTAAATAATTTAAAAAAGGGCGAGTACATTTTGTGTACTTGCCCTTTTTTTTTAAGACATTATATATATCTCAATGGCTAAAGTTACTTACATAGAAAATAGCGAAAATTCACACACCATAGAAGTTGCTAATGGATTGAGTGTAATGGAGGGTGCTGTTCAAAATGATATTCCAGGAATTGACGCTGATTGTGGAGGTGGGATGGCTTGTGCTACTTGCCATGTTTATGTGAATGAGGAATGGTTTGATAAAGTGCCAAAAAAAGAGGATGGAGAAGAAGATATGCTCGATATGGCTTTTGAGCCAAAAAAAAATAGCAGATTAAGCTGTCAAATAATACTTTCAGATGAATTAGACGGGCTAATAGTTAGAACTCCATCAAAGCAAGGTTAAATGATTAAAACAGATACTTTAATAATAGGCGCGGGACCAGTTGGATTATTTTGTGTCCATCAATTAGGAATAATTGGATTAAAATGTGAAGTAGTAGATAATTTAGATAAAATAGGTGGGCAGTGTATTGAACTTTACCCCGACAAACCTATCTATGATATACCTGCAGTTCCTGAATGCACAGGAGAGAAATTAACTAACAATTTAATTGAACAAATAAAAGCATTTAAAACAAATTTCCATTTGAATGAGAGAGTAGAGGGAATTAAAAAAATTGAAAAAAAATGGTTAATTAAAACAAATAAAGGAACTGAATTTGAAGCATCAAGTATAATTATTGCAGCAGGAGTAGGCTCTTTTGAGCCAAGAAAATTTTCGACAAAAGAAATTGAAAAATATGAGGGGAAACAAATACTTTATTCAATTAGAGATAAAACAGCATTTAAAGATAAGACAGTTTGTATTTTTGGTGGAGGAGACTCAGCATTAGACTGGGCAATTGAACTTTCTAAAACATCTAAAGTTATATTAGTTCATAGAAGGGAAGATTTTAGAGGAATGCAAGCAAGTATTGATAAAGCTAATCAACTAAAAGAAGAAGGTAAAATAGAAATTTATACTAAATATCAACTAGACTCTGTTCAAGGAGAAGGAAAAGTTGAAAGCATCAATATTAAACATGATGATAAAAGTATAAAAAAAATTAAAACTGATTATGTTTTAGGTTTTTTTGGATTAATTATGCAACTTGGCCCGATTACAGAATGGGGATTAAATTTAAACAAAAAAACAATTCCAGTTAATACTGAAAGTTTTGAAACCAATAAAGAAGGAATTTTTGCAATTGGTGATATTTGTTCGTATCCAGGTAAACTTAAACTAATTTTATCAGGATTTCATGAGGGTGCTCTCGCTGCTAGAGGATGTTTTAAATATGCAAAGCCAGATGAAAAATATAGATTTGAATTTACCACATCTTCAAAAACAGTTAAAAGTCGATTGGGTGTTAAGGAGTGATTGAGCTTTTCACTTCAGATACTCCAAATGGAAAAAAAATAACTATATTATTAGAAGAGATAGGTTGTGAATTTAAAGTTACGGCTATTGATTTATCAAAAGATGATCAATTTAAAACTGATTTTAAAAAAATAAGCCCCTTTAGTAAAATACCCGTAATATTAGATCGTGAAAACAATGAATCTGTATTTGAGTCTGGAGCAATCCTCATGTATTTAGCAGAAAAATACAATAAATTTTATGAAGCTAAAGAGCGTAATATTATAAACCAATGGCTAATGGCACAGATGGGAACAATTGGACCAATGCTTGGACAACATCATCAGTTTCATCATTACAATCCTGGTAAAAGTCAATTTGGAGAAGAGAGGTTTTTTAAAATTGCCAAAAGGCTTTATGGTGAACTAGATGAAAGGTTGTCTTCATCAAAATACTTAGCAGGGAATAATTATACAATTGCAGATATTGCAACATGGCCTTGGATTGCAAGACATGAATGGCATGATATTGGGCTTAAGAATTATAAAAATTTATCAAGATGGTATACTGATATTTCTAAAAGAGAAGCTGTAATAAGAGGATATCAGTTTATGAATAAAAAAGAGTTTCCTCCTCAGCTTTAATTTTAATTTTTCAACTCATTAGCCTGTATATAGAGCTTAAGATACCATTTCCTGATAACTCTATAGCTAACACAATAACAATAATTAATATCAATTTTTTGTTCATTTAATAAATAGATATAATAATAAAACCATCCAAATAAAAGCATAATAATAATAGATATGTTTTTTAGCAAAAAGAAAAGAAATTGAATTTTGTCTAGAGTTATTTTTTTTCATATCTAATTACAAATAGCCTTTTTTTGAAGAATTGGTATAAAATATTGCATGAATGGATTTATTTCTTCAATATACTTTAGTCCTATAAAATCTTTATCTTTTATAAATATTGAATCATGTGAGATTAAAAAGAATTTTGGAATTTTGAATGACAGAAAATTTGCTTTTACAAGAATTATTGATGCAAAAAAAGCTCTCTTAATAGAGAAAAACCCAAATGAACGAAAACTTGATAATTTCCTATCGTTAAAAAATTCCCTAGTTTTAAATAAGTACAACTTCACTTACAAAGATAATAAGTTAGCCTTAATACTTGGTAGTGAGGAAATAATATCAATAACAGCTGATGATCTAGAGCAAAGATCTAAACTTATAAATAAACTTGTAGAACTAGAAAGTTCATTAATGAAGCCAATGTTTTTACTGCAAAATAATGAATTTCCTTTTTATGATACATCAAATTCGAATAAAGTTTTTAATTCTGTATCTTTGATAAATCTAAATAGTATTAAAGATTTTGAAAAAAGAATTAATCAAAAAGCTGAATTTCAAAGATTTAGAGGAAATTTTTATGTTGATGGAATTGATGCTTGGGAAGAGTGTAATTGGATTGGAAAAAATATAAAAATTGATAATGTTTTATTTAAAGTAGAGAGAAATATCCGACGTTGTGTTGCTATTAATTTAAAACCAAAAACTGATAACAATGGTCTAAATTTACTTCAATCATTAAAAAAAACCTATAATCATTTTGACATGGGAATTTATTTAAGATCATTAAATGATGGTAAAATAAAAGTAAGGAATACAATCAAATTAGAAAACTAAAAGTATTTTATGGATTATTATTGGTACAATTAAAAACTTTAATCATCAGCGTATACTTTTTCTTCTTTTTCATGTTTTTCTTGAGCCTCTATGGAAAGGTCAGCAACAGGTCTTGCCATTAATCTTTTTAACCCTATTGGTTCTGCTGTATCTGCACAAAACCCATATGTTGCATCTTTAACTCTTAATAGAGCTTTATCAATTTTAGAAATTAACTTTATCTGTCGGTTGATAGCTTTCATTTCAACAGCCTTATCTGTGTATGAACTTGCTTGGTCAACCATATCTGCTGAAACACTATTATCATCCATTGATCCATGGTATAGAGCTTCATTGTTTGCTTTTACTAATTCTTTTTTCCATTCAGTAAGTTTTATTTTGAAAAAAATCAGATGTTTATCACACATATATTTTTCAGTATCTTTTGGTATGTACGTTTTAGAAATTTTAATTGGTATTTTATTTTTTTTTTCAGTAATGACTTGTTTTTTTAGAGGAGTTGAAGCCTTTTTTATAGTGGTTTTAACTTTTTTTACTTTAGGTGAAGTTTTTTTGTTTGATGATTTAGAGATTTTAGGCATATATTTAAATTTTAGTGGCCGGAGTATATTCAGCAATTAATATGTGTCAAGTAGGGTTAAATCGTATAAATTTAGGTAGTAAAAAACAATAACAATATAAGTCCAATATGAGTTTTAATAAAATAAACATAAATAAATTATTTTATAGTTTTATTGTAATACATTTAATTTTGTGGACGTTAGTTCCTTCGTTAACAAATAATAATTTACCACTTGATACTATTGAACATTTAGCTTGGGGTAGTAATTTAGATTGGGGTTTCAACAAACATCCTCCAGCAGTTGCTTTTTTCCTTGAATTTTTTTACCAAATCTTTGGTTCTCAAGACTGGGTTTATTATTTATTAAGTCAATTATTTGTAATTATAGCCTTTATTGTAGTTTTTAAATTTGCAGAAGATTTATTTAAAAATAAAACTTTAAGCTTAATATCAGTTCTACTGTTGGAAGGAATCTATTTTTATAATTTCACAACTCCTGAATTTAATGTAAATGTTTGCCAATTACCTTTTTGGACTTTATGTGTTTATTATTCTTGGAAACTATTTGATAAAAAAAATGTCACTGTAAAAGATAGTTTTTTACTTGGAGTTTTTGCTGCTATTGGCTTTCTATCAAAATATCTTTTTATTTATTTACTATTAGCTATTGTGCTACTTTTTATTTATTCAATATTTATTAAAAAGAATAAAAAGTTTAATTTTAAGTATATAATCTCTTTAGAGGTATTTATTATAATATTAATTCCACATATAATATGGATAAGTAGCAATGATTATATAACGTTCACATATGGACTGACCAGAACTGGATTAGAGAATTCAAGTTTATTAGATCATATATTTTTTCCCATCATATTTTTAGGTAAACAGGTCGGAATATTAATTCCTTTTTTAATTATGTCATTCTTTTTAATAAAGAAATTTAGATTCAAGATATCTTTAAAAGATAAAAATTTATTATTTTTGATATTTATTAATTTAGTTCCAATAGGATTAATGTTTTTAACATCAGTAATTACTGGATCAAAAATAAGAACAATGTGGATGACGCCATTTTATTTGTTCTTTGGAGTATTAATTGTTTATATCTTTCAAGCCCATATAAATTTAAAAAAAATTAATAGTTTTGTTTCAGTATTTCTAATTTTATTTATCCTCTCACCATTTGTATATGGGTATATCTCAATTACAGAAACTGATAAAAGAACTGACTATCCAGGAAAACAAATAGCAATTAAAACTCAATATATTTGGAACCTAGATCATGAAGACTCTATTAACGTTGTACTTGGAGATGAATGGTATGCTGGAAATTTATCATATCATTTAAATTCTAGGCCTAAATGGGAAGGACTTATTACAGAAGATAAGTTAAGATCGTTATCTAAGTCTATGTGTATTGATAATATTTGCATTGGTCACAAATGAATAAAATAAAAATTTTAATTCCTATTTATAATGATTGGCAATCAGTTTTTAAGTTATTAGAAAGTATCAATTTAGAGGCTTTTAATTTAGAAGGTGAGTTTTCAGTAATAATTGTTAATGATGCATCAACTGAAGACAAACCATTTTTTTCAGCTAATTTAGAAAATTTAAAATCAGTTAAGATTATAAACATGATTGAAAATAGGGGGCATGCAAGATGTAATGCTGCTGGGTTAAAATACATCAATGCAAAAGAGGAATTCGATTATGTAATTCCAATGGATGGTGATGGAGAAGATAGGCCAGAAGAGTTGAGTTTATTAATTGAAAAGATTAAAGATTACCCTGATACAGTTATTACGGCGAATAGAGTAAAAAGATCAGAAGGATTTATCTTCAAGTTTTGCTATTTAATTCACAAATACCTAACCTTTTGTTTTGCAGGACAAACTATTAAGTTTGGTAATTTTACTTGCCTTCCTAAGTCAGCAGTTAATGAAATGATTAACGAGCCTGCAACATGGAGTAGTTTTTCAGGAGCATTAGCAAAAATGGTAAAAAATAGAAAATCTATACCATCTGAAAGAGGTATGCGGATTTTTGGTCCATCTAAAATGAGCTTTATCAACCTGTTAAAACATTCTTTTTCTATTATTGCAGTTTTTAAAATAACATTATTAATTAGATCTATAATCTTTTTAATTGCTTATTTATTTTTAGTGATAGAAAATATATCAGTCATTACATTAATACCAGTTCTTGGAATTACTATTATGATGTTCTCAGTAATCATATTATCTAAAAGAGAAAACATCTTAGAATTTAATAGTTCGTTAGAAAATATTAAAAAAATAGATACACTTAAGTAGTTTAAATAGCCTTTATTATTGGTAGTGAGTGAAAGTCAGCAGTATTTATTTTTGAAGAGTGATCTCTCCTCATATTCCACTTTTTATTCACCCCAGCACTAGCCAAACTTAGTGTTGATCGACCATATCTGTAATTTGTACTATCAATAGATCTCATTAAGCCTTTAATTTTTTCATCTTTTTCTGATGAGAATAGGTTTTTACTACCATCTGAACTAACTAAGCCAGTTAATGTTATGCCGGCTTTCTGATATCTATATCCATTTATAAAAATATCACTCAATGCAACCAAAGCAGTTTTGACTATTTCAATACTATTGTTAGTAGCAATTGGAAAATCTATGGTTTTAGCATTTGAATAATAAACTCCCCTATTTTGAAATGGACTTGTTCTAACCGAAACTGTTATCGCTTTTGCAATTAAAGACTCTGATCTAATTTTTTCAGAAGCATTTAAACAATAACTTGCTACAGCTTCTTGAAGTTCTTGAAATTTTTCAACTCTATTACCAAATGATCTTGATACAACACAACTTTTTCTTTTTGAAGTTTTGGTTTCTAATGGGATACAAGGAATACCTCTAAGTTCCAATGCGGTCCTAGAACTTAAAACATTAGAACTTTTTTTAATCCAAGTGTTCGACATGTTTTTTAATTGTTTAGCATTATAAATTCCATTTTGATGATAAAATTTAGTGAGTTGTTTGCCAACTCCCCACACATCATTAATATCTATCTTTTCTAATAATGGGTCAATATTTTCAACTCCTATTAAATTGGTCACGCCAGATTGTTTTTTCTTTGCTATATGGTTTGCAATTTTACTAAGCGTTTTTGTTTTTGCAATACCAATACTCGTAGGTATTCCTGTCCACTGTAAAACAATACTTCTAATTTCTTTTCCAACATCTTCAACTTCATCATCAGGATAGTTACTTAAATCTAAAAAAGCTTCATCAATAGAATAAATTTCTAATTCAGGATTAAATCTTTTTAAAGTCCTCATTACCCTTCTAGATAAATCCCCATACAAAGAATAATTTGAGGAAAAAACATAAACTTTATTTCTAAGTATTATGTCCTTAGCTTTAAAATAAGGTTCTCCCATTTTAATACCAAGAGCCTTAGCCTCATTTGATCTTGCAATGATACAGCCATCATTATTTGACAAAACAATTGTAGGTTTATTTCTAATTTTAGGATTAAATAGTCTTTCGCAAGAAACATAGAATGAATTACAATCAACAAGTGCTATTTTTTTAGTACGTTGAATGAATGACATAAGTCACAACTCCCCAGATAAACACTTCAGCTTCATCTCCAATAATTATCTTATCTTCAATATTTTTTGAGCCTGATGTTAAAAATTGTCCATCCTTTGATTTAACAAAACTTTTCACAACTAATTCATCATGAACGTTTGCAACAACTGTGGAAAAATTTTTAGGTTTTAAACTTCTATCAATAACTAATAAGTCACCATCATATATACCAACGTCGGTCATCGACTTTCCTTGAACTCTAATGATAAAAGTTGCAGGAACATTTTTTATTAGATGAACGTTAAGATCTACATCTTCTTCAATGTAATCAGTTGCAGGAGAAGGAAAGCCAGCACCTGCTTTATGTAGGTAAAAAGGAATAGTTAGTTTCATGTTCTTATTTTGTTCTTATTTGTAGACTAGTTATACAGTACACGCAAGAGGTTGTATTTTGAGTCTGTAACTGAATCAAAGGTGAATCAAAACGTGAACATCCAAACTACATTTTGTACCCTTGTGGATAACTTCAACCAGAGATAGTTTAAATCAACAATAGTTAGAAAAATAAATGAAAAAAATAACATGTCATTGTGGAGAGGTAGAAATTCAAATTAATCTCAGTAAAAATATAGACAAACTAATGAGATGTAATTGTTCAATGTGCAAAAGAAAAGGAACAATGGTTACAACAATTAACAAAAAAGATTTAAAAATTATTAAAGGAGAAGATAAAATTAAAACTTATCAATTTAATACCAATGTTGCAAAGCATCACTTTTGTTCAGAGTGTGGAATTCATACCCATAATTTAAGAAGAAGTGACCCAGATACATTTGGTATTAACGTAGGTTGTATAGATGAAATAGGACCTAAGGAATTATTTAAATTAAAGACCGTTATAAATGATGGCCAAAATCACATTAAGGATAAGAGATAAAATGAAAAAATTAATATGTCATTGTGGAGAGATAGAGGCAGAAATAGATATTTCTGATAATTTAGAAAAAGTTTTAAAATGTAATTGCTCAATTTGTAAAAGAAAAGGTGCAATTATGTCGATGGTTAAGAATGAAGACTTTAAAATAGTTAAAGGTGAAGATAAATTAAAACTTTATCAGTTTCATTCTAAAGTTGCTAAACACTATTTTTGCTCTAACTGTGGAATTTACACACATCACAACCCAAGAGCTAATCCAGCTATGACAGGATTTAACCTTGGATGTATAGATGAAATAAATACTTTTGAATTAAAAGATGTTAGAGTGAATGATGGTCAAAATCATCCTCTTGATAAAAAATAATTTCTTATGCATGAAGTTAATGAATGTTTTAAGAAAGTAAAAAAAGATTGTTTTAAGTTTATATCGTCTCAAGAAACAAAAAAAGATAAATTTAAGAACAAAGAAAAGATGATTAAATCTTTTCTAATTCCTGTTAGCTTTTGGATATCAAAAAGAGTTAATAAGAAAAAGACTCTTATAATTGGTTTAGCAGGAGGACAAGGTTCGGGTAAAACTACTATCTCATCAATTTTAACTTTAATTTTACAAAAATATTTTAAGTTAAATGTTTTTAAGGTATCCATTGATGACTTTTATAAAACAAGAAAAGATAGGAAATTATTATATAAAAATAAGCACCCTTTATTAATGACAAGGGGCGTTCCCGGAACTCATGATATAGATTTAATGTTAAGTTTTTTCAAAAAAATTAAAGATAAAAACTTTAAAAGTTTGCAAATTCCAACATTTAATAAAGCAATAGATGATAGGTGCTCAAAGAGCTTATGGCACAAAATTAAAACAAAGCCTGATATTGTGATTTTTGAAGGCTGGTGTGTTGGAGCTAGAGCACAAACGAGTAGTCAGCTTAAAAAACCAATTAATTCACTTGAAAAAGTTTATGATCAAGGTGCTAAATGGAGAGCTCATGTTAATAATCAGTTGCAAACAAAATATAAAACATTATTTAGCCAACTAGATGGATTGTTATACTTAAAAGCTAAAAACTTTAATTTATTAAGAAAATGGAGACTAAAACAAGAGAGAAAGCTTTGGGTTCAAACAAAAAATAAGAAAAACTTAAAGATTATGAGTAGTGGAAATGTGATAAATTTTATGCAAACTTATCAAAGAATTACTCAACAAATGTTTAAAGATGCTATAAAAACTTCTTCTATAATCATGAATTTAAATAGTAAACATCAAATTCAGAAAATAAAATTTAGAAAATAATGAAAAAACTATTCTTAATATTACTATCTGTGATTTTCTTTAATAAAAATGTATTTGCTGTAACTTTATCTCAGGCACTATTACAAGCATACAATGAAAATCCAGAGTTAAATGCAGAACGTGAAAATATCGAAGTTTCTAAAGAAGATATAAAAATATCAAGAAGTCAATTTTTACCAAGTGTAACTCTGTCAGGATCCAAGAGCCAAGATAATACAAAAAAACTAACTGATAGAAGTGGAGTAAATTCTGCCATTACAGATGTTGATACGAAGACTCAATCAATAGATATAAAGCAAAAAATATTTCAAGGGTTTTCTGGTCTGGCAGACATGGAAAAAAGTAAAATTGGATTAAATTTAGCAGACGCAAAACTTTTAAAAACAGAACAAGATATTTTATATAAAGCAGTTGAAGCTTATTCTGGACTAATATTTACAAATGAAAAACTTAAGATCAATCAAAATAATGTTAATTTATTAGAAAGACAAGTAGAGACAAATCAAGCAAGATTAGAGAGAGGCCAAATTACTTTAGCAGATTTAGCCCAATCAGAGTCTTCACTAGCTGGAGCTCAAGCACAGTTTATACAAGCCAGAAATGAAACTGTCACTTCAAAATTAATATATGAAAAAATAATAGGCCCAATCAATGATCCCAACTCTTTAGATAAAAAATCAGATTTAAATTTTGAAATTCCTAGAGATTTATATGAAGCAATTGAAACTTCAAAAACAAGTAATCCAAACCTGATTATATCTAAATTAGAATATGAACAATCAGGGAAAGACGTAACGATTGCAAGATCAGACCTTTCTCCATCTGCAACTTTATCTTTTAATAGTTCAAGATCTGATGATACAAGCTCAACTATTAATGAAAGAGACAAAGAAACCTTAAAAGCAACTATTTCTTGGCCAATTTTTAATGGTGGGAAAAATACTGCTTCTTTGAGTAGAAGTAAAAATTTAAAGAATAGAAATAAATTATTATTTGATAACGCTATGAAAACAAATGAAACAAATGTTGCAAGTGCGTGGTCAAGTTTACAGTCTTCTAGAGGTTTATTAAATTCAGTTAAGTTGCAAGTAAAAGCTGCAGAAATTGCAAATGAGGGAGTAACCGTTGAATACGAATCTGGTCTTGGAAGATCAACGCTGGATCTTATTCAATCAAACTCAATTTTATTAAGTTCAAAAATAAGTCTTGCAGATTCTGAGAGAAATTATTTACTTTCACAGTTTAGATTGCTTCAATCAATTGGTTTGTTAAGTAGTAACTATCTAAAACTTCAGTAATTAAGCCAATTTTTATAAAAAAAAATTAACTATTGATAATAAGAACAAAATGTGTACATTTAACACACGATTCGAACACTAATTATTTAATAAAAAGGCATAAAATGACTAAAAATAGTTTAAAAGTAGTAAAAACTACAAAAGCACAACAAGCAGAAGGTAACGAAAAAAATAAGGCTTTAGAGGCGGCAATCAGTCAAATAACAGATAATTTTGGAAAAGGTTCAGTAATGAAGCTTGGCCAAAGAAGAGCAATGGATATTGAATCAGTATCAACAGGTTCTTTAAGCTTAGATGTAGCACTTGGGATAGGTGGTTTACCTAAAGGAAGAGTTATTGAAATCTATGGTCCAGAATCATCTGGGAAAACAACATTAGCCCTACAGGTACTAGCAGAAGCGCAAAAAACAGGTGGAATATGTGCCTTCATAGATGCTGAGCACGCTCTAGATCCAGTTTATGCAAAAAAGCTAGGTGTAAATACTGAAGAATTACTAATTTCACAACCAGATACAGGTGAGCAAGCATTGGAAATTGCTGATACATTAATTAAATCAGGATCTATTTCTGTAATAGTTGTTGATTCAGTTGCAGCATTAACCCCTAGAGCAGAGATCGAAGGAGAAATGGGAGATCACCATGTTGGACTACAATCTAGATTAATGAGTCAGGCTTTAAGAAAATTAACAGGCTCCATCTCAAGCACAAATACTATGATGATTTTTATTAACCAAATTAGAATGAAAATTGGGGTTATGTTTGGAAGTCCAGAGACTACTTCTGGTGGAAATGCACTTAAGTTTTATTCATCTGTGAGAATGGATATAAGAAGAATTGGTGCCATTAAAAATGGAGACGAAATCATTGGTAATTCAACAAGGGTTAAGGTTGTTAAAAATAAAGTAGCACCTCCGTTTAAAGTTGTAGAATTTGACCTTATGTATGGAAAAGGTATCAGCAAAGTAGGTGAATTAGTTGATCTTGGTGCAAAAGCTGAAATTGTTGAAAAATCTGGTGCCTGGTATGCATATAAAGGTGAAAAAATTGGTCAAGGCAGAGAAAATGCTAAGATTTATTTAGAGCAAAATCCTAAAGTTGCAGCAGAAATAGAAATGGCAATAAGAGAAAAAGCTGGAGTAATAGCAAAGAAAATTGATGGTAATCCACTTGATCCAGAAAAAGCAGCAAAAGATCAAATAGAAGATCCTCAGGTGGAAATTAAAGAAGAAGTAACGCCACCAACAAAGAATTAGTTAAAGTCATCTTTAATTATTAAAAGGCGCTTAATTTAAGCGCCTTTTTTCCCATACTATCTTTAGGAATACCAACGCTTATTCAAACAAACTTACAACAGAAACTTGTTTTATCTCAAAAGTCTCTAGTCGTATCTCTAGTTTAGATCTTAATCCTGTAAAATCACAACTTACTATTTTTGCAAAATCTAAATTAAGTTATTTGGTAGCAATAAGTGTTACCATAGTGCTAGCACTTTTGTAGACCAATCAAGTATTCTTTCTTAATAACCACTTGCATCAAACTCTGTTTGAATAATATCATTTGCTCCTGTTCCAAATCTGGATACACAATAACCTGTTCCCCCGCCACGACCGCCTCCTGTCCACCAGCAATGCATTTTACCTATCTGATTAGAATTTGGTGCTCCTCCAAAATACTCAAAAGCATCATCTTGATTATTACAATTCATGCAGCTCTTATTTCCAAAAGGATTTGTCCAATTAGCACCGTAGTGAAAATAAGTTGCCATATTGTCAAATAAAAGTTTTTGATACACAATACCATCACCACGTCTAGCACATGTAACCCAATTTATATAATATTTGTAACCACCACCTCTTATATGAATATCTAGTTCACCACCAACATCACATTTAAACAATTCAGATTGAAGATATTTTGTAACTTGTTTATGGTTTTGTTTTACCACAGATATTTTAGCACTCTTCGTATACCCATTATAAGCAACTACCCCTACTGCAGCTAGAATACCGATGATAGCTACTACGACTAAGAGTTCTATTAGGGTGAAGCCATCTCTTTTCATAGATTAAGCTTAACAAAACCATATATAAGTGTCTAGGTGCTAGAATTGGCTATTTGATTTATCTCTAAAGTCTCTAGTCGTATCTCTAGTTTGTTGCTTAATTTGACGAGTCTTTATGCAATTTATTTTTTATGAATTTTAAATCATCCACATAAGTAGTGTAAGCTAGTGTTAGGTAGTGTGAGGTAGTGTGTCCCTCAAGTGCCTAATTTAAGCGCCTTTTTTCCCTTACACTTATCTAGACATCAAATAAAAAAACTGTACTTTAAAAGTATGGCTAACAAAACATTAAATCAAATCAGAGAAACATTTTTAAGTTATTTTAAAAAAAATGATCATAAGATAATTGAATCTAGCAATTTGGTTCCAAATAATGATCCTACGTTGATGTTTGCTAACTCTGGAATGGTTCAATTCAAAAATGTATTTACTGGATTAGAGAAAAGAGATTATGTTAGAGCAACCACATCTCAAAAATGTGTAAGAGCAGGTGGTAAGCATAATGATTTAGAAAATGTTGGTTATACGCCAAGACATCACACATTTTTTGAAATGCTTGGAAATTTTTCATTTGGTGATTATTTTAAAGAACAAGCAATAAGCTATGCCTGGAATTTAATAACTAAGGATTTTGGAATAGATAAAAACCGCCTTTATGTAACAGTATTTCATGATGATGAAGATGCTTTTAATCTTTGGAAGAAGATAGCAGGTTTTAGTGATGATAAAATTATAAGAATAGCTACATCAGATAACTTTTGGTCGATGGGTGATACTGGGCCATGTGGGCCATGTTCTGAGATTTTTTATGACCACGGAGACCACTTAGAGGGAGGTCTTCCTGGATCAAAAAATGAGGATGGCAACAGATTTATTGAAATATGGAACCTTGTATTTATGCAATATGAGCAAATTTCAAGAGAGAAAAGAATTGACCTTCCAAAACCATCTGTTGATACTGGTATGGGTCTTGAAAGAGTAGCTGCATTATTACAAGGAACACATGACAACTATGAAACAGATCATTTTAAAAAATTAATTCAATCTGCATCAAATTCATTAAATGTAAAAGTAGATAAAACTAATAGTTCTAGTTTTAGAGTAATAGCAGATCATTTACGAGCAAGTTCATTTTTGTTAGCTGAAGGTGTTTTACCCTCAAATGAAGGGAGGGGATATGTGCTTAGAAGAATTATGAGACGTGGAATGAGACATTCACACTTGTTAGGTTCAGAGAAACCAATCTTCTATGATGTCTTTAAAACATTATTGGAAGAGATGTCTAATAACTACCCAGAACTTGAAAGAGCACAATCTTTAATAAAAGAAACTTTAAAAGCAGAAGAGGAAAAGTTTTTAGTTTTACTAGACAGAGGAATTAAAATTTTAGATGAAGAGATTTATAAAGTTAAAAAAATACTACCTGGTGAAGTTGCCTTCAAACTCTACGATACATACGGTTTTCCATTGGACTTGACTCAAGATATTTTAAAAAATAAATCATTAAAAGTTGATGCAGAGAAGTTTGATTTACTGATGAAAGAAAGTAAAGAAGTTGCAAAAAAAAATTGGAAAGGTTCGGGAGATAGTTCTTTAGATAAAATTTGGTTTGGTATTAGAGATAAATTGGGAGCAACAGATTTTTTAGGATATGCAACAAATAAGACAGAAGGTATAATAACTTTAATTCTTAAAGATAATAAAGAAGTTGAAGATCTCCAAGAAAATGATGAAGGAATTATAATTACAAATCAAACACCTTTCTATGGAGAATCTGGCGGTCAAGTAGCTGATACAGGAATAATTTCTGCTGAAAATTTTGAATTTGAAGTGACTGATGTACAAAAAAAACTAGGAGATTTATTCACACACTATGGAAAAGTCAAAAAGGGCTCTATTAAAATTAATACTAACGTAGAATTAAAAATTGACATTGAAAGAAGAAACAATATTAGAGCCTATCATTCTGCTACCCACTTAGTACACGAATCATTAAGAAGAGTTTTGGGACAGCATGTAACTCAAAAAGGATCTCTAGTCGAATCTGATAGATTAAGATTTGATTTTAGTCACATGAAACCCATTTCTGAGGAAGAGATAAAAAAAGTAGAATTTTATGTTAACTTAATAATTCAAAAAAAATCTGAAGTTAAGACCAGAATAATGACACCTAAGGAGGCTGTTGAGAATGGTGCACTAGCTTTATTTGGAGAAAAATATGGTGATGAGGTTAGGGTTCTATCTATGGGAAATGAAAATGGAAAATTTTTTTCAACAGAATTATGTGGTGGAACACACGTTATAAATACAGCTGATATTGGGAAATTTAAGATAATAAGCCAGTCGTCTATAGCATCTGGTGTAAGAAGAATTGAAGCATTAAGAGACACCCAATTAGAGGACTTTTTAAATGATAAGGAAAACTTATCAAGTCTTTCAAATCAAAAGAATGAAGCAGTAGTAAAAGAACTAACATCAAAAATTATTGAATTAGGTGGTAAGCCCAATCTCAAAAATAACGACGAAGTATCTTTAATAAAAGACCTTAATAGACAATTTGATCAACTTTCAGTTGGCTCAATCTTAAAAGATAAGACAAAAAATAAAATTAATGATCAAGTTATTAATGGGGTTAATGTTAGGTTTCAAGAAATATTAGATTTACCATTTAAAGATTTGCGCAAGTTAATTGATGAGGGAAAAAAAGAAATTGGAGAAGGATTAGTTATAATTTATGCAATCAACGATAATAAAGTTGGATTAGCTGTAGGTGTTACCAAAACATTAGAGGGTAAATTTGATGCTGTAAAGATTGTTAGAGTTGGTTCTGAGATTATTGGTGGAAAAGGTGGTGGTGGCAGAACTGACTTTGCCCAAGCAGGAGGAATACTGCCAGAAAAAATCCAAGAATCCTTTGAAAATATTAAAAAATTAATTAATTAAGCTTTTTCTTAAGCTGACCATCCAATTCATCCAAAAAACCATTAGTAGTTAAATATTTACTTGAAGGTCCAATTAAAATTGCTAAATCTTTGGTCATTGATCCATTTTCTACACAATCAATACAAACATTTTCTAAAGTTTTTGAAAAATTAATTAGCTCTTCATTTCCGTCTAATTTTCCTCTGTGCGCAAGACCCCTAGTCCAAGCAAATATTGATGCAATTGGATTTGTAGAAGTTTCTTTACCAAGTTGGTGCATTCTGTAGTGTCTCGTAACCGTACCATGCGCTGCCTCAGCTTCCATTATTTTTCCATCTGGAGTTAGTAGAACGCTAGTCATTAACCCTAAAGAACCATAACCTTGTGCCATAGTATCAGATTGAACATCACCATCATAATTTTTACAAGCCCAAATATATTTACCACTCC
>Ga0307986_10001582_pt1 | contig 16553 bp, 10 predicted proteins | sample EllFjometageno82_FD_203170 | JGI IMG/M metagenome (GOLD analysis project Ga0307986, IMG submission 203170) | Marine microbial communities from Ellis Fjord, Antarctic Ocean - #82 | ecosystem: Environmental > Aquatic > Marine > Unclassified | place: Southern Ocean | collected 2014-10-09
TCTATGTAAATAGAGAAGAAGGCTTTATTGGGACGTCACTAAAAAGAGATGAATTTGTAAGTGATTGTTCAGATATTGATGATATTATTATCTTTAGAAAAGATGGTAAAATGACAGTTACAAAGGTCGATTCAAAGACTTTTGTAGGTAAAGATATAATTCATGTTGCGGTCTTTAAAAAGAAAGATAAAAGAACGGTTTACAACTTTATGTATAGAGATGGTGCTCGAGGGCCGTCTTATATGAAACGTTTTAATGTAACGTCTGTAACAAGAGATAAAGAATACGATTTAACAAACGGAAATAAAGGTTCTATTGTACATTACTTTACTGCAAATCTTAATGGAGAAGCAGAAGCCGTAACTATAAATTTACGTGCTGTTGGGAGTGTTAAAAAGCTGAAATGGGATATTGATTTTGCTGATTTAGGTGTAAAAGGAAGAGCCGTAAGAGGAAATACAATTACAAAATATTCGATAAAGTCTGTTGATTTTAAATCGGAAGGAGTTTCTACGTTAAAACCACGAAAAATTTGGTTTGATGATGCTGTACAGCGTTTAAATGTTGATGAAAGAGGAGAGTTATTAGGTGAGTTTAGGGCAGATGATAAAATGTTAATTATCACGCAAAGCGGAAAAGCAAAAGCGGTAAAACCTAATTTAGCAATGCATTTTGATGACGATATGATTGTGTTAGAAAAATGGAAACCTAATAAACCAATTTCTGCTATTTATTTTGATGGAGAAAAAGAGCGTTATTACATTAAACGTTTCTTAATTGAAATGCCAGAAAAAGAAGAGATTTTTATTACTGAGCATCCAAAATCACAATTAGAAATTGTGGCTACAGATTATAGACCTGTTGCTGAAATTCAATATTCTAAACGTAGTTTAAAAAATGAAGAAATCAATTTTGAAAAATTTATTACTGTCAAAGGAATAAAAGCACAGGGAAATCAATTAACTACAGAGAAAATAAAGCAAGTCAGTTTATTAGAATCACTACCTTTTGAAGAAGATAAAGAGGTGAGTTATGAGGAAATTGAAGTTATTGATGAAGTAGTTATTGAAGATAAATTGCCTATCGAAGTTGTTGAAATACCAACTAAAAAACCTGTTTTAGAAGAACTTTCTGCTGAAGATAAAGCGAAGGTTGCTTTGCAAAAATCAATTGCAAGAAAGAAAGCAGAAGAGAAGAAAAGAGATGATGAAAATCAAACAAAATTATTCTAAAAAGGAAGTCGAAACATATTAATTTAAGGTTAATAGTTTCGAAAAAGATTAAAATTATTTATTAAGCTACTGCATCTTCTCAAAGAACGTCAACTCGTAATTTGGCAACAAATCAGGATTTGTGATTTTGATGATGTCTTTTAAAACCAAGTCGGGTCTTGTAGGTGCTAATTCGTAATAAATTACGCCACCAGTTTTTCCTTTTTTGGTAGAAGGCGTATAGATTTTATCATTTTTAAAAGCCTCAAATTCGGCATAGATTTGATTGCTTTGTAGTAATTGTTCTTTTGATGAAAAGTAACCAGGAGCAATCCAAAAATCAGCATTTCTACCGGTATCAAAAATACTTTCGAAACTTAAAGATAAACTCCCTTTTCCTTTTGAATCTTTCCATAAATAATTAAGATTTCCATCTTTTAGAAATTGCGCAACAAAACTATCACCTGCGGGTAAATTCCAAATGTCTTTACTCATAATTGCACCAGACAAAATAGTTTGCTTTTTGGTTGATTTTAATGCGATTTTTTTTGCTTCTAAATAATTATTTTCAATGGCATTAAAAATACTATCAGCTTGTTTTTCCTTATCAAATAAAACACCAAAGAACTTAATCCATTCTGCTCTTCCTAACGGAGTTTCTTCTAACCAATCGCCATTATATATTACAGGTATTCCTGATTTTTGAACGGTCGTCAAACTTTTATCAGCAGATGAAACACTATAGCCTACCACCAATTCAGGTTGTAAATCCAATAGAATCTCTGTATTTAAAGAACTTTCTTTTCCTATTTCTGTAATATTTCCAGCATCAATTAATTGTCTTGTTTTTTCTGAAGAAACATATTTCGCATACGGAAAACCTATAATTGATGATTCTTCATTCAATAGTTCTACCATAGGTATGTGAGTTGTTGAAGTCACTACCATTTTCTCTATCGGAACTTCAATAACTTTTCCTTTAGAATCAATAACATCAGTTGAGTTTTTTTTATGAATCTCATATTCAAAAACATCTTCCGAATTTTGATAAGCTGATTTGATAATCAGTTTTTTCACTCCATTTTCTTCAATAATATCAAACCCTTTGGCGTATTTAATAGTACTTTTTGATGAGGTGTTTTCATCAACTTTTAGAACTTCTTTTTTACAAGAAAAAGTGACTATAATAAGGAGTAAAATAAAAGAATTAGGTATTCGTTGCATCATTAAGAATAATTATAGAACAAGATTACAAAAATGTTTTTTAATATCAATTTAAAAACTACTTTTGCAGTGATTTTGGTTTTGATGTAGAAATCATTTTACATCAAATTAAAAGGGAATCTGGTTAAAATCCAGAACTGTTCCCGCAACTGTAAGTTTATGCTGAGTTTTTTCAGTACCTCATAAAGAGGATGTTATTAATTCTTTTACCACTGACAATTATTGTTGGGAAGGTATAATAACATAAAAACAAGTCAGGAGACCTGCCTAAAAATCAAAAAAAAAAGAGTTAAAAACTTTCGGGATAGAAGTTTATGTACTAATCTTTATTCGTACACAAAATTTACCTGATTTATTGTAAATCAAATTTATTAAAAATGAAAAAACAATTATTAATTGTTGGTGTATTGGCATGTAGTTTTGTTAGCACACAGCTTTCAGCACAAAAAACAGTAACGCAGAAAGAAAAAGTAGAAACCTTAAAAGAAGTTGTAATTACGGCAACAAAATTTAATCTAAAAAAGGAAAATACAGGTAAAGTAATTCATAAGATTACTCAAAAAGAATTGCAGCAAAATGCTGGAAAAAATGTTATTGAAATACTAAATACAGTTGCAGGTATTGATGTTAGAGGTGTAAATGCAAATGCATCTGAACCTAAAAGTATTAATATTAGAGGAGGAAGAAGTAGGCAAGTGTTGGTTTTAATCGATGGTGTACCTGTTACAGATCAATCAGCTATTAATCAGGAATTTGATTTGCGTTTGTTGAGTATCAGTCAGATAGAAAGTATTGAAATTTTAAAAGGAGCTTCATCAACTTTATATGGTTCTGGTGCAGCAGCAGCAGTTATTAATATCATTTTAAAGAAAGCATCAAAAGACAGTATTTCTGGTTCTTTTGAAACAAGTTTGGGAACAAATAATACGGCAAATATTACTGGAAGTGGTTTTTCTGATAGAAATCAGAATGTAACTTTAAACGGAACTTTAGGAAGCTTTAACTTCTTAAGTTCTTTTAGTATTACGGGTGTTGATGGAATGTCATCAGCAGAAAGTAAAACGATTTCTGAATTTGAAAATGATGCTTTTTATAGTAAAAATGCGTTAGTGAAATTGGGTTATAAAGTGAATTCTAAAATTTCTGTAGCGGCATTTTTAAATTATGATGTCTTTGAGTATGATTTTGATGGAGGTACTTTTTCTGATAGTGAAGTAAACACTGGTGATCAAGAGCAATTTAGATTCGGAATTAAGCCAAGTTTCAAATATGACAAAGGACAATTATATCTTTTAGCTTCTGTAAATGAGGTAAAAAGAAATATAAATCAGTTTAATTCTTTTGCAAATAGTTTAGATAATTACGAATTTAACGGAAGAAGTATTCATGTTGATTTGGTGAATAAATATGAGTTTTCTTCAAAGTTTCAATTGATTACGGGAGTTAATTATCAAGAACATAGCAATCAGACAGAAACTCCGTTTGCAACGATAGATAAAAATATTGCTAATTTTAATACAATTGACCCTTATGCAAGTGTTGTTTACATTTCAGATTATGGTGTAAGTGCAAATATTGGTGGACGTTTAAATATGCATGATGTATATGGAAATCACGTTGTTTATGATGGGAACCTTGCGTATGCAGTTCTTAAAAATGAAGACGTTTCAGTAAAATTATTATCTTCATATAGTACGGCATTTATTGCACCAAGTTTGTATCAATTATATGATGGCTATGCAGGTAATATTGGTTTAAAACCTGAGTCTAATAAAACTTTTGAAGTTGGTTTTGATGTAAATTATCAAGATTGGGTTCAGTTTGATGCAGTGTATTTTAACAGAAAAGAAGAAGATGCAATTATCTATGATAATTCAACGTATAAATATGGAAATGGATCTTCTGATGCAAGCGGACTTGAAGTAAGTACTAAAATTACTCCGGTTAGCTTTTTAACACTAAATGCGTCTTACACATATGTTGATAAAGATAAATTAGAAGATTTCAACGATTATATTCCTGCTAGTAAAATAGTCGCAGGAATAGATATTACAGCGTTAGAAAATGCATTTTTCAATGTTACTTATAGAAATGTAGGTGATAGAACTATTTTTGATAGATGGGGTTCATTTGGTGTAGCTGGTGAAGATATTATTTTACCAAGTTACCAAGTATTAGATTTTGCTGCAAACTATAAATTATTAGATGAAACTGTAACTGTATTTGGTGCAGTAACAAATATTTTAAATGAAGATTATGATGATATTTTAGGGTTTTCTACTCGTGGTAGGAATGTTAAAATAGGAGTGAGGCTTCATTTTTAAGGGGGAAAGTGTTATTCATAAAAAGTAAAAGACCATCTGAAAAGATGGTCTTTTTTATATTAATTTAGTCACTTCATTTTTTATAAATAAAATTGCAGTTTCTGTAGGTGGTAGTGTTTTAGAGTAATGTATGATAGCATTTTCTCGTAATCCATTGGCAGAATTAGATGTTTCTGCAACTTGCTTCAATGTATTTATCACTGAGTTTTTGGTGGCTAGAATTGCAGTCCAACAATCATTAGAAATATAGATTTGTTGTACTAAGTTATGTTCAAACTCTTGCTCTATATTGGCAATTAGTAATTGTAAATAATCGGGTGTGTTTTCTGAAAGAGGTTTAATTCTTACCAACATTTTTACAGGATTAATTCGCTCGCAAAACAATAGCATTCGCTCATAAGCTTGTAATTTTATAGGGAGCGTTTCTTTTTTTCTTTCAGATAAAAGTATTTGATTTTTATCAATATTCTGCTGCTTTATAAAACCGTTAAACATATAATAGGCAACTAAACCTGTAACTACAGCAGGTAAAATATATGCAATACTTTCTAATAATTGATCTTCCATAATTTAGCGTGAATTTAAAATATACAAATATAGAACTCCTAATAATATAGCAAACCTAAAACTTAATAATAAAAATATATTTAGAAGTTTGTTTTTTTTTGTTGAATTAACTTTCGTTTTCTAATAGAAAACGATCATCATTCTTTCTTAAATTGATAATGTCACCTGTTAAAATACGGGTCATGATTCCTTTATTTTTCAGCTAATATATAGTTTACTACTGTAAAACAGTCCTTTATATACGCTAGAGCAGATAAATGGCTGTTTTAATAATGAATAAATTGTGAATAAAAATTATTCATCTTCTTTTATAGAAACGAATAGTTTGGTTAAATTCACGTTTTCAAATACTTTCAAAACAAACTATTGAATACCTACTTAAATTCTTTAAACGCAGCACAAAAACAAGCCGTCTTACAAAAAGATGGCCCAATGATTATTATTGCAGGTGCAGGCTCTGGTAAAACACGTGTATTAACTTACCGAATTGCGCATTTAATGCAGCAAGGTGTAGATGCTTTTAATATTTTATCGCTCACATTTACCAATAAAGCAGCAAAAGAAATGAAGGCAAGAATTGCTGGAGTTGTTGGTGCAAGTGAATCTAAGAATCTTTGGATGGGAACTTTTCACTCCGTTTTTGCAAGGATTTTACGTTCGGAAGCAGATAAATTGGGTTTTCCAACAAACTTTACTATTTACGATTCACAAGATTCAGTTCGTTTAATATCCGCTATTATTAAAGAAATGAATTTAGATAAAGAACGCTATAAACCAAAACAGGTTTTAGGTCGAATTTCATCTTTTAAAAATAGTTTGGTCACAGTAAAAGCGTATAGAAATAATCCTGAATATCTGCAACAAGATACAGAAGCTAGCAGACCAAGAGTAGGTGAAATTTATAAAGAATATGTAGACAGATGTTTTAAGGCTGGCGCAATGGATTTTGATGATTTGTTGTTAAGAACCAATGAATTATTGGCACGTTTTCCAGAAGTTTTAGCAAAATATCAAGATCGTTTTAGATATATTATGGTTGATGAGTATCAAGATACAAATCACTCACAGTATATAATTGTTAGGGCATTGGCAGATAAATTTGGGAATATTTGTGTTGTGGGTGATGACTCACAAAGTATCTATAGTTTTAGGGGAGCAAATATTCAGAATATTTTAAATTTTCAAAAGGATTATCCTGATGTAAAAACGTTTAAACTAGAACAAAATTATCGCTCAACAAGTACGATTGTAAACGCAGCAAATTCTGTAATTGCAAGAAATAAAACAAAGTTAGACAAAGAAGTTTGGACGTCTAATGATGCAGGTGATCCAATACATGTAATGCGTACAATTTCTGATGGAGAAGAAGGCAGATTTGTGGCGCAATCTATTTGGGAAAACCAAATGAATCATCAATTAAATTCCGATAGTTTTTGCGTATTGTATAGAACAAATTCGCAATCTAGAGCAATGGAAGATGCGTTGCGTAAAAAGGGAATTGATTATAAGATTTATGGCGGAATGTCTTTTTATCAGAGGAAAGAGATCAAAGATATTTTGTCTTATTTAAGAATATTAATCAATCCAAATGATGAAGAAGCATTAAAAAGAATCATCAATTATCCTGCTCGTGGAATTGGTGCAACAACGATAGACAAGCTAACAATAGCTGCAAATCATTATAAAAAATCAATTTTTGAGGTTATAAAATATATTGATAAAATTGATTTAAAAATTAATGCTGGTACAAAAACAAAGCTTCAGAATTTTATGAATATGATGTTGCGACTTCAAATTGAATCGCAAACAAAAAATGCTTTCGAAATTGCTGAAATTGTGGTAAAACAAACACAATTAATCAAAGATTTAGAAAAAGACGGAACGCCTGAAGCTGTTAGTAAAGTTGAAAATGTTCAAGAATTATTAAACGGAATTAAAGACTTTATTACCGATAAAATTGAAGAAGGAGAAGATACTTCATTAACCACATTTTTAGAAGATGTTGCTTTGGCGACAGATTTCGATGCTAAAAATAATGATGACAAGCCAAGTGTTTCTTTAATGACCATTCATCAATCTAAAGGATTAGAATATATGTATGTTTATATTGTTGGTTTAGAGGAAAATTTATTTCCATCAGCAATGAGTATGAGTACCAGAAGTGAACTTGAAGAAGAACGCAGGTTGTTTTATGTGGCATTAACCAGAGCAGAAAAAGTGGCTTATTTGTCGTATGCGCAAACACGTTATAGATGGGGGAAATTGGTAGACGCAGAACCAAGTAGGTTTTTAGAAGAAATAGATGATCAATACTTGCATTATATTACTCCAAAAATGCCTGAACCATCCATCAATCAATTTTTAGATAAAAGTATTTTTGATGATGCACCAAAAGGAATTCGTTTTCAAAAACCAATTCAGCGTAAAAAAATGGAGCGTGATTTAATAAATAAAAAAGAAATTATAATTCCTAAAAATTTAAAGAAAGTATCACAAGCCACATCAAACACCAATTTATTTGATGGCAATATTATTGTTGGTAATATCGTTGAACATAATAGATTTGGTAAAGGAGAAGTACTTGCTTTAGAAGGAAATGGACCAAATAAAAAAGCCGAAATTAAATTTGGTACGGTTGGAAAAAAGAAACTATTATTACAATTTGCAAAATTAAAAGTGATTGGTTAAAAATCATTCATAGAAGTAAAAATAAATCGCTATTTTGCAACGTTAAATAACTACAAATTATAACTTGTCAGTTCTAGTGTTTTCTTTTGATTAAAATGAATAAAGAAAATGTATCGAGAACACTTTTCAAAAATAAACAAATGACATTCGATTTAGAGTACAATTCAGAAAGACCGTTAATGATTATACCAGAATACGGCAGACATATACAGAAATTAGTAGACCATTGTTTGGCTTTAGAAACTAAAGAAGAACGCGATAAAATGGCAAAATCCATTGTAGATGTGATGGGTAATTTACAACCACATTTACGTGATGTTCCCGATTTTAAGCACAAACTTTGGGATCAATTGTACATCATGGCAGATTTTAAATTAGATGTTGAATCTCCTTATCCTCAGCCATCCAAAGAAGAACTACAAGAAAAACCAGAAGGATTAGCATATCCTAAATCGGCATCAAGATATCGTTATTACGGTAACAATATTCAAACAATGATTGATATTGCTTTGAGTTGGGAAGATGGTGACAAAAAGGACGCATTGGTATTTACCATTGCGAACCACATGAAAAAATGTTATTTAAACTGGAATAAAGATACTGTTGATGATGCTGTAATTTTTAAGCATTTATTTGATTTATCTGATGGGAAATTAGATTTAAGAAATTCAGAAGAAGCACTTTCTGAAAGTAAAAATTTATTAAGAAAACCTCGTACACAAGGACAAGGTCAAAACAATCCTAAAAGTACTTACAAGAAACCAGTTCATACCAATCAAAATAAAAATAGAAAAAAATATTAGTCTATGGCATCATTTAGAATTGAAGGCGGTCATAAATTAAACGGAACAATTACTCCACAAGGAGCTAAAAATGAAGTTTTACAAATACTTTGTGCCGTTTTACTAACCCCAGAAAGAGTTGTCGTAAATAATGTCCCTGATATTATTGATGTAAATAAATTAATTTTTATTCTTGGAGAGTTAGGCGTAAAAGTAGAAAAACTAAGTAGAAATTCGTATGCTTTTCAAGCAGATGAAATTAATTTAGAGTATCTAGAATCTACTGAATTTAAAAGAGATGGAAGTTCTTTACGAGGTTCTATTATGATTGTAGGTCCTTTATTAGCTCGTTTTGGTCGTGGTTATATTCCGCGTCCTGGAGGAGATAAAATTGGTCGTAGACGTTTAGACACGCATTTTGAAGGTTTTATTCGATTGGGTGCGAAATTTAGATATAATAAAGAAGAACATTTTTACGGTGTTGATGCAGATGAATTATTTGGTACAGATATGTTACTAGATGAAGCTTCTGTAACCGGAACTGCCAATATTTTAATGGCATCTGTTTTAGCAACCGGAACTACAACAATTTACAATGCTGCTTGTGAACCTTATATTCAACAATTATGTAAAATGTTGAACTCTATGGGTGCAAATATTACAGGTGTTGGTTCTAATTTGTTAAAAATAGAAGGTGTTAAAAACTTAGTAGGTTGTACGCATACAGTCTTACCAGATATGATCGAAATTGGATCTTGGATAGGTGTTGCAGTAATGACTAGGTCAGAATTAACGATTAAAGATGTAAGTTGGGAAAACCTAGGACAAATTCCAAATGTATTTAGAAAGTTAGGAATCAAGTTAGAGAAAAGAGGAGATGATATTTATATTCCAGAACAAGAATCTTATGAAATTCAAAATTACATAGATGGTTCTGTATTAACCGTATCAGATGCTCCTTGGCCAGGATTTACACCCGATTTATTGAGTATTGTTTTAGTAATCGCAACACAAGCAAAAGGAACTGTTTTAATACATCAAAAGATGTTTGAAAGTCGTTTGTTTTTTGTGGATAAATTAATAGATATGGGCGCAAAAGTAATTTTGTGTGACCCACATAGAGCAACTGTAATTGGTCAGGATTTTGAAAGCCCGTTAAGTGCAACTAAAATGACTTCACCAGATATTAGAGCAGGAATATCTCTATTAATAGCTGCGCTATCTGCAAATGGTACAAGTATCATTAATAATATAGAACAAATAGACAGAGGTTATGAAAACATTGAAGCTCGTTTAAAATCTATTGGTGCAAAAATTGAAAGAATAAATGTTTAAAATGTCATATGAACTTTAAAGTATTATTTACAATTACATTCAGTTGTTTTATATCATTAACTTTTTTTTCTCAAAAAAAGAAAGTATTATTAATTGGTATTGATGGTTTGCAATTTGAGCAGATATCAAAGAATGTTACTCCTAATTTTGATGAGTTTACAATTAAAAAAGGGTATAATGGAGGTGTTTTTGGAACGCCTTCACAGCAAGTAACTTCAAGCGGACCAAGTTGGACAACAATACTTACAGGTGTTTGGGTTGATAAGCACAAAGTGACTAGTAATTCTTCTAATCAAATTAGCAACTCAAAAAGTATTTTTAATTTAGTAAAAACTTCAAACACAAAGTTAAAAACTGCTAGTCTTGCTACTTGGAAAAATATAAATTTACTATTGTATAAAGACATGTATAAAGTAGATTTTGCATCTCAAGGTGGGGGAGATGAGTATTCAACAGATTTGGCAATAAATCAAATAAAAAATCAGGAGTCAGATTTTATTTTTATTCATCTAGATGATATTGATATTGTAGGACATTCTAAAGGTTTTGGAGATGAATATAACAAGTCAATTGTTAAGATTGACAAACTATTAGGTGAGCTTTTATCTGCTGTAAATGAAAGAGAAAAAGAGAACAAGGACGAATGGTTAGTTCTTTTGGTAACAGACCACGGAAGAGATGATAAAGGATACGGGCATGGAAATCAAACAATATCAGAAAAAACTATTTTTATTGGAATGAATAAAAAAGGAAATTTATTTTTCGAAAATATTCAAAATAATAAAGAAATTAAAACAATTGCTGATTTAGAAAAAAATACAATTCCACAAACTGCTATTGTGCCCACTATTTTAAAATATTTAAAGATCCCTATAAAGAAGGAATGGGAGTTGGATTCCAAACCTTTAATAAATTAAAAAAAAAATACATAAAAATCGTGTCAAGTTGACACGATTTTTTTATTGGCAACATTTTTGCAAATAAATGGTGTACAATCTAATGATTAGAAAGAAATGAGTAAGAAAGAAGATATAAAAGAAGAAGAAATAAAAAACGAACAAGAAACTGTTCAAATTGAAGAAAATCAAGAAGTTGAAGCAGAAGTTATAAAAGAAGAACCAACAGCAGAAGAAGTGATTCAAGCAGAAAAAGATAAATTTTTACGTCTTTTTGCTGAGTTTGAAAACTATAAAAAAAGAACGTCTAGGGAGAGAATAGAATTATTCAAAACTGCAGGACAAGAATTAATGACATCTCTACTGCCAATTGTTGATGATTTTGAGCGTGCGCTGACACATATTGAAGGAGATAAAGAAACAGAAGAATTAAGAAAAGGTGTTTTATTAATTTCTCAAAAATTCTACAATACATTAGAGTTAAAAGGACTGTCAAGAGTTGAAACAAATGCTGGTGATGTTTTTGATGCTGAAATTCACGAAGCAATTACACAAATTCCTGCTCCATCAAAAAAATTAAAAGGAAAAATAATTGATTGTGTCGAAAAAGGATACAAATTAGGAGATAAAATTATTCGTTATCCAAAAGTAGTAATAGGACAATAAATAAATTACAATTAACAATGTACAATTACCATTGATCACTGATTTCTGTTAATTGATAATTGAAAGAATATGGCAAAACAAGACTTTTACGAAATATTAGGTATTTCAAAATCTGCTACTCAAGCAGAGATTAAGAAGGGATATAGAAAAATGGCTATTAAATTTCATCCGGATAAAAATCCAGATGATAAAACTGCTGAAGAAAAGTTTAAAAAAGCAGCAGAAGCTTATGAAATTTTAAGTGACGAAAACAAAAAGGCTCGTTATGATCAATATGGTCACGCTGGTCTTGATGGACCTCAAGGTGGCGGTGGCTTTGGTGGTGGTGGAATGAATATGGATGACATATTTAGTCAGTTTGGAGATATCTTTGGCGGCGGAGGCGGAGGCTTTGGCGGTTTTGGTGGTGGCGGAGGCCAGCGTCAAGCAAGAGTTAAAGGAAGTAATATGCGTATTCGTGTAAAACTAACTTTAGAAGAAATTGCAAAAGGTGTTGAAAAGAAAGTAAAAGTTCGTAGAAAAGTACAAGCAGAAGGAGTTACTTACAGAACATGTACAACATGTAATGGTTCTGGTCAGCAAATGCGTATTACAAACACCATTTTAGGTAGAATGCAAACGGCAACTACTTGTGGTGGTTGTTCTGGAGCAGGAGAGATTATCAGTAGTAAACCGAATGAAGCAGATTCACAAGGTTTAATAGTGAAAGAAGAAACGGTTTCAATTAATATTCCTGAAGGTGTAACTGAAGGTGTACAACTAAAAGTTGGCGGAAAAGGAAATGAAGCTCCTGGTAAAAACTCAATCGCTGGGGATTTATTAGTTTTAATTGAAGAAGTTCAGCACGAAACTTTAAAAAGAGAAGGAACTAATATTCATTACGATTTATATATTAACTATTCTGAAGCTGTTTTAGGAACAAGTAAAGAAGTTGATACAGTTACAGGTACAGTGAAAATTAAAATTGAAGCTGGAACTCAATCTGGTAAAATTTTAAGACTAAAAGGAAAAGGCTTACCTAGTATAGAGCGTTACGGAACAGGAGATTTCTTAATTCATATAAATGTTTGGACTCCTCAAGTATTAAACAAAGAACAAACGCAGTTTTTTGAAAAAATGTCTGATGATGAAAACTTTTTACCAAATCCAAATACATCAGATAAATCATTTTTTGAAAAAGTAAAAGATATGTTTTCTTAAAAAAGTTACATTTATTTTTATTAAAATGTTTTTAGTAAATCATTTTAATATATATTTGTAATGTTATTGAGCAATCAATAACACTTTTTCTTTTTCATAGCAATTTTTCCCACTCAAGATTATATTTTGAGTGGGTTTTTTTCAACTTAAAAGAATATTAAAAAATATTAGCAGACTTATCTTATCGCCCTGAACTTGATTTAGGGAGGAAAGTCCGGACACCATAGAGTAATCATAGCGGATAACGTCCGTCCAGCGTAAGTTGAGGACAAGTGCAACAGAAAGCAAGTACAGTTCGGCTGTAGTGAAACCAGGTAAACTCTATGAGGTGCAATGCCATGTAAATTAGAGCTTGAGAGCTACTCGCTCGATTCTAAAGGGTAGGCAGATAGATTCTAAGAGTAATTTTAGAACTAGATAAATGATAAGAACCTTATTTTAAGGTACAGAATTCGGCTTACTAGTCTGCTTTTTATTTTTTAATATTATCAAATTCACATAAAAAACTTTAAAATAGCTGCTTTCATTGAATTTAATTCAGTGTTATTGAAAATTATCTTTATTTATTTATAAATTACTCCAATCTATTATTTATAGTTTAAAATTGATATAAATAGATTAAATTTGTTCTCAATAAAATTATAAATAAATACGGTGCCTTTTGACATTTATATAATCAAAAAGGTGTTTAGTAATTAAATATTTCTTTCATGAGCATTTATAAAGAGTACCTCAAGCAGATAGAAGAACGCAAAGATTTGGGACTTCATCCGCAGCCAATTGATGGTGCAGAATTATTACGTAAAATAATTGACCAAATTAAAGATGTTGATAATGAGTACAGAGAAGATTCTGTTCACTTTTTTATCTACAATGTTTTACCTGGAACTACTAGTGCCGCAGGTGTAAAAGCTGAATTTTTAAAGAAAATTATTTTAGGTGAAGCACTCGTAAAAGAAATTACACCTTCTTTTGCCTTTGAGCAATTATCACATATGAAGGGAGGGCCTTCAGTAGATGTGCTATTAGATTTAGCACTAGGTGATAATGTTTCGAATGCAAAACAAGCCGCAGTTGTCTTAAAGACACAAGTCTTTCTTTATGAGTCGGATACAGATCGTTTAGAGGACGCATTTAAAAGTGGCAACGAAACGGCTAAAGAAATAATAGAGAGTTATGCCAAGGCAGAGTTTTTCACGAAGTTAGCAGACATTCCAGAGGAAATAGAAATTGTTACTTTTGTTGCAGGAATAGGAGATATTTCTACAGATTTACTTTCTCCAGGGGGTGATGCACATTCAAGATCTGATAGAGAACTTCATGGTCAGTGCTTATTTGAGCACAATAAGGATCAGCAAAACGAACTTTTAGCACTACAAAAAGAACATCCTGGTAAAAGGGTTATGCTAATTGCAGACAAAGGTACAATGGGAGTTGGTTCTTCTAGAATGTCTGGGGTAAACAACGTGGCTTTATGGACGGGTGTAAAATCTAGCCCGTATGTTCCTTTTATCAATATCGCTCCGATTATTGCAGGTACAAACGGTATTTCACCAATTTTTCTAACAACCGTAGGAGTTACTGGTGGTATAGGAATTGATCTTCAAAATTGGGTAAAAAAGCAAGATGCAGACGGTAATACAATTAGAAATGAAGCAGGAGAACCTATTCTTGAACAAGCATATTCTGTCGCTACCGGAACTGTACTTACAGTAAATACTAAGGAAAAAAAGCTGTATTACGGGGATAACGAGTTAAGAGATATTTCCGCGTCTTTAACCCCTCAGAAAGTAGAATTTATTAAAGCTGGTGGATCATATGCTATTGTTTTTGGTAAAAAATTACAGGCATTTGCTGCAAAAGCGCTAGGAATCGAATTTGTATCTGTTTATGCGAACTCAAAAGAGGTTTCTAATGAAGGCCAAGGTCTTACAGCTGTAGAAAAAATATTTAATAAAAATGCCGTTGGTACTACACCAGGTAAAACATTACTTGCTGGATCTTATGTTCGTGTAGAAGTAAATATTATAGGTTCACAAGATACAACAGGTTTGATGACTTCTCAAGAATTGGAAATGATGGCTGCTACAGTTATTTCGCCAATTGTAGATGGTGCATACCAATCGGGTTGTCATACTGCTTCCGTATGGGATGATAAATCGAAGGCAAATATTCCTAGATTGATGAAATTCATGAACGATTTCGGTTTGATTACCGCTAGAGATCCTGAAAATAATTACAAACCGATGACCGATGTGATTCACAAGGTTTTAAATGATATAACTATTGATGATTGGGCAATAATTATCGGTGGAGATTCTCATACAAGAATGTCTAAAGGTGTTGCTTTTGGTGCCGATTCAGGAACCGTTGCGCTTGCACTTGCTACAGGTGAGGCGTCTATGCCAATTCCAGAGTCAGTAAAGGTCACCTTCAAAGGGAAAATGGAAAGTTATATGGATTTCCGTGATGTTGTTCATGCTACACAATCTCAAATGTTGAAGACTTTTGGTGGAGATAACGTATTTCAAGGTAGAATCATTGAGGTTCACTTAGGAACACTTACTGCTGATGAAGCATTTACTTTTACGGATTGGACTGCAGAGATGAAAGCGAAAGCTTCTATCTGTATTTCTGAGGATGATACTTTGATTGAATCTCTAGAGATTGCAAAAGGGAGAATCCGAATCATGATTGAGAAGGGAATGGACAATCAAAAACAAGTATTACAAGGTTTGATTGATATTGCAAATAATAGAATTTCAGAAATAAAATCGGGTGTAAAACCTGCTTTAACTCCGGATGCAAATGCTAAATATTACGCTGAAGTTGTTATCGATCTTGATTTAGTAGAAGAACCAATGATTGCAGATCCAGACGTTAATAATGATGATGTTTCTAAGCGTTATACTCATGATACAATTAGACCTTTGTCTTTTTATGGAGGAATTAAAAAAGTAGATCTTGGGTTTGTTGGTTCTTGCATGGTACACAAAGGGGATATGAAAATTTTGGCTCAAATGCTTAAAAATGTTGAAGAGCAACATGGTAAGGTTGAGTTTAAAGCTCCACTTGTAGTGGCACCACCTACCTATAATATTGTAGATGAATTGAAAGCGGAAGGTGATTGGGACGTTTTAGCAAAGTACGCAGGTTTCGAATTCGATGATAATGCTCCAAAAGATACTGCACGAAAAGGATACGAGAATATTTTATATTTAGAGCGTCCAGGTTGTAACCTTTGTATGGGGAATCAGGAAAAAGCGTCGGCAGGAGATACTGTGATGGCAACATCTACACGTCTTTTTCAAGGAAGAGTAGTAAAAGATAGTAATGAGAAAAAAGGAGAGTCATTACTTTCATCAACACCTGTTGTTGTGCTCTCTACTATTTTAGGAAGAACTCCAACGATGTCTGAATATAAAGCAGCAGTAAAAGGAATTAACTTAACTAAGTTTGCACCTTCTAGCAAGCAGCTAGTTAAAAATTAAAAAAAAATAGTTATTTTTAAATTAAAAGCCTGATTCTAAGAATCAGGCTTTTTTTTATGCGCAATAAAACCATAATCATCCTTATGTTAACAGTCTTTTTTAATCAATAATTTCCATTTAACCATCAGTAATAAAAGTTTATAAAATAAAAATAATGATATATTTTGTA
>Ga0307986_10001584_pt1 | contig 16538 bp, 16 predicted proteins | sample EllFjometageno82_FD_203170 | JGI IMG/M metagenome (GOLD analysis project Ga0307986, IMG submission 203170) | Marine microbial communities from Ellis Fjord, Antarctic Ocean - #82 | ecosystem: Environmental > Aquatic > Marine > Unclassified | place: Southern Ocean | collected 2014-10-09
CAAAAATCAGGAATTAGCCCCAATGATATTGAGGTCTTTAAAAACAAATGTGTAGATGAATTAAATCTTAATATCATAGGCCTGATGTGCCTTCCTCCAAAAAATAAAGAAGCATCAGTTTATTTTAAAGAAATGAATCTTCTCCTAAAAAAAATAAATTTAAAGGAGTTGAGTATGGGCATGTCTAGTGATTATTTGAGCGCCATAGAATATAATTCAACTTTTGTGAGAGTAGGGACAAAGATTTTTGGCAATAGGAGTTAATCTATTTTAATTTTAGTTTTATTATCAATTAATTTTAAAATTATTAATAAATCCTTTTTGGTTACAGCAATGCATCCTGCAGTTTTTTTATAATTGTTTGTTAAATGCAAAAAAATTGCACTTCCTTTTCCTGATTTAATGTTTTTAGTATTATAATTAATTACAATTAAATAATCATACAAATTATCATTTCTAAATAATTTTTCATGTAGTATTTTTTTATTGATTTTAATTTCTTTGTTATAAAGATCACTAGAAACATCATTGCACCAACCCATATCTTTTTTAATAATTTTAGTTGCTATTTTTGATGAAGGTTTTTTTACTCTATCAGCCCTATAATATAATTTACCCAGAGTAAAAACTCCCCTTGGGGTACATTTATCGCCCTCTTTTTTTTTTGATTTAATACCATTTTTGCCAATTGAACATTTTAAAATAAAATCATCCAATTTTAAGGTATCTTTATTTTTAAGCTTTATTAGCATAGGTTAAAGTTTTATGACAAATCAATTTGTAAGCATAGTGGAAATTTCTACTTTACACGATGTACTTATTGAAATTAAATCTGTTTTTTCATTCAAAATATTTAATTTCAAAAATACACACGATTTTTTAAACAAACAAAATACTGAGAATTTAGATGTCCTAAACTCTATAATTATTTATAAAAAAAATAATAACCATTTACTATCTTCTAAAATAATTAATTCTAAAAATCTAGTCATGATAGAGGATATACCAACTAGAATAGGTCCATTGCTAGATAAGATAAATATACTTTTGATTAAAAAAAAATATAATTTTCAATCAAAATTAAATATTAAAAATTATACTATAGATTTAAATTCAAAGATTATTTCAAATCAAATAAGTACTTTAAAGCTCACAGAAAGAGAGATTGATATTATCTTATTTTTAAAAGAAAAAGAGTCTCCCCAATCTGTTAATGACCTTCAAAATAAAATATGGAATTATTCAAATAATTTAGAAACGCATACTGTGGAAACACACATTTATAGATTAAGAAAAAAGTTTAAAAACCATTTCAATGATAATGATTTTATTTTAAGTTTAAAAAATGGCTATAAAATTTAGTTTAATCTAGCGCCTATTTTTTGAATTATTTTAGAAGACATTTCAGTTCCTTTTTCTAAACTTTCTTTTGCTGAAAGATTATTTAAATAACCATGAAGAAACCCTGAGGCAAATAAATCTCCTGCTCCAGTGAGATCAATAATATTTAGATTTTTTTTGGCATCACACTGAATTACTTCACCATCAACTATTGCAATACTTCCGTTTGCACCACGCGTAACAATTAAAGATTTTTTCAATTGTTTTCCAAATGCAATAATTTCTTCAAAGTTCTTTGCATTGATTAAAGATCTTATTTCTTGCTCATTAGCAAAAACAATATCTAACTTATTTTTCACTAACTTTAAGAAATCATCCTTATGTCTTTCAACACAAAACTTGTCTGATAGAGACATTGCTGTTTTATTTGAAAGTGATAATGCTTTATTAAATGCAGATTTAGGCTCACCCTCATCCCACAAGTATCCTTCAAGAAATATCATTTCGCTTTCTTTTATAGATTTTTCATCAATATCTTTTTCACTAATTTTTCCTGCTATGCCTAAAAATACTACCATCGTTCTTTCTGCATCTGGGGTAATTAAAACTAAGCAAGTTCCAGTTGGTAAATCCTCAATTTTTTTTTTATAAAAGTAACTAACATTTTCTTTAACTAGTCCTTCCTCATATCTTTGACCTAAGTCATCAGCATTTATCTTACCAATAAATCCAGCATTATTTCCTAATTGAGATAGACCGACAATAGAATTTGCAACTGACCCTCCAGAGATAGTTTCTTTAATTTTAAGGGTGTGTAAAAGCTTTTTGAATTCAGTTTCATCTACTAGTTTCATGGTACTTTTGGTTAAATTATTTTCTACTAAGTATTTATCATTTACTTTACATATCACATCAACAATTGCATTTCCGATTCCTAGAATTTTCATATTAAGCTTTTTTTATTTTAACTGAATTTTTTCTATTAGGATAACAAGTCGTACAAATTTTACAAGTCAAACCATAACACTCTCTTGCTTTACAAAATTCTCTTCCATAATAAATTATTTGCAAATGTAATTTGCTCCAGGTATTTATGGGAAACAATCTTTTTAGATCCATCTCTGTTTGAATAACATTTTTTCCGTTTGTTAATCCCCATCTTTGCGCCAGTCTGTGAATATGAGTATCCACTGCAAATGCGGGTATTCCAAAACCTTGAGACATAACAACACTTGCTGTTTTATGGCCTACGCCAGGTAGTTTTTCGAGCTCCTCAAAGTTTTTAGGTACTTTGCCCCCATGTTTTTCTAAAAGCTGTTTAGACATTAAATAAATACTTTTAGCTTTAATCCTAAAAATTCCTATTCGATTTATTAATTTTTCAATTTTTTTTCTACCTAACTTTACGAAATGTTCTGGTTTATAATATTTTAGATATATATCCTTAGTTACATTGTTAACATTTAGATCTGTACACTGTGCCGACAAAAGAACCGACGTTAGAAGAGTGAATTTATTTCTATGATCTAGAGGAATAGGGGTTGTTGGATAAATTTTATTTAAAATTTTAAGTATTCTTTTTGCTTTTTCTTTTTCACCCATTATGCAAAATTCAATAAATCTCTCATTGAATAAAGCCCAGGCTTTTTATTTATAAGCCATTTTGCAGCAGTTAAAGCACCATCTGAATATAGAGCTCTATCAAATGCCTCATGATTTAATTTTATTATTTCTTTACCACTAGAGAATGTTACCTCATGTTCTCCAATAATTTCACCTTTTCTGATTGAATTAAAATTAATTTTTTTCCCATATGGAAAAGTCTTTTTATTTAAAAACTTCTTGCCAATTAAATTATAAAGATTTTTATTTTTTCCATCAGCGATACCTTTTCCAAGCATTAAGGCTGTCCCTGAAGGATAATCTTTTTTATGTTTATGATGAACCTCAAATACTTTGCTTAAATATTCATCATTTAATGATTTTGAAGCTATCTCAGTTAAATACATTAATAAATTAACACCCAAGCTCATATTACCAGCCTTTAATATGGGAATTTTTTTTGAGTATTTTCTAATTATATTCTCTTCTTTTTGAGTAAAACCAGTTGTTCCAATAACTACTATTTTTTTAAGCTTAGATGCAATTTTAAGAATATCTAAAGTACATTTTGGAACTGTAAAATCTACTATCACATCAGTTTTTTTAAAAGCTAATTCTGTATTTAAATCAAGTTTAATACCAGCTATTTTTTTATTAATAGGTGTATTTTCTGTGAGTGTTACTAATTTAAAGTTTTTATTAGATCTAGAAGATTTAATAAGTTGCTGGCCCATTCTTCCAAGACAGCCAGAAATTGCTAAATTAATTATTTTCATTTAATAAAATATTAACCTTTTTTGGTTAATTAGTCTTTTAGTTTTTCCAAAAACTTTTTGCTTTTTGGAAGAATTTCTTAATGCTTGGGTTTGACTTTTCATTCTCAATTTCTCTAAATTTTTCAAGTAATTCTTTTTGTTCCTTATTTAACGAAATAGGAACTTCCGTGTTTACCTGAACATAAAGGTCACCATTTCCACTGCCACGCATGTAAGGCATTCCTTTACCTTTTAACCTAAACTGTTTTCCATTTTGAGTGCCGTCTGGTATTTTAATTTTTGCTTTTCCACCATCAATTATTGGTATTTCAATTGTAGTACCTAAGGCAGCATCAGCTATAGAAATTGGAAATTCAAAAAACAAATTTTCATCTGATCTTTTGAACAAATCATGAGAATGGACATTGACAAATAGGTACAAATCTCCACTGGCACCACCTTTAGTTCCAGCCTCACCTTTACCAGCTAATCTTATCCTTGTTCCATCATCAACACCTTTTGGTATCGTCACAGATATTTTTTTTGAAGCCTGTTTATTACCTTGACCGTTACAGTCTATACATGGGTGAGTAATTTCTTCACCAGTTCCTTGGCATTGAGGACAGGTTTGTTGTACAGTAAAAAAACCTTGATTAGATCTTACTTTGCCATTCCCCCCACAAACTGTACATCTATCAGGAGAGTGACCAGGTTTAGAACCATTACCCTTACAAGTGTTACATTTTTCAGTTGTTGAAAATTTTATATCTTGCTTTTTCCCTTCATAGGCCTCTTCAAGAGTGATTGACAAATCATATCTTAAATCAGAACCTCTGTTATTAGTGCTTCTTCCACTTCTTGTCCTTCCACCATCACCAAAATCACCAAAAAAGTCTTCAAAAATATCTGAAAAATCAGCTCCACCAAAACCACCACCTTGTCTTCCACCACCACCTTCAAAGGCAGCATGGCCAAAATTATCATAGTTTTTTTTTTTCTCTTGATCAGAAAGAATACCGTATGCTTCACCAGCTTCTTTAAATTTATCTTCAGAAGCTTTATTGTCAGGGTTTTTATCGGGGTGATATTTTACTGCTAGTTTTCTATATGCAGATTTTAATTCTTGAGGGCTTGCATTTTTACTAACTCCTAAGACGTCATAAAAATCTCTTTTAGCCATAAGTTACTTTAAGATGATAGTTGTTTTAAGTCTTAAGCGCTTTTTTCTTTATCTTCTTCTTTACCCTCTTCTTTTAATTCTTCTTTACCTTCTTCTTTATCCTCTTCTTTTACTTCTTCAAAATCCGCATCAACTACATCGTCTTTTTTTTCTTCACCATTTTTATTTCCATCTTTAGATGAATCAGTTTTTTTTTCTTGAGATTTATAAATAGCTTCGCCTAATTTCATAGAAGCTTGAACTAAAGTTTCTGTTTTTTTCTTAATATCTTCGATATCAGTCCCTTTAATTGCTTCTTTTAAAGCAGATGACGCATCTTCTATTGCTTTCTTGTCTGCATCCGAAACCTTAGCACCATGCTCTTTTATATTTTTTTCTGTAGAATGAATTAAAGTATCTGCTTGATTTCTTGCATCAACAGACTCTCTTTTCTTTTTATCTTCATCTTTGTTTGCTTCTGCATCTTTAACCATTTTTTCAATTTCTTCGTCACTTAAACCACCCGAAGCTTGGATCTGAATTTTTTGTTCTTTTCCAGTTCCCTTATCTTTTGCAGAAACACTAACAATTCCATTTGCATCAATATCAAAGGTTACTTCAATTTGAGGTATTCCTCTTGCTGCTGGTGCGATACCAACTAATTCAAAATTTCCTAACATTTTATTATCAGAGGCCATTTCTCTTTCCCCCTGAAGAACTCTTATTGATACAGCAGGTTGATTATCGTCTGCTGTAGAAAAAACTTGGCTTTTTTTTGTAGGAATTGTTGTATTTTTTTCAATTAATTTTGTTGAAACTCCACCTAAGGTTTCAATTCCAAGCGATAAAGGTGTTACATCTAAAAGCAGAACATCTTTAACATCTCCTTGAAGTACACCAGCTTGAATAGCAGCACCCATTGCAACAACTTCATCTGGGTTTACACTTTTGTTTGGTTCCTTTCCAAAAAAATTTTTAACTTCAGCCAAAACTCTTGGCATTCTCGTCATACCCCCAACCATTACAACTTCATTAATTTCATTTGCAGTAAGACCTGCATCTTTAAGTGCAGTTTTACAAGGTGGTAATGTTCTGGAAATTAAGTCCTCAACCAAAGCTTCTAATTTTGCTCTAGTCATTTTTAAATTAATATGTTTTGGACCCGTTTTATCTGCAGTTATAAATGGCAAATTAACATCTGTTTGTTCAGCAGAAGAAAGTTCAATCTTTGCTTTTTCAGCAGCTTCTTTCAACCTTTGAAGAGCTAGTTTGTCAGTTCTTAAATCTATACCATTATCTTTTTTGAATTCACCAATTAAATAATCAACAATTGTGTTATCAAAATCTTCACCACCTAAAAATGTATCACCATTAGTAGATTTAACTTCAAATACACCATCACCCAATTCAAGAATAGATACATCAAAAGTTCCACCACCTAAATCGTACACAGCAATTTTTTTATTTTCTTTTTTTTTATCTAAACCATAAGCTAGAGAGGCAGCAGTAGGTTCATTTATAATTCTTAAAACTTCTAATCCTGCAATTTTACCAGCATCTTTTGTTGCTTGTCTTTGAGCGTCATTAAAATAAGCAGGAACTGTTATTACAGCCTTAGTCACTTCTTGACCTAAATATTTTTCAGCAGTTTCCTTCATTTTTATCAGAATAAAAGCTGATATTTGTGAAGGTGAATATTTTTCACCTTTCGCTTCAATCCAAGCGTCACCCTTTTCTGAATTAACTATTTTAAAAGGTGCTGCAGCAATATCTTTTTTTACAGTTGGGTCTTCAAAATTTCTTCCAATTAATCTTTTTACAGCAAATATAGTATTTTCAGGATTGGTTACTGCTTGTCTCTTAGCAGGTTGACCAACTAGTTTTTCTCCATCATCAGTAAAAGCAACAACCGAAGGAGTTGTTCTTGCACCTTCTGCATTTTCTAAAACTTTAGGCTGGCTACCCTCCATAATTGATACACACGAGTTAGTTGTTCCTAAATCTATTCCTATAATTTTGCTCATAATTTAAATCCTATCCTTCATATAAGTGTTAATTTTTAATCTACAAGTTCTGACAAATATTATTAATTGTCTGAATTTTCTTTGTTTTCCTCACTTTTTTCTTTTTTATTTTCGGTTTTTTTTGAAACACCTACTAAAGAGGGTCTAAGCAATCTGTCTTTCATCATAAATCCTTTTTGAATTTCCTGAACAATTGTGCCAGGTTCTTTTTGGTCATCATCAATTTCCATCATGGCTTGATGAAGATTTGGATCAAGTTTTTTACCAACAGAATCTATAGTAGTAATTCCATTTTTTGATAAAATAGAGACCATATCTTTATTTATAATTTCAAAATGTTCTAAAGTTTTTTTTAAAGCTTCTGAATTCTTTAAGACTTCATCACTTTCTAGTATCTGTTTAGATCTTTCTAAATTATCAATTAAGTTTAAGGTTTCTTTTGCAAAAGCAAAACCACCATAGTTAAAAGCATCTTCTCTTTCTTTTTCAAACCTCCGTCTTTGATTTTCCATTTCAGCAAATGCCCTAGCTAACTTGTCTTCTAGTTCTAAAATTATTTCCTCAGGAGTAATCTCTTTTGGTAGTTCGTTGGTTTCAGAAACATCAGGTTGATCTTCATTATTTAACTCCTCTGCCTTAATTTCTTCAGCTTCGTTATTTTGTGTCTCAGAATTAGTGTTTTGATCTTTTTCCATTGAGACTTATATGGTATGAAATTTAATAATTGCTAGATGTTAAAGAAAAAAATTACAAAATTATTACTGGGCACAAATAATAAGGGAAAATTAAAAGAAATTAGGAGTTTATTGCCTAAAAGCCTTGAAATTTACTCCACATTTAACCTTAAAATTAAAAGTCCTATCGAAAATGGAAAAACTTTTGAGGAAAACTCTTTAATCAAAGCAAGTTATTTCTCTAAAAAAACAAAAATGATTTGTTTGTCAGATGATTCAGGATTGGAGATTGATGCTTTAGAGGGGGCTCCAGGAATTTATTCAGCTAGGTGGGGAGGAAAAAAAGGAGATTTTGTTAAGGCAATGAATAGAGTTTTTAAAGAATTAGATAAAAAAACCAAAAATTGGAAAATTAAAAAAATTAAAGCTAGATTTGTTTGTGCTTTAACCATTTATGGACCTAATCAAAATACAATAAATTCTGTTGGTAAAATTGAAGGACATATTTCACCTTTAATTAAAGGAGAAAATGGATTTGGTTATGATCCTATTTTTATACCTAAGGGAAAAAAAATTACGTTTGGTGAGATGAAAGCTTCCCAAAAATATAAAATAGATCATAGATTTAAAGCTTTTAAAAAGATTAAAAAATTTTTTTAAACTCTTCTTTTTCTACTTTATAAAAATTTAAGATATGGCTAATTTTATTATTTTTAATTTCAAAAATTCCAACTTTTCCTTTGAATAAAGTTTTTTTTGTAAACATTTTTTCATCTACAATGGAATTATTTTGAAGTATTAAATAATAAACAAGTCCAATTAAATCATAACTCAAGAAAGATAATTGATTGGGATATTGATTATACTTTTCAAAGTATTCTGTTGAAAAATCATCATAATTATTTTTATTTACAGATGGAAAATAGAGTGGCTGAGAACTTGTCTCTTTAAGAAGAGATTCATCAAACCATTGATTGAGTGTTATGAAGTGTTTTTCTTTAGGAGAGACATCTGTATATAGTAGCGAGGTGGTCACACTTTTTAAACTTTCATCAAAATCTGAAATTATTATAGAGTCAAAATTTATATCACCGAGTGTGTCCCTTTTCTTTAGTCTTTCAATTAATTGGTCTTTATTATTTTCATTTGATTTTTCTAGCCTGACTATTTCATCTTCAAGATTTTGCTTTCTTATCTCATAGTGTGTAATTTTTTCGATTTGTTTAGTAAGCTTAGTCGGATCGGTATCATAAATATAATTTTCTATTATTTTTATTTTAGAATTCAATATTGCCTCTTGAACTTCATTTTTATAATTTACGTCAGGAGTTAAAAAAATAGTTTTATTTAGTTTATTTAGTTCTATAAACCTCTTAATTGCAATCAGTTGCGATGTTGCATTTATTCCTGCATTAATAATATTATTTGAAAAATTATTATTTTTATTGGTCAAAGATAAAAATGTGACTTCACTCAACTCATCAAGATAAATTAAATTTTCATTAAAAACAGGACCAATTACTATTTTAATTCCTAGACTAGCCAATTCTTTTGCAGCCCTTAAAGCAATTTCAGGGCTTGATTCAGTATCCTTAGGAACGATCTCAATAGATAAATTATTTATTTTATTAATAGCAATCCGGGTAGATTTAATTATGGATTGACCAATCTCAGAATCTTTACCTGTCAGTGGAATAAGTAGCCCAATTTTAATTGTCTCATTTGTAACAACTTCTGCTAACACTATTGAGAAAGTTAAGTTTAAAAGCAATATAATTTTAATAATGTTTTTCATTTTAATGTTATTATTATAACGATAATAATTTAATGATTCTACATACTGAAAGAACAAATAACAAAGTTAAAAGTGGACTTTATATTGTCTCCACCCCAATTGGCAATTTAGGTGACATTACCTTAAGAACGCTAGAAGTGTTAAAAAAGTCAGATTATATACTGTGTGAAGATACGCGTACTTCAAAAAATTTATTAGATCGTTATGAAATTAAGTCAAAACTTATTTCAAATCATAAATTTAATGAAAAAAAAAACTTACTAAAAGTTATTGAAATTTTAAAATCAGATTGCATTGTTTCACTAATTTCTGATGCTGGAACACCATCTATTTCGGATCCAGGAGCAATATTGGTTAATGAGTGTTTTATTAATAAAATTGATGTTTTCCCAATACCTGGAGCTTCAGCAGTTTCGTCAGCCGTTTCTATCAGTGGATTCAGTGAAAAATATTTTTTCTATGGTTTTTTTCCTGAAAAAAAAAATAAATTAAAAGAAGATTTTGAAAAACTAGAAAATCTTGAAGGCTGTATTGTTTTTTTTATATCACCACGAAAATTCAATAGATCAGTAAAAATCATAAAACATTATTTTTTAGAAAGAAAAATTTTAATATGCAGGGAAATGACTAAGTTTTATGAAGAATATATTAGAATTGATATTGACAAGCTCGAACCCTTTGACTCTGATCCAAAGGGAGAATTAACAATCGTTATTTCAGAAAAAGAAAAAAAAAAAAACTCATCGATAATATTAAAAGAATCTGATAAAAAAAATATTAAAAAAATGATTAAAAAACTAAGTATTAAAGATATTACTGATTTAATTAGTCAAAATACCAATGTACCAAAAAAAGAAATTTACAACTATTGCTTGAAATTAAAAAATGAAAAATAGAATTATTTTAATAAGTTTAATTTTTTTAATTTTTGGTGGATGTATTGGAATAAGTTCAACGGGTATATTTGGTACAGGTGTTACTATCGCTTTAGACCCTAGATCCTTAGGAACTCAAATAGATGATTCTGTAATGCAGAAAAGTTTAGCAACCAGGTTAACTTTGAGAGATAAGAGTTATCTTCTCTCTATAGGGATAAAAGTTTTAGATGGTAGGATTTTTTTAACAGGAAAGGTTAATAATCCAGAAGAAAAGCTTCAAATTACTAAAATAGCATGGGAAACAAAGGGTGCTAGATCTGTTAAAAATGACCTCAAATTAAAAGAAGATTTTAATTTTAAACAATCAGCTAAAGATTTACTTATAACCTCTCAATTACGTGCAGCCTTCATATTTAACAAAAAAATTAAAGCAAGCAACTATCAAATAGATACCTATAAGAAAAAAATATATATTTATGGAATTTCTTTAACGAGAGAAGAGAGAAGAGTAGCAATAAATGAAGCAAAAGAAATACTTGATGTTGAAGATGTTATCGCAAGTATTGCTTTGGTAGAAGATTTAAGAATTCAAAAGAATTAATTTTTTTTATAATTAATTACATCAGCAGAGTAAGCAGCAATAGAAGCTAAATTTATTATTTCTGATGTAGAGGATCTCAAAGGTGCTATTTCAATTGGTTGACCTAATCCGATCAGTAGTGGTCCAATAACTTTTGTTTCACCTAAACTCTTCATCATTTTATATGAAATAGCTGCACTGTGTTGCCCAGGCATTACCAGAATATTTGCATTGCCAACAATACTTGAAAAAGGATAAAGCTCTTTGTATTCTTCATTGAGAGCTACATCAGGTTGCATGTCTCCATCAAAATCAAAATCTACATTTTTATTTTTTAAAATTTCCACAGCCTTTTTTATATGTTTAGTTCTACTAGTAAGGGGTTGACCAAAAGTTGAGTGTGAAACAAAAGCGACTTTAGGAACAATACCAAATATCTTAACTACTCTTGCAGAAGATATTGCAATCTCAGCAAGCTCTTCTGAGCTTGGGTATTCATTCACACTAGTATCTCCAACAAAAATAGTTTTTCCTTTAGAAACAACCATGTTTAAGCCAAACATTATCTCCCCTGGTCTTGGATCTACTACTTGTTTAATTTTATCTAAGGAGGCTCCAAATCTTCTAGTATTTCCAGTAACTGCACCATCTGCATCTCCACAAGCAACCATACAAGAAGCCCATATAACACGATCATTTCTCACAAGTCGATCACAATCTCTTTCTAAAAGACCTTGCTCTCTTTGCATTTTTTCAAATAAATAATTAACATACTTTTTTCGTTTTTCTGAGTCTTGAGAGTTTATTATTTCAATATCAAAATTTTCATTATAGCCAATTTCCTTAATTCTTTCTTTGATATTTTCTTTTTTGCCAACTAAAATAGGAATTCCCAATTTTGAATTTTTAAATGCTATTGCAGCTTTAAGAGTATTTTCATCTTCACCATCTGCAAAAACAATTCTTTTTTGATTTTTTTTAATATAAGAATTGATACCCTGCATGATTGTAACAGATGGATTAAGCCTTTGTTTGAGTTGCTCTTTATAAATTTCAAAATCTTTTATATTTTTTTTTGCAACACCACTATCCATAGCAGCTTTTGCGACAGCCACTGGAATCTCACTAATTAATCTTGGATCAAAGGTAGATGGAATTATATAATCTTTACCATACCTTGGACGATCACCACCCATTGCAGCAACAACCTCATCAGGAACATCTTCTCTTGCTAATTTTGCTATTGCATTTGCTGCAGCAACTTTCATTTCTTCATTAATTGTAGTGGCCCTAACATCTAGAGCTCCTCTGAAGATATATGGAAAGCCGATTAAATTATTTACTTGATTGGGATAATCTGACCTTCCAGTTGCAATAATAGCATCATTTCTAACTTCCATTATTTCTTCAGGAGTTATTTCTGGATCTGGATTAGCACAGGCAAAAATTATTGGATTCTTTGCCATAGTTTTTACTAATTCTTTTTTTAAAGCTCCTTTAGCTGATAATCCTAAGAATACATCGGCACCATTGATAGCCTCCTCTAAATTTCTATTTTTTGTATTAATTGCATGGGCTGATTTCCACTGATCCATACCTTCGGTTCTGCCTCTGTAAATTACACCTTTACGATCTAACATAGTTACATTCTCATTGGGCACACCACTATTTTTAAATAAATTTGTGCAAGCAATTGCAGAAGCTCCAGCTCCGTTAACTACAACTTTAATATCTTTTATAGATTTGCCACTTATATCTAAAGCATTAATCAAAGCTGCTGTTGTTATAATTGCCGTACCGTGCTGATCATCGTGGAAAACTGGAATATCTAAAATTTCTTTTAATTTTTCCTCAATAACAAAACAATCTGGAGCAGCTATATCTTCTAAATTTATCCCTCCAAAACTACATGCAAAATTTTTAATACTATTGATTATTTCATTGGCATCACTTGAATCAATTTCCAAGTCAATTGAGTCAATATCTGCAAATCTTTTAAATAAAACTGCTTTACCCTCCATTACTGGTTTAGAGGCTAATGCTCCCAAATTACCCATACCTAAAATTGCAGACCCATTACTTATAACAGCCACTAAATTTCCCTTCGAAGTATAGTCATAAGCTGCTTCAGGATTTTCAGAAATTGCCTTAACAGGAACAGCTACACCAGGCGAATAAGCCAATGCCAAATCTCTTTTTGTAGTCATTGGCTTGGAAGAATTGATCTCTATTTTTCCAGGCTTGCCTTGGCTATGAAATTCTAAAGCCTCTTTATCAGTATAATGATCTGTTTTAGTTTTTTTCATTTATGGTAATTAGATATACAAATGGAGTTAATTTACGACTAATATGATTTATGAACCTTATTAAGTCAACAGGCACATTTAGCTTTTTTACAATATTAAGTAGATTGTTAGGCTATGTAAGAGATATATTAATAGCAATGTTTCTTGGTGTAGGACCTTTAGCAGATGCTTTTTTTGTTGCATTTAGAATTCCAAGTACATTTAGAAGGTTGTTTTCAGAGGGAACTTTTAATGCTGCATTTGTACCTAGTTACTCTTCTTTATTGAACAAAAAAAAAAAATCAGAAGATTTTGCTAATAATATTTTTAATATACTTATTTTAGGATTATTTTTTCTAGTAATTGTTATTGAGATACTAATGCCATTATTTGTATTTCTGATTGCACCAGGATTTGAAGGAGATGAAAAAAAAATGGAATTAGTTATAACTTTAACAAGAATTACCTTTCCTTTTTTATTGTTTATAAGTTTGGCGTCTTTCTTTTCGGCAATTTTAAACACGCATAACAAATTTGCTATTGCATCAGCAGCACCAATTATCTTAAATATTCTTTTAATTGGAGTGTTATTATTTGGAAAAATTTTAAACGATCAATTAGTATATTATCTGTCTTATGCAGTTACAATTTCAGGAATATTGCAATTTATATTTTTATATTTTTATGTAAAAAAATATTTTTTACCTAAATTTAAACTAAATATTAAAATTGATAAAAAAATAAAAACTTTTTTAAAAAAGTTACTACCAAGTATTTTTTCTTCTGGGGTAACTCAAATAAATATTTTAGTTGGAACGATCATTGCTTCTTTTCAGGCTAGCGCTGTATCTTATCTTTATTATGCAGATAGAGTTTATCAAATAAATCTTGCAATTGCTGGTATTGCAATAGGAACGGTAATACTCCCTCAGCTGTCTAAATATGTTCAAATAAATAAAATAAATAAAATAAATCTAATACAAAATAAGGCTCTCGAGTTGAGTTTGTTCTTAAGCATACCAGCAGCAATTGCTTTACTGATAGCTTCTGAAGAAATTATATCTTCTTTGTTTGGATATGGATCATTTGATGAAGAAAGTATTAAAAACTCAGCAAAGGCCTTGTTTTACTTTGCAATTGGATTGCCAGCTTTTTCTTTAATCAAAGTTTTTTCAGCATTCTTCTTTGCAAGACATAATACTAAAATTCCATTTTATATTTCATTAAATTCAGTTTTATTAAATGTTATTATTAGTATTAGTTTTTTTAATGAAGTTGGTTTTTTAATTATACCCATAGCCACCACAATATCCTCTTGGTTTAATGTATTATTGTTATTTATTTTTTTAAAAAAAAATAATTTATTTAACTTTAATCTAATTTTTATAGAACGGTTTATAAAGATATTAGTAGCCTCAATATTAATGGGAATATTTTTCAACTATTTGATTAATTTTTTTGATGACAAGCTAATTTATGAAGCAGTTTTTAAACCTGTGTATCTTGTTAGTTCAGTAATACTTGGATTAATATTTTATATTGCATTAGCAATATTTATCAAAGCTTTTAAAACAAGTGATATTAATTTAAAGTATTAATTATGAAAAAAAAAATCTTCTCGGGTGTTCAACCAACAGGAAATCTTCATTTAGGAAATTATCTAGGGGCAATTAAAAATTTTGTAGAGCTGCAAAACAAAAAAGAAAATGAATGCATTTTTTGTGTTGTTGATCTTCATGCGATAACCGTTAAGCAAGACCCAAAAGAACTAAAAAAAAATATAAGAGAGACAGCTGCCACATTTATAGCTAGTGGAATAGATCCCAGTAATAGCATTATTTTTAATCAATCTATGGTTTCAGCTCATTCAGAAGCTGCTTGGATTTTAAGCTGTGTTTCAAGAATTGGTTGGCTTAATAGAATGACACAATTTAAAGAAAAAGCAGGCAAGGATAAAGAAAAAGCTAGTATTGGTCTTTATTCCTATCCAGTCTTAATGGCGGCAGACATTTTATTATATGATGCAACACATGTTCCTGTGGGCGATGATCAAAAACAACACTTAGAGCTTTGTAGGGATATTGCTCAAAAATTTAATAATGACTTTAATTCAACAGATTTTCTAAAAGTTCCAGAGCCCTTAATACAAAAACAATTTTCTAGAATAATGAGTCTTAAAGATGGAATGAAAAAAATGAGTAAATCTGATCCTTCAGATTTAAGTAGAATTAACCTTACAGACAAAAAAGATGAAATATATAATAAAATAAAAAAAGCAAAGACAGACACCATGCCTATGCCAACTGGCATTAAAGATTTAGCTGAAAGACCTGAAGCAGAAAATTTGCTTGGGATATATTCAAGTTTAAAAAATCAAAAGTTGGAAAATTCAATAAATGATTTTAATGGGAAACAATTTTCAGAATTTAAAGATAAATTATCAGAAGCTCTAATTGCAAAAATTGATCCAATATCAAAAGAAATTAAAAAATTATTAAATGATGAAAAGTACTTAGACACAATACTATTAGAAGGATCTATTAAAGCAGACAAAATTGCCTCAAAAAAAATTAAAGAAATTAAAGAATTAGTAGGTTTTTAGCGAAATATATTAATTAGTATTAATTTTATCATTAATCATTATATATAAAATCATGTTCATCCAAACTGAAGTAACACCAAACCCTAATTCCCTCAAATTTGTACCGGGAAAATCTGTATCTAATATTGGTTCTTTTGAGGTAACAAAAAAAGAGGAAACAGATAGCGAATTAATTAGAAACCTTTTATCTATAAACGGTGTAGTGGGAGTATTTTTAGGATTAGATTTTTTGTCAATCAATAAGAGAGAAGATGTAAATTGGGAAGATATTAAACATATAATCATATCACTAATTAATGATTTTTATTCAACAGGAAAAGAATTCATCATTGCAAATGAATTAACTGGAGAGAGAAAAGAAGGAAGCAGTGAAATTGAAAAAAAAATTATGAGTATTTTAGAAACAAAAATTAGACCAGCCGTTGCAAAAGATGGAGGTGATATTAAATTTAAAGAATTCAAAGATGGAGTTGTCAAGGTGGAGTTACAAGGAAGCTGCTCTGGATGTCCAAGTTCAACTATGACACTTAAGCAAGGTGTTCAAAATCTTTTATGTCATTATATCCCTGAAGTAAAAGAAGTGATTGCGATATAGTTATTATGAAAAATATAATTTCAGTTTTAGAGATTAAAAGATATTTAAAAAAAAAAGGCTTTTCAATAGGTAAAAGAAATAAAGCAGTAATTGATGAAGTTCAAAAATATATAAAGAAACAAAGATTTATTGTATTCAAGGATAGAAAAAAAAATATTGTAGTACAAAAAAATTTTTATATTTTATCAAGAACTTTTTTATCTAGTTTAATCATAATATCCACTTTTATAGTTATGCCAGTAATCGTA
>Ga0307986_10001586_pt1 | contig 16528 bp, 11 predicted proteins | sample EllFjometageno82_FD_203170 | JGI IMG/M metagenome (GOLD analysis project Ga0307986, IMG submission 203170) | Marine microbial communities from Ellis Fjord, Antarctic Ocean - #82 | ecosystem: Environmental > Aquatic > Marine > Unclassified | place: Southern Ocean | collected 2014-10-09
TAGGTGCAGAGGCGGAGGGTAGAACGGGGTTATCCCCCAGAGGGCTCAGACTCTTAGCTGATAGCCTGGATGTGTTTTGTGTGAAAAAGAGCTAGCACCATGGATTGGTCAAAGGTAGTGGAATAGACAGAAAAACTAGTATCGACCCCCTCCTTGCCAAACCCCTTAGTTTGCTCTTTAATCTTACGAAGTAGCTGGCTATTGTTTTCTAGCTCTTCCGACGGGATCCCGTAATAATAATGAGCCTGCTCACAGTCGGAAAGATCGTATAGGTAAGATACTGGAGCATTGTCGTCAAGAGATGAAACACCAAAGGTAGCAATGCGAGAAAGTCTGGATAGCGGAGAACGATTATCTATCAACCCATCAGTATGATCATAATAATTAATCATAGCTACCACATATGAAATAAAGTTATTGATTGTTTTTTCATATTGCCGGATCGATACGTCGCCGACAAGATCCTCTATCGCCGATCGGCTGACCAGGTATATACGTTCTATTTTCCCGCTTCTTGCATATTCTTGTAATACGCTACCTACAATTCTATCGTCTCGGCACTGATCGTGGGTAGAAACCTGTCTATCCGGGGAAATATATAATACATTAAGCTTGGCGTGAGATATCTGCTGGAGTATCTTAAGAGACATCCCCGAGATCGGCTCGCCTCCTCCAATTATAAAAAGAACTTCGTCCTCTTTTTTAATGTTGCGCAGGTAAGAGGATATGTCGGGAGTCTCTAGAGAGTTTTCATATGTTTCGATATCGGGACACTCTTCTACCTCAAAGTCCCCTTGGGCAGGGTGATCAGGCCCAATCTTATATATACGATACTCAGGATAAGACGTGAGTTCGTCAGCAATACCACAGCCCGTCTTCCCTAGTCCAACGATTGTATCCATTATAATTCCATCCTCTTCATAAGCCCAAGGTTCTTTCCTCTGCTCATATTTATAACATACTTTCCAAAAGTTGTAGAACTCATTAGCTCTCGCAAGGATGGAAGATGCTCTATGTCCGAATGGGAAAAGTCAATGATGATAGCATCGTGGATTAGACAACTAACTCGGGACTGACATTTGTTTATTCGTAAAAAGTAATCTATTTTTAAGGCTTGTAGCAAAGTTAACTCAGCCGTCATAGATTGAATAATATAATTTAGGGCGTGATGCTGGTCTACATTGGGGATTACTTTTTTATAGGGGGTAGTAACCGTAGAGCCATCCCAATATTTATCCAGTAGAAGCTTGCGATCATAAAACTGAGATAATCGGGTATTATAACGCTCGCTTGTAGCTGACCGGGAGCCATACAGCCAAGCAAAAAAAGCGGTCTTTACCTCTTCCCTGGAGAACTGACTGTCAAAAATCTGATGTGCGTGAAACTCATGCACATCTCCGATGGGCTGATTGATGCCCATCATCCCGAGCATTGTGCGGGCTTCTGCGCCGTTGAAATCTAGCTCTAAAAATTCGTCATTATGGGGCTCAATTATTTGTCGATGCTCTCTTTTCATAGTTAGGATAGGGAAAGAGGACTTCGTTGTGGTCAGGCGCCCGGTTCGAGTTCCAAACTGGTTATAAAGGATACAAGGCCCGGCAGAAAGTAAGCGGTCTAGCGGAAGCTTTTCAGTTGCAGAGGCGGTAATATCCTTGAGACGACAATAATTTATCTTAAGTGGGTGATCGCTTATGGACGTCAGCAGCTTATTGACCTTTAACATATAGTCATACCGGTCGGGCCGTGGGTGAGTCCTCAAAATATACTCGGTCATCCTATTACGAATTTCCCCATACTCCTCTAAGAATCGAGTAGGAGTAAGATCGTAGATACAATGGCTAGAAGTGTCTACTTTAGAGATTTTTAGAGAGCGGGTAAAAGACTCAAGTTTTTTCTTTACGTCTTCCCAGTCATCATTTAAGTATTCAGGGAGTGCCTCTTCCACTGGGCGTCCCTCTAGATATAGGTTAGCGTATTCTACACCGGTGGTATCGTAGAGAGAGGAAGTATACTTCCAAGTCTGAGAAAGACCCGATGGGAATTCTCTCTTTGTAAAGTGTAACTTACCGTCACAGTAGATGCCAACACACTCGGACTTATCATCTAATACCTGAAAGAGCATATATTTTCCTTTTCTATCTCTTCTTTATATCACCGACTCTGTTAATTGTCAAGTATGATCTGTCCAAAGGACCAACAATTTCTTTTTGAATATACTTAAGGGCATTGATATAGCGGCTGTCAGGAGTTCCTGGAGATAAATTATAAATATTAAAAATGTCTACTAGATCAGCGTTCCGGACAGGAGGTGGCTTGCTCATCTGACGTTCCAACAAGCGGAGGATATAAAAAGACTTCAGATTCCATTTGTCCCTAAAGGCCCCCACCGAGGAGTCCACAACATCCGGGTCCACCTCAAGGCGCTGGGTTACCTCTAGGCGTTCCTCCGGGCATAGGGAGCGAGAAAGATCTCGATACTTATAGTTATACTCTACAAACTGAGGGTTGTCTACAGCATAACGATTGTAGAAGTCTACTAAATATAATTTTAAAAGGTCCATATCAGTTTGCCAAGACCCAGTGTAAGCAGTCCCGAATAGTGCCCCAAAAGCAGCTTGGGTTGTTCGATGACGAAGCAGTGGTAGGTAGTGCTCATACCCTTCGGCGTGCCGGATGATATGAGTTATACCTGGGATGGTAGAGTGTCCGTAAGGTTCTTGGGGTGAGACGTCGTTAATAAGAGGCTCTCGACATACGCCGAATCCATTGCGAAAGTCAATATATGGGGAGAACATAAAAACTCCTACCATATATTCTTGCATAGCCGCTGATCCCACATCCGCTACAAACCGCCAAGGGGCATTCTTATCAATAATGAACCCGTAATAGGAGGCGACCTTGACTACAGTTTCGAAATTCTTGTCAGTCAGGAAGTCGCTTACTTTCCCATAATCATCCGCATGATCAAATTCAGCGATTTCTATAGCCAGTCCCGTGTTCATCGTAGACGAGTAGATGCTCTCTAGATATCCTGACCGGGTGATAGGACCACCTCGGCTTACGACTCCTTCACAGAATCCTGTGAAAACATCCAAGAAGGAGTCCAAGTCAACTAGCTTTTTCTGGTTTTGATAATCCCGCATAAAAACATTTGCGAATACAGGATATATACTATCGTTCATATAACTATGATACGCATCTTCTGAGCTATTCCAGGCGTTCTTTGCAGTCATATTAGCATAGGCGCCATCAGCGTATAACACTTCTCGCCTAGTCAGTTCTCTTATTTTTTCTGCAAAATCTCGCCAGGCATCTGCCACAAAGTTTATAGCAAAAATTGCCTCGTCAGCATAACGAAGCGGTTTAAGGTGACTCTCCTTAGTAAGTAATACATTACCGTCAAGAGATACCCGCCCCAAGAAACGATCCTCACCCCAGAAGTTATAAAACTTTTCTGGTCCGATAGCCGGATAGACCTGATACTCGTAGCGGATCCTTTGCTCGTGAACAAGCTGTGACTTGGACGTGTTGCTAGCAAAAACCTGAAGCCCAGAAGCTAGTGGTGGTCTATTTTGAGACATCGATTATTTGTTCCTTTATCTTTGGCTTCATGCTGGGGGCATCTCCCAGTGACAGGTAATAACCGTCTCATAGCTTCCGGCGCTAATTGCGTGAGAAGACCTGACTATTCGATAATATCCGCCTATTCCCAATCGGCGAGCAACGGTTTTTCCGAGGCCAAGATCCGCATTGATATAGACCATTTGCCCATTTTGAAATAGGTTATTCCCAACCATAGTAAGTTCTGCATCTTGGGGGAGGACCAAGGCGTCATTCCACTGTGCATTAGCAATATTCATAGCCCGTAAATGAGGAACTTGTTTTTCAGAAAACGAAAAATTCTTCACTAACCCTCGGTCAGACCCAAGGACTAAATGCTGAATTCCTCTTTTAGCATCGTCGGTAAGGTTTCCCCGAAGATCCCCTGATACCTGATTACAAGTAATGACCATGTATTGATTTATTTTTCTGTTTGCTGCCGGAATTATTCCGGATAATTTCGTTCGCATCTGCTGTTCGCTATAGAGTGTCCCCTTCCGTAGAGTGCTTTCACTCTGGGCTATGGTTATCTCGAAGCTCATAGAGGTTCTCTTGGTTGCCTGGCTAAGTAGATTATTCACTAAGGGAGCTACTAAATCATCTAGGAGGGAAACTATAAAACGACGGAATGATATTCTTGTCAGACCTCTGTTAGTGATATGAGTATTGAACCAGTTACCGTAAGCCTCAAGAGAAATGGGAATATCGGCTAATGAATAATAACGAGGAGAGGCGGCATTCCCAATTCCCAGAGCGGATGGGGAAAAAGATCCCAAGATTACCCCGCAATCGTTTCGTTCGCTAGCAGTAGAAAAAGCTGTATCAATGATATCACCGAGCTTAAGGTAATACGCATTAATTTGTCCTGGTTCCTCGACGGATACATCCGAAAAGATAGATGCATCTGGGTCGATAAAACCCCCTTGGATATCTGCGTTGTCTGTTGTCTCTTCTCTAGGACCAGTTGATGACCCTTCCGAGTTTGACCACGAAGCCTGGAGATTGTTTTTTGCAGTCTGTGTCTGAGAGGCCAAAGGTAGACTGCCTCTAGCAGAAAAGCGAACTTCAGGTCCGGTTCGAGCTTGAACAATTCCTATGGTTGAATAATATATCTTCTTATTTTTTAGCATGCGCTCCAAGAAGGAAGCATATTTTGCCTTCTGGAACAAGCTATTGATAGATTCAAGAGCGGCGTTTGCAGTTTCTATATAGGTATTCATCCGTTTTAGGGCTGCCGAAGCAGGCTTCGATCGTCCGGCGGTGGAGTCTTTAGGACTTGCCTGTAGGATTAACCTCTTCTTCTGCCTCAAAGTCTCTAACTCATACATAATACCGGCTCGATTAACCTCGACAGTTTGCCCACCTAACGATCCAAGGCTGCCAGCAGTTCCCAACTTCTTATATGTATCAATCTGTATTTTGGGATGTAGTTCCATCATCTTACTCAAATAACCATTGGGGAATGTGGTCTCTGGCAGTCCAAGTAGTTTATCCCCTGGCAATAGAACAGGAAGATCTACAGCCAAAGTATCAAAATGAGTTGTTATCTCGGTTATCCCTAAGACATCGGACTTCTCATCGTCAGATAAAAAGTTTCCAATGCTTCCGGCGAACTCCATGTTAAGAGTGGCTTGTCCCTCTTGCCCGAACTCAATTTGAAATTTCATAAGATTTAATTTAATGAGTTTTCGGGTTGCCTTAATCGCTGTGATAAAATTATCGTCTACACGTCCGTAGGTTCTCTCCGGAGTAGACCAGCCCACAATTATCTTCAAGTCTCTATATTCTTTTCCAATGCCTTTTTTAGATTTGCGACCCTTGTTTTTAGCTTCAGCATCCATGGTATTCCGAGAGAATGGCGACTTTGACTTCGACAGTATCGTCTCTCTGTGCTTGACATCTCTTTTAATTCGGTTTAGTTCTTCTGATAGCCCCTCCGCAGTTACAAGCTTAGTTGAACTCTTCTTATCGGAAGGAGAAGTGTTTCGACTAACAACATCGCCCGTAAGACCCAGTAGCTCATGCCACTGAGGCTGCACTAGGTCTGCCATAGAAGCGAAGTAAATGCTTAAATTGGCAATTAGAACATTGTCCCCAAAATGCTTGTTATCATACGTCCACTCGAAACTCCGTATACCTACATTACTCCCTTTTGTGGAGGTAAGTTTTGATAAATCATCTGTGCGGCGAGCTTTATGTACCTGAAGTAGATGCTCCGGATTTACATGATCACTAAAGAATACGGGCTCGTCGGTCTCTGACCCATCCGAATGCCGCTGCGAAAAAAATAACTCGATATGAGGACTGAGTCCCCCAAGCTGGTCTGGTGTTGCTTCAATAAAAGGCAGCACGTCAGTTCCCTGAGCAGCAAGGAGCCCGATTAAGGATTCAGGGGAACCTTTATAAAGAGAAATATTCTCTAGTTTTCTTTGCCCCGTAGTTATTCCAGTTGCCTGAGCAATAGTGGGGGTCTGGGAAATTAGAATACTAGGAATATTGAGTTGCTTTAGTTGCCTCTTCTCTATTTCTGAAATCTCGGGGCGGCTTTTCTTTTCCGCTGCGGCTCGGGCATCGGCTTCTCGGGTTGCAGCAGTTGACTGGTCCACGGTGGCAGGGGGGGTGAACTCGTCGCTCTCTGTCCAATTGCCTTCCCTAAACCTACGCCCATTTCCTAACTGCTTGTTCCACAGATTAGTATAGTCTATGAGAGCATCTCGGAGTTCCTTATAGACTACATCAGTAAAAAGCTGGAAGGTTAGGTCTTTTCCTTGGGAGTCCTTGACAGTCCAAGTATCAAAGCGTAGGTCGCCAGAGTTCGGCACGCCAGAGAATAGCTTGGAGGGGCTTCCGTTTGGTTTGCGAACTTGGCTACCAATGAACGCACCTCCTTGTCCGGTGTCAGAACCCCGTTTCGCCCAATATTGAGAATTGATCTGGGCCTCTTCATCGTCGCCTCGTGAGGTTTCCACTATATTATAGGCGAGTATTCTACCTGGAGTTACCGTAGGGTTTCCGCCGAGGGGCTGTAAGGTAAAACGCTGAAGATAGGAGGAAAGAGACCTAATATCCTGGAAATGGAAGCTGCCAAAAGTGTCTCCACGTTCAGGCGCTCGACTAAACGCCTGGCGGAAGAGGTTCTTTTCCACCATATAAGTGTAAACAGCAGCCCACTGCACCTGAGTGCTTATATGAAGGTTCCCGTTACCCAGGATAGGGAAGTTGGCCCCATTAAAAAGTTTGTTCGCCATATATTATACCCCGAATATCTCTAATACTCTTTGGAGAGGGTGGGGTATGTATATTACGTCCCCTAGTTTAAAATCTGCTGCGCTTGGCTTTTTATTAAACCAAGCGATTACCCACCACAGTTCAGGGGATCCGTAGGCGGCGTTGGCTACATTATATAATTTGTCTGTAGCACCCCATACCATAGAGGTTAGGTTCATAGAAGCCATTTGTTCATTGGTAGGGTAACGCATTACAGGAGTTCCATATTGCAACACCTGCTCTATCCCCCTTTCCGTAAAAAACTCCTCTTTATATCCCCTGTCATCATTTAAGATAAGTTCTCTTTTAGAATATCTAGAATAAGCCATTTTGTTTTCCTCTTTTAATATTATGCGAACTCATCGTCCTCCACTAGCGCCTCTCAACTCAACAGCGCCTGCTGGTTTATGGAATTTCCTGGGGTATTATTGTCCGGGCTAGGGGCGGCGACTGCTATATCGTTAGTGCTAGCCGTAGTTAGCGGCTGATCGCTCTTATACGGGAAGCCTTCGCTGCCCCCTCGAAGAGTTGCGGCTTCCCCGTTCATACTCCACCCCATGTTGTGCTGGTGTAATACTACCATTTCTACGTTAAGTCTCACAGCCTTCGGATAATATTCCATAGAGTCTCCGGTGCCGCCAAAAGTAAACATACCCATATCAAGTTCTGGGTCCATAGTAAGTCCGTTGACATAGCCCATAAGGGCCTCCCCGTCAGAGGCATTCTGAACAAGATTTCCAAACTTAATCTTCCAGAGAGGACCCATGTTCATAATGGCCCCCTTGTTCACCCCACCCTGGTCTGTATACATAGGATAAAGGAAAGCTATAGCAGCGTTTATCCTATTCATATTGAACTTCGCCTCGACCCCAGAAGCTGCTGGGACTACCCACGATAATGATAAAGCTCGGCGAGTATTAGCAAAAGTGGCGATGGGATCCATACGTCCATAAACCTGCTCACTCGTCCATTCTGAGTTATAAGCGTCGGAGAACCCTGTCAAAAAAGCAGGGAACTCTATCTTAGAACCGGTCGGAACATGCTCAATGGAAAGCTTCATTGTTTTGGTTATTTGCGGAAGTTCAAAATCTTGATCAGCCGAGTTTCCTGCAAACCGATCTTCTTGGCTGGTAGCCTCACCACGACGAACTCCAGATGCCTCAGGACCAAAGTAACTCATCGGTCCTGTTCCGTCTCGCTGTTGTTTGCCATTTAAAACTACTGGTTTATTGTTACCCACCTAATCAATCTCCTACTCAAGCTGTATTAAACATATTATATTTTGCGTTCTGTCCCGAGAATAAACCAGCGTCGGCAGCCTTCGTGACTGCCTGGGCGCTTATCTTAGCAACCACAGGACGACCTGCCACCTTCTCATTGCTCTTTCTTTGAGCCTCAAAGAAAGGTTTCAAAGCTTCCGCATTAGCGAGGGCTTGGTCTTTCATATTCTTCTTCTCTTCCGATCGGGATTTCACTAGGTTTGTTCCGACTGCCGTAGGAATAAACTGATCACCCCGTTGAGCCCGAACAATATTGCCGTCCTTATCCCGTAACCCGTCCTGCATCTGTGGGCGGCTCTGCATCGGAGCAGTTTCATCTGAGTATTGTTCATAGCCTGCTTTCAGAAGTCCTGCTACTGCGCCAAGAGCCGTCCCGATAGGACCGAACATGGATCCCGCCAAGGCTCCGCCGCCGATAGATGCGGCGTAGTTAACGGCGTGACCGGCAGTTCCACCAATAGCATCTTTAGCCATACTGCCCCCGGCCACTAAAAGACCTCCGCCGAGACCTCTGGCGAGCATTGCCCCTCTTCCAAGTCGGGCGGCGGTGGCGGGAGTTGAGGTCGAAGCAGGAGGTATTGGACCTCCTTGTCCGCTGCCTAAGCGATAGGGCGTGCCCGTTGGCGGACCAGCAATAGCCCCCACCTTAATCTGGTTTGCCACGACCGCCGCCTTGAGGAGTTCCGCTACCAATTTTCTTGTGTTAAGGATGGCTAGTCCTATTTTTATATCGAACGCAGCCATACTAAGTCCTAGTAAACCAACTACAACAGCGCCGACCTTCATGGCTTTCTCGAATGTTCTGCCCCAACCACGGATGACTTCCATATTAAGAGTCTCGGCCATCTCACGCAGCTTCTCGGCAAACGCTTTAATATCTGGAAGGAACCTTATAAAAAGATCTTCTGCTGCGCCCTTAAATAACTTCGTGACATCTGTCATGGCGGCTGCACGCTTTTCTATAGTTTGTAGCTCATCCTGATACTTAGCTAAATCGGCGGGGGTGCCAAAAATCTTTTGGGCAGCGGTTTCGTCAACACCTAAGATTTCCGCTGTGGCTTTTCTCTGCCAACGATTAAGCTGTGTAAAGTTTAGCCCTCTCTCGGCAAACTCTTGGCGCATCATATCAATTCGCTCGCCTTCTTCGGCTTTCATTAATTTGATAGAGTTAAGGCGTAGCCCCATCTGCGCATTGAGCTTTCCGGCGACGCTAGAAGCACCCTCAAAAGTTTCGAACTGTTGCTCAATATTAAACGCTTCCTTTATGTCTAAGCCTAGGCGGCGGGCTTGGCGCTGCATTTTTCCAAAGACTTTAGTAGCTCGACCTCCAAATTTAGCCAGTTCGGGACCCAGTGCTACAAAGTCAGAAACTATTTGACTCGTCGGCAAGCCAACTGACTGAGCTAAGATATCAAAATCTCGGACAGCAGATAATGCTCCGGCGGCACTCATATTCATCCCTCGGGTCAGGAGGTCCATGGCTTGTCCAGTTTGAGCAGCGTCAACCCCCATAGCAGCCAAAGCGAGAGAAGTATCCTGAATAGCGTTTTGCTGATTACGTCCCAGTGTAGCAAAGAGCGTCATGTTATTGTTAAGCCCAGCGATGGCCTCGGATCCCTCGGTGAAGGAGCCGCCAAAGCGGCGGGCAGATCTTGCAGCCGACTCTACATTTTTTTGATAACGCTGGGTATAGCCTGTTGCTTTAACGAGGCTAGCATTCGCTGAATCAGTTTCTAATGCAAGCCGAGCAAACTCTTTAACGATGCCGCCAACAGACAAATCAAGATTAAGTCCGGTAAAGGTAGCGACTGCACTGTTAAGCGTATTATAGGCCTTACTACTTTTCTCAACTAGATCATTTAATACTCTTTGTCGTGATTCCAGATATTCCAATTGCTTTTGCTGTTTTTGGCGAGCCAAGTCTAACTTTAGCAAAATCTGAAGCTGGGATTGGTTAATCTCTTTTTCTGCTGCGGCTGCCGCCGAAGCATGCCTGAGGGATTCCTCATATCGTGTTAAATCTTCTGTGCCGTTTGCGACTGCTGTATTATACGCACGCTGTGCGGAGAGGAGACCATCGAGAGCACCCCGGGCCTGCATACTGGCAGCCATGGCTTTTTGCATTTGGGTTGAGTCTTCTTCTTGAAGTCTTAACTTTTCCTGTAGTAACTCAATTTGCTTTTGTGTAATATCAGCCATTGATTACCCTTAGTTACGGATAGGCCAGTTTATCTTGGCTTCTCGTTCAAACCGTTTTATTGCTACATCTAATTTAGATTTCTGGGTATAAGTCATCGGATCATCGAGACCATACTTCTTGATGTAGTCCATATATCGTTTCTCGTTTACCAAGGCATCGGTAAAACGTTCTATTTCAATCTTGTTTCCCCGAACTCGCACTGGGATGCGTCGCCCCTTGAACATCTTAGATAACAGATATTGGATCCAGGCAGCGAATACATGTAATATATTTTCATTGAGTTCACCTCGGCGAGAAGCACCGAGATCAAACACCATTTCCTCTAGTTCATCTTCACTAAGCATAATAATCTCCTGACGGCTAGAATATCCCGTGTATTAAATAGTTATCTGATAATATTTCGGAACAGACGAGGGGCATTTTATGTAACCCCTACTATCGGGCTCCCTCATTAGCTTCTTTCTCGTCCTTTTTCTGCTGTATCAGGCGAGTGAGAAACCATCTGCGAATTAAGATTGGCAGGTTATATGCTTCAAAGAAGCTCCAGCCCCCATAATACTTAAGAGTGAAGAACTCTTCGTAGACGCCTAGTTTATATTCGTCACTTAGGCCAAAAAAAGTCCGCTGTGAGCGGCACCTCCATGTCCGCTGCATAACCACAACTATGGCACTCGTATTGTTGGGTTAAATCGATACTAGGAACCATGTCTGCGTAGACGGTTCTCAGTCGGCGAGAATCTCGTGCCGGCATCGCCTTGACGAAGGAAGCAATAGTAAAAGGAGAGTCGTCGCCATTCACGGAAATGATGAAAGCCCGAAAGGAATCGGTAAGGGTTGACTCCTCTATCTTTCTACGGCTTTTACGCTCGGCTTCTTTAGCTAGTTTTGCCTCGTCGGCGCCCGTTAGGAGCCTACACTCCACTGTCGCATTAGTTAGCGGTAATTCGATGGTAAAAGTGCCTTCTAAACCCATCTCAACACCATGGCGTTCAGCGTTGTCGGTAGGGCTTGTGATAACTCCGTCATTGAGGTCAAAGGTATACTCTTCAGTCGTCGCACAAGCCGGGCAACTTACGTTGGTAGCATATTCTTCACCGTAGCCGGTAATACGAGTTGCGACGAGGACAGCATTTTTATCCCCCACCAGTAAACTATTAACATTAAGGGTCTTGTCAATTATAACACTCTGAAGAAGACGGTCGATCACCACACCCTGCTTGATCAAAGATTTAGAGGTTAAGATATCTTCCTCTTTAGCAGTCATATAGTTAATTTCTAGGGTGTCCTTGCCGTGGAGGGGGTGACCCTCTTGGTAGAACTTTCCCCCGCTAGGCAGCTTTACAAACTCGGTAGGGGTGGCCCAGGAAAATCCAGGGTTGCTACCGGTGTCAACATGGGTTGCGGGGTTGGGCGTGTCTGGGTCAGGCATAAAAGTATCACCCAACCCAGTCCTTCCTTCATTTCTATTCATCTCAGAAACCTTTCTTATAAACAAACATTACACTCATGCTATAAGTATTTATAACACAAGTGCAATATTATTTAAAGTTAAATTAATTATTTTCTTGTTTCAGCCGTTTGGAGGCTTCACAGCTTCGCCGGCGTGTGGCAGCGCAGGGGTTAGTTCTGCCCAATCATAAGCGATTTCGACCGTGATCTCGTTCATCGCATCGGAGGTGTAATCTAACGCCCCACCGTAATCAATACTTACGATCCAGGGATTCTTCAAATACCATTGTTCGATTACATTCCCCTCACCGTCGATTTGGCGTAGCGTAACACTGCCCAATCCATCACGAACAGACTGTGCTTTACTAATACTTCCACGGACGTTGGAATCAGTGGGGTATTGATAGCCCGAGCGACGCAAAGCGTTAAGCATTGACATAGCCAAGTCTGGATCTACAGGGTCTACTAAAGTTACCGTGATATTGTCCCAGGTAACTCTGCCGGGGTATTTGAAAGTATGATTAATAAAACTATGCTCGACGACACTAACATTGGACTTAGGCTTCATCGCCGTTTTCACGGTCCAGACCGGGATATTCCCCATGTTAAGAGTAAATCGGTATTGTCTTTTTGGGTCAGCGTTAACGTTGGACCAGAAAAGTTCAGCCATTAGTTATTATCTCCTCGTATCATTATATAGTTCATACAACTTTTTTTCTAGTCCTCGAAAGAAGCGCCGCTATTTGTGATAACAAAATCGATAGCGAAGAACTCAGCAGAACGAGTGGGCTTGACAAGTAACTTAGAATAAATGATATTTCTATCAATCAAGTCCGGGGTTGTGGTTGATTCGTCTAAGATTAACCGGAAGTCCTCAATGCCAAACTGAGCTTTTACCGAATCCAGCACAGGAATAACTTGTCCAGTAAATCGGGTCCAAGTGTCTCTTGTGTTAGGGGCGAACAGAAGTCGAGAGGCAATGAAAGAAATTCTTCTTTTGAGGTAAATCATCAGGCGGCGGACATTGATACGGTCAAGAGCCGAAGCTGTTTGCTGTAATGTTTTTTGCCCAAAGATGACGATACCCTCGGCGGGGAACTTCGCAATCGGGTTAATTCCGGCTTCATATAGACTATCCCTATCTCTAGAAGAGAGTCTCCGGGATACCTCTAGAACCGGTAACCCGCCGGCACCTTCACTGAGCCCACCACGGGCGAAGCCAGCAGGAGCATACCACGGAGCAGCATCTCGATCAGTTGTTGATAGTGCGCCGAGAGCCACAACTGAGGGAGGTGCCCAAAGAGTGCGGCTGTTAGTCGGATCTTGGATAAGCACCCAAGGAGCGTAAGTTGCGCCGTAGCTGCTATTAATATTGCGAGAACGAAGTCCAGATACCATCTGGGTAATGGTGAAAGCATTACGAGTAGCGGCACTGGCTGCGTTTTCTGTATCTGGCAAATATACATTTTCGATATCGATCAGAGCTAGGGCATCTCCCCGATCCTCAACCATATCAAGAAGATGCTGGGTGACCTCGTTATTGGTGACACCTGGCATTGCGGCAAGGTTAAACTGAACTTGGTCAGAATCTGCAATAATATTGATTGCCCTCTTTAGAGTCGCCATTTCATAGCTCGTCTTCTCGGTGGCGGTAGCACTGATAGCGGAGTTCCGGAGAGGATCTCGCTCTGTTACGTCGAAGCCATCAAAGCCACCGAATAGCACGGTGGTGAACCGATCATACCCAGCGTCGATGACGTTCTTGTAAGATACACCGTTGCTTGATTGAGACTGGGCCGTCAGGCTAGCACCGGCGGTGCGGTATTCTGCGTTATAAAGTCCAGTTCCGTCTATAACAATGTTGTTATTGCTAGTATCGAATGTTCCTGATACGTTGTCAAGGCTGAACGCCCAAGAAATCTCAAGAGGGTCAAGTCCTCCCAGACTACCGCTGGACATTGGGAGAGCGAGATCGTGAGACGTGCTCGCAGGGTCAGAGGGGTTTAAGTTCTTGCACCGAATACGAAGCATATCGGGGATTGACTCATTACGGGTCGTGTCCGAGGTGCTTCTAGCAGTCCAAGCTCCCCAATAAGTGTTGGCCGGGGTCTTGGGGCTCCCCCAAGTATCTTGCTGGCGCAAGGGAACTGAAGGGTAGATACAAGACAGGCGCAAAGCGTCATTTGTCATTACAGAGCCACTAGAAATAGCGATTACGCCGCCCTGGTTGCTAAAGTTAACGGGGTCGTAACCACCGCCTACCGCAAACCGAACAGATGATCCACCGTCGGTAATGGTCTGAAGGGTGCTGTTTGAAGAGCTAGCGTGAGAGGTTACATTAGCAAAGCCTCCAGAGCCAGAAACCCAGCCCCAGTCTCTATACTTAAGAGGTCCGTAGACACCGAAAGGAAGATATCCCGGATTGGTCGTAGCACGATCAACTGACTCATCCATAACCACTCGAATATACTTTGAGCGGTTAGTAAACTGTCCATACTGGCGGTTTGTTTTAGTCGTTGTATCATATGATTCGTATTGGTCGCCGACCTGTATACCGATATAGTTAGGTGACGCAGGATTGAGAGTTAGGTTATCCCAGCGCTCAATTATTACCGGAGCATTGTCAATATCGTTCATACTTCTGACTAAGACAGAGAAAGTTCCATACTCCTCAAAAGCTCCCTGGGGGTAAGAGATATTACTTACAGAAATCTTAACCGAAGTTTGAACTGACTCGCCGCCAGTGAGAGATTCAAAGCGGAAAAGCTTTTGCATGTTACCTACGGAGTAAGCGCCCGGAAGGGTGCTAAGATCCTGGGAGAAGAACCAACCTGTTGTCCCTTTTTGGCTAGACAAGCGCATATCATTTTGGACATCAGAGGTATCTGCCTGATTTCTCATCGGAAGAATCGTGGCCCAATAGGTATTTCCAAGTCCGTTACCGGAAGAAAGCCCGTCGGATCCTAGGACGCCAATTGAAGTGGTGCCGCTAATGCTTAGGGATCTTTCAAAGCTTTCGCCTACCCATAAGTTCTGCTGTCCAGAAGCGGGGGTAATCTGTGTGTTAAGGAGCGTGGGATTAGTATTAATTACTTTTCGAATAAAATCTCCACGAGCGGGGTCAAGGCTGACCCTATACTTAGTGCCACTGCTAGGACCTAGCCCGGCATCCGAGGTGATATTCTGGATCACGATAGTGCCATCGCTATTAGAATCTAGAAGAACACAGGAGCTTCCGGTGGGATGAGCAGCCGAGCCATCACTATTCAATATCATATTACCCGAAAGCTGAACTCTGCCGCCAGCATCCTTAAGATACATGACCGCAGCCAAAGATCCCGTGGTGGCAGGGCCACCGTCATCGCCGCCGTTTGAGGCAGAAGGCCAGACATAAAGTCCCCACGCACCGCCGTTAGCCGTGCTAGTAAGATCTCCTGTTGTCATACTTCCAACTTTAAATCCTGCTTCGCCAGCGTCTGTAGTAAGGTCGGGGTGTTGTTCCCCGAGAAGACGGACATAAGTAAGAGTTGGATTATTACGTAGCCATGCTTGTGCTGCGTATCCTCCGTAAGTAGGGGCAGTTTTATTTCCTTCTCTCCAGATATCACCGCCTTGTCCGCCAGGTAGAGGCTGTCCAAAGGTATCAACGAAATCCGAAAAGGAGGTTATTGTGACCGGAGTCATACCAGGACCCTTAAGGGCACGTCCGATGACTACCGGACCAGTATCTGCTGGTGAGGCTGGTAATTGCGAGTTGTCGATTTCGTTAATAAAGACACCCGGTGAGATGAACTTAAATTTTCTTGTAGGGTTGTCCGCCAAAGCCTTGGTCTCCTAGATTGTATGCACTATCAAAGTAGTCATTGTGTTGGAATACACTACTAATAAATAGTAGCATTATTTTCCAATCTCCTTATAAATGAGCCGCCGTTCTAAGGACGATATTTATCTTTTCTCCCTGGGTGATATTCAGGTATGTCCCCTAACATCACCCGCTCTCGTTGAAATTCTATCTTAGCGGCGGATTGACGTCGGACAACATTGGGCGTTTCCTGGTTTTTGCCAGCACCTATCAGGTATCCTAATACTTTAATTGTAATCCCAGTCTTAAAGGTTCTCTCTTCTAGATTAAGGGAGCCTACATTATTTTCCAAAGAAAAGTTAGGTTCTATAAAGGCCTCGTAGGAGTTGCCACCGTGCTTAATGCTGAATGCACTTGGAGTGCCACTTTGGGAGGCAAAACTTGCGATGGCGGTATTCATTTGCTGCTGATACTCGGAGATGATTTGAATGTTATAGGTGACCTCTACGAAGGTAGGCATCGGGATCGAAAGAGTATCATATACTATTTGATCGTTAACGCCAGGAAAGGTCTGATAGTTAGGGTCCTTCCCGGAGGAAGATCTACGGACTGCACTAGCGTTAGCAAAGTTCTTTGTCTTATCTTGATTGACCACTCGGGCTATATCGATTGACCCTCCCCGGTCGTAAAAATCAAAATAAGGAGGCACGTATACGCCATAGCGTCCTTTGTTCTCGGGGTTCTTTACAATTGTCTCTCTTAGAATAGAGATGAGAGGGTATGTTAAGCTGCGTCCGTTAGGTCGTAAGTCTGGATTGTTCTTTATCTGGTAGGCTCTTTCGGGCATAGCGTAGATGACGGGGATCTTTGTGAACCCCTGATTAGAATCAGTAAAAATATCTAGCCCATTATTAATGTAATTATACAAAG
>Ga0307986_10001587_pt1 | contig 16518 bp, 17 predicted proteins | sample EllFjometageno82_FD_203170 | JGI IMG/M metagenome (GOLD analysis project Ga0307986, IMG submission 203170) | Marine microbial communities from Ellis Fjord, Antarctic Ocean - #82 | ecosystem: Environmental > Aquatic > Marine > Unclassified | place: Southern Ocean | collected 2014-10-09
AAATGAAATATTAGAATTAGCTAAAAAAACATTATTAGCTAATGGTTGTGATGATGAAAACGCCAGTATTTTAGCTAATACAATTATGAGAGCCGAAAGAGATGGCTCAGTATCACATGGTTTGTTTAGACTCCCAGCTTATGTAGCAGGTTTAAAAAGTAAAAAGATTAATGGTAAAGCAAGACCAGTATTAGAAAATGTTGCTCCAAGTATTATTAAAGTGCTAGGTAACAATGCAGTTGCTCCAATGGTTTTAAGTTTAGGATTACCTGCTGTTATTGATTTAGCTAAAAAAAATGGTGTAGCTGTTCTTGCCATAAAAAATTCACATCACATGGCTGCTCTTTGGCCTGAGACAGAGGCTATTGCTGAGGCTGGACTTGTTGGAATAGCTTGTACATCTTACAAACCAGCTGTTGCTCCAGCAGGTGCTACTAAACCTTTATATGGAACAAATCCAATTTCTTTTGCTTGGCCAAGACCAGGTAAAACTCCAGTCGTTTATGATATGGCAACAGCCTCAATGGCTATGGGTGAAGTTCAAATTGCTAAAAGAGAAGGGTACAAAGTTCCTCTTGGAACTGGCTTAACTAAAGATGGAAAAGAAACTACTGATCCAGGAGAAATTGTTGATGGTGGTGTTATTCTTCCATTTGGTGGTTACAAAGGCTCTAGCATAGCTATGATGGTAGAATTGTTAGCGGGTGCATTAATTGGTGAAAATTTTAGTTTTGAAACTGCAGCTAAAGATAATAATGATGGTGGTCCTCCAAGTGGTGGTGAATTCATCATAGCAATTTCACCTGAGAAAATTTCTGGCAAAGGTTGGGACAAGCATGCTGATGAATTTTTTGATAAAATGAAATCAATGGGTGATGTAAGATTGCCCGGTGAAAGAAGACATAAAAACAGACTTGATACAGGTCCTAGAAATATTAATGAAGAGTTAGTAAATAAAATTAAATCTTTAAGCTAATTCAATTTCAATAGGTGTGTGATCAGAGGGTTTTTCTCTTCCTCTTGGATCTTTATTTATATTAACATTTTTAACAATATCTAATAATGAATTTGAAACTAAAAAGTGATCAATCCTTAACCCATTGTTTTTCTGCCAAGCACCCCTCATATAATCCCAATAAGTATAACCTTCTTTTTCACCATGAATATGACGGTAAGCATCATGAAAACCTATATTGATCATTTCTCTAAATTTTTTTCTAATCTCAAGTCGGAACAAAGCATCGTCTTCAAAACCTTTGATGTTATAAGCATCTTCTTCAGATGGTAGAATGTTGAAGTCACCTGCTAAAATAATATTTTCATTTTTTTTTGAAAGACTTTTTAACTGTTTAATTAAACTATCAAGCCACACTTTTTTATAAGTGTATTTATCAGTATCAACAGGGTTACCATTTGGTGTGTAGATATTAATTAACTGAATATTTTTTTTATTAAATTTCACTTCTGCAGAAATAATTCTAGATTGTTTTAATTTATCCTTAATTAAATCTATTCTAATATTTTCTAATTTGAGCTTAGATATTATTGCAACACCATTATAACTTTTTTGACCAAAAACATGACTTTCATAATCAAGTGCTGAAAAATCATCATACGGAAAAGTTGGATCTTCAGTTTTAATTTCCTGCATCATTAGAATATCTGGTTTATATTTTAACAGATAGCTTTTGATGTTTTCAACCCTAGCTCTTACGGAGTTAACATTCCAGCATGAGATTATCATTAAAGTGAAAAAGAAACACCACAACCGCAAGAAGATTTGCTTTGAGGATTCGATATTTTAAAAGATTCACCCATTAACTCAGAGACATAATCAACCTCTGAATCTTTTAGCAAGTCTGCAGAAGTCTTATCAATTAGAATATTTTCAAAACTTAAATCATCATCACTTTTTAATTGGTCAAATGTAAATTCATATTGAAAGCCCGAACATCCACCCCCTTTAATAGCGATTCTGAAAAAAGAACCCTTGTCCTTTTTAGACAATAAATTTTGTATTTGTTTTAAAGCTTTATCTGTAAATTTAATTTCTTTAATCATGACTGAACACTGATAATACTAATATAGTACTTAATTATTTAAATTAAAGGATGAAAAAAAACTCTCAATTAGGCTTATTTAAAAGCAAAGGAAGACTTAATAGTGAGCCAATTTCCAAGTACCGCTCACCCTTTCAAAGAGATAGAGACAGAATTATTCATAGTGCTTCATTTAGAAGACTTAAGCATAAAACCCAAGTTTTTGTAAATACTGAAGGTGATCATTATAGAACACGAATTACCCATTCAATTGAAGTTGCTCAAATAGCTAGATCGGTTGCTAAATATCTTAATTTAAATGAAGATTTAACAGAAACACTTAGCCTTGCTCATGACCTTGGTCATACTCCATTTGGCCATGCAGGAGAAGATGCCCTCGCTGAATGTATGGATGATCATGGAGGCTTTGATCATAACTTACAAACCTTAAGAATAGTAATGTTTTTAGAAAATAAATATTTTAAGTTTAAAGGTCTTAACTTGTCTATTGAAACACTAGAGGGACTTTTAAAACATAATGGACCCGTTGAGGACAACGCTTTAGTTAGCAATCTAATAGGGTTAAAAGTATTTAAAGATAAGATTAATTTTAATACCTATCCATCTTTAGAGGCTCAAATTTCAGCGATATCAGATGATATAGCTTATAATAACCATGATATCCAAGATGGCATTAATGCAAATTTATTTAAATTAGAAGAACTTATGGAGATAGATTTTTTTAAATTAATTTATCTTAAATATAAAAAAAAAATTAATAAAAAAAATTATAAAATAGCAATCTATCAGATTATTAGAGACTCAATAGATTTAATGATTAGAGATTTACTATCTAATACTAAAAAAAATCTAAAAAATCTTAAAATTAAATCAATCAAAGACATAGCAAGGTCTGATCAATTAATAGTCTGTTTTTCAGACACAATACAAAAATCAGAAAAAGAAATTAAATCATTTTTACGAACTAAAATGTACAATAACAAGTTAGTACTTAAAAAGAATCAAAGAGGAAAAGTGATTATCAAGAAACTATTTGGTATTATTAAATCAAATCCTAGAAAATTTCTTACAAAAGATCAATTGACTAAAGATAAATTTAGAGCTATTTCAGATTTTATTTCAGGGATGACAGATCGCTATGCAATTAACCTATATAATAATTTTAAATGAATATTTTTGAATTATATTTAGACAAAATTAAATCAATTATAATTGATTTAAACAAACATGATACTCTACTTATTCCAGAAACGTTTAATGGAATAAATGTAGAGATACCACCATCAAAATTTGATTGTGATATTTCTTCAAACGTCGCCATGGTCCTTGCAAAGTTAAATAAAAAATCTCCATTGGAATTAGCTGAACAAATATCAGCAATTATTAAAGAGAAAGATCCATTGATAGATACCATCACAGTCGTTAAGCCTGGATTTATTAACATTAAGTTTAAAGCTTCTTTCTGGTCAAATTTTATTGAACAAATAATTACTCATGCAGATACATACGGTATTAACGAAAAAGAAAAAAAGCTCAATTATTTAATTGAATTTGTTTCAGCAAACCCAACTGGTCCTTTGCATGTGGGTCACTGTCGTGGGGCTATATTAGGTGATGTTATTTCAAATATATTAATCTTTAATAAGCATAAAGTAACTAAAGAATATTATGTTAATGATTATGGTAATCAAATAATTAATTTTGCTAAATCTGTTTATTTCAGAATACGTGAAGTAAAATTCAGTGAACCTTTTCCAGATAATAATCCCAATTTATATCCAGGTGATTATTTAATTGATTTTGCAAATAATATTATTTCATCTAACACAGATCTTAACTTTGACAATTATGACAATGTAAGTGAAAAATTAACCACACTTTCTATTGATCAAGCCTTACTTTTAATTAGAAAAAACCTTAAAAGTCTTGGTATCAAACATGACAGCTTTGTAAGTGAAAAAAATATTGTTTTAAATAAAGAAGTTGAAAGTGTTATTAAATTTTTAGAAATTAATAATTTTGTCTATAAAGGTAAAATTAAAGCCCCAGCTGGAGAAGACAATGAAGATTGGGTTGAAAGAGAACAGTTGTTATTTAAATCAACAGATTTTGGTGATGATAAAGATAGAGCACTTCAAAAATCTGATGGTTCGTGGACTTATTTTGCTAGTGATGTTGCTTATCATAAAAATAAAGTCGATCGTAAATTTGATTATCTAATTAACATTCTCGGTGCTGACCATGCTGGATATATAAAGAGAATCTCTTCATCTGTTGATGCTCTTTCTGGCACAAAAAATAAATTAATATGTAAAATTAGTCAGCTTGTTAAATTAATTAAAGATAACAAGCCATTTAAAATGTCTAAAAGAAAAGGGGACTACATTACAGTAGATGATTTAATAAAAGAGGTTGGTAAAGATGCCACTAGATTTATAATGCTTAATAGAAGTAGCGATGTGGAGTTAGACTTTGATTTTGATGCTGTAAGAGAGAAATCTAAGGATAATCCACTTTATTATGTACAGTATTGCTATGCTCGAATTTCATCAGTATTTAGAAACCTTAATAAAGATCTTAATACAAATGTAAAAATAGATAATTATCACTTTAAATATTCTTCTGACGAAATTAAAATACTAAAAAAAATTTCTGAATGGCCAAAATGCATTGATACCTCTATTACAAAACTTGAGCCGCATCGAATACCAGTTTATTTGTATGAATTAGCCTCTGAATTTCATTTTTATTGGAATCTGGGAAAACAATACCCTGAAAAAAGATTTATTAATAATCAAAATAAAATTTCTGACGAGAAATTAGTTTTTTTAAAAGCAATTTCTAATGTTGTTAAATCAGGCATGAACATCGTCGGTGTCGACACGCCAGAAAAAATGTAATGATTAAAGAAATTAAATATTTTATATTTATAATAATAATTTTTGCATTTATTTTTTTTACTGGAAAATTTTATTTTTCAGACTTAAACAAGAAAAATTCTTTTCGATCATTAAATGATATAGATCAAAAAATAAAACTACATTCTAAAAATATACCTATTTTAGAGGATAATACTCAAAACATTATTGAATATACTGAAAATATAAAAACAAAGAAAAAAAAATATCATTTTTTGGAGTTAATTAATAAAAATGATTAATCGTAGATCATTTATTACGGGTATTAAAAGTACAAAACTCAATAATCAAGAAATTATTTTTTTAAATAAATACAAGCCGTGGGGTATTATTCTATTTTCAAGAAATTTAAAAAATATTAATCAAATTAAAAATCTAACAAGTCATATTAGAAAGATATTTAAAGACAAGAATTATCCAATAATGATTGATCAAGAAGGTGGTAGAGTTAATAGATTGAACAAACTAATTTCTCTTGATACTTTTACTTCTGAATATTTTGGAAAATTATATACTAAAGATAAAAAACAATTTAATATTATATATAATTTTTTTATTGATAAGGTTAGTCACTTATTGATTCAATTAGGTATTAATATTAACACGACCCCTGTTTTAGATCTGCGTCATAAAAGAAGTTCAAACGTTATTGGTGATCGTTCATTTTCAAGAGATCCTAAAATAGTATCCAGTATTGGCAACATGTGTATTAAAAAATTTCAAGAAAATTCAATAGGTACGATTATAAAACATATCCCAGGCCATGGTCTAGCAAAAGTTGACAGTCACTTTTTTACACCAACGATAAACAAAACTTTAAACTATCTTAAAAAAAATGACTTTAGCGCTTTTAAATTAAAGAATTCATTATTTGCAATGACTGCTCATGTAATTTTTAGTAAAATTGACTCCATCAATACTGTTACCCATTCAAAAAAAATGATTAAGATTATTAGAGATGAAATTAAATTTAAAAATCTTATAATTTCAGATGACCTATCAATGAAAAGTTTAAAATATACAACAGAACAAAATACATTAAAATCTTTTAAAGCAGGTTGTAATCTAGCCCTACATTGTAATGGTATTTTAAAAGAAATGAATATTGTTGCGGAAAACTCCCCTAAAGTTAATTTATTCATTATTAAAAAAACATCAGAATTTTATAAAATTTTAAGCTAGTATTATCAAATGTCTGATTCTACCACTGGTTTATTTGAAATTGATATAGACAATTACAATGGACCTTTAGAAATCCTACTAGACTTGGCCAAAGCTCAAAAAGTTAACCTTGAAGAAATTTCAATAACAACATTGGCAGATCAATTTTATGAATATATAACAAAAAAAAAGGATCTCAATCTTGAAGTGGCATCTGAATATCTTTTAATGGCAACTTGGTTGGCATATTTAAAATCTAAACTATTATTACCTGGTACACCCGAAGAAGAATTTAAAGTTCAAGAAGTTGCAGAGAAATTAAAACTCCAATTAAAAAAATTGGAATTAATCCGTTTACTTTCTGATCAAATGTTAAAAAGAAAAAGACTTGGTCGGGAAATTCGAACTAGAGGTATGAAGGGACACATAAGGTCTATCTATAGTACTGAATATAAATTAAGTTTGTTTGAACTTTTAAAATCTTACTCAACTTTAATTATGACTAAAGATTTTCAAAAAATGAATATTCCTAAATTGCCTGTTTTTACCACAGAAGATGGAATTAAAACTATAAGGGAATTTTTTGGTAAACTTATTGAATGGAAAAATTTAAACGAATTAATACCTAACAATTTTAAATCAGGTAAACGTTATAAAAGAACAGGCCAAGCGGGGATTTTTGCTGGTTCTTTAGAGTTAGTTAAAGAAGGTAATTTAAAAATTAAGCAAAAAAATTTATTTGATGATATTTTTGTTAAAGAAAACTTATGATTAAAAAAAAAATAGATAAAAAAGACAATGTTATTAGTTTCCCAACAAAGTTAACACTTATTGAAAAAGAAATTGAAGCTATAATTTTTGCAGCAGCTGAACCTCTGGATGTAGAAACAATAGAAAGTAAAATTTCAAAAAAAGTTAATATTAATAAATCTTTAGAAAAACTCAAAATAGAATACTCTTCAAGAGGCATTAATTTAGTTTGTATTTCAAAAAAGTGGTCTTTCAGGACTTCCGCTAATTTGTCAAATTTGATGTCCCAAGAGAAAACTGTTGAAAAGAAATTATCTAGAGCAGCAATAGAAACTTTAGCCATTATTGTTTATCATCAGCCAGTAACTAGGGCAGAAATTGAGGAAATTCGTGGCGTTGCTTTTGGTACAAACACCCTAGAGATTTTAATGGAACTTAATTGGGTTAAACCAGGTGGTCGTAAAGATGTACCGGGTAAACCAATTCAATATGTTTCTACTGAAAATTTTTTGAATCATTTTAATTTACAAAAACTGTCTGATTTACCTACAGTTGATGAACTGGGTGCCGCAGGATTAATAGATTCCTCTAGCATTGATGCGGCTATCTTTGGTACCGGTAAATTTTACAAAGAAAAACAAGAAGAGAAAAAAGAGGACATTTACTCAAATATTGATGAAATGCTGAGCGGCACTCTTGAAAATAAAGATGAGAATTAAATATTGTTCTTTTAAAAAATAAATATTAAGGATATAATTTAAAGATTATGGCACCAAGTCTTACCCAAATAGCAGTAGTAATAGTTCTTGTAGTTTTACTCTTTGGTAGAGGTAAAATTTCTAGTATTATGGGAGATATAGCCAAAGGTATTAAAAGCTTTAAAAAAGGCATGTCATCAGACGTTACAGATGAGTCAGAACCAAAAAATATTTCCGAAGATAATCAAGACTCAAATAATAAAGAATAAACCTAATGCCTACTATTGGTTGGTTTGAAATATTAGTAATAGTTGTGATAGCAATAGTTGTTCTTGGACCTAAAGATTTTCCTGTTATGTTGAAAAAAGTTGGATCTTGGATTGGAACTGCAAAAAAATATATAAATAATATTCAGAATGAAGTTTCTAATTTTGATTTAGAAGATAACAATATCCAAAAAGAAAAAAATAAAGAAAACAATAAAGATGAATAATGAAGATAAAGGAAGTGGTTTTATTAGTCATTTAACTGAACTTAGAAAGAGATTAATCAATATTTTTATTTTCCTTATAATTTTTTTTATTGTTTGTTATTTTTTTGCAGAGCATCTATATGGTTTTTTAGTTGAGCCATATGCAAAAGCAGTAAAAAATGATGGCACTGATAGAAGACTGATATTTACTGCCCTTCAAGAAACTTTTTTAACTTACCTGAAAGTTTCTTTCTTTGCTGCTTTTTTTGTTACATGTCCATTTATATTGATGCAAATTTGGAAATTTATTGCACCCGGTCTTTACAAGCATGAGAAACTTGCGATTGTACCTTACCTCGTATTAACACCAATTTTATTTTTTCTAGGAGGGACGCTCGTCTACTATCTAATTATGCCTTTGGCTATAAAATTTTTCTTGTCTTTTGAGAGTACCGGTATTTCAACAAATCTTCCAATACAACTGGAAGCAAAAGTTAATGAATACCTCTCTTTAGTAATGAAATTAATTTTTGCATTCGGTATAAGCTTTCAACTACCTGTTGTTTTAAGTTTATTAGCAAGAGTTGGTGTCGTAGACTCGCAATTTTTAAAAACTCGAAGAAAATATGTTGTTGTCATTATTTTTGCTGTAGCAGCACTATTAACACCGCCTGACCCTATCACTCAAATTGGCTTAGCTATACCATTACTAATTCTGTATGAATTATCTATTTTTTCTGTAAAATTTATCGAAAAGAAAAATTTAAAAAACGATGCATAATTTAAAAGAAATACGTAAAAATTTTGATGATTTTAAAAATTTATTAGAAAAGCGTAATGTCAATATTGATTTTGATTACCTAAAAAAATTAGATGAAAAAAATAGAGACCTTATTCAAAAAAAAGAAAATTATGAGAAAGAAAAAAAAGATATTTCAAAATTAAAAGATGAAAGTTTATTTAAGAAATCAAAAGAGATCTCAAGTCAGCTAGATTTAACTTTGAAAGAACAAAATAAAATTAGGAATGAGTTAGACACAATTTTATCAAGCATTCCAAATTTACCTCACGTAGATGTTCCGACTGGAAAAAGTGAGAATGATAATATTGAAATATTAAAGTCTGGAACAATAACAAAATTTGATTTTATACCAAAATCTCATTTTGATTTAGGTGAAAAGCTCGAAATGTTAGATTTTGACTTAGCAACTAAAACTACTGGTTCAAGATTTGTTTTTGTAAAAGATCAGTTAGCGTTATTAGAAAGAGCATTATCTAACTTTATGTTAGATAAACATGTGATTAAAAACGGATATCAAGAAATATCCCCACCTTTAATTGCATCTGAAAACTCAATGTATGGTACTGGCCAGCTTCCAAAATTTGAAAATGATCAATTCGAAATTAAATTTGAAGAGGGTTTGGGCAGAAAATTTTTAATACCAACGGCTGAAGTTATTTTGACTAATATTGTAAAAGATAGAATTATAGACATAAAAGATCTTCCCATGAGGTTTGTGGCATCAACTCCCTGTTTTAGAAAAGAAGCAGGCAGTTATGGTAAAGACACCAAGGGCATGATCCGACAGCATCAATTTTATAAGGTTGAAATGGTTAGTATAGTAGAAAAGGAAAAGTGTCATGATGAACTCGAACGGATGACAGAATGTGCTACTGGTATACTAGATGATTTAGAGCTTCCTTATAGAAAAGTGATTTTGTGTACAGGTGATATGGGGTTTAGTGCTGAAAAAACTTATGACATTGAGGTTTGGCTTCCATCAGAAAATAAATATAGGGAAGTTTCCTCGTGTTCATCTTGTTCCACGTTTCAGGCTGTAAGAATGAAAGCAAGGTATAAAAATCAAAACAAAGAAATAGTAAATGTAGGCACTCTTAATGGTAGCGGTTTGGCTGTCGGCAGAACGTTAATTGCAGTCTTAGAGAATTATCAACAAAAAGATGGAAGCATTGTTGTTCCACAAAAATTAAGACCTTATATGAATAATTTGCAAAAAATTTCATTGAAATAAAGTTGTTTTAATTTAATAGATAGTATAAATAATCATCAATAATATAGGAGTTTTATGGAAGGTTCAGGAATAGGTCAATTTATACCTCTAATTTTAATTTTCGTTATTTTTTATTTTTTCTTAATTAGACCTCAGCAAAAAAAAGTTAAGGAACATAAAGCTATGGTTGAGGGATTAAAAAGAGGAGATAAAGTTATTACATCTGGTGGTATCACTGGTACTATTGAAAGAGTTATCGACAACGAAAAAGTAGAAGTAGAGATTGCTGAAAACGTTAAAGTTGAAATTCTTAGAACAACTGGAATTCAAGGTCTTTTAAATACACAAGAAGTTAAAAAATAATAAAATTTTTTGAGAAGTGTTATATTTTTCTAAATTAAGAATTATATCTGTTTTTCTAATATCTTTATTTTTTATATCTATCGCATCAAATAATTTCTTAAATTCAGATTTAAGATTTTTTAGTAAAAAAATTAATCTTGGTCTAGATTTGCAGGGTGGATCATATTTATTATTAGAAATTGATAATACACCAGTTGTTGAGCAGAAGCTTCAAAATGCAACTACTTTGTTAAGAACTTATTTTAAAGATAAAAATATTAGAATAGGAAATTTAAGTTTAAACGATCAAATAATTAGATTTACAGTCAATGAAGAATTCAAACAAACTGTAATTGAAATTCTTAATGATGAAAATAGTCAGGTAAATCCTTATTATCCGAGATTTAAATCTCATCAATTTGATTTAAAGGATTTAGGAAGTTCTTTTGAATTAAGTTTCTCAAAACAAGGGTTAGTTGAATTGAAAACTTCATCACAAGATCAAGCCTTAGAAATTGTAAGAAGAAGAATTGACGAAATAGGCACAAATGAACCTAATATTCTTAAGAGAGGTAATGATCGTATATTAGTTGAACTTCCAGGGCTAGATGATCCAATGAGAATAAAATCTTTACTTGGAAAAACAGCAAATTTATCCTTTAGATTTGTGTCTAATAACAGTCAAGATTCATTTGGTGTTGAAAAATTAAAATATGAAAATGATGATAATGAAGATTTTGTTAGTAAAAGAATTATTTTAAGTGGTGATAATTTATTAGATGCACAACCACGAATGAACAATCAAACTAATGAAACCGTTGTATCATTTACATTAGATAGAGTGGGGGCAAAACGTTTTGGTAAAGCAACATCCACAGGTATTGGTAAACAATTGGCAATTGTTTTAGATGGTAAAATTATCAGTGCTCCTGTCATAAGAGACACCATTGCAAGTGGTAGTGGTCAAATTAGTGGTGGTTTTACATTTCAGTCAGCTACAGACCTTGCTCTCTTGTTAAGATCTGGTGCCTTACCAGCCCCACTAAACATAATAGAAGAAAGAACCGTTGGTCCAGACTTAGGCCAAGATTCAATAAATGCAGGAATGTTTGCTCTTATTATTGGTTTTTTACTAGTGATTATCTTTATGTTTTTAAAATATAAAATTTTTGGGTTAATAACCAACATTACTCTTATTCTTAATCTTTTATTATTATTAGGTATATTAACTTTATTTGAAGCAACGCTTACACTTCCTGGTATTGCTGGGATAATTTTAACTGTCGGTATGGCTGTGGATGCTAACGTATTAATTTTTGAAAGAATTAAAGAAGAATCTAAAAATGAAAAAAATAATATTATCGCTTTTGATAGTGGTTATATAAAATCTAAAACAGCAATTTTAGATGCAAATATAACCACCTTATTAGCTGCTTTAATATTGTTTTTTATGGGCTCAGGTCCTGTAAAAGGATTTTCAGTTACATTGGGTGTTGGAATTTTTACAACTTTATTTTCAGTGTATTTTATAGCCAGATTGTTGACATCAATTTATGTCACTAGAAACAAAGATAAAGAAAGGTTAATTTAAATGATTAGATTTAATAGGTTTTATAATCAATTCAGTATTTTATCTTTAATTTTAATCATAGCATCACTAATTCTGTTAAATTTTAAAGGTTTAAATTTTGGAATTGATTTTAAAGGTGGAACATTAATTGAATTAAGATCAAGTTACTCCAAAATAAATGTTTCCAGTTTAAGAGATACTTTAAATCAAATGAATCTAGGTGATGTTTCGGTAAAAAAATTTGGTAACAATAAAGATTATTTGGTCAAGTTTGAAAATAAAGATAATAAAGAAAATATTATAGAAGAAATAAAATTAAATTTAGATAAATCATTTGGAAATAACTTCGATTTTAGAAGGGTAGAAAATGTTGGACCTAAAGTTAGCTCAGAATTGTTAAGATCTGGAATTATTGCAATTAGTATTTCTTTAGCTGTTATGCTGATTTATATTTGGATAAGATTTGAATGGCAATTCAGTTTAGGAGCTATTATAGCTTTATTTCATGATGTAATAATTACCCTTGGTTTATTTTCTCTTTTAAATTTAGAAATTAACCTATCTATTATTGCTGCTGTTTTAACCATAGTTGGTTATTCAATGAATGATACCGTTGTTATATATGATAGAGTAAGGGAAAATTTAAGAAAGTTTTCTGATATTAAAATATCAGAACTAACTAATATCTCAATTAACGAATCTTTATCTAGAACTTTGATCACTTCAATAACCACTCTATTAGCTTTATTATCTATTTTCTTTTTTGGTGGTGAAATTTTAAAAGGATTTTCTTTAGCTATGATTTTTGGTGTAGTTTTTGGAACTTATTCTTCCATGTATATTGCTAATACAGTGTTAGTTAAATTAAATGTTTCACAAAAAACAATCTTGAAAGAAGACGAAAAAATTTAATAAAGATTTTGAGCTGCTACCATAGTAAGAAGCATTGGAAGAGAAAGCAATGTATTAGTCCTAGAAAATATCATTGCAGTTTTTGCTGATTTAGCCTTAAGTTCTGGTTCACATTCAACCATACCCAAAGCCCTTTTCTGATTTGGCCAAATAACAAACCATACATTGAAAGCCATGATAACGCCAAGCCACATACCAATACCAATGGCTGTATGTTTTGGAATGCCTGATCCAATGCTTAAAGTCATTGCGTCATGCAAGTAACCATTTAACAAAGCTAGGATTAATCCAGTTAAAACAGTAAGTGCAGCAGCCCATCTAAAGTAAAATAATGCAGCTGGTGCAATAACTTTACCGATAGCTGGTTTTTGTTCATCAGGAATTTTGCTCATATTTGGGATTTGGACAAAGTTAAAGTACCAAAGTAGACCAATCCACATAATTGCAACAATTACATGAATATATCTTATTAGCCAACTCCAGAAAAGTGTATCAATTGCAAAACCATCGTTTAAATAAAATAATCCTAAAAATAATAAAATAGTAAGAACTAGAGAAGCGTGAATTGTTTTTGATAGAGATGATAAAAATGAAGTCATGATTCTCAGTATTTATACACTAAATCAGATGAATTATAACATTCTTTTTTAAGGTTATCTTAATAATGGCTTGAGAAATTGACCAGTATAACTTCCTGGTATTTTGCATATATCCTCAGGTTTACCTTCAGCAATGATATTTCCACCCTTAACACCACCTTCAGGACCCATATCAACAATATAATCAGCTGTTTTAATTACATCCAAATTATGCTCAATAACGACAACAGTGTTACCAAGTTTAACAAAAGTATGAAGAATTTCTAACAATTTTTTAATATCGTGTTGGTGAAGCCCTGTTGTAGGTTCATCAAGTATATACATTGTTCGACCTGTAGATCTTTTGGAAAGTTCCTTTGCAAGTTTTATTCTTTGGGCTTCACCACCAGAAAGTGTTGTCGCTTGTTGACCAATCTTAATATATCCTAGACCTACTTTTTTAAGAGTTAGAAGTTTCGTCTTAATATTAGATATATTTTCAAAATACTCACAACCTTCATCAACTGACATATCTAACACATCGGCAATACTTTTGTCCTTAAACTTAATTTCAAGTGTTTCTCTGTTATACCTTGTACCCTTACAGTCATCACACTGAATATAAACATCAGGTAAAAAATGCATTTCATACGTAATCACACCATCCCCCTCACAAACTTCACATCTTCCACCTTTAACATTGAATGAAAATCTTCCAGGCTTGTAACCCCTAGTTTTTGACTCTGGTAACCCTGTAAACCAATCTCGAATAGGTCCAAATGCACCTGTATATGTTGCTGGATTTGATCTAGGTGTTCTCCCGATTGGTGACTGATCTATATCAATAATTTTATCTATTAACTCTACACCTTTATAGCTTTTAAATGCTTTAGGTACTTTTCTAGCTTTGTTATTAAGTGTTAAGTTTAAAGCATGATATAATGTTTGTAATATTAAAGTAGATTTACCACTTCCTGATACGCCAGTAACACATGTAAAACTTCCAGTAGGAATCTTAAGATTTACATTATTAAGGTTATTTCCGCTTGCGCCACTAATTTCAACAAACCTACCATTTTTAGCTAATCGTCGAGTTGTTGGAACTTCAATTCGTTTTTTATTAGATAGATATTGGCCAGTAATACTATTTTTATTTTTCTTAATTTCATCAAACGTTCCTTGGGCAGTTACTTGACCACCGTTAGTTCCTGCTTCAGGACCCATATCAAGAATGTGATCAGCATTTTCCATTGTTTCAGTATCATGCTCGACAACAATTACAGTATTGCCAAGGTCTCTTAATCTTTTTAGTGCATTAATAAGTTTGATATTATCCTTTTGATGTAAGCCAATTGATGGTTCGTCAAGAACATATAAAACTCCTGTTAATCCAGAACCAATTTGTGAAGCTAATCTAATTCTTTGCGCTTCACCACCCGATAGCGTTCCTGACTCTCTTGATAGAGTTAGATAATCTAATCCAACATTTAGTAAAAAATTTAGTCTTTCATTAATTTCTTTTAATACATGTTCTGCAATTTTAAATTGTCTTTTATCAAGGTTTTTTTCTAAATTTTGAAACCATTGAGTTGAATCTAAAATTGATTTTTTTGTAACTTCACTAATATTATGATTATCAATTTTAACACACAAAGCCTCTTCTTTAAGCCGATTCCCATTACATCCTTCACAAGCTGAGTCAGATTGATATTCAGCTATTGCTTCTCTTTTCCACTCACTATCAGACTCTAAAAATCTTCTCTCTAGGTTATTTATAACACCTTCAAAAGTTTTTTTGTGTGAATATTTTTCATAACCGTCATCATAGCTAAATTTAATCTCCTCTTCATCTGAACCATATAAGATTACATCTTTAATTTTTTTTGGAATTTTTTTCCATTTTTCATCTAAAGAAAGACCATAATGTTTAGCAATTGAAGCTAATGTTTGTGCATAGTATAGTGTTGTAGACTTTGCCCATGGTTCAATAGCACCATCGGCAATACTTTTTCTTTCATCTGGAATTACTAAATTTGGATCTACATTTAATTTAATACCAATCCCCTCGCACTCTTCACAAGCTCCATAAGGACTATTAAAAGAAAAAAGTCTTGGTTCAATTTCTTCAATTGTAAAACCACTTTCGGGACATGCAAACTTTGTTGAATAAATTAATTTTTCAATTTTTCTGAATTTCTGAGGCAATGTTTCATCTTCATATTCAACAAAAATTAATCCATTTGATAAATTTACAGCCGTCTCAATACTTTCAGCTAGTCTGTTTCCAAGTTTTGCATTTAAAACAATTCTATCAACAAGAACCGAAATATCATGTTTAAGTTTTTTATCTAAATTTGGTGATTTTTCTATATCATATAAAACATTATCAATTTTTATTTTTCTAAATCCTCTTCTTTTGTAACTTAATATATCTTTTTTATACTCACCTTTACGACCCCTTACTACTGGAGCATAAATATAAATTGTTGATTTTTTTGGTAATTTTTTAATTAGATCTACTATTTGAGTAATAGTTTGAGATGTTATTGGTTTCCCTGTAAACGGTGAGTAGGGAACGCCTGCTCTTGCAAACAATACTCTCATATAGTCATAAATTTCTGTAACTGTTGCAACGGTAGATCTTGGGTTTTTAGATGTATTTTTTTGCTCTATTGCAATAGCTGGACTTAGTCCTTCTATTAGGTCAACATTTGGTTTTTTCATCTTGTCCAAAAATTGCCTTGCATATGCTGATAAGCTTTCAACATATCTTCTTTGACCCTCGGCATAGATCGTATCAAAGGCTAATGATGATTTACCTGAGCCAGATAACCCAGTTATTACGACAAATTGATCTTTAGGGATTTCAACAGAAACATTCTTTAAATTATGTTCTTTGGCACCCTTAATAACTATCTTTTTAATCATATTTTTTGTTGCTTTAAATTAATAAAATTAATATCTAAAAGAATTGTGGTATAAATCTATTTAATTAATTTAACAAATATTAAAATATTATGGCTGGAAGTTTAAATAAAGTATTAT